>ENA-OFCF01000343-OFCF01000343.1-metagenomes-genome-assembly--contig:-NODE-343-length-20944-cov-2.529800_pt1 | contig 20944 bp, 16 predicted proteins | sample MGYA00153387_OFCF01 | MGnify analysis MGYA00153387
CCTCTCGAAGTCCCCGCCCCCGCTCCCGCTCCCGAAGCCAAGCCTTGAAACGATTTGACATCCCATAACTCCAAACTTCCCTTAAAACCGTGTTTAAAAAAGTAATCGGCCAAGACAACAGCGAATCCCAACGGACCGCTCCTTCGTATCCGGAACCTGCTCAGGCACCGACCCCGCCGCCATCTTACGGCTCGCCTCCAGCGCCCGCCGCTGCAGCGCGTTCTTCACCCGCCGCCACCCGCAATGTCCTGTCCACCGATGTGGAAATCAAAGGCACCGTCAAATTCACCAACGACCTCGTGGTGGATGGGAAAATCGAGGGTGAAATCCAGTCAGACGGTAATCTGACCGTCGGCGAGAACGCCCGCATCAAGGCGGAAATCAAAACCAACACTGTCGTCGTCTACGGCAAGGTCCACGGCAATATCAACGCCACCGACCGGGTCGAACTCAAAGCCAGCGCCGAAGTCGTCGGCGACATCAAGGCCAAGACACTCTCGATCGAAGCCGGTGCCATTTTCGTCGGAAAATCCACCGTTGGCACCCCGGCCAATCTCCCCGCCGCCACCAAGGATGCGACCAAGGACTCCGGCGGACCGGATGCTCCGAAGCAAGGCACCCTGGCAGGCACTGCTTCTTAAACCTCTTGGAATCTGACTTTTCTAATCATGGCCGATGAGCCCCAGCGCCATCGCATTGACGTCACTTGTCCGGAATGCGGACATGTCCAAGCCGAACCCGCGCTCGTCGTTTCCACGCAATGCCGCGGTTGCCGTGCGAATTTCCAGGTCCGCGAGGGCAAGGGCGTCGTCCGGAACCGTCCGATCACGCGCCTGGCCAAACCGCGCAAGGACACCGATCCGGAACCCGAGATTCCCGAAGCACCCAAGGCTGAGCCTTGGTTGCGCCGCGGTCCGGTCGTCCCGCCGCCGCAGTCGTTCCTGATGCGGCTCTTCAATCCGCTCAAGCCGCCGCGTGAAATCACCTGTTTCGGCTGCGGCCACCGCTACTCCACCGTCGGCGAGGCGCAGTCCAGCCAGTGTCCGAAATGCAGCGGCTATATCAGCCTGCTCGACTACGACATTTCCGAGCATTGGAACCGCCGCATCCAGACCTGCGGGGATGTGGTGATCCAGAAATCCGGCGTGGTCGCCGGGGTCACTCTCCAATGCCACAACCTGACCGTCCTCGGCGAGCTGGCCGGCTCGGTCGAATGCTCCGGAGACCTCATCATCCGCAGCCACGGGAAAATCATCGGCAAGGTTTCCTGCCAGAATCTGCGGGTCGAGAAAGGCGCGCGAGTCGAGTTTCTCAATCCCGTCACTGCCGCCACCGCATTCATCGATGGCGAGGTGCGCGGCCAGATCACCTGCTCGGGAGCGGTCACGCTGGAGAAGCGCGCTCATCTGCAAGGCCTCGTCCGCACCACTGCTCTCATTGTCAAACCCGGTGCCAAGCACACCGGGACCATTGAAATGATCGCCTCCACGAAAGCCTGATTTCCCATGCCCGCCGCCCTCGATCTCAAGGAGGAAATCCTCGCCCTGAAGAAGGCCCGGAACGCCGTCATCCTCGCCCACAACTACCAGACCGGAGACATTCAGGACGTCGCCGACTACGTGGGTGACTCGCTCGGCCTCGCCTATCATGCGAAGGCCACCGACGCCGACGTCATCGCCTTCTGCGGCGTTCATTTCATGGCGGAGACAGCGAAGATCGTAAATCCCGGCAAGATCGTCGTCCTGCCGGATGCCGACGCCGGCTGCTCGCTCGAACAATCCTGCCCCGCCCCGCAGTTAGAGGCATTTCTCAAGGCCAACGCGGAGAAGAACTACTACGTCATCGCCTACATCAACTGCTCCGGTGGCGTGAAGGCGCTCTGCGATGTGATCTGCACCTCCGGCAATGCCGTGAAAATCGTCAATCTCGCCCCCGCTGACCGGCCGATCCTGTTCGTGCCCGATGAGAACCTCGGTGCCTGGGTGATGGAGCAGACCGGCCGCAAAATGGATTTGTGGAAGGGTAATTGCTACGTCCATGTCGAGTTCACCCGCGACTCGATCAACCGCATCAAGTCCGAGTTTCCCGAAGCATTGGTGGTCGCCCACCCCGAGTGCACCCAAGCCGTGCGGTTGCTTGCCGACGAGGTCTGCTCGACCGAGAAAATGATCGCCTACTGCAAGAATGCTCCGGTGAAGGACATCATCGTCGTCACCGAGAGCGGCATGCTACACCGCTTGCGCAAGGAGTGCCCGGACAAGAACCTCATCGCCGGCCCCACCGACCGCTGCGCCTGCGCGGACTGCCGCTACATGAAGATGAATACCCTGCAAAAACTCCGCGATTGCCTGGATACCCTCCAACCGCGTGTGGAAATGGACGAGGCCATCCGCCAGCGCGCCGAGATGCCGCTGCTGCGGATGCTGGAGCAATCGAAGTGACACCGCCTGTTAGCTGAGCCACAGCACCGCCATCTGCGCCACTAGGATCCGCAGCAGCATCGTCAGTGGATAGACATTGGCATAGGCCAGCGCCGGGTGGTCGGAGTGGGCGAGTTTGTTCGCGAAGGCGAGCGCCGGCGGGTCGGTCATGCTGCCGGCCAGGACCCCGACGAGGGTCAGGTAATTCATTTTCATCCATTTCCGCCCGATGATTCCGACGATGAGCAAGGGCACGGTAGTGACCGCCGCCCCCAGCGCCATCCATTGCAGGCCGGTGGCCGAGAAGGCCGTTTCCACGAACTTCTCCCCTGCCCCGAGGCCGACGCAGGCGAGGAAAAAGATGATGCCGAGCTCCCGGAAAGCGGTGTTGGCATTGATCGGCATGTGGATCACCAACGGCCCGATTTTCCCCAAGCGTCCCATCAGGATCGCCACGATCAACGGCCCGCCGGCCAGACCGAGACGCAGAGGCACGGGCACACCGGGAAGGGTCCACGGGTAGAGACCTAGCAGAATCCCCAGCGCGATGCCGACGAAGACCGAGGCGAAGCTGGTTTCATTTAATTGGCGGACGGAATTCCCCAATGCCTTCGCCGCCAGATCGATCGCCGCCTCCTCGCCCACCAGGTTGAGCATATCTCCGAACTGCAGGCGCATGTTCGGCATGGCGGTGAGGATCATGTCCTGGCGGCTGACGCGGGTGACGGTGACCCCGAAGCGCTGCCGGATCTGCGTGTCGGCGATGGTTTTCCCGACCATGTTCTTGTGGGTCACGATGACCCGCTTCGAAAGAAGCGGTCCGGGGGCCTTGCGCAAATCCTCGTCCACGCGGCGACCGACTCCCAGTTCGACGCGATGCAGTTGCTCCGGCGAGCCCACGACGAGCACCAGATCCCCAAGCCCCATCACCGTGTCGCGGTCCGCGCCCTGGGTCTGCGTCTCGGATTTCCGCCGGATCCGGGAAACGACCACTCCTTCATCGCCGAGACCCGGGATGTTCTTGATCGGCTCGCCTGCCAGATTGGGGTTCTCGACAATGAAGGTTGCCCGCTGCACCTCGCTCACGCCCTCCGCCATTTTCTGTTGGAGAAGAGTTAGCTCAGTCTTCGGAACGATCCGGAAAATCACGCGAAGGATCACCATCGACAGGATGATTCCCAGCACGCCGAACGGGTAGGCGACCGCATAGGCCATCGCCGCCAGGTTTGACTGCCGGGCGCCGTCAGCCACAGTCGCCATCGCTTGCTGGGCGGCACCCAGCGAGGGGGTGTTGGTGGTGGCACCCGACAGGATTCCCGCAGTCACCCCGATGTCCCAATTCAAGAAATGACCGGTGCCGAAGGCGATGACCGCGCCCGCCAGGACCACCATCACCGCAAGCGAGTTAAGCTTCAGCCCGTCACTTTTCAACGAGTTAAAAAAGCCAGGCCCCAGTTGCAGGCCGACCGTGAAAACGAACAGGACCAGGCCGAATTCCTTCAAGAACGCCATCAGTTGCGGGTCAAGGCTGAAGCCGAAATGGCCAAGCAGCAGACCGCTGAAAAGCATGCCCGCGACGCCCAGTTTCATCCCGCGAATCCGGATGCTGCCGAGCAGCAGTCCGAGGATGGCGGTCAGCGAGATCACCAGGATGGGCTCCGCGTGGGGTGAGATTTCTTTGATGCGTTCGAGGAAGCCAATCACCGCGGCACCCTATGGCTCCCGCTCCGATCGACAACGCCTAAGCCACCGAATCCGGCGGCTGCAGGATTTTAACAGTTTCCATCCCTGCCACCTCCCAATAGGTTCCCGCCGAGATGAATGTCGCCTCCCTCCGTGCCGCGATCCGCGACGTCGCCGACTTTCCACAGCCCGGCATCCTGTTCAAGGACATCACCCCCGTGCTGGCCGATGGCAGGTTGTTCCGGGAATCCATTTCGCAGCTCTGCGCCACGGCCGGCGGGGCGCAAATCGACAAGGTGGTGGGCATCGACGCCCGCGGATTCATTTTCGCCGCCGCCGTGGCGGACCGTCTGGGCTGCGGCTTTGTCCCGGTCCGCAAGAAGGGCAAGCTGCCGTGGAAAACCCGCCAGACCGCGTATTCGCTGGAATATGGCGAGGCCATCATCGAGCTGCACGAGGACGCCATCCGACCCGGCGAGTCGATCCTGCTGGTCGATGACCTGTTAGCCACTGGCGGCACGGCGGCCGGGGCGGTCAAGCTACTCGATGAACTGGGCGCGAACATCGTGGCCGTTTCCGTCCTCATCGAACTCAGTTTCCTCCAAGGCCGCAGCAAGCTGGTCCCCCATCCGGTCCACGCCATCATCACCTACTGAGGCCAACAAAAAGCACCGAACCACGAGCGGCCTAAGGCATGGACAATCCTCCCAGGAACCACAAACCTCCGCTGGTGTTGAGATCTTGAAATCACCACATTTTTACCCACCATGTCTTGGCAATCGTATCACCAGTCGCTCGTCCGCTATCCGCAACACGGATTCTCCCTCGACCTTTCGCTGATGGACATCGCGCCCGGCCATGCCGACGCACTTGCGCCGCGCATTGAGAAGGCCTTCGCGGATCTGGCGGCGGTCGAGTCCGGCGCGATCGCCAATCCCGACGAAGGCCGCATGGTCGGCCACTATTGGCTGAGGAATGCCGCGCTGGCTCCGACCGAGGAGCTGCGGCGCGCCGTCACCGAGCCACTCGCCGCCCTCAAGCAGTTCGCGGAGCAAATCCACACCGGCGGCATCGCCCCGCCGAGCGGCGGAAATTTCCAACAGGTCCTGCTCATCGGCATCGGCGGATCCGCACTCGGGCCGCAGCTAGTATCCGAAGCCATCGGTCAGAACGCGCGACTGCCGCTGCACTTTTTCGACAACACCGACCCGGCCGGGATGGATGCGGTGCTCGCCCGGCTGGCACGGACCGGCCTGGATCAAACCTTGGTCCTCGTCATTTCCAAATCCGGCGGCACCGCGGAAACCCGCAATGGAATGTTGGAGGCGAAGGCCGCCTTCGAAGCGGCTGGACTCGATTTCGGCCGCCACGCCGCCGCCGTCACCGGCAGCGGATCCAAGCTCGACCAGTATGCTGAGCAGCAGCGGTTCCTCGCCCGTTTCCCGATGGAAGATTGGGTCGGCGGACGCACGTCGGTGCTTTCCACCGTCGGTCTGGTGCCGGCCGCGCTGCAGGGCCTCGACATCGATGCGCTGCTGGCCGGAGCCGCAGCGATGGACGCGGAAACGCGCAAGCCCGAAGTGGCGAAAAATGCCGCCATGCAGCTCGCGCTCGCCTGGCACTCGGCGACCAACGGCAAGGGCGAGAAAGACATGGTCGTGCTGCCTTACAAGGACTCGCTCGTGCTGTTTTCCAAATACCTCCAACAGCTCGTCATGGAGTCGTTAGGCAAGGAGCACGACCTCGACGGCAAGGTCGTCAACCAGGGCATCGCCGTTTATGGAAACAAGGGCTCGACCGACCAGCACGCCTACGTCCAGCAACTCCGCGATGGCGTGAACAATTTTTTCGTCTCGTTCATCGAAGTGCGGAAGGGCCGCAGCGGTCACAGCATCGAGGTCGAGCCTGGCACCACCACCGCGGATTACCTGCAGGGCTTTTTCCGCGGCACGCGCAAGGCACTGCACGAGTCCGGGCGCAAGTCGCTCACCATTTCCATCCCCGAGGTGACGCCGTTCCAGCTTGGGCTGCTGATCGCGCTGTTCGAGCGGACGGTGAGCTTCTACGCCTCGCTGGTGAATGTGAACGCGTATCACCAGCCTGGGGTCGAGGCGGGCAAGAAGGCCGCCGGCGCATTCATCGAAACGCTCAACAAGGTCCGCGGCCACCTCACTGCCTACGCGAAAACCGCCGACTCGGTGGCGGTTGAAATCGATGCCGATCCCGAAGACGTCTATCACTGCCTCACCCATCTATCCGCCAATGGCGAGGTGCAGATCTCCATTGGCGCGAGTCCCGCTCAAGATCACTTCCAGATTTGAACTCCTCTTCTCCGATAAACCGACGGGTCAAGCCGCCGAACCCGATCCTCCGTAAGCTCGCTATTTTTCTGAGTGTGTGCGGGGTGATCCTGATCATCGGCGGGCTGCTTATCTGGTTAAATCACGCCCTCAACTCCTGACCGAATCGATGTTAAAAGAGCTAACCGATCTTCTCCGCCGCCGGGTCGCCATCATCGCAGATCACGCTTGGCGGGACCGCGATCCTGCCGAACATCTTGCCGCGCTTCAGACCGTCTCGGAGCAGATTTCCGGATGGACAGCTGCGAATCGAAACGAGGTGGATGCGAAGCTCCGCCACTACCTGGCGAGCTCGAGTTTCCAGAAAGCGCTGGCCCATCTCGAGGGGCTTGGGGAGGCCTGAAATTTCTTTCCAAGGAATCCGGTCGTCCTTACGTAGTCGTCCACAGATGAAATTTTTCTTCAACCTCCTCGGCGTAGCGACAGCGGGCGTCCTGGGCTACCTCACGGAGCCCAGCCTGCGGCTCAAGCTCACCGGCAGCGAGCCGAGCGCCGTGGAGAAGGGTAAATATGCGAGCGTCAGGCTGCAGATGCCGGACGGCGCACCGCAGATCGACTTGGCCACCCTTACCCCGGAGCAGCTTCCACAGCAGATTTTGATTTTGACCGATGTCACTGTCTCCGATCCGGCGACGGGGATGGAAATGATCATCAAGCCCGGCAACCGGGTAAAACTCGTCCGCATCGAAGGCGGCAATGCGGTCGTCAGCCCCGGCGAAGGGGCTTTCCGCGGTTTGGTTCCGGTCAGCAAGACGGATCTGTTCGAGCAACTCGCCGTAAGCCCGCCCGCCGCTCCCGCGGTTCCAACTCCGCCGCCCGTGGCGGTCGTGCCGGCACCGATTACCCCGCCCCCGGCAGATCTTCCGAAGCCGGCCACCCCCGAGCCACCGCCCGTCCCCGTGCCCGCTCCGGTCGAAGCCGGCACCACCGACGTGGTGAAGGCGATGCAGGACAGCGTCAAGGCGGCGCAGATCAAGGAATTCACCTTCGAGCAGGTGCTCGAATGGAAGGCCGAGGCGGACGAAGCCGTGGACGGTGAAACCTATCAGACCGGCCTCGCCTCCTACAAGGCGGAGACCATTTTCGGGGTGAAGATGATCCAGGCGAAAGCCCTTCTTAAAGGCGGCAAGGTCCAGCGCTGGATCTGGCCGAAGAGCGGCATGGAAATCAAGTGACGCAGTGCTGCGAACTGGCGAAGTTTTCCGTCGGAATTCTTGCCAGCCCCTTGGAGGTGGGTTAATTCCCGCCCCTATGGCAACCTATCGTGTGTTGGTTTCAGACCCCATCTCGGAAAAAGGCGTGGACGCGCTGCGCTCGGCCCCGGAAATCTCCGTGGATGTGAATACCGGCCTCAAACCGGACGAGCTTCTCAAAATCATCGGCGACTATCACGGCTTGGTGGTCCGCTCGCAGACGAAGGTCACGGCTGAGGTTTTCGCCGCGGCGAAAAACCTCAAAGCCATCGGGCGTGCCGGAGTCGGGGTGGATAACATCGACCGCGCCGCCGCCACCGACCACGGCGTGGTGGTGATGAATACGCCCAGCGGCAATACGATTTCCACCGCCGAGCATGCCTTCTCGCTGATGCTCTCGCTCGCCCGGAACATCCCGCAGGCCCATGCTACGGTCATCGCCGGGAAGTGGGACCGGAAGTCCTTTGAAGGCGTTGAGCTGTTCGGCAAGCGTCTGGCGATCCTCGGGATGGGGCGGATCGGCACCGAGTTCGCCAAGCGCGCGCAGGCATTCGGCATCGTCGTAGTAGCTTACGATCCCTTTCTCACCGCCGCTCGCGCCCAGTCGCTCAAGGTCGAACTGGCGGAAACTCCGGACCTCGCGCTCACCGGCGCGGACCTCGTCACGCTCCACGTCCCGCTCACGCCGGAGACCCAGCACATCATCAATGCCCAGCGCATCGCCCTGTTGAACAAGGGCGCGCTCGTCGTCAACTGCGCTCGCGGCGGACTCGTCGATGAGGCAGCCGCCAAGGCCGCCCTTGATTCCGGTCACCTCGGCGGGATCGCGCTCGACGTATTTGAAGTCGAGCCACCGACGGCGGATTTCCCGCTCTTCAGCGCCAAGAAAGCGGTCTTCACTCCCCACCTCGGCGCTTCGACGGCGGAGGCCCAGGAAAACGTCGGCATCGAAGTCGCCCATCAGGTGAAGAATTTCCTGATCACCGGAGAAATCGTCAATGCCGTGAACATGCCCAATCTCGACAGCCGCACCCTCGAGAGCGTCGGCCGCTACCTCGATCTGGCAGACTCCCTCGGCAAGCTGTTGTCGAAGATCGCGCCCCCGCAGTGCGACGCCATCCGCATCTCCTACCTCGGCCCTGTTTCCGAGCTGGATACCGAACTCATCACCCGCAAGGTCCTCACCGGCTACCTGGCCGCCGCCCATCACGAGGCGCAGGTCAACTTGGTGAACGCCCCGGCGATCGCCAAGGCCCACGGCATCCGCGTGTCGAACTCCACCGTCGCGCTCGCCACCAACTGCACCGAGCTGATCGAGGTTTCCGCGATCAAGGGCGACGAAGTCTGCACCGTGGCTGGCACCTTTTTCGGAACCTCCGCGCGCATCGTCCACATCGCCGGGCACAACGTGGAAAGCAACCCGACCGGACGCTTCCTGTTTGTGGAAAATGACGACCGTCCGGGCATCGTCGGGGTCATCGGAACCTCGCTGGGCGAAGCGTCCGTGAACATCGCCAACATGGCGCTGAGCCGCAATACCGGCAAGCAGCAGGCCGTCACCATGATCGAGGTCGACACCGAGCCGCCGGTCCAACTGTTGGAAAAACTGCGCGCCACCGCAGGCATTCTGCGGGTCCACAGCTTCGAGCTCTGAAAAGTCCGCTAATTCCGAAAAATCCGTTGCCAAGCCCGATCCTGATTCCCTACCTTTCTCGCAGCATGAAAAAACTCCTCGTCATCGCTACCATCTTCGCCGCCTTCAGCGGTCTAGCTGTCGCCGACATTCAAGCCCCTCCAGGTTCCACCTACACCTCCTCGCGCAAGCTCGGCCGTGCCCTCAGCAACATCATGTACGGGATCGTTGAGATCCCCGAGCAGATGGTCCGCAAGAACGACCAATATGGCCGCAAGGCCGGTGTGACTTACGGCGGTGTGGATGGCACCAGCCGCGCACTGCGCCGTCTGGGATATGGTTTCTACGAACTCTTCACCTTCACTTGCCCGACCTATCGCGGCACGTTCAAGCCACCTTATGAGCGGTGCGGTGAGGACAACCGCATCGAAATGAACCCGCATGACGGGCTCTCCGAGTTTCCACCGGAACTTGGATTCGATGGCGGCTATGACCATACCCGGACCCAGAAATACTGAGGTTCTCAACGAGTTGATTCCTTTCCAATCCCGCCCGCGGTCCATCCGCAGGCGGGATTCTTTTTTGAGGGGCTAACAACCCTCCGGCCGCCGGCCGTTCACTTCAGGCCGTGACGGTCGAGAAGGTTGTAAACGGAGCGCTCGGAAATTCCAAGCTCGCGGGCGGTGCGGGCCTTGTTCTTGCCGGTGCGGAGGTAGGTCTGGATGAAGGCGTCCCGCTCGATTTCCTGGAGAGTGAGGCCGCGGCTTGAGCTGGGGCTAGCGCCGGGCGGGCTGTCGCTACGGCCTTCCAGGAGTGAGAGGAAGTCGTCGGCTTGAAGAAGGGATTTTTCCGCAAAGGCGGTGGCGCGCTCGAGGACGTTCTCCAGCTGGCGGACATTGCCAGGCCAGTCGAAACTGCTGAGGGCCTCGGCGGCGCCGGGGGTGATCTGCCAGCCCTCGGATCCGCGGCGGTTCGCGATCTGGTCGAGGATGGCGTCAGTGAGTGCAGGAAGGTCTTCCTTGCGCTCGCGGAGGGCGGGGATCCGGAGCTCGATAATATTTAACCGGTAATATAAATCCTCGCGGAAAGAGCCTTTTTCGACGCGTTCACGAAGGTTGACGTTGGTGGCTGCGATGACGCGGGCATTGGTCTCGAGCATTTTGCTACCGCCTACCCGGAAAAATTCGCGATCCTGCAGGACGTTGAGCAGCTTGGGCTGGAGCTCGGGCGGGAGGTCTCCGATTTCATCGAGGAAGATGGTGCCCTTGGAGGCTTGTTCGAAGCGACCTGCTCGGGACGCCGTCGCGCCGGTGAAGGCTCCGCGCTCGTGGCCGAAGAGCTCGCTCTCCAACAGCTCGCGGGGCAGCGCGGGACAGCTCACGGTGATGAACTCCTCCGCCGCGCGCGGGCTCAGGCGGTGGAGCTCGCGGGCGAAGTGGGATTTCCCGGTGCCGCTCTCACCGGTGAGGAGAATAGTACTGTCGAGCCGGGCGGCCTTGGCAAGGTGGCTGAGCAGCAGACGGAGCTGGGGATTCGCGCTGTGGAGCGCGGCCTTGGTGGACTTCCGGGGCGCGACGAGCGAAGTGCCCGGCGGCGGGGCGTGCTTGCGGGCGGCCCGGGCTTGGCGGAGCAGGTCAAAAAGCCGCTTGAGCTCGAAGGGCTTGGTCAGGTAGTCGTCCGCACCAGCTCGCAAGGCTTGTACGGCGGTCTCCGCATCGTTCAGTCCGGTGAGCATGATGACCGGGAGATTGGAGAATTTTTCGCGAATGCGAATGAGGGCCTCGAGACCGTTCATGCCGGGCAGGCCATGATCGAGGACGACGGCTTCGATGGCGGGATTCAGCAGGCGAAGAGCCTCGTGCCCGGAGCCGGCAGCAACGGGCCGCCAGCCGAAATCCTGCGCAGCGATGATCAGCAGGCGCTGGATGGTCTCGTCGTCATCGACGATTAACAGATTCGGAGGACTCAGTGGATTCAGAGGCATCACGTAGTGAATGAGTGTTAACCTACCGGATGGGGGGTTGGCAATGCAATCAACCGATGACGGGGCGGTCATCGAACGGACCAAGGGCTAGAACCCCCTGGAGACAATTCAGCAGGGTTTCCGCCGTGTAAGGTTTGGCAAGAAAGTCCTTCACACCACTACCGGCGAGGTGGGCGATCTTGCGGTTTGCAGGGATGCCGCTGGTGGCAATGATGCGCACGTAGGGGTCAATCTTCATGAGCTGACCGATGGTGGCGGGGCCGTCCAGAGTGGGCATCATCATGTCCGTGATGACGCAGCGGATCTCGGCGCGGTGGAGGGCGAAGATTTCGAGCGCCTCTTGGCCGTTGGAAGCGATGAGCGCGCGGTAGCCGAAGGTCTCGAGCGTGTGGCGGGTGATGAGGCGGATGGAGGGCTCGTCATCGACGATAAGAATGAGCTCGCCATTTCCCTCGGGTAACACGGCCTGGCTCTGCGGGGCGACAAAGTAGGCAGGCTCCGGGATGGCCGGCAGATAGACTTGGAAGCATGTCCCGACACCGAACGTGCTGGTCACGCAGATGAATCCGCCGTGGCTCTTGACGATGGCGAGGGAAGTGGAGAGCCCGAGGCCGGTGCCCTTGCCGACGGATTTGGTGGTGAAAAAGGGATCGAAAATCTTGTCGATGATTTCCGGGGCGATGCCCTCGCCGGTATCCTCGACCCGGATGCAAACGTGCGGCCCTTCCTTGGCATCCAAGTTCATGGCGACGAAAGCCGGGTCGATCTCGACGTTCTCAGCGCCGATCGTGAGCTTGCCGCCGTCGGTCAGGGCGTCGCGTGCGTTGACGCAGAGATTGAGGAGGATCTGATGGAGTTGGGTGGGATCGCCATGGAGCGTCCAAAGATTGTGGCAGACGGAGATTTCGACGGTGGTGTTCTTGAGGAAAGTCCCGCGCAGGATGCCTTCGATTTCCCGGATGAGCTGCCGGGGATGCACCTCCACCCGGCGGCCCTCCATGCCACGGGCGTACGAAAGCACTTGGCCGACCATGTCGGCACCGCGTTTGGCGCTATCCGCAATGGTGGCTAGCAGCTCGCTGGACCGCGAGTCGGTCAGGCGCATGCGCAGGAGCTCGACGGACAAGGTGATCGGCGCAAGGATGTTGTTCAGGTCATGGGCGATCCCCCCGGCGAGGGTGCCGATGCTTTCCAGACGCTGCGCGCGGAGGAACTGCTGCTGAAGTTTCCGCTGCTCGGAAATGTCGGTATTGATAACGAAAACACTCTGTGGCTTGCCCTTATCGTCGCGGACCAGCGTCCAGCGGCCTTCGATCGTGAGATTGTGCCCTTCTTTGTCAATCTGGCCCATTTCTCCGACCCACTCGCCGTTTTCGAGCGTTTGGACGTAGGCCTTGGCGAAATTCGAAGTGTCCCGATAAATCAGATCCTCAACGGACCGGCCGACCGCCTCCGCCGCGGTCCAGCCGTAGAGGCGCTCGGCACCCTTATTCCAGAAGGTGACGATGTGGTCGAGGTCACGTACAAAGATGGCATCCTGCGCCTTGTCGAGCAGCGAGGCCTGCTCGCGGATGCGGGCATCCGCCTGTTGCCGGTCGAGTTCGGAGGCGGCGCGTGCGGCGAAGATCTGAAGCGTGGACTCGACGAGCGCCGTTTCTTTCAGAGCATTTGCGAAAAATACCACCATGATCCCGGCCACTCCGTCATTCTGGTGAAACAGCGGAATGCCGGCATAGGCCTCGATGCCAAGTCCCACCAGCATGTGATCGTCCGGAAATAACTCCCCCACGCCCTGCTCGAAGATGCAAGCTTCGCCGCTTGCGATCTGCTCGCATGGCGTTCCTTCGAGGCCGTAACAGACATTTGGGAGCAACCCACCACCGTGAACGAAAGAGATGGTTTCGATGGAGTTTCCCGCTGGGTCGTAGCGACCGATCAGTCCGCCATCACCCCCCAGTGCTTCCACCATATTCCGGGTCAGCAGGTCGAAAAACTCGGAACCGATGCCGCTGGAGACTGCCTGTGCGACCTTGATGACGACCTCCTGCGTCCGTTGCCGGGCTTCCCGGCTACGAATATTTCCGATGCCGAAGGCGAGGTCGTTGGCCATCTCCTGAAGCAGCTTTAGCTCATCAGCCGCCGAGGGATGGGGCTCTGCGGAATACATGCAAAGGACGCCGAAGGAACGCGTTTCGTCACGTAATGGCAAAGAGACGACGCTCCGGTAACCGCGCTCTTGAGCCGACGAAAGCCAGTGAGAGAATGTCGGATCTCCGATGATGTCCTCGACGACGACCATTTTTCCGCTCCGGACCGCCTGCCCGCCAGGGCCGATGCCGGACGAGCGTTCGTCCGCCCAGGAAATCTGGATTTCGGAAAGGTAGCCGTGTTCCTCGCCCGCGTGGGCCATGGGGATGATGTCCCGCCCCTCGTTTTCCATGGCATAGCCGACCCATGCCATTCGATAGCCACCGATTTCCACGGCGATGCGACAGGCCTCGCCGAGCAGTTCCTCCTCCACCGGAGTGCGGACCAGCATTTCATTGCAGGAACTGAGCATCTGCAGCGCCCGGTGCGAGCGGTTGAGCTCCCGCTCGGCGTTCTTGTTCGCCGTCATGTCGGTCATCCCGCCGACCATTCGGACCGGTTTGCTGGAGCTCCCCCGGATAATCTGGCCTCGATCCATTACATCCACGACGCTCCCGTCGTTGCTGATGAAGCGATACTCGTCCGACCATTGCGAATCACCGCGCTCGATGGCTGAATAGATACCCTCGACTACCCGGCTGCGATCTTCCGGGTGAATCTGGCGGATCCAAGCGCGGATCGTCACTTGGGATTCATCGGCGGCCCAGCCGAAGAGATTGGCATATCCGTCATTCCACCAGAAACCGTCTGTCTCCAGATTCCAGTCCCACATCGTGTCATTGGTGGCGGTTGCGACCGATTGGAACCGCTGGTGGCTGTGCGCCAGCTCCTGATGCACACGGAATCGCTCGGTGGTGGCGAGGGCATGGGAAACCAAATTACCGATCGCGATGGCGAAGGTTTTCTCGTCCGCCGTCCACTGCCGGGCCGGCCCCACATGCTCGCTGCAGAGCAGATAACTCGGCTGGTTTTTGAAATGAATCGGCACGTCCAGCATCGACGTGATTCCCAGGGGCTTGAGATAGTTTTCGGCGAATTCCGAGGTCCATGGGTTGGTGACGGCATCGTCGGCCGCGATGACCTCCATCTCCGTAAATCCACGGAAATAGGTCGGGTATTTATAAGCCGCGATCGTTGCACCTGCCGAGTGGCTGCCGGACTCCAATTCGTAGAAATCCAAGCACTCCAGCCCGCGGCGATCCTTGGCCTCCCGCCAGATGCTGACACGCCCCACCTGCAAGGTCCGGGCGGTGGTCTCGGTGATGGGTCGGAGCGCGACCAAAATATCCACACTCTCCGGAAATGCCGTGCGGGTCAGGCTTGTGAGTGCATCCCGCTGGGCAAGATAGCGGACCCCTGCAGCGCAGGTCGTTTCCTCGGCAAGCAACTGTCCCCGGCTCACCCGCTGCGCCAGCCGCTCGGCTTCTGAAATCGCCCGCTTCTGCTGGGTAATGTCCTGGAGCGCGCCCTGGATCCGGGTGATCGCGCCCTGTGCGTCGCGGATCCCCTCACCGATCGTCCGCACCCAGATCCAGCGACCGCTCGCCGTGATGATCTGCATTTCCTCATCGAAAGGCGCACCATCGAAGAGGCAGTGCTCGATGGCTCTGGAAAGCCTTTCCCGGCTTTCGGGAGCGTAGAAATTCAGCGCCTCGTCGTATCCCGGGCTAGTCCCGGCCGGCACCTCGTGGATCGCACAAACCTCATCCGACCAGGAAATCCGCGGGATGGCGAAGTCGATCATCCAGCCGCCGATGTGGGCCATCTTGCTTGCTATGCGTAACAAAGTCTCGTTCGCAGAAGGAAGGGTCGGCGGCTGGCGCATCCGGGCTTTGTGGAATTCCCCCAGCATCACCGCTCCTAGGCCGACCAGAGGGTCTCCCGCCATGATGCCCTTCCCACCTTTTTGATCCGGCCCGCCCGGCATCCCGGCGGTGAAGATCATCGGCACGTCTTTGCCGCTTTCGCGAAAAATTTCCAGCGCGGCACTGGCGTCGAGGTCCCGCATCGTCCGGTCGCAGATCACCATCTCATAATCATCCGACGCCAGCGCAGCGCGGAAATCATCCGGCGTGGCGACCCGCGTCACCTTGACCTCATAGCCATAACGGTGAAGTGCTCCAATCGCCGACGAAGCATCAGCTGCCGGATCGGCAGCCATCAGCAGGCGGAGGAGGTGCTTTTTCACGCGACCAGAAGATGACATGGAATCGGGGGCTGGGGTGACTGACCGCGGTTTTTTTCATTTCCACCCGGGTGAAAGTCGGAAATCCACCAGGTTTGATCATGAATGCTGAATTATTTCAAACCCTACCCCCCGCACACCTAAAAGCCAGCCCGCCGGTAGGGCCTTCCGATAAAAGACCGACACAACCGACAGACTGGCCATTTGGTGGGACCGGAGTCCCCTGTTTTCTCCCCCCGGAGAACGAGAACTATCTTGCACTCCCTATACCAAATTCCACCCCTGAAGGTAAACAACTCACAGTAAACAACTTAAACTTCAGCCTGATATTCAAGAAGAGTAAAACACCCAGACGACCCTGCAAAGGCTGCAGAAACCTTTGTCACCCATGCAAAACTTGCAGGGTGACGGCGCGCCCGGTCGGGCCTTATGGTCAACGTCGTTGATTCCAACCATCTCGTGCATAGCGGGCTGCCATTAGGGAAGCCAGATCGGCCAGCGCGAGACACGGTGATTCAGCATTCCAACTGCCGGCAAGCTGCCCGGCGAACGCCTCCGCCCGGCCCTCATGTGGGCAGAGACCCGCGACGGAACCTTGGTGTAGCAACCCGAGCCGGGTCCTTCGCTGCCCGGCCCCCGCTAGCTTCCGGCCGTCCGCCCCGAGAAGGTCGTGGTGCACCGGATTTTCAAAACAAAGCGCCGCGTCAGTCACTTCCACCCCACGGCTGAGCCGTGCGGAAATCCCCTCCGCGGCCAGCGTGGCCGCTAGCGCCGCGTGGATGCGGCGGTAGCTTTCTGCTCCGCGCCACCGGGCCAGCGCTTCCGTCGCTGGAGCAACTACGCTGTAGGTCCAGTCCGCCCGATGATCGACCAGCCCTCCGCCCGTCCAACGCCGCACCAGACCCACTCCGGGAAATGATTCCCGAGCTGCTGCGATCGCCCCGAAATATCCCAGGCTCGCCCATTCGCCCGCCCATCGATAAACCCGAAGCACCGGCAGCTGCGTCGTTTCCAACAACCATTCGTCCACCGCCATCGCTTCCGGACCACTGCGCGGCACGACGTCCACCCACAGCCGCAATTGCTCGAAAACGTGCATCCCGGCCAGTCTCCTCACAGGATCCGCCGGGTAGAAACCACAAAATTTCCGCGCCTTGCATTCGCCGGGTGCCTTGCCAACTTCGCGCCATGTCCATCATGGCCAAGCCCCACAGCGCCCTGCTCATCGTCGGCCACGGCTCCACGGAGAATCCCGACTCCTCGACACCTTACTTCGATCACGCCGATGAAATCCGCTCCCGCGGACTTTTCGCCGAGGTCCATTGCTGTTTCTGGAAGGAAGAGCCATCCATGCGGGAGGCTGCATACCTCATCGATTCGGACGAAATCTACGTGGTGCCGGACTTCATCAGCGAAGGCTACTTCACCCAGGATGTCATTCCCCGGGAACTCGAACTTGCCGGCCCGACCAGCGTCGTCCGGGGAAAAACCTACCACTACTGCCTGCCCGTCGGCGTCCATCGCTCGATGACCGAGCTGATCCTCAAGCGGGCCCGTGAAGTCGCCCCTGGCGTCGATCCGGCGGAGACCACGCTCATCATCACCGGTCACGGCACTGGCCTGAACACCAACTCCACCAAGGCCATCCGCGACCAAGCCGACCTCATCGTCGCCTCCGGAGCGGGCTATGCCAAGGTGCTGGACGCCTACATGGAAGAACCGCCGTTCATCGCCGAGTGGGACCAAATGTCACCCACGCCGAACGTCATCGTGGTGCCCTTCTTCATCTCAGACGGGCTGCATTCGTTTCAAGACATCCCCGTCCTTCTGGGCATCGAGAGCGAAGTCGGACCCGCCGCCAGCCAACGCGAAGTCTTCCGCCACAATCCCCACCGGCTGCGCGGAAAGACTCTCTATTACAGCTCAGCCATCGGCACCGAACGTCTGTTAGCCGACGTAATTTTAGACCAAGTTTCTGACTTCGATAAACTTCATCACCTGTAAGATTTTATAATCTCAAGATGTCCACGGCTATCAAACTTCGCGACTTGATTCAATCCGGTGTTCAACGCATCGGCGAAATAGAATTACAAACTGACGTCCATGGATTTTCCTATGTGATTTGCCACACGACCGATGCAGCACTTGCTTCTAAGTTAAACTTTGGCGAATTGGATCAACATTTAGGTCCAGCAGACGCACGCGATCTCTCCACTTATGCCGCGGATGGCACGTATCGCTTCACCAAAGGTCAGACGAATCTGAAACGGGGTTGGGTGATGTTGTTGGATAACGTGGAAGACTTACGGCTTGCTCTCGATCAATTTTATCCAGCCTGTCTCGGTCTTTTTCTTGCTGAAAAAAGTGGTCTGTTAGAAATCGAAAATCTCAGAGATAAGCTAAACCGTCAGACGGGCATGTATCGCTTCGCCCGCTCCATCAGTGACGCTGGCGCTCAAAAACTGGTCCAAGAAGTTTGCGGCCCAGCGCACCATTGCGCGAAAAAAATCCTGTGGAAACTCGATGCAGAAACTCCGTTAGACGACAGCGAAGCCAGCCGTTTTAACGGGATACCTGATGGTTTCGCGCAATCCAAAGCCATACCCTTACTATGCCGTGAGGCCTGCAATCACTTCGTAGCCGAGTGCCGTAAAGCGGCCAAAGTCGAATTTGAGGTCAAAGCAGAAAAGTAACGGACCTGCATCTTTGTGTACACCATCGCGTAATTATAAATTTTCATATAAATGAGTTAAGCGAACCTCCAGAAACCTATTTTGTAAAAAAAATCCTTTGTAAATCAAGACTTAGAAGGTCGGCTATTTGCTATTTTTGAGGTTGCCGGAGCTTCCCTTAATTTTGCTTAAATTTCCCTGACACAAAAATAACGCAGCAGATCGCTCTACTGCGCCACTTCAGTTTGGTGGATTACCAAGTCGCTAATCTAGTCTTTCATCAACATGATCTGATCTAGGAAAATGCTCTTATCTCCGCTGCCGTCGGTAGCTTCAAGCTTCAGCGTGTGATTGCCCGCTGTGACGGTGAATGCACTAGCAGTGTAAGTTAGAAAGCTATCGCTTGTCGGGCTGATCAACGTTCCGACTTGAACTCCATCGACGCTGAACTTAACGGGTTGCGTTTGGCTCCAGCGTCTAGCGGCTTTAAAGCTTAATGTGTAGTTTCCTGCAGCTAAAGTTACCGTTTGACTGATCGTTCCAAGTCCGCTGGGTGCTCCTTGCAAGACTGCGGTTTGTACACCCTCTGGTGCGGTAGCGGCGCCCCATGCACTGCCATTAGACTGGATAACTGAGTTGCTTGTGAAGCTCCATCCAGAGCCAGTCGGGTTATATTGGTAGCCATTCACCACAGGTGCTTCAAAGTTACCGTTCACTGTCACAGTCGTGGGGCTTGTGGAAGCGCGAACCAATTTCACTTGATCAAGGAAGGTGCTTTTGTCTCCGCTACCGTCGGTTGCCTCAAGCTTCAGCGTGTGATTGCCAGCTGTCACAGTAAAGACACTCGCGGTATAGGTCAGAAAACTATCGCTTGTTGGACTGATCAGCGCTCCCACTTGGACACCATCGACGCTGAATTTGATTGGCTGAGTTTGACTCCAGCGCCGAGCTGCTTTGAAGCTCAATGTGTAGCTACCCGCAGTTAAACTAAGCGCGCGTGTCATGTGGCCTATTCCATCGGGAGCGCCCTGTAATACGGCTGTCTGGATGCCATCGGGTGCTGTTGCTGCACCCCAAGCGCTGCTATTTGACTGAATGACCGCTCTACTCATAAAGTTCCAAGTCGAACCAGTCGGATTGTATTGGTAACCATTTACTACGGGGGCTTCAAAGCTGTCGTCAAATACAGTGGTTCCAGTGCTTGGTGGTGGATCGCCACCGCCCAACGAATTAATCACGATCTGATCGATGAAGGTGCTCTTGTCTGCCGTGCCATCGGTGGCTTCGAGACGCAGCGTGTGGAAACCAGCAGATGCGCGAAATGACACTGTGGTGAAATCGGCAAAAGCGTCACTGGCAGGGGTAATCAGCGCCCCAATCTGCGTGCCATCGAGACTAATCTTTACCGGCTGAATTTGCCCTGACCGTCGAGCCGCTTTTAAGCTCACCGTGTAGTCGCCCGGAATGAAATCAATCGTCTGTGACATGACGCCTAATTGTTTGCCATAGCCTTGAAGGACTCCTGTTTGGGTTCCGTTCGGTGCATTCGGTGCACTCCATGCGCTACCGTTGGCTTGCACGATGGAATAATTTGCATGAATCCAACCGCCACTTCCTGGGGTATATTGAGCGTATTTGTAGCCCGCCACCACGTGATCCTCGAAACTGCCATTTACAACCGCAGTTTTTGGCTTAATGCCATATTTACTTCTTAAATAGTTTTCAATTTCGGCAGCTCCAAGTCGCGATAACGGTTTATATACTAAAATTTCTGCAATATCACCACTTAACCCATATTGCCTACCCGCTTCATAATCACCAATGCTTAGATTCCCCAAGCGGGTGCTGAATTCTACATTTTCTCCCCCTGCTTTGCCTAATATGGGAACGTCTGCTGGAAAATCCGTCCCGACCGGAGGAGACACGATCGCGAAACCTTGCCCAGTCATCCACTCTGCGCCGCCGGTAATCACTCCTCTCATAACATATCTACCATCAGCAGCACGTGTGGTATAAACCGCGAATGCTTGTATATCTCCTATGAAAGCATCTCCCTGAGCACCCAAAGCGGTATTCGACAGGATCATGTCACGATTTGCAAAACGCAGTGCAGGCTTTCCATTAATGGCATCGGCTATTAAAGTCGGTCGGCGATTGGTGTCAGTTTGATTCACCGTTATCACTGAATTTCCTTGGCTTGACCATGAAGAAACTTTTCCATTGGAATCTGTAACCACTCCGCTGTCAGCCGCAAGCCACAGCAAACGTCCTGTTGCAATGGGTGCGGGAACAGCCAAGTTCAGTGCCGAAACCATCGGTGTGCCATCCGCAAGCGCAGTGTAAGTCGCGCCTTCATTGTCGATGCGAATGACAGTCTTGTTGCCGTGACGTTGCGATTCGCGCCGTCCGCTGCCCACGCGGTCACCAACCACGAGGCCTCTGTTCGATGCTTGCGAGCAAGGACCCGGGCAGTGTCGTCCCCCGTGGGGAATTCATATGCCGGCTGCTGAGATAGCGCATGGCCCGATGGTCCAGGGAGCAAATCACTGTTACGAATAGTGCCTTCAACGTGTGAGAAAAGCGCTTGCACGTGGCTCATTGCAACAAGGTCTCGGTAAACGTAACTGGGCGATCCACTCGGGAAACTTGCAGCAATCGATGTATTA
>ENA-OFCF01000348-OFCF01000348.1-metagenomes-genome-assembly--contig:-NODE-348-length-20733-cov-4.142857_pt1 | contig 20733 bp, 15 predicted proteins | sample MGYA00153387_OFCF01 | MGnify analysis MGYA00153387
AACGTGTCCGGCCCTCAAACCGCAACTAAACTGACGTGCATCAACCCAAAGGAAACCATGAATTAGAGAACCAGTGGGGTCAAGAGATCCAGTGGGGGAGAACCAGTGGGGTCAAATCTTTCAGTCATGCATTTTGACCATTTATTAAGGGTATTTTGTACTTGAAGCCCAATAAATACGGGCGCAAGCAGCTATTTAAAGCGTAGCGGCTCTAGCCCTTCATGTTATTGACGAAAGGCCTTTAATTGGCTGCCAACTGATCTCGTGCGTACTTGGGGGCGACTAGGTCAGGTATTGCGTGATCGTGCTACGCAGGTTTGCAAATGGCCAAACTTCGATGTGCTTTAGTCGGTTGATGACTCCGCAACCCAACTGTTTTCACCCACTGCACGAAACCGCGTAATAGTCCGTTCAATGACTTCCGTATCTAAATTAGCCGCGTCAACCACTGCATGTAACCCGATACCGTAGGCATAGTTTCGGTCAACGTCAAAACGCTCAAATGGCGCGGGCCGGCTGACGAAAGGGCGGATGGCGCGGTTAGATGATGAGCGGTGGGGCATTTTGAGAACTTTCCGCTAATCAGGACTAATTATTTCCGCGCAGCAGCACCCTGTATCTGAATTAAAGCCTTCAACTGCCCGCGCACCTCAGCCAATTCGCGCTGCTGGCTTAGCATGATGGTGCGCATTTCGCGCTGTTGCTGAATCAGCTCTGTAACCTGTGTGCGTAGTGACGAAATGTCCGTCAACCTGTCGAGCACATCGGTCAGTACGCTCACGCAAATTCCTTGGCGGCGGCTTTTTGCAGTTTGGCTATTTCGCGCATGAAGGCGGTGTGCTCGGTGGTGTTGCCTTTGAGCTCAGCGAGCACGGCGTTGATGTCACTTTGCGCGCGCTTTGTGCCCATGTCGAGCGTTTGGATTTCTTCGAGCGTCACGCCAGCGATGGCAGCATCGACTGCATCGCGCATGATTTCAGACACCTTGCGGCCAGTTTTTTTGGCCTGACTGGTCAGTGCTTGTTTTTGCGAAGGCTCTAGGTAAACTTGGGTCAAAACCATTGAACTCATTGTGTCGTCCTCGTCCGTTTGTTTGGCGGTTGCATAAGCTCTCTGCGGTGTATGTCAATATATATCAACATGCACGTGAAGTCAAATCGCCTCCAAGTGGCATTTTTGCTCCGAATCTATGTACCTACCGCCTCAGTTTGCCGCCAAAGACGCCGCCGCGGCCCACGAGCTGATACGCGCCAACCCGTTTGCCAGCCTCATTTCAAATGATGAGGACGGACTGCCGTTTGTCACGCCGCTGCCGCTGCATTTGCTGACCGCAGCTGAAGGCGAATGCGAAGTAACGCTGCTGCTCGGCCACTGCGCCAAGCCCAACCCACACTGGCGCTATTTGCTGGCTCGGCCCAAAGCCGTCGTCACCTTCATGGGGCCCCACGCTTATATGACTCCGCGTGTCTACCCTGACTTAACCCGGGTGCCGACCTGGAACTACGTGACGGTGCACTGCACGGTTGAGGCCAAAATCATCGAAAGCTTTGACAACCAAGACCGCTTGCTCAAGCACTTGATTGCCGACCACGACCCGGCTTACGCTGACCAGTGGCGTGGCCTGGGCGAGGACTACCAGCACAAAATGATGGGAGGCATTGTGGCGTTTGAGTTGCGGGTACTTGCCATGCAGTGCAAGATCAAAGTCAACCAGCACCGGCCCGAGGCCTTTGATGCGATGCGCGCGATGTACGCCAGCGGCACCGCCAACCAGCAGGCGCTGGTTCCGTGGATGGACAAGGCCAAATTTGCAGTTCACAGAATTTAATCGGGGTAAGACATGCGCAGTATTTTCAGTTTGTTGGGTTTGTTGGCGGTAGTGCTCGTAGTGGGGCTGCTGGTTAAAAAGCAGCTTGCGCCCAGCGCATCTGGTCCGGCGGCAACGGTAAAGCAGTCGCCGCAGCAAACCCAGCAGCAATTCAAGCAAGCGCTTGACGCCGCCATGCAGACGCCAAGGCCGGAGCCAGAAGAAAAGTAGCTCATCGGCCTAATTTGTATCAAATAAGGCCTCTAGCGCAATAAATACGTGCGCAAGCAGCTATATAAATAATAGCAACTATAAATCCAAAACGAGTTTGCCTATTTTTTGCGAATTGGGTCTGGGTAAATCAACCCATGAATGCGACCCTTGTCGCCACGCGCAAACGGCGTCCACGCTGCTTCGGGCTGGCTGAGTCGGTCGGCCACCGCCCACCACGCGCTGGGGTTAAGCCCCAGGCCAATATGGCTGGCTACCACTTCAATGTTTTCTGTTTGCACATTCGCTTTGCAGGGTTTTTGAATGCTGGCTTGCCATGCCACTACGCCATCGGTTTGTGAGTAGATACTGGTAGTGGGAACCGGCGGCGCAGTCGGCAAGTCGTAGTTCTCAGATTCGCGTTCAATTTTGCGGCCGCTCGTCAGCTCGTACACGCGCCAGGCGTTGGTGGACTTGTGCGACCCTGCAAACGGCGTGCCCAGCGTGATGACGCCGCGCACCATGTGCGGCAGCTCTTTGGCCAGCTCGCGCGCGTACACGCCGCCCAGGCTCCAGCCTATCAGGCTGAGCTTGCGGCCCGTACTTTCAAAATTGCGCACGAGGTTGTCTTTGGCTTCATCCAACACGCCGGCACGCGGACCAAAATTGAAACCTTGCGACCAGCCCCACGGGTTGTAACCGAGCGATTGCAGGTAATAGCGCAGCGGCACGGTTGATGCATCGTTGGCCGACAGGCCCGGGAAGACCATTACCCCGTGGCCGTCGCCTTTGGGGGCGCGCGACAACAAAGGCCAACTGGGCAGCAGCGCGCCAAACTCCCAAAAAGCGCGCAGCTCCAGGGCCAGCAGCCAGGCGCTGGGCGGCTCGTTGTGTGGCATTCCGCTTGGGTTGGAGCTGGCGTTAAAGGCTGACTGCACGCTTGATGGGTTTCTTGACGACTGTCTTGCCATGGGTGGTTGGTGTGCGTAGTTTCACTGAACCAGATTTTGAACCACTCGCTGCATGTTTTACGGCTGATTCCGCGCGAACAGGCCTTATTGATTTGGATTTCGCCATAGTTTCCGTCGCCTTCGCGACTGCATCAGCCGGCTTGGCAGAAGGGCCCATCAACGCCATGGCTTCGATGAACGCAGCTTCAATTGCTTTGGCAAAACCATCTGCATGTGGCAGCGCTTTTTTGTCCGCCACAATGCCAAAGTCAACCCGTCCCGCATAGGTTTGCACCGTGATATTGAGCGCCAGGCCATGCACGATGATCGATGCCGGATGAAAGGTTAAAAATTTTGCGCCCGCCAAATACAGCGGTACGGGCGAGCCCGGCACGTTTGAAATCACCAGGTTCGCCAACACCGGCAGGCGGCTGAATAAATTGCTTTTGCCAGCAGCGCTCAAAGCCATTTTTGCTGCACCGCCCACCAGCCAGGGTGCCAGCAGCGAAGGGTAGTCGGTCGGCAAAAGCCCCTTGAGCGATTGCACTGACGATTTCACCTTTGCGGTAGACGCCATGATGGCGTCCATGCGTTTGAGTGGGTTGGCCAAATGCGTGCCCAGCTCCACCAGACTCATACTGACCTGGTTGCCTAAATGAGTGGCATCTATGGCGCCGCTTTCGCGCAGCGACACGGGCATAGCGGCCACCAATGACTTTTTTGGCAGGCTGTGGTGCTGCTTCAAGTAGTCGCGCAGCGCGGTAGAGCAGATCCACAGCACCACATCGTTGAATGAGCCGCCAATGGCTTTGCCAATCGCCTTGCATTCAGCCAACGGCGCAGTCGCCGTGACAAACACCCGGCCCTGCGTGACACCCGCGTTAAATACGGTGGGCGGGGCCAGCTTGAGCGGTATCTTGCTTTTGGCAGATGCGTTTGCGGGCAAACGCCTGGCGAGCGACGCACCCAATGTGCCAGCTGCCGACGGCAACAGTTTTGCGGCTTTGACCAGTTGCCCCAGCGAGCTTGAAAATACCGCGCCGATCATTTCGCTGATTTTCAAATCGGATTCGCGCGTGCCTCGCCGCCTAATGGTTGGTGGAGGTACATCACGCGGTACGGGCGTGACGTCTAGCAGCGCGTTGGCCAGCAGCACGCCTCCTTTGCCATCCAGCGCAGCGTGGTGAATTTTTGAGAAAAAACCCGCCGCCGTAAGGCCATCAGGCAGTTGGATGCGGTCAAAAACATAGAACTCCCACAGTGGAAAATTGCGGTCGATCAATTCGCTGTGCAGTTGGGCGCAGAGTTCTTGCGCCTCAAGCAGCGTCATGGCGGCTGCACCTTTTTTAGCTGGATCAGCCCGGCGGATGTGAAAGCCTATGTCAACCGCATCAGCCTCAACCCACACCGGGTGGCCCAGGTCCATTGGCATAAAGACCAGCTTGCGGCTAAACACCGGAGCCAGGTGCATGCGCTTTGCAATATGCCGCATCACGGATTTATGGAAGCTGCCTTTAAAACCCGCAGGCAACGCACACAGGTTGAACGAGCCGACATGCATCGGCATTTCTGGCGTTTCAAGGTATAAAAAAGTGGCGTCGAGGCCAGTCAGGCTTTGCATTTTGTTTGTCTCCGTGGGCGCATCCCTGGTGCACGATACCGCAATCAGCGCTGCGCGTGCATCGGGTTTGTCGCCTTGGCGATGCGCGGTTAAACATAGCCGTCTACAGTTATGGCTTCCAGATACACGGGCCAAATAGACCATCATCACCGGGAATAGCGCAAACCATGAAACAACGATTGTTAGGCCAAAGCAAAACGCCCGTCAGCGCTATTGGTCTGGGCTGTATGGGCATGAGCGAGTTTTACGGCGCAACTGATGACGCCCAATCACTGGCAACCCTGGCGCATGCACTCGCGATTGGCATCAACTTTTTTGACACCGCCGACACTTACGGCTTTGGCCACAACGAGTTGCTGTTGGGGCAATTGATTCAGCAAGATCCAGCCGCCAGAGGCCGCATGGTGATTGCGACCAAATTCGGCATTGTGCGGCAGCCCGGCAAATACGAGCGCCGCATTGACAACACGCCGGCCTATGTTCAAAGCGCTTGTGAGGCATCGCTCAGGCGCCTGAAGGTCGAGGCAATTGACTTGTACTACTGCCACCGGCGCAATCCCGATGTGCCGATTGAAGACATGGTCGGCGCAATGGCGGCTTTGGTGGCGGCTGGCAAAGTCCGGCAAATTGGGCTGTCAGAGGTGTCTGGCCAAACGCTGCGAAAAGCCAACGCTGTGCACCCCATAGCCGCGGTTCAGAGCGAATATTCATTGTGGGCGCGTGAACCCGAAGCCGACATGCTGGCCACCTGTGCAGAACTGGGCACCACTTTTGTGGCCTACAGTCCGCTGGGTCGGGCCTTTTTAACGGGTGCTGTGAACGCTGCTGCATTGGCGGATGGAGATTTCAGAAAGAACCTGCCGCGATTCAAAGATGAGGCGGCAGTTACCAATGCCGCGCTGGTGGCAAGCCTGTCAAAATTCTCAAGTGAAAAAGGAGTGACCAACGCGCAGGTTGCGCTGGCCTGGCTGCTGCAAAAACACCCGCACGTGGTGCCTATTCCCGGAACCCGCCAGATAAAATACCTTGAGCAAAACGCCGCAGCAGCAAGCTGCGTGCTAAGTGAGCAAGATATTGCGCAGCTAGACGCAATGTTTCCGCCAGATGCTGCAGCTGGTCGGCGTTACCCGGACGCGGGATGGGTCGGTATTGAGTAACCCGCAAAACACACTAAATCTGCAGTGCTATAGTATTGATAGCTGCCTGCGCCCATTTTAATTGCGCAAGAGGCATAAAAGACATAAAAAAGTACACATTTAACCGCGCGGAACCCGACACTGTAAAAAGCGTCAAACCACGCAATTCAACATTTTTAGAAATTAAAAAGAAAGTCCGATGCCCTTCATGCTTGCAAATCTCAACCCACGCAACGTATTTGCACTTGTTTGCGCGGCCTGCGTCGCCATGCTGGCTTTTGGGCTGTATCTGCAGCACGTGGTCGGCCTGGAGCCTTGCCCCATGTGTATCGTGCAGCGGTATGCGTTGGTCATTGTCGCGCTCCTTGCCGCTGCAACCGCGTTTGCCGGCAAAAAAGCGGCGCTGATAACTGGCGCTCTGGCTTTGCTGGTGACCAGTGCAGCAGGCGCGTTCGTCGCGGCACGCCAGAGCTATTTGCAGTTGTACCCGCCCGAAATCGCCAGTTGTGGCCGTGACCTCTACGGAATGATTGAAACTTTTCCGTTAAAACGTGCAATTCCGATGATTTTTAAAGGCAGTGGCGACTGCACCAAAATCGACTGGACATTTTTAGGCTTGTCGATTGCCAACTGGTCATTTCTGTGCTTTGTTGCCATCGCGCTGGTCTCGGCGGTAGTGATTTTCAAGCGGTTAAAAAAGTAGCCGTCGCCATTGCGCCATCGAGGGCGCAGACACGGTTTTTGGACTTGAGCGGCTCGGGTAACATCGTAAGCGCTGCTTTTGGGTGTGGGTGGCGCGGGTAGCCACAAAATACTTCCAAATCAACAGCTTAAATAATAAATACGGGTTGCCTTTTGCGTTTAAATTCCATCAAGCTCTCGGGTTTCAAGTCGTTTGTAGAGCCGACGACTTTTGTGCTGCCTGGTCAACTCGTCGGCGTGGTCGGGCCGAACGGTTGCGGCAAGTCCAACATCATGGACGCTGTAAGGTGGGTACTTGGCGAAAGTAAAGCTTCTGAGCTGCGCGGCGAGTCGATGCAAGACGTCATCTTTAATGGCACCACCACCCGTAAACCCGCCAGCCGCGCGAGTGTAGAGCTGGTCTTTGACAACGCCGACCACCGCGCTGGGGGCCAGTGGGGCCAGTTTGTTGAAATTGCCGTCAAACGCGTGCTGACGCGCGACGGCACGTCGAGCTACTACATCAACAACCAGCCCGTGCGCCGCCGCGATGTGCAAGACGTGTTTTTGGGCACAGGCCTCGGCCCGCGCGCCTACGCCATCATTGGCCAGGGCACCATCAGCCGCATCATTGAGTCAAAACCTGAAGAACTTCGCCTGTTTCTGGAAGAAGCGGCAGGCGTTTCAAAATACAAAGAACGCCGCCGCGAGACCGCCAACCGCTTGTCTGACACGCGTGAAAACCTGACCCGGGTTGAAGACATTTTGCGGGAGTTGAATGCCAACCTGGAGCGGCTTGAAAAGCAGGCAGAAGTTGCCAAGCGCTACAACGCTTTGCAGGCTGACGGCACGTTAAAGCAGCATCAGCTGTGGTTTTTAAAGCGGATGGATGCTGAAGGTGACCAGGCCAAAGTCAAAGCTGATGCTGAAAAAGCGGTGAACGAACTTGAAAGCCGTGTGGCCGATGTGCGGCACATCGAGGCCGATCTGGAAACCATTCGCCAAGCCCATTACGCAGCGGGCGACCACGTCAACCAGGCGCAAGGCAAGCTCTATGAAGCCAGTAGCGAAGTAGGGCGGCTGGAAGCTGAAATCCGTTTTGTGGTGGATGGCCGGGTGCGGGTCGAGCAGCGACTGGCGCAGCTCAAAGAGCAAACCGCCCAGTGGGCGACCCGCAAAGATGACGCGGCTGTTGAAACTGAAAATTTGGCGGCTCTGGCTTTGGACGGTGAAGAAAAAGCCGAACTGCTGGCCGCGCAAAGCGAAGAGCAACACGCCCAGCTACCTGCGTTAGAAGATGCCTTGCGCAGCGCCCAAGCCAAGGCCAACGAACAGCGTACCGGTGTGGCCCAAGTCCAGCAGCAAATCCAGGTGCTGGCAGCCGACCAACGCAACATCAGCGAGCAGTCACGTGCGTTGAGTTTGCGGCTGGAAAAACTCACCACCGACCGCAATGCCTTGAATGCGCCTGATGAAGCGCGGCTGGTCAATTTAAACAGCCAGTTTGAAGCGGCGCAAGAATCGCAACTTGAAGCTGAGGCACGATTGCATGAGCTGACAGACAGCGTGCCGCAGCTGGATGAAGCTAGACGCGCCCAGCAACTGCTGGTCAACACCGAATCTGCCAAACGCGCAGACTTGTCGGCCAGGTCGGATGCCTTGCGTGCGCTGCAGGAAAAAGTCAAAACCGACGGCAAGCTAAAACCCTGGCTGGCCAAGCACGGGCTGGATGGCTTGCAAGGCTTGTGGAGCCGCATCCACATCGAGCAAGGCTGGGAGAATGCCCTGGAAGCCGCTTTGCGCGAGCGTCTCGGTGCGCTTGAAGTCAGCAAGCTGGACATGGTGCGCGGCTTTGCTGGCACAGATGGGCGTGACACCCCGCCCGCCAAGTTGTCGTTTTACTCATCCCCTGTGGGTGGTGCGCCTGCCAAATCAAATGCTGCCATCAGCTTGAAGCCGCTGGCCGACCTGCTGCGTTTGAACGATGCGGGCCAATCGGCGTTGCTGGGGGACTGGCTGCACGGCTGCTACACCGCAGCAACTCTTGATGATGCATTGGCTGCAAGGGGCAACTTGCAAGCGGGTGAGGCGGTTTACGTCAAAAGCGGCCATGCCGTCACGCACCACAGCGTCAGCTTTTATGCCCAAGACTCTGAGCAGGCAGGCTTGCTGGGTCGTGCCCAGGAAATTGAAAACCTGGACAAACAGCTCAAAGCGCAGGCCTTGATCAGCGACGAGGCACGTAACGCTTTGGTCCGGGCCGAGTCCGTTTACGCTGACGCTGCCCAACGTTTGAGCACAGCCAGGCGCGAAACCGCTGAAGGCCAAAGCCGTACCCATGAAATGCAGGTTGAAGTGCTGCGCCTCACACAGTTGGCCGAGCAAACCCGGGCCAGAGGCGAACAAATTCAGCTCGACATGGGCGAAATTGAAGCGCAATTGGGCGACCTGGAAGAGCGCAAAGTCACGGCTGAAGGCCGCTTTGAAGAGCTGGACATGCAACTGGCTGACAGCCAGGAGCGACATGCGCAGTTTGACGACCGGGTGATTGAGGTGGAGCGCAAGTTAAACGAGACGCGTGAGCAGCAACGTGCACTGGAGCGGCAAAGCCAAGAGGCGCAGTTTGCGCTGCGCGCCTTGACGGCACGGCGTGAAGAGCTGACCCGGTCGATTCACATTGCCGCGCAACAGGCTGACACGATTGCTCAGGAAAAAACGCGTGCAGAAGAAGAACTCTCGCGCCTGACCGATGCCGCTGCGCAAGCCGGGCTGCAAGCTGCGCTGAGCGTGAAGCTTGAGCGCGAAGCAGACCTGGGCGCCAAGCGCAGCCAGTACGACGACCTGACCACCAAGCTGCGCGCCAGCGACGAGCGCCGTTTGAGCCTGGAGCGTGAACTGGACCCGCTGCGTCAGCGCATCACCGAGTTTCAGCTCAAAGAGCAAGCCGCGCGGCTGGGCTTTGAGCAGTACGAGCAGTTGCTGGTCGATTCGCAGGCCGACATGGCTGCGTTGGCGCTGTCGATTGAACAAGGCAATGTGCGCGTGACCGGCATGCAGGGCGAGATTGACCGCATCAACCGCGAAATTGCCTCATTGGGTGCTGTTAACTTGGCCGCGCTGGACGAGCTGGCCACCGTCAGCGAGCGCAAGCAATTTTTGGACGCGCAATCGGCCGACTTGAACGAAGCCATGACGACGCTGGAAGATGCGATCAAAAAAATTGACGCTGAAACGCGCGATCTGTTGGCCAGCACGTTTGAAAAGGTCAATGAGCATTTTGGCCGCATGTTCCCCGAGCTGTTTGGCGGCGGCAATGCGCAGCTAAAAATGACAGGCGAAGAAATTCTGGACGCGGGTGTGCAGGTCATTGCCCAACCACCAGGCAAGAAAAACCAGAGCATTGCGCTGCTGTCAGGTGGTGAAAAAGCCCTGACGGCGATTGCGCTGGTGTTTGCGATTTTCCAGCTGAATCCTGCGCCATTTTGTTTGCTGGACGAGGTGGATGCGCCGCTGGACGATGCCAACACCGAGCGCTATGCCAAGCTGGTGAAAGCCATGAGCAAAGAAACCCAGTTCTTGTTCATCAGTCACAACAAAATTGCGATGGAAATGGCCGAGCAACTGATTGGCGTGACCATGCAAGAGCAGGGCGTGTCGCGCATTGTGGCGGTGGATATGGAAGCCGCACTTGGCTTTGCAGAGACTGTTTGAAGTGAACACACCATGAGCAATCTGCAAATAGGTTTGGCAATAGCCGGTGGCCTCATATTGGCCGCTGTGGTGGCGCACAGCGCCTGGTCAGCCCGAAAAAACCAACCCAAGCTGGCAACGCCAGCACCCGCCGAAGAACCATCAGCACAAGCCGGGAACGATGCTTTTGCAGACCGGCAAGAGCCCAGCTTTGATGGCGATTCTGGTTTGGGTTCGTTGAGTCATTTCGCACTTTTGCCCAGCTTTGATAAAAAGCCGGGTCTGGATGCTTTGATAGACGTTATCGCTCCGGTACTGGTCGATACCGATGTGTCAGGCGAAGCCGCATTGGCCGCCATGCCTGCAACCCGCCGCGCAGGCAGCAAGCCCTTTGGTGTGGAGGGCTTGAACATTGCCACCACCGAGTGGGAGCTGCCAAGTGCCAATCAGCGTTACAGCGCTTTTCAGTGCGGCGTGCAAATGGCCAATCGCCTGGGTGCACTCAACCAGATTGAATACTCAGAATTTGTCATGAAAACGCAGGCCTTTGCTGATGCGATTAACGGCGAGCCTGAGTTTCCGGAAATGGGCGATGAGGTGGCGCGTGCGCGCGAGTTGGACCAGTTCGCCAGCGCGCATGATGCACAGCTCAGTTTTACATTGCGTGCTTCAAGTTCCGCATGGAGCCCCGGTTACGTGGCGCAAAACGCAGCCTGGCTGGGTTTTGTAGCGGGTTCGATTCCGGGGCGCATGGTGCTGCCCGCCACCGAGCGCGGTGGTGCGCCGTTGCTGGGTTTGGCATTCGACACCCAAGCCGCCATGGCCGAAGACCCCGAGCAAACTGCGCTGCGTGAAGTCACCCTGTCGCTCGACGTACCGCAAGTACCGCGCGACGAACAACCTTTTGTGCGCATGCGCGAATCAGCCTCAGCACTGGCTGCCAGCATGGGCGGCGTGGTAATGGACGGCAACGGCAACGTGATTGCGCCAGCCGCAATGGACGTGATTGGCAGCGAGCTGGAGCAGCTGTACGACACGCTGGATGAGCGCGATTTGTCGGCGGGCTCTGTGCTGGCACGGCGGCTATTCAGTTAAGTGTTGTGACCGACGACCTTTTTAGCAGCGCTCCCCCAAGTCAGCCTGCCAATGCGATTGAACGCATTAAAGAACTGCATCAGCAGTTGCACGCACACGCTCACAGCTACTACGTGCTCGACGAGCCGTCGATACCTGACGCAGAGTACGACAAGCTGTTCAAGGAACTGCAAACACTGGAATCGCAGCACCCTGAATTACTCACGCCCGATTCGCCCACGCAGCGGGTCGGCGGTATAGCGCTTGATGCGTTTGCCAGCGTGCGCCACAAAGTGCCGATGCTCAGCATTCGCACGGAGACTGATACCGAAGCCACAGGCGCGCAAAATTTTGACATTCGCGTTCGTAAGGAACTCGGCTTGAGCGAAGCTGACCCGCCAGTCGAATATGTAGCCGAACTCAAATTTGACGGTCTGGCCATGAGCCTGCGCTATGAAAACGGCGTGCTGGTGCAAGCGGCCACACGCGGCGATGGTGAAACCGGAGAGGACGTGACGCAGAACATCCGCACCCTCAAGCAGATTCCGTTGCGCTTGCCCAAAGACGCACCTGCCGTGCTGGAAGTGCGGGGCGAGGTTTACATGCGCCGCACAGACTTTGCAGCGCTCAACGAGCGGCAGCGCGGCAAAATTGCCCAAGGCATGAAAGGTGAAAAAACTTTTGTCAATCCACGCAATGCAGCAGCGGGCGCGGTGCGCCAGCTGGATCCGGCGATTGCAGCGCAGCGGCCTTTGAGTTTTTTCGCTTACGGTTTGGGCGACATCACAGCGCCAAATGCAGGCGGCCCGGCCTTTGAAACCCATTTTGAGCTGCTGCAGGCCTTAAAAAATTGGGGTTTTCCGGTTGCAGACCAAACAATACGGGCGCAAGCTGCTCCTGAATTAATAGCGTATCACCAGCGCATCGGGCAGTCACGTGACCGCCTGCCTTTCGACATTGACGGCGTGGTTTACAAGGTCAACAGCCTGGCGTTGCAAAAGCAGCTCGGTTTTGTGACCCGCGAGCCACGCTGGGCGGTTGCGCACAAGTACCCGGCGCAAGAGCAATTGACGACGGTTTTAAGCATTGACGTGCAGGTCGGCCGTACTGGAAAACTCACGCCTGTGGCCAAGCTGGCGCCGGTATTTGTCGGTGGTGTGACTGTGACCAACGCCACACTGCACAACGAAGACGAAGCACGTCGCAAAGACGTTCGGGTCGGCGACACGGTGGTGGTGCGCAGGGCAGGCGACGTGATTCCTGAAGTTGTCAGCGTGCTGCTGGACAAGCGCGTGTCTGGCGCAGAAATTTTTACCATGCCGCGCATTTGCCCGGTGTGCGGATCAAGTGCCGTGCGTGAAGTTGATGAAGCGGATTACCGCTGCACAGGCGGCCTGTTTTGCGGCGCCCAGCGCAAAGAAGCCATATTGCACTTCGCCCACCGCCGCGCCGTGGAGGTGGATGGACTGGGTGACAAACTGGTTGAGCAACTGGTCGATGCCAACATCATTCGCACCCTGCCCGACTTGTACAAACTGGGCTTGACGGCACTGGCCAACCTTGACCGCATGGCCGACAAATCAGCCATGAATCTGCTGGATGCGCTTGAAAAGTCCAAGCAAACCACGCTGCCGCGTTTCGTTTTTGGCTTGGGCATTCGCCATGTCGGTGAGGCGACCGCCAAAGAGCTGGCACGGCACTTTGGCAAGCTGGACGCCGTCATGGACGCGACGGAAGAGCAGCTGCTGACAGTCAACGACGTCGGCCCCATCGTCGCCAAAAGCTTGCGGACATTTTTCGACCAACCCCATAACCGCGAAGTGGTCGAGCAACTGCGTGCCTGCGGCGTGACCTGGCAGGAAGGTGAACCGGCAGCGGTAACGCCAAAGCCCTTGTCAGGCAAAACCTTCGTCATCACAGGCACACTGCCCACTTTAAGCCGCGACGAGGCCAAAGACATGCTGGAGGCAGCAGGGGCTAAAGTGGCTGGCAGTGTGAGCAAGAAAACCGATTATTTGCTGGCGGGAAGCGATGCAGGCAGCAAGCTGGACAAGGCGCGCGAGCTGGGCGTGGCGGTGATTGATGAAGAGACTTTATTAACGATGCTAAAACCATGACTATCCACACCCTCCTGAAAATGGGTGACCCGCGCCTCTTGCGCGTGGCCCCGCTCGTCACGCAATTCGACACCGACGAGTTGCACCTGCTCATCAGCGACATGTTCGACACCATGCGCTCCGTCAATGGCGCTGGCCTGGCTGCGCCGCAGATTGGGGTTGATTTGCAACTGGTGATTTTTGGTACCGATGCGCCGAATCCGCGCTACCCCGATGCGCCTTTGATACCGCGCACCGTGCTGCTGAATCCAGTCATCACTGTGCTCGGTAATATTGAAGAAGATGGCTGGGAAGGGTGCTTGTCAGTGCCTGGCTTGCGCGGCGTGGTGCCGCGTTGGTCCAGCATCAGGTACACCGGGCTCGATCAATACGGCGATGCGATTGACCGCACGGTCGATGGCTTTCATGCGCGGGTGGTGCAGCACGAATGTGACCACTTGATGGGCAAGTTGTACCCGATGCGGATTCGTGACTTCACGCAGTTTGGTTTTACCGAGGTGTTGTTTCCCGGGCTGGACGCATCAAGCGACGATTAGGCGACGACTAAGCATTTAACGCCTGCAACAACTCGGTTTCAATCGCAATCTGCGCTCGGTTGTGTTGTAGCTCGGGGCCACTGATCAAAAACGTGTCTTCTACACGTTCACCCAGCGTAGTGACTTTGGCCAGTTGCAAATTGATGCCATGCTTGGCCAGGATGCGGGCAATCAGATACAGCAAACCAGCACGGTCGCTGGCTGAAACGCTGAGCAGCCAGCGTTGGGCTTTTTCATCGGGCCGCAAATCAACTCTGGGCGCAATCGGAAAGCTTTTGACCCTGCGCGAGATGCGGCCCATGCTCGGTGCGGGCAGTGCACCGGGCGTTTCAATCGTGCGGGCAAGCTCGGCCTCAACCATCGCCGCCAGCTCGCGAAAGTGATCGTTTTCCCTGTTCAAATCCGGGCTGACCACTTGAAATGTGTCCAGTGCATAACCGTTTTTGGCGGTGTGAATTTTGGCATCCAGAATGCTGAAACCGGCCTGGTCAAAATAGCCGCAAATACGCGCAAACAAGTCGGGCGCATCGGGCGTGTAAACCAGCACCTGCATGCCCTCACCAGCAGATGAGCGGCGTGCCCGCACGATGGCCTTTAGTTGCGATTTTTCCTTGCTCACATGCCGCGACAGCTGGCGCGCGTGCCACGCAATGTCGCTCGCGTCGTGACGCATGAAGTAGCTGACGTCCAGCGTCTCCCAGAGCGCCTTGTGGCCTTCAAACGGCTCGGCATGCAGGGCAAGCGTGGTGAGTGCTTCACGCTTGCGCGCTTCAACTTCGGCGTCTGCATCGGGCGCGCGGCCACCTAGCACGCGCAGGGTGTAGCGGTACAGGTCTTCCAGCAGTTTGCCTTTCCAGGCGTTCCACACTTTGGGGCTGGTGCCGCGTATGTCGGCCACCGTCAGCAAATACAGCGCCGTCAGGTAGCGCTCGTTGCCGACGCGCTTTGCGAAAGCAGTGATCACTTCTGGGTCGCTCAAGTCTTCTTTTTGTGCGATGCGGCTCATGGTCAAGTGTTCACCGACCAAGAATTCGGCCAGCCTGGCATCTTCAGCATCAATGCCGTGCTGCTTGCAAAACAGTCGTACGTCATTGCACCCCAGCACCGAATGGTCGCCTCCCCGGCCCTTGGCGATGTCATGAAAGAGAGCGGCGATATACAAGATCCACGGCTTGTCCCACCCTGCGGCCAGTTGTGAGCACATCGGGTATTCATGCGAATGCTCGGCCATGAAAAACCGCCGCACATTGCGCAGCACCATCAAAATGTGCTGGTCTACCGTGTACACATGAAACAGGTCATGCTGCATTTGTCCAACGATTTTGCGGAACACCCACAAGTAGCGGCCCAGCACCGATGTCTGGTTCATCAACCGCATGGCGTGAGTGATGCCTTGTGGCTGCTGCAAAATTTGGCGGAAGGTATTGCGGTTGACTGGGTCATTGCGAAACTTCGCCGTCATCACGCCGCGTGCGTTGTACAGCGCGCGCAAGGTGCGCGCTGACAGGCCTTTGATGCCGACGGTTGATTCATAGAGCAAAAAGGTCTCAAGAATCGCGTGGGGGTTGCGCACGTACAAGTCGTCGCTGGCCACTTCAAGCATGCCGGCTTTGTCGGCAAAACGCTCGTTGATCACGCGCAGCGGGTAGGTGTTGGGGTTTAAGCGCTCTTCAATGTTCAGCAGCAAAATCTGGTTGAGCTGCGCCACCGCCTTGGCTGCCCAGTAGTAGCGCTTCATCAGCGCTTCGCTTGACCGCCGCAGCAGACGGCCGTTGGTGTCAATCTGGCTGGCGTAGCCAAAGCTTGTCGCCACTGCGGTTTGCAAGTCAAACACCAAACGGTCTTCGCGCCTGTTGGCGAGTAAATGCAGCCGCGCACGAATCAGGCACAGCAACGCTTCATTGGCCTTGATTTGTTTGACTTCAAACGGTGTGGCCAGACCGTTTTTGGCCAACTCGTCCCACGACTTGCCCAGGCCAGCGGCGCGTGCCACCCACAAAATAACCTGTAAATCACGCAAACCGCCGGGCGATTCTTTGCAGTTGGGTTCCAGCGCGTAGGGCGTGTTTTCAAACTTGTTGTGGCGCTGGCGCAGCTCCAGCGTTTTGGCGATGAAAAATGCCTTGGCATCCAAGACACTGGCCAGTTGCTTTTTCAAGCGTTCAAAATTCTTTTTGTTACCCGTGATCAAACGTGCTTCCAGCAGCGACGTTTGTACCGTCACGTCCTTGGTCGATTCCAACACGCAGTTAGCCACGGTGCGCACGCTGGAGCCAATCTCCAGCCCCGTGTCCCAACAGTTGCTGATGAACTGCTCGATTTTTGCTTTGAGTTGCGGGTTATCCTCTACCCTGCAATTTTCTGCGCTGTCGTCAAGCAGCAGCACCACGTCGATGTCGGAGTAGGGGAACAGCTCACCCCGGCCGTAACCGCCTGCTGCCACCAGCGCGGCTTGAGGCGGCATGTCTGCCAGCGCCCACAGGGTTTGCAGCGTGTGGTCGGTGTGTTTTGCCAGTCTTTGCAGCCGGGCATGAATACCGCGACTTGAAGCACCGCTGGCCGCCAGAGACTCAAAAAGAGCGGCTTTACCTGAGAGGTATTGCTCTCTTGCCAAGGCAAGTTGCGGCATGTGCGGCTTTAAATCAAGCGGCAACGGCTTCTTGTGCGCTGGTTTCCGGCACTAGGGCAGGCACAAAAGAGGGTATGGCCGGGCTGCCTGCGGACAGTGTCAGCACCTCATAGCCCGTTTCGGTGACCAGTACCGTGTGCTCCCACTGGGCCGACAGCGAATGGTCGCGCGTCACGATGGACCAGCCGTCTTTTTCAGGACCGTCCTTGATGTCGCGCTTGCCTGCGTTGATCATCGGCTCGATGGTGAAAATCATGCCGGGTTTCAGCTCCTCCAGCGTGCCGGGCTTGCCGTAGTGCAGCACTTGCGGGTCTTCATGAAACTTTTGACCAATGCCGTGGCCGCAAAACTCGCGCACGATGGAAAAGCCCTGCCGCTCGGCAAACTGCTGAATCGCAAAACCAATGTCACCCAGCCGGATACCCGGCTTGACGCGCATGATGCCTTGCCACATGGCTTCAAAAGTAATGCTGCACAGGCGTTTGGCTGCAATGGAGCAGTCGCCGACCAAAAACATGCGGCTGGTGTCGCCGTGCCAGCCGTCTTTGATGACTGTCACGTCGACGTTCACGATGTCGCCTTTTTTAAGTGGCTTGTCATTCGGTATGCCGTGGCACACCTGGTGGTTGACTGACGTGCAAAGCGACTTGGGGTAGGCCGCATAGCCTTGCGGCTGGTAGCCCAGCGTGGCGGGGATGGTGTGCTGCACCTGGGTCATGTAGTCATGCGCCAGGCGGTCAATGTCGTTGGTTGTCAGGCCGGGTTTGATGTGCAGCGTCAGGTAGTCCAGCACTTCAGAAGCCAGTTTGCCCGCCACCCGCATGCCCTCAATGCCAGCTGCGTCTTTGTAGGTAATCGTCATGGTGTGATTATCCCACCGTCAAAGCTGCCATGTGCGCAGTAGGTGCAAGGTTAAAATCCAGGCTCTGCCCGCCAACAATCACCAGGCCACCCACACCGTGACACTGCATCTGACTACTTTCGAGGGCACCAGCTCCGCCAATGCCCCGATTTCAGCCCTCAGCGACTTTCGCGCCCAGCAGCTTTTGCCCAAGTTGCAAGGTATTGACAGCAAAATTATGGGTGTCAGCGCCCGGTTTGTTCACCTGGTAGCCACTGAGCAGCTGCCTGGCCCAGAAGAAAAAGCACAACTCGAAGCCTTGCTCAGCTACGGCGAGCCTTGCAAAGCCCAAGTTGGCAAAAAGCCTGAAGACGCCGTGTTTACCGTCTCGCCCCGCTTGGGTACGGTGTCGCCCTGGGCTTCAAAGGCCACGGACATTGCCAGGGCCTGCGGTTTGGCGGTCAAACGCATTGAACGCATCACCGAATACCGGGTGACGCTGAAGTCTGGCCTGTTTGGCAAAGCTGCGTTGACGAAAGAGCAGCATGGCCAGGTCGCTGCTCTGTTGCACGACCGCATGACGGAGAGCGTGATGGCTGACATCGCCCAAGCCGCAGCGCTGTTCACTGAGCTGCAAGCTGCTCCACTGCAAACCATTGACGTGCTGGCCGGCGGTAAAAGCGCCCTGGAAAATGCCAACGCCGAGTTCGGCCTGGCGCTGGCGGTTGATGAAATCGACTATCTGGTCAATGCCTTCACACAACTCAAACGCAATCCGACCGACGTTGAGCTGATGATGTTTGCCCAGGCCAACAGCGAGCATTGCCGCCACAAGATTTTCAACGCCGACTTCACGATTGACGGCGTTGCTCAAGGCATCAGCTTGTTTGGCATGATCCGCAATACGGAGAAAATCAGCCCCCAGCACACGGTGGTGGCCTATTCAGACAATGCGTCGGTCATGGAGGGCTCGGAAAGGCAGATTTTCACTGCAAAATCGGCCTCTAGCTCAATGAATACGGGTGCGAGCAGCTCCCAAATATATAGCGCTTCAAATGCTGTGCTGACCCACGTTTTAATGAAGGTAGAAACCCATAACCACCCCACAGCCATCTCGCCTTTCCCCGGCGCATCGACTGGCGCAGGCGGCGAGATTCGCGATGAAGGTGCAACAGGGCGCGGCTCCAAACCCAAGGCGGGTCTGACGGGCTTTACGGTGTCAAAGCTGTTCGACGCCCCCGGTGATGTTTACGGCAAACCAGACCACATCGCCAGCCCGCTGCAAATCATGACGGAAGGCCCGCTCGGCGGGGCAGCTTTTAACAACGAATTCGGCAGGCCCAATTTGCTTGGCTACTTTCGCGAATACGAGCAAACCATTGCCGGCCAGCGCTGGGGCTACCACAAGCCGATCATGATTGCGGGCGGCCTGGGGACGATTGACGCGGTGCTGACCAAGAAGATTTTGTTCCCTGCGGGCACGCTGCTTATTCAACTCGGCGGACCGGGCATGCGCATTGGCATGGGCGGCAGCGCGGCCAGCTCGATGGCGGCAGGCGCGAATGCGGCCAGCCTTGATTTTGATTCAGTGCAGCGCGGCAACCCTGAAATTGAGCGCCGCGCGCAAGAGGTGATTAACCAGTGCGCGCAGCTTGGCTTGGCTAATCCGATTCTGGCGATTCACGACGTGGGCGCTGGCGGCTTGTCTAACGCGTTTCCCGAACTGGTGAATGACGCAGGGCGGGGCGCAAGGTTTGACTTGCGTGCTGTGCCGCTCGAGGAAAGTGGTTTAAGCCCCAAAGAAATCTGGAGCAACGAAAGTCAGGAGCGCTACGTGATGGCGATCGCGCCTGAATCGCTTGCCCAGTTCACTGCATTTTGTGAGCGAGAGCGTTGCCCGTTTGCGGTGGTGGGTGTGGCGACTGAGGAGCGGCAATTGGTGTTGACGGATAGCAGCGATGCCCGCCGCGCCGGGCCGCCCCAAGCAAGCGCAGCCCCCTCGGGGGGCAGTGGGGACACACAAGTGTCGAGCGTGGGAGCTTCATATCTGCCGGTAGATATGCCGATGAACGTGCTTTTGGGCAAGCCCCCAAAAATGCACCGCGACATTAAAACCGTCCAGTACAACATCAAGCCCATCGACCTCACAGGCATAGACCTGCAAAAAAGCGTCATCGATGTTTTAAGCCACCCCACGGTTGCCTCTAAACGCTTTTTAATCACCATCGGCGACCGTACCGTGGGCGGCCTCACGCACCGCGACCAGATGGTCGGTCCATGGCAAGTGCCGGTGGCTGACTGCGCGGTGACATTGGCCGACTACCAGGGCTTTGCAGGCGAGGCTATGGCCATGGGCGAGCGCACGCCGCTCGCAGTAACGAACGCCGCCGCATCTGGCCGCATGGCCGTGGCCGAAGCCATCACCAACCTGCTGGCCGCGCCGATTGAGTTGCCGCGCGTCAAGCTGTCGGCCAACTGGATGGCCGCCTGCGGCGAGCCGGGGCAAGACGCCGCGCTGTTTGAAACCGTGAAAGCCGTAGGCATGGAGCTGTGCCCTGCGTTGGGCATATCGATTCCGGTCGGCAAAGACTCGCTGTCGATGCGTACGACGTGGACAGACGGCGATGAGAAGAAAAAAGTCACTTCACCGGTGTCGCTCATCGTTACCGCTTTTGCGTCGCTCGCTGATGTACGCGGCACGTTAACGCCGCAGCTCAACCGCGACGAGGCGGACACCACGCTGATTTTGATTGACCTCGGCAAAGGCAAAAAGCGCATGGGCGCGTCCATACTTTCGCAAACGTTGGGCTTGCCTGATGGCGATGTGCCTGACCTTGACGAGCCAAAAGATTTGGTGAACCTGGTCAACGCCATCAACGCACTGCGGGTGAAAAACCAGGTGCTGGCGTACCACGACCGCAGCGATGGCGGCTTGCTGCGTGTGTGAAATGGCGTTTGCTGGCAACGTCGGCGTGGCATTAAACATCGACATACTGCTGGTCGAAGGTGACGGAATCAACGACAGCCGCATGGACGTGGGCGACAGCAAAAATTGGGCCGGTCAGGTCGGCGTGCGCCGCGAGGAGTTGACGCTCAAAGTCCTGTTCAATGAAGAGCTGGGCGTGGTGATTCAAGTCAATACCGCCATCCGAAATGAAGTGATGCAAACGCTGCGAGAACACAGTTTGAGCAAGTTCAGCCACTTCATCGGCAAGACCCGGCCCGACGCGGGCACGGTTTTTTTCGGCAGCACGATTGACCTGCTGGAGCGCAAGGAGGCCGAGATTGCCCAGCTCGGCATTGGCCGCAAGTTCCAGAAACCGACGGTGTTCGAGCAGCTCACGGTGTTTGAAAACCTTGAACTGGCGCTCAAGACCAACAAGGACGTGAAATCGTCGATGTTCTTCCGCCTGGACTCGGCGCAAAGCGACCGGCTGGCGG
>ENA-OFCF01000349-OFCF01000349.1-metagenomes-genome-assembly--contig:-NODE-349-length-20728-cov-8.705026_pt1 | contig 20728 bp, 13 predicted proteins | sample MGYA00153387_OFCF01 | MGnify analysis MGYA00153387
CAGTTTAGCCGATTTCAGGTCAGGAGGAATTGCTAAAAAGGACGGTCTGAGCTTGGGCAGCGGAGCTGGATAGAAGGTTTTGGAACAGGTCGAGCGCGGAGCAGTTATGGAGTTTGGCAGTCTGGGTTAAACTGTTGAAAATGGCGATGTTTGCACATGGCCGAATTAATATCGAATGGAATTCCCACATTGTCATCGCAATTGTTAGTTTAATTTTTCCATGCTTTCATCGTAGTTTTTTGCCGCGTTGGTCGTAGTTTTTTGTAAAATGTTCCACAGTGGCTTTCTGTGAAAAACACGACGAGCTGAGTTGTGTTGAGGGTTTGATAGGCTTTGGTCTAACCGGGGCTTTGCTCCGGACCTCAGGATTTACTGGGCATGGACGGAGGCTCTCCTTTGGAGTATCTGGGTGAAAAATATCACAGGGGAAGCGGCGTTTGCGGCCACTTCCCCTGCTTTCTCATCCCCTCCTCAGTGTCATTCTACTTGGCGCAATGCGCGATAGCCGTATTTCTCTAAAAAATGCATGGATCTCCGTGCGAATTCGTGTAGATGGGATATCGGTTATAGACCATTGTCCTATGAAAACACACGCAATCGCCGCACTGGCGTTTCTAGCCATCATTATGGCGTCCTCAGCCGCCCCCCGGCTCGTCGTTTCCACCCCTCAGATCGTTCCCGAAACCAAGATCGATCTCGTTCTCGATCTGCCCGTCATCGAAACCACCGAGATCGGCAAAACCGTCGATAACACTTGGCTCGACATTCAACCAGCCCTTCCGGGAAAACTGCGCTGGCGTGCCCAAAACATCGCTGAATTTATCCCAGACCAATCACCCTCTATCGGAAAATCCTATACCTTTTCCATCCCGAAAAATCGCAAGCACCTCGACAGCACGCCCGTACCAGCCGGCAAAATCACCACGATTCAGGCCGAGAATTTCCGTATTCTATCATCCACCTCACCCAACCGCTGGTCCTCAGACTATTCTCCTTCCACCGCAGAATGGCTGATCGTATTCAATGATGAAACAGATCCTGCCACCGCCGCAGCGTTTGTTTCGTTTATCGCAAAAAACGGCCAACGCATCGCCGCCAAACTCGAGCGCGCCAGCGTGAAGCAAGCCGGTTATGCCGCGAACCATTACAAACCATGGCTCGCCCGCTGGAAAAATGCCGCCGCCGCCGAAATGACTCCGGATTCACCGATGTCACACATCCTGATCGCCACGCCTCTTTCACCACTGCCACCTTCCGAAGCTTGGCAACTATCCATTCTCAAAGGTCTGCCCAATGTTCGCGGTGACGCCCGCACTGCGGAAGACTCGTCTTATGATATCGGCAAAATCGAACCCTTTCGCGTCACCGATATCAGCGCCCACACCATCGCCGACCAACCGCGCCGGATCACTCTATCATTCAATCAAGTCCTATCGGAAAACCTGCCCGGGAATTTCCTCGAAGAATGTATCACCATCGAGCCTCGCCCAGAAAAACTCAGCGCAGAAGTCGATGGCCCCGCCATTCATCTAACTGGAAGCCTCGGTGATCACGATCAATATCACATTTCTACCCAAGCCAGCCTGAAATCAAAAGCCGGATTCGCGCTCGTTTCCGCAGAATCAAAACAGGTGAAATTTCAGCACCTCAAACCACTCATCGCTCTGCCCTCGGAAGACGCCGGACAACTCGCCCACGGCAACCGCAAATACCGACTCTTCACCCAGAACCTCGAAACTGCGCACCTGCGCATCAAGCAACTCGCCGGAGTCGATTTGATCCGCGCGTTTCAAGGATACCGCAACTTCACCGGCAACGGCCGGTCTAACGAACCAATCCATCGCACCGCGCCGGTTCCTTATTCACTCATCGTCGGCAAAACCATTCACGATCAATCCATCCAACTCAACAACCCAATCGACACCACCAAAATTCTCACTCTCGATTGGAATGAAATCCTGCCGAAAGACAGCCGCTGCGGCGTGCTTTTCGTGGAAGCCACTGGCAAACCAATCAAACACAGCCTAACAAATGAACCACCGATCACCCAAGCCATCATTCAGCTAACCGATATCGGTCTTGCTTGGAAGCTCAACGCAAAAGAAGCACTGATCTATGCCTTCTCTTGCCAAACCGGTGCACCGCTGCCCGGCGTAAAATTCGAGCTTTTTGCCGAAGACGCCGTTTCTATCCAAAGTGCCGTCTCAGATGCATCCGGCCTCGCGAGATTGCCGCGCAACGAAAATGCCCGCCACCTCCAAGCCTCACTCGCGGATGACACCTACATCACCGCATTTGATAGTTCGATGGAAACCGTGGGCCTCTGGCATTTTCCCGTCCGCTATTCATGGAACAAACAACCCGAGACATCACGCAAAGCATTCCTCTTCACCGACCGCTCACTCTATCGGCCCGGTGAAACCGTTCGCCTCAAAGCCATCATCCGCACCCTCAACGGCAATGCCATCGAAGCCGTAAAACCCAGCCCCGCACGCATTGTCCTCATCGATCCCACGGAAAAAGAAATCTTCACCCAGCCAGTCACACTATCAGCTAACGGCTCATTTGATTTCGTCCACAAACTGCCGCCAACCGCCACCGGCACTCATTTGATCCGGCTAGAATTCACCGAAGAACTCGCATCCGTTGAAGAAACCGAAGACGGCGAAGGTTCACAAGAAAATGAAGACGAAATGTCATGGAGCGAACGCGAAAACATTCTCGAAAATGCCCGCTTCGAGATCCCACTTCAGGTCGAAGAATTCCGCCGCAATGCATTTGAAATCACACAAAGCATCGCCGCGCCAGCAATCGCTGCACCAACAGTTAGCGCAAATCTTTCCGCCAAATACTATCAAGGCCAGCCAGTGGCTTCGGGCAATGTGAAATATTACAGCCGCGTCACCACCTGCAATCCCTATCCAGAACGATTCCGTGATTTCTATTTCGGCAACCACCGCACCTATGACTACGGCTATTGGTATCATTATTTCGGCTACAAAGACGAAGATGATAGCTCAACCCAGCACTCGACTCAGATCGAAGGGCAAGCCCAACTCGCCGCCGATGGCACCGCCACGCTCAATGTGGAAATCCCACAAAGCGATTTCCCATCACCACGCGAAGTGGAAATTTCCACAGAAGTCACCGACACCAATCACCAGACGCTCACGTCCCGCGCCACTGCCAAAGTCGATGCCTCATCCGTCTATGTCGGCGTTTCGCGCTGCGACCACCTCGCCCACGTCGGCAAGGAATTCGCGGTGAAAGTCGTCGCCATCGACAACCAAGAAAATCCGTTCACTCAACCACTCAAGCTCACCGCCACTGTCACCCGCGAGGTAAATTCGACCATCCGCACCGAATCGCAAAACGGTGCCACCACCACTCGCAACGACGTCAACGAAGAAACCGTCGTCACCACCGAGTTCACACTTGATCCCGCAGCATCCACCAGTGAGGGACAAAATTTCACCTTTACTCCAAAGTCTAACGGTCTGCATTATCTAACTCTCCGCGGCACTGATCCCGAAGGGCGCCCTGTCGTCACCGCGTGCCGGTTTTATGTCTATGGCACCACCGAATATCCATGGATGTATGAAGACGGCATGCGCATCAAACTCGTGGCAGAGAAAAAATCCTACAAACCCGGCGATACTGCGCGCATCCTAGTGCTCTCGCCCATTGAGGGCACGGCACTCGTCACCGTGGAACGCGAAAAAGTTCTGCGTTCATTCCTCGTTCCGCTCAAAGCAAACAAACCCGTGATAGAAATCCCGCTTACTGATGATGATGCGCCAAACGCTTACGTTTCCGTGCTAATCGTGAAAGGAGCACACGATTCCGCGCGCGAATTCAAACAACCTCAACTGCGCCTCGGGATCTGCGAATTACTCGTCGAGGACCAACGTGACAAACTCGATGTTGCACTCGACACCCCAGCAGAAAGTTACCGTCCGGGTGAAGACGTTTCTCTATCAGGAACAATCAAACTCGCTAATGGCAAACCTGCCGCTGGAGCCGAAGTCACACTCTATGCCGAAGACGAAGGCACACTCGCAGTGATGGGATACGAAACACCCAAGCCGATGGATTATTTCTATCAGCCTCGCTATCTCAGCGTGGACGCAGGCACTTCCTTCGCCTCCTTCATCGCGGAAGATCCTGCTAGACAAACTTTTAACATCAAAGGCCTCTTCGTCGGCGGCGGCGGCGACCTCAGCAAACTCGAAGATCTAATGCGCAAAAATTTCGATCCCTGCGCGACATGGGCGCCATCACTCGTCACCGATGCATCGGGAAAATTCACTCACACATTCAAACTACCAGACACGCTCACCCGCTACCGCGTGATCGCCATCGTGCATCACGAAGCATCACGCTTCGGCCATGCAGAAACTGCCATCGTGGCGAAAAAAGATTTAATGTTAGAGCAAAAAGCCCCGCGTTTTGCCAATCAAACCGACACGCTAAGTCCGCAGGTGTTAGTGCAAAACGCCTCGAAGTTTGATGGCGTCTGGCAGATCGAATACAACGCCCACAATTCCACAGGCACTCCCGTCTGCCGCGCACTCAACTCCGCAGTCCAAAACGTGACGCTGGCAGCTGGCGCATCGGTCACCTTGTCCTTCCCCACACTCGCGGAGAACACCGGTGAAGCTGTGCTGTCATGGAAGGCGACTCCCGTTTCTCTACAAAAAACCGATCTAACTCCGCAACTTACCCGCCGCTTGTCAGACTCGGTCGAAGCGCGTTTCGAGGTCGTCTATCCGATGCCGCTCATCCGCCAAGTGAAGTTCGTGAAACTCGACCAACCCGGAAAATCCGCGAACTTGCGCAAGGCACTCGATGCCTCGCTGCTAGATGGCACCGGCACTCTGGACTTGAAATTCGCCCGCTCACCGCTGGTCGAGGCCGCGGGTTCTATCGACTTTCTGCTCCATTATCCCTACGGCTGTTTGGAACAAACCACTTCCTCGCTGATCCCGTGGTGCGCAGTGGAGGACCTCAAAGACGTGATTCCAGCCTTCGCCAATGTTTCGGAAAAACGCGTGCAAGCGGCGATTCAGGCCGGTGCTAACCGACTGCTCTCGATGCAGCTCGCCAACGGCGGATTTTCCTACTGGCCCGGCAGCACGGATGCCGCAGATTGGGCCACACCTTACGCCGGCCTTGGTCTAATGATGGCCCTCGGTTCTGGTGCCACGGTGCCGGAGTCGGCCATCGCCGCGCTCAAACAAAATCTCATCCAGAGCCTACGTGGCATCGCCGACACCAAATCACCTGAGTCGTTAGAAACTCACGCCCGTGCCCTTTTCGTTCTCTCACTCGCGGAAACCCCGCAAGCAGCATATGAAAACGCCATGATCGACCGCCTCGCAGAACTCAATCCTTCTGCCCGTGCGATGCTAGCCGCGGCCATCGCCAACAGCGGAAAAGATGACAAAAATAAACTCAGCACTGCCCGCCAAATTCTAACTTCTAAAGTTCCATTTACCGCAAAAACAGACGATCACTGGATGCCATACTCACCTGACAAAGCACTCGAATTGATCGCGTGGACCATGATCGATCCCGGCGGCCCAGAAACCACTGCGACCCTCGACCGCATGCTGAATGATCGCAATCCCTACGGCCACTGGCGCACCACATGGGTGAATGGTTGGTCGCTCATCGCCATGGGCCTTTACGCCGAGCACGATAAAGGCCGCTCACCTAACGTTTCTCTGGTTCTCGACACCAATGATGGCGCTGAAAACATCCAGCTTTCGCTCAAGTCTCCCACCGCTGTGCGCGGGTTTAAACTCGGACCTAACATGAAACTCAACGTCATCGCAGAACAAAGTGCTTACGTCCGCCTCCGCCTGGCATCCAAACCGCCCATTACGCCGATCCAACCCGTCGCCAAAAATGGACTTTCTATCGACCGGACCTATCAGCGCGTCAATCCAGACGGCACTGCCACTCCACTCACCGAACCAAAACCCGGCGATCTGATCCGCGTCTCGCTCCGCGTCACTTTGCCCAAAGACGACACCCGTTATCTCGTAGTTGAAGATCTGTTACCTGCTACTTTTGAAACGGTTAACTCCGCCTTCAAATCGCAAAACACCGCGCTCGGCGTCCGCGCCAGCGAAAACGATTGGAACATCAGCCACTCGGAACTCCGCAGTGACCGCGCCGTTTTCTTCTTCGATCATGTCTGGCGCAGCGGCACCTACACTATCACCTATCTCGCGCGCTGCACCCTCGCCGGACAAGCCACCGCGCCACCAGCCAAAGTCGAATCGATGTACGATCCAGAAAACTTCGCCCTCTCCGCTTCCCGCATCTTCAACTCCCAATGATAGGAAAAGTTTCTGTGCCATGAGGGGACGTATTCTTTCGATGCAGACGCTGGAGGATGGCTTTTCTGAAATGATTGCAGTAGGTTTTTTCGCATGGCTTTGCAGACGAAGGATTTTGATTACCACCTGCCAGAAAAATTGATCGCGGCGCATCCGCTCGCGGATCGTGCGGCGTCACGGATGTTAGTGGTGCACCGGGAGAGCGGACAGATCGAGCACCGGATGTTTCGCGATTTTCCAGAGTATTTGAAGACGGATGATTTGCTGGTGCTCAATGATACGCGGGTGATTCCGGCGCGGGTTTTTTCTGATGATATGAAAATCGAGCTGCTGTGTCTGGATCGGCTTTCTGATCTCGATTGGCGCTGCCTTGTTAGACCTGGTCGAAAAATGAAAGTTGGTCGCACGCTGGTAGCAGGTGGCATTACTGGCACCGTCACGGAGGTTTTCGAAAATGGAGATCGCTTGATCCGTTGGCAGGCACCTCTGGATTTGCACCGACATGGGCATCTCGCACTGCCACACTACATGGGCCGCGCCGATGATGCGGAAGATCGCGAGCGTTACCAAACCGTGTTTGCCCGTGAGGAGGGCGCCATCGCCGCACCAACCGCCGGGTTACATTTCACACCAGAAATTCTAGCAAAAATTGAACATGAATTTCTAACGCTTCATGTCGGTGTCGGGACATTCCGGCCGGTGAGTGTAGAGGTGATTTCCGATCACATCATGCACTCGGAGAAATATTCTGTGAGTGCTCAGACCGCACGCCGAGTGAATGCAGCAGGACGGGTGGTGGCGGTGGGCACCACCGTGACACGTGTGTTAGAAACCCTAGGGAAGTCCAACGCGAGGTGCGGAATGCGGCTTGAGGAAATGGATTTTTCAGGCGAAACGGACATCTTCATCCATCCACCGCATGACTTTCGCGTGGTGGGTGGTTTGCTAACAAATTTTCATTTACCGCAAAGCACGTTAATTATGTTAGTCTGCGCGTTTGCCGGGCGTGACCTAGTGATGCAGGCCTACCGTGAGGCGGTGGCAGAAAATTACCGCTTCTATAGCTACGGAGATTGCATGCTTCTGGTCTGATGGTGGCATTCATTTTTTAGATCATGATTTGTAGGGTTAAACCCCATATGAATCGGTCGATTCTCTGACTAAGTTGGTCATGCGGAAATCGTAAATTATCATATTATGAAAACATCTAAAACGCTTCAAAACAAGGGGAACGGCACGTTTCCTCGCCACGTTCTAACTGGTGGACTAGCCGCAATGGCGGTCGCATTCTTCGGTGTCACTTGGGGAGCAGGCATCGGCCTAGCACAAGAAGGTGACAATGAGGAGCAAGGGGTGCAAGTTCTCACGCGCGGACCTGTGCATGAGGCATTTGCCGGAGTGGTCACTTTCAATCCAGTGGCCGGAGTTGTGGTGGAGAAAGCTCCCCCCGAGGCCATTGAGGAAATCCCACCAGCGGAAAGACCGGAGGGCAATAATATCACATGGATACCCGGCTATTGGGCGTGGGATGACGAACGCACCGACTATCTGTGGGTGAGCGGAACGTGGCGTGCATTGCCACCCGGTCGCCAATGGATGGCAGGATACTGGGGAAACACGACCCAAGGCCATCAGTGGACATCTGGCTACTGGGCCAATTCCACGGAACGAGAAACCACCTATTTGCCTGCTCCACCAGCCACAGTAGAAGACGGACCTAACACTAGAGCTCCCTCAAGAGACTACGGTTGGACACCGGGAAATTGGGCATGGCGTCAAGAACGTTACGCGTGGAGCCCGGGATATTGGGCACGCGGACGCGCGGATTGGGACTGGATTCCCGCGCACTATGTTTGGACTCCTCGCGGACACATTTTTGTCGAAGGATATTGGGACTATTCCGTGGAGCGGCGAGGAACACTTTTTGCTCCAGTCTATTTTGATAGAGATGTGTATTCCCGCTCAGGTTATAGCTATTCGCCATCAATCGTGTTAGGTCTATCGATGTTCGCACAACATCTCTTTTTGCGGCCCAATTACCACCATTATTACGTCGGTGACTACTATGGCAATCGATATAACCAAGGCGGATATTATGCAGCGCATAATTACCAATCCAGTCGCTACGGATATGATCCGATTTATTCCCATCAGCGCTGGGCAAATCGTGAGGATCAAGGCTGGGACGAACGCAGACAGGAAAGTTACCGCTACCTCAATGAACATGAAAACTCAAGGCCACCGCACACTTGGGACGCAATGAGAAAAGTCGATGTGAACTCAGAAGAAGCGAGGCAATACGGAATGATTGCGGCATCCCCCATCGAGCAACTGGCAAAAAGGAAAGACGGATCTGCACGATTTCAGTCAGTCGCCAAGGAAGACCGTAAAATGCTGGCTCAACGCAGCGAAGAAATGCGCAAAATCCGCAACGAACGACGCACAATAGAATCGAACGAAGAAGTCCGAACAGACGATCAAAAGCCTGGCGAGACCGCGAAAATCAGAAAAGCAAAACTTCCCACTTCGCCGATTGTGGGCAAGCCAATCGATCAATTCAAAAAGGGCCAAGCACCGCCTGAAATTCAGCGCACATCTGAATCCGAAAAGTTAGATCAACAGCCTCAGCCCGAGGCGAGAGATCGCAGAACCAAACAGGACAAAGACAATCAGTTGCCAGAACCGCGCAAAAATGAAGCCGGAGAAAAATCCAGACCGACAACTACCGAAAACATGCCTCGCGATAAGCAGCGTCAATTGGATCGGCCGGAAAAAGGAGAGAGAGAACAGACACAACCAGCACCCGAACGTCGTGAAAAGAAGGCTGATATCAATGCTCCAGAACAACCGAGAAAGAATCGGGAACCTGTAGTGGCTCCGCCTAAAAACAGCGAAAAGGAAGCTCAGCCAGAACGTGAACGGCAAATGAAAAAACCACAGCCAGAACCCGAACGGCAAGTGAGAAAAGCTCAGCCAGAACCTGATAGACAAGTGAGGAAACCACAGCCAGAACCCGATCAACAGAGAAAGGCTCAACCAGAACCTGAACGGCAAGTGAGAAAGGCTCAACCAGAACCTGAACGGCAAGTGAGGAAGGCTCAACCAGAACCTGAACGGCAAGTGAGAAAGGCGCAGCCAGAAAAAGCACCACAGCCAGAAGTCCGTCCGCGTGCTAAAGAAAAGGCTGCTGCCGATTCAAATGAAACCGAGCAACCCAATAAGCGGGATCGCAAATAAGATTCCGCACGCGAATAAGTAAATTCGTTAGAAGTAAAATCTGTAAGGCCGAGAAAGTCAGCTATCAATCATTTGCGTGCGCTCCCCGCTCACCGGTTTGGGCATGTAGATTGATACTTTCTCGGTCATTTCAGACAAAGTCGCTAGGACATCATCCGCTCCAGAGTCTTTAAGAATGGTCACGTTTTCCTGTGCCGTTTCAGATTTCCCCCAAAGACCCACGATGATTTTGATGTTCGGAAAATTAGTGCGCAACTTGGAGCACAGGATGCGCGCATGAACGAGGGTCGATGGAGCCACGGCGGAAACACACACCACGTTTCCTTTAGTCTCTCTAACCCAATTGATCAAGTCGCCAATCGGAATTCCTGCCGCCACACTTCGGGCGGAATATCCGTCTTGCCACAGCAATTGGATGAGCATGTCACCCGCCAGTTGATCACGGTGCGCCTTTGATGGTACGCAGCACACCACCAGATCGACATCGTTTGCAGAAGGTTGTTCCGGCGAAATAGAAGTTAGAATTTCATTCACACCTCTCTCAACATAATCCAACTGCCCGGCTTCCAGAATGCCAAGGCGATGATCAGATCCCGCCGCGATGACTACAGGAATGAGGACATTTTCAAACAGCGCTTGCGGCGGATTTGCTTTCAAGTATTGGTCCACCAGCTCCATTTCATCGTGTTCTCCGACCCGCAATAGCCGCTGATAACAGTCCTCAGCAGGCGTCAACGCGTCTTCATCGCTCAGAACAATACTGAGAAACGCCAGTTTCGGAATATGCCTCCCCATCACCACCATGCATACAGTTAGAGGGGCTGACAAAACCAGCCCCACCGGCCCCCACAACCAAGTCCAAGCCAGCGCTGCGACGATCAGTGCGATCGGCGTCACTCCGGTACTAGATCCATAGAGCCAAGGCTCCATCACATTGTTGCTGATCAATTCTAACACAATAAAAAGCATCATCGTGTAAATGGGTGCCCCCCACCCGGGGGACGACGCGAGTGAGAGCAAAATGGGAAATGCGGCAGCGATCCACGGTCCCACATAGGGAATAAAACGCAGCACCGTGGCAAGCGCACCCCACAAAATTGCGTTGGGCACGCCGATAATTGATAAGCCAATCGCAACGGCGATTCCGTAAGTTAGATTGACCACGAGCTGCATCAAAAGATATTTCGATACTCTAGCCCCAGCATCATCCATCACGCGAGCGGTCGTGCTAATCCGGCCTTGGCCGATCAGTTTGATCAGCCGATTGCGAAGATCCTCCCGCTGCAGAAGCATAAAAATGAGCAGCAAAATCACCAGCGCAGCAGTCCCTAACGGACCAAGCACTGGTGCAAGAACCACTTGCAAAAATTCGAGACGCTGATCGTTGCCTTTGACGATTTCCACTGGTGTTACTTTTACTGCCGCAGAATTTTTGCCAGTCGCTCCAGGGGCGGTCTGCGTTTTTCCAGGCAGTTCCATTTCTAACTCCGCAAGTAATTTGGAGATCTTTGAAAACGGCCCATGATTCGGCATCTGGACCGAATGCAGCTTGGTTTGAATGTTCTCTTTGTAATCCGGAAGCTTGTTAGCTAGATCGATGGTCTGCCGGGTGAGTGCCCAGCCGAGAATTCCAGTGGCAGTGAATATCATCGCAACCACTAACAATACTGCACCAATTCGGCCAAGCCAGCGTTGAAGCCGCGTGACCAGCGGGGCAAGCATGAAGGTCAACAGCAGTGACAAGGCAAGTGGCACCAAAAGTTCTCGCCCGTAATACAAGATCATCAGGATGAATGTGGTGAGGAGCACATTGGAAATTGTCGCCAATGCTTGTGACTGAGAGGTTTGTTTGACAGTGATGGCCATGAAAATTGAGGTCAATGAGGATGTGCAAGAAGGACGCTCTCGAGGTGATTTTCACCGTCAAGAACGTCCTTGCAGACACGCTACATTAGCGTGATGGCTTGATGGGAATTATTTCTTTTCTGCGTCCACTTTGGCTTTAGCGGCTTCCGCTTCGGCATCGGCAATTCTTTTGTTAGCGTCAAGTTGTGCCTGCATCGAGTCCTTGTTCGCTTCGATCATTGCTTTATCAATCTTGGCATTGGCGTCGGTTTTTTTGATTGCTTCCTTGGCATCGGCGTCGATTTCGTTTTTACGCAGATCGATGGCCTCTTTGGTGGCGTCCTTGTCTTCTTCGATTGCGGTCTTTTGTTTGTCGCAGGCGATGGTCAGGATCGCAGCAACGGCGATAGTTAGATATTTTGCATATTTCATGGCAGTGTTTAGTATGATGTTAGGGTGCAGTTTTTAGCCATTGTGGCGAAAAATGATTGCTGCCGCTATCTGCGGACGCTGGAAATTTCACACAATGCGTAGGCAGCGTCCATGGGGTGAAATCCTACCTAGTGGCGGAAAGCCGAGAATTTTTGACTGAAAAAGGGATTGCGCTATGAAGCTGGCTGGGTTTGGCTCTTCGGGCTGTCAGGGGCCGTGGAGGTTCGGCAGGCGAACCCCGCCAGGCCTTGATCGGAGCAACGGTAGTTTGTCCGGGCTTGCCGCGGATTCCCTGGCAGCATATTTTTATTTGCATTTAACAGATAGGCTCTGGCTCTAGCATCGTAGAGCCAGCAATTTCAGTTAGTATTTTCCACTGAATCCGACTTGTGAACATTGGCTTGGCTTCGCAAGGTTTAATGCATTTTTCAGCATATGAGTTTCAGAATACTGCTTGACAGTAAGTGCTTGCCGCACGTTTCCTTTGCGAGCCCACGATATGTCGTTTAAACCGCTCAGCCTCTCTGCCTTCGTTGCGGCCTTGCTTCCCACAGGCCTGGTTCCTTTTATCAGCGCGCAAACTCCTGCGCCCGCCCCTGCTGCCGATTCCGCGATCGTTTCTCCGGGGCAATTGAGCAAGATGTTCAATGAATCAGAAGCCGCTTTTGCCGCGAAAGATTACGGGACTGGCGTGAGCAAGATCACCGAGTTGCTCACCGCGCTCGGCCCGGGCAAGGAGGCTCCATACGAGACACTTTATTTTTACATTGGCCTAGGCAATCTGCTAGGAAAGAAGCTGCCGGAAGCTGAGGCCGCCTTCAAGGATAGCATCAAACGTTATCCCAAGGGAGAGTACACCTCACGCGCTTATTTGGGGCTTGGACGCGCCTGCATGTTACAGGGCACGCCAGCTAAAAAAGAAGAGGCGATCAATGCCCTAAAATCCGCCGCTGCAGATCCCATTTATCGGTCTGAAGCGGGTCTCTGGTTGGGGCAAGTGCTTTCAGAACTTGGTCGTCAAGAAGAGTCACTCAAAGTCTTCCGCAGCTTGATGGGTTCCGATGTCCGTACCGCCCAACAGACGACCGCAGCAGTGGAAGCCATCGGGCTGCTTGCAAATCTTGGAAAAATCGAGGATCTCAACGCCTACCTAGACCGCCTTTCTAACCAATCAGGTGTGCGTAACGCGATCGCTTGGTTCACCAACCAAATAGTTGTGCGTGGCGACCAAATGATTTCGGATAAAAAATTCGATGTGGCATTGGCCATCTACCGTTCAGTCCCACCGCGCAGTCAGGTGCTTGATACGCAAGCGACATCGCTGGTCGCCATGCGCAAGGAATTGAAACTCCTAGAAGACAAAGTGGAAGCAGAGAAAAACAAACCACTCGGTCAGCACACTAACGCATCCGAATTGCTCAATTCCCTGAAATCTGCGGTCGAACTTGCTGAATCGGCCATGAAGGCGATTGAGGAAAAAGAAGACCTTGATGCCGCACTCATCATGCGCCGCGGACGCTGCCTGTTCTATTTAGAACGTGACGAAGAAGCACTCGTTTGTTTCCGCACTTTGCTGGCGAAATATTCTACCACGCCTGATGCTGAAGCTGCCGCCTTCGCGGAAATCATCATTCTCAATAAGCGCAAGGAAATCGAACTCATCAAAGAAAAGTGCGAACAGTTCATGCGGAAATACCCGCAGTCCGAGCGAATCGAGCAAGTCGCCACACTCGCGGGTGAGGTCTTGGTGCAGAACGGAAATTGGAAGGAAGTCGGATCATTCTACCGAGGTCTGGAAATCAAGTTCCCCCAATCCATGAGTCTTGAACGCTACATTTTCTTCCAAGGCCTCGCCTATTTCATGGAACGGAATTTCAAGGAATCCACGCCGCTATTTGACAAGTTTCTCAAGACCTATCCAAACAGCGAATTGACGGAAACGGCGCTCTACTACGTGGCGATGTCGAATTTCCTTAGTAATGATTACAAAAAAACTCTGACGTCATGCCGCGATTATCTGACCAAGTTCCCGGGCGGTCGATATGCAGGCGACATGCAATATCGGCTTTCTTTCATTGATTTTAACGACAAAGAAACTGATCAGAGTGACAAAATCATCCGCGATCTGGGCGCCTTCTTGAAAGAATATCCAGACGATCTAGCAAACGGATCAATGCTCTGCCTCTTAGCGGATACCTACAAGAAGAAGATGGAAAAAGCCAAGACCGAGGAAGGCGCAAAGGCTAACGAAGATCTGGCACTGGAAACATATAAAAAAGCAGTTTGGACCCAGAGTTCAGAAGACGTGATCCAATACGCGCTGGATACCGCGACCTCGATTTTGCAGGGCAGGAAGGACTGGGAAGGCATTGCCAAGCTGCACGGCAGATTTCTCGAAGAAAAACCGGATAGTTCACTTGCACTCATTTCCGCCACTTGGGTCGCCAAGAGCTTCTCCCGCGCGGGCAAGGCGACAGAAGCAGCTGACCTGCTCGCCAAAACACTCCAGACAAAAATCGCCGACCCCGGCAGCGAGCAAGTGGAATTTCTAATCGACGAGTTGGTAAAATCATTGGTACCGCGCAAAAAAGTGAAGGATCTCGATGTCGAGGCACTGGACAAACAACTGGTAGATTTGCTGACCAAAACCGTAGCAGGCATCGAAAACACCACCACAGCCGCCCGGATTTATTATGCCCGCGCTCGCCTAGCTGAAATGGTTAAACGCAGGGATCGCTCAGACCTTTACATCAAAGGCATCGCCACGACTAACGCCAAAGACCCGTCAGGTCTAAGCCCGGCACTTTTGGCTGTCTCTGGTGATGTTCTACTCAAGGAAGGGGATCTGGAGGGCGCGGAAAAAATGTATCGCCGCCTAGCAGATCGCTACCGTGATTCCGTTTACTCGGATGCTGGCCCGGTCGGGTTGGGTTTTGTGGCCTTGGCCCGCAAAAACCCGCAAGAGGCACTCAAGATCTTTGAAAATGTTTTAGAAGACAATGTTGGGACTTCACGCATCAAGGAAACCACACTTGGAAAACTTCAAGCATTGGTAGAGCTTGGGAAACTCGAAGTCGCCTCCCAGCTCGCGCTTGAAATGGTCGCAGACAAGATGTTCCGGGGAGAACCCGCCGCCAAGGCATCTCTCACCCTCGCATCAATCTATCGAAAACAAGCTGCCACTGCCACTGCCACTGCCACTGCCACTGGTGAGGATGCCCGCACCATGCTCGCCAAAGCCCATGGCACCTACCAACGACTCTATTTAGCCTATCAAGGTTTCCCTGAAATCTGCGCCGAAAGCTATTGGCAGGCCTATGAAATCCTCACCGAACTCAAGGAAACCGAGCAGGCCCAAAACACTCTCAAAGCCTTGGCCGAGCATCCCAAACTCAAAAACACCGCCCGCGCTCAGAAGGCTGCCGAAATGATTAAATAATCTCAGCTTATGGCCCTCCCAACATCCATGATTCGGCTCTCATACATTTCCCTAACTGCGGCTCTGACCTTGGCAACAAACGCCGCAGAACCCGCCCGTATCATTTTTCAAAACGGAAAATCCATTCCTATCACTGCCGTCACATTGCAGGGCGACAAACTCGTGGTGACAGCCGATATCGATGGATTCAAAGAAAAAGACGCACTTCCCCTTCAATTTGCAGATTACGTCTTCGGCGAAAAACCGGCAGAAATCAATCAAGCCATTGCAAGTATGCTCATGGACCGCCTTCAGGCCGCGCAAGCTCAGAGCATCCTTGAACCCATCGTCGCCCAGCACCAAGCCACAGCTAAAATCCCCGGCAATTTCTGGATCGAGGCCGCCAAAGCCCTGTTGTTATCCTTCGCTCTAAGCGGCGATGCCACCGCCTGCAACGCAATCGGCAAAGAAATCTCGGATGCCACACCCACACAGGGAGTCGATCCTTTCGTGGCTCTCGGCAAAGCTCTTCTCGTAAACCCATTGGCAAAACTCGAAGAACGCGAGGCTGCGCTGCGCGGTCAAACCACCGACAATCTCCCAGCCGAGGTCTGCGCCTATGCCTCGTATTTCCGTGGCATCCTACTGGCCAAGGAAAAACAAGATGCCAAAGCGCTGGAAGCTTTTCTCATGGTCACCTGCATCTATCCATCAGGCGGCATGATCATCAATTCCGCCGCAGAAATTCAAGCCGCCGATCTGATGTCTGCCGCCAGCAAACACGAGGAAGCCCTCAAGCTCGCAACATCTGCTCTGCGCAGCTCCATCGGCACAAAATTGCTAGAAGATGAAGCAAACAAGCGCCTTGAAAGTCTCAAATAAACCACTAGCCTTAAGCTCCGAATACACGCCTCTCCCATCCATCATCCCACCATGAAGAAATACATCCAAACCGCTACATTCACTGCATTGTTTCTACTGCCATCGATTGCTTTTGCAGCCGAATCGACAGGTGGCAAGGTCATCGAAAAAACTTTTATCGACACCCTCAAGGAAGGTGGCTGGTGCATGTGGCCGATCGGCGGTTTCTCGATCGCCACCGTCTGGCTCGTCATCGATATCTGGCTGCGCACCGGCACAAAGAAAATGAGCCCTCCCGCCGATGTGCAGGTCGCCCGCGAAACCTTCCTTTCCGGGGATTACGTCGGTGCCTATCAAGCCATGAAAACAGCCGTCAGCCCCTTCGCGCAAGTTGTACGCGCAGCTCTGAGCTCCATCGGCTATGGCAAAGATGCCACAGAAGAAGCGCTTCTTTCCGAGGTGGACAAGATCAGCTCCACCCTGCAAACCCGCATCAACTACCTCTCCGTCATCGGGGTTTGCACACCGATGGTGGGGCTACTCGGTACGGTTTCCGGTATGCGCGGTGCTTTCGCCACCATCAGTGAACCCACACAACTTGCCGGCCACATCGGCGAGGTGCTGATCGCCACGGCATCCGGCCTGTTCATCGCCATTCCGGCTTTCATGGGCTTTTATTTCCTGCGCAACAAACTCCAAGGCAGCATCCACACGCTCCAAGAAATGGCTGAAAGCCTATTCCGCAACGCCCCTTACGACTATCTCAAGGACGCCGATGTCGGACAGGAGGAAACCTACGCCGCCCTGCCCAACTGGGTGGCTGGCTCATCAGAAGCCGCAGAGCACACTGCTTGAATCCTGCCCTAGCAAGAATCCATCATAACCCCAACCACACAATCTCATGGCAGGCGGCGGAGGAGGAACAGACAGCGGCGAACCGGAATTCCAGATCGCGCCCATGATCGACGTCTTGCTGGTTCTGCTCGTGTTCTTCATGAGCACCACGACGGCTCACGTTTTGAAAGTGGACAAAGACATCAAACTACCCGTTTCGGCAAATGCCTCGAAGCGTGATGATAAATTAACCAAGCACGAATTGGCGATCAACGTCCGCTGGAATGCAGCGACCTCCAAGGCATTAGTGAAAGTCGATGACATCCCCTACCCCGATATCACCGATCTCATTCCAATCCTGCAGGAGCGAAAAAAAATGGATCCTCTCCTACGCATCGTGGTGCGTGGTGATGGCGAGCTTCCCGCTATCGAGATCCAACGCGTGATGAACATCATCGGAGAAGGTGGCATTGCGGATATTTCATTCGCAGCACTTAGCAAATAATACGCCCGTGAAACGAAAACATAAAAGAGGATCATCCGAGGTCAATTTAGGTTTCCAGATCGCCCCAATGATCGACGTGGTTTTCGTGATTATGCTTTTTTTCATGGCCATGGTGGGTTCTCTCAAAATTGAAAACGCCCACAACACCAAACTCCCAGGCAAAGTGGAGTCTTCCACAGACACCAAGCTGCTAGACGAAATCTCCATCCGCATTGAGGACGACGGCCAAGTTTATCTCAACGAAGATCCGCTCGATACGCCGGAAGCCAAACTTCTGCCCGAGCTCGCCAGCAACCTCAACTTACTCCGAGAAAGCAGCGAAGCTTCAAAATCCGAAGTTCTCGTGACCATCTACGCCAACGAGCAGGCCAAATACGATCGCATCGTGGACACGCTGGATGCATTGAGCCGCGCCAAGATCACCAATGTTTCATTTCAGGCCAGTGCGCCGGATGAATGATCATTCTCCGAAAATTTTCTAAGGTTCCCGGGTTTCGACCGTTTGCCTATTGTCTCTCCTTCAAACCTTTTCATTTATGGACGCTCCTAACCATCCGCAGCTCACCATTGAACTCCAGAAACCCAAGATCGGATTCTGGCAGAAACTCGGTGGCACATCGCTCACCATCGCGGTGATCATCCACCTCATCATACTCACCGGCGGCACTATCTGGATTTTCCAGAGGATCTACGAACCCGAGAAAAAAGTCGATTTCTTGCCACCTGGTGGCGGTGGCGGCCAACGTGGCACTGAAACCAAAGTCAACCAGAAAAAACGCCAGCAAATCACTCCCACCGCAAACGTCAAACGAGTATTCGCCGAGGGCGCTGAATCCAATTTTGCCATCCCAGATCCAGGTGACAACTTCGGAGAAATGTCGGCACTAAGTTCACTGGCCAGTGCCGGCCCGGCCGGCGGACTGGGCGGCAAAGATTTCGGCTCAGTCAGCGGCAATGGCTCTGGTCTGGGCATCGGCGCAGGCGCCGGCAAGTTGTTTGGCCTCATACCTGAAAACATGCGCAAGCGCTGTTCCAAGGAAGACCGCCTTGATCGCCTCAAAGAAAACGGCGGAACCCCAGCCTGCGAAGAAGCCGTGGTCAAGGCTCTGCGTTGGCTCAAAGCCAATCAAAATCCAGACGGATCCTGGGGAAAAACCAATAAGCCTGCCATCACAGGCTTGGTTTTGCTTTCCTACTTCGGCCACTGCGAAACACCTGCATCCGAAGAATTTGGCGACTCGTCATTAAAAGGCATCGTCTATTTAGTGAATGTGGGGATGAAAAACAAAGGTCGTATGGCCACTAATTTCACTGAAAACGGATGGTGCTACGAACACGGAATCGCCACTTACGCGCTCGGCGAAGCTACAACTTTTTGCAAAGACCTCAAACTGGACATCCCGAATCTACGCCAAGTCACGGATATGGCAGCCCAGTTCATCATCGACAACCAGAATGATAATGGCGGCTGGGCATACCTATACACGAAAAAGGGTGGACACACGGACAGCTCGGTCGTGGGCTGGCAGATCCAAGCACTCAAGGCATGCAGCCATGCCGGGCTGAACCTCAAAGGCATTAACACCTGCATCAATAAAGGACTCAAATTTATTGATAGCTGCCAAGACGTGAGCGGCGGATACGGATACACTACACCCAAGTCGATTGCCGGGGGCGGTAAATATTACACACTCACTGGCGTCGGCATGCTCTGCAATCAAATGTGGGATAAGGGAAATCGATCTGAGGTCCGGAAAGCCGCAAAGTACATCAAGGAAAACTCAAAATTTGATTTCAACACGGAAAATTCCGACCTCTATTGCCACTATTACGAATCTCAAGCCATGATGCAAATGGGTGGCGAATATTGGCTTTTCTATAACAACCTATATCGCGACCAAATGCTCAAAAACCAGAACCCGGATGGCTCGTGGAAAATGACCAAGCACAAAGGGCACAACATTGATGACGCTGTGTATCGCACTGCGCTCTGCACACTGATGATGGAAGTTTATTATCGCTTCCTGAGCACCGGCGGTAGCGGTGGCAATAAAAACGTCCGTGATCGCTCCGGAATCTAATCGCCTCAACGCGCTCTGCGTGATTTTTTCGGCTCGAAGGAAATCGCCTTGAGGTCAAAGGCCTCAGGTTCGTAGCCCGGATTCATCCAGCCGATCTCGCCGTGCAGTGCCTGCATGTATTGGAAAGTGCCGCCGCAGTCTTCTTGCGGACATGCGCGTGCGCCGTCCAACATTTCCGGCCCGCCCTCACCACCACAACGTTTTTCAAAAACGATCTCGTGAATCCACTCATCCGCAAAATCATAACGATATAGAATCCGCAGCGGCAGCTTGCGCTTGCCTAAAAACTCCGCAACGGTGAGCTCCGCTTCATCCTGAAATTCCCCGAGTGTTTGATCCTGCAAGCCGACCGGCCCGATCACATCGACCAAGCGCTTGCCTTTGCCGTGGCGGAATTCGTGCGGATGTTTGTTATCCCAGCCCATCGCAGCCTGGATCGCATCGCTCAGCGCGATAAAAGTCACTTGGTTGGAAATCGAAAATCTCCGCCAAATCTGCGGTTGGATGCCGTAGAGAAACACCTTGATCGTCACGCGGTTCTGATCATTCGTTTTTGCCATGCCGGTGATGTGCCAAATCCCCGCACAAGAATCAAACTTGAATTGCGTAGAACTCAGAATGTCGGCGCATTGCGCCAAATAAAATGACACCCAGCATCCGCCGGTTTTGGCTGCTTTCGCCTTCCATGGGTCTTGCGCTGCGGGCTGTTTCTCAAGAAGCTCGTTTGCCTTTGGCATCGAATCTGGGTGGCACTTTCTCAAGTACGGAACGGTGCGACCGCATTCGCCCAACGCATTCACTCCTCGCTTGCCGCTTGCGGAAACCCGACCGATCAATTGATCAGCATCATCCGCCCCGCATGGGGTTGAAATGTGAAATGGAGTACACTGACCTAATGGGTGACCCCATTTTCCAAGCCCGGGCAGCCCCAGAAACCTTCCGGTCAAAAAGCGCCAGCGCCTTGGCCCAGCTCAACACGCCCAAAAACCAGCCGCAAAAAAAGTTTGAAATAACTCTTGATTCGATCTGATACTACTGACCCCAGAGATTCACTTCAGAACTCACTACACGACCTCAATTTCGCTAAAAAGAAGAGCAAGTTTAAATCCCCTGAAAACCAGATTTTTACTATCAGGCAGTTGAAAAGTGAAACTGAAAGCACAGGATT
>ENA-OFCF01000350-OFCF01000350.1-metagenomes-genome-assembly--contig:-NODE-350-length-20691-cov-4.462735_pt1 | contig 20691 bp, 20 predicted proteins | sample MGYA00153387_OFCF01 | MGnify analysis MGYA00153387
GATCTGGTCTGATCTACCATCCGTGTCCGCACAGGAGGCTACGCTGGCTTCTGCTGAAAAGGAGATCGGTCGAATTGCACACAGAATCAGCCAAAAGGAAACGGGAGGCTACACTTCAGGGATCTTCGGAAGGCTGACCACCAAAGTGGCCTATCCAATGTACGAGAAGGGCCGAAAAACAAGGAAATTCTTCGTCGAGGATACCTGCATCAGCTGCAATCTGTGCGAACAAATCTGCCCTGGCCAGGCGATTAAAATGGAAAAGGGGAAACCAACCTGGGTCACTGCCCAGTGCGTTCAATGCCTTGCGTGCATCAATCGCTGTCCGGTGTCTGCCATCCAATATGGAGCCATGACGAAGAAACGTAGGCGCTTCGTCAATCCGGTACTAAAGAGTGAAAGTAAGAAGCCACTTTGAGGGTGAAGGTTCGGATGTTTTCCACAAGAAAGAAACCATGCGGATTAACCGCATGGTTTCTTTCTTGTACCATATATGGTGCAGATAACAGGAGTTGAACCTGCACGAAGTTTCCCCCACTAGCACCTGAAGCTAGCGCGTCTGCCAATTCCGCCATATCTGCATGATGGCTCACTTAATGAGCACAAGACTTATTATAAGTCCCTTTTTATTTTTTTACAATGCTTAATCCAGAAATCGTAAAAAAATAATGGTGGAGACGATGGGACTCGAACCCACGACTTCCACACTGCCAGTGTGGCACTCTCCCAGCTGAGCTACGCCCCCGTACTTCAGTATTATAATACATCTAGTATGAAATATCCATAGAAAGATGGAAAATATTCATTTTTTTGCCTGTTGTGCAGGGATTCCCCTGCCTCTTCCATTGCATAAAGAAAGTTTCTTTGATAAAATTATAGGGATATCGAAAGACGTAGAGAAGAAAAGTAGAAGGAACCGAACTGATAGAGAGCCTTTGAGGGTGGAAAAAAGGCAGGGAGTTTTCTTTGAAGATGGACTTTGAGTCTGCATCTGAATAGTCAGGGTGCACGGGTGCAACCGTTACATTGCTGAGGTGGCTCAAGTCACCTTATAAGGCATCTGTCGTGAGACTGGTGCGAATTAGAGTGGTAACACGTAATCAAGCGTCTCTATGGTTTATCCATAGAGGCTTTTTTTAGAAATGAGGAGGAATCGCAGATCATGAAAACCTACTATATTACAACGCCAATCTATTATCCTTCCGCGAAACTGCATATCGGAAACACCTATACCACCGTGGCGGCAGACGCTCTTGCGAGATACAAGAGAAAAGACGGGTACGATGTGATGTTTCTGACCGGGAGTGACGAGCATGGTCAGAAGATCCAGCGTCTGGCTGAAGAGAAGAACGTTGCCCCGAAGGAATATGTGGACGAGATTGTGGCAGGAATCAAGGATTTATGGGAAATCATGGATATCAGCTATGACAAGTTCATCAGAACCACAGACGACTACCATGTGAAGGCGGTCCAGGACATCTTCCAGAAGCTCTATGACCAGGGAGACATCTACAAGAGCGTCTATGAAGGCTGGTATTGCACGCCCGATGAATCCTTCTGGACAGACTCACAGCTGAAGGACGGAAAATGCCCTGACTGCGGAAGAGACGTGGAAATGGCCAAAGAAGAAGCCTATTTCTTCAAGATGGGCAAATATGCCGACAGGCTGATCAAGCACATCGAAGACAATCCCCATTTCATCCAGCCCGAATCCCGAAAGAACGAGATGCTTAACAACTTCCTCAGACCCGGTCTTCAGGACCTTTGTGTTTCGAGGACGACCTTCGACTGGGGAATCCCGGTAACCTTTGATGAAGGCCACGTCGTTTACGTATGGATCGATGCCCTTTCCAACTATATCACCGCCCTTGGCTATGGTACAAACGATGATAACCTCTTCGAGAAGTACTGGCCTGCGGATGTCCATCTCATCGGGAAGGATATCTTGAGATTCCACACGATCTACTGGCCCATCATGCTCATGGCCCTGGGAATAGAACTTCCAAAGCAGGTCTTTGGACATGGCTGGCTCCTGGTGGACGGAGGAAAGATGTCCAAGTCCAAGGGAAATGTTGTAGACCCTGTGGTCCTCGTCGAACATTTCGGCGTGGATGCCGTAAGATATTTCCTGTTGAGGGAAATTCCTTTTGGAAGCGATGGCCTGTTCAACAATGAGACATTCATCAAGAAGATCAATTCCGACCTGGCCAATGACCTGGGGAACCTCCTTTCAAGGACAGTTTCCATGGTGGAGAAGTATTTTGAGGGTGTGATTCCAAAAATGCAAGTTGAGGGAGAATTCGACGAAGACCTCATCAGGCTCGCTGAAAGCACACCGGTCCTTGTGAACGAAGCAATTGAAGGGCTGAAGATCCCAGAAGCCCTGGGCCATATCTGGACACTCATCGGCAGGGCGAACAAATATATCGACGAGACAACCCCGTGGATTCTCGCAAGAGACGAGGAGAAAAAGGGAAGGCTTGGCGGCGTGCTCTACAACCTCATGGAGGTCCTGAGAATCGTGTCCGCTCTGGTTGAACCCTTCCTGCCAAGTACAGCACAAAAGATCGTGGAACAGACCAATGCGAAGGACATCTCCTTCGACAGCATCTTGTCCTTTGGCGGTACGGTAGCCGGTACAAAGGTGAGTAAAGGCGACATCATTTTCCCGAGGATTGATGTGGAGAAGAAGCTGGAAGAACTGGCAAGCCTCCAGGAAAAGGTAGTACCGAAGAAAGAGTACAAGCCACTGAAAGAGGAAATCACCATAGAGGACTTTGCCAAACTTGACTTGAGGGTAGGCAAAATTCTTACGTGCGAACCGATAAAGGGCGCAAAGAAACTGCTCAAACTTAAGGTTGACTTGGGGAATGAGATCAGGCAGGTTGTCTCCGGAATTTCTGAGCACTATGAGCCCAAGGACCTGATTGGAAAAAAAGTCGTCCTCGTGGCGAACCTGAAGCCGGTCAAACTAAAGGGTGAGCTCTCCGAAGGGATGATTCTTGCCGCTTCATCAGAGGGCAGCCTCTCCATCGTCACCCTCGACAGGGATGAGGAAGAAGGGACAGTCGTCAGCTAGAGCGCAACCAGAAATTTCTCCCGAAAGACCGGAAGGAGAAGGTATCTATAATAAGATGGTGCAGGGAAGGTTTCCAAAATGAAACCTTCTTTCCTGTTCCGGGGATTTGAAGTGCAGCTCAACTGTCGTTTGAAAATGGTTATGGAAAGGTCCATGTGGAAGAGAGACCCCATATTGTGATACACTGTGATTTGATAGGAGCTGTATGATGACGATGCTCAAACCACCCTTCTGTTTTCATGAATAAAGGCGCAGGATTCGACAAAATTGGTCACTTTTTAAACTTATTTAGGTCAAAAGAAAGATAAAATAAGGTGAAATATGAATGTTAATAGGTGTGAAGGGCTCTTCATAGGTACGGTATCCATTGATATCACTTGTCTTTGAGAAGTAATGAACATATTGTGAATATTCGTCTAGAATGTTAACATATAGTTCATTAGTATGAAGATTGTCCCGTGAACCCTAACAGAGAAGATTTGGAAAGGATGATGGAAATGGCTTATATTTTTGACTCTCATGCCCATTATGATGATGAACAGTTCGACGAAGACAGGGAGGACTTGCTGGAAGAGCTGAAACAAAAGGGAGTAGGTGGAATATTGAACATGAGCTCCGACTATGCCTCCATCAAGAGGACGGTTGACCTGACGAAAAAATATGATTTCATCTATGGCGCCATCGGGATCCATCCGGAGAATGCCGACGAATATAGCGAAGCGGTAAAAGAGGAAATCCTGGCCCTTCTCAAGGAGGAGAAAATGAAAGCGATAGGCGAAGTGGGACTGGATTACTACTGGGAATCAAATCCCCCGAAAGAGCTGCAGCAGAAGGTTCTGAGGGACCAGTACGAAATCGCGAGAAGCCTTGGGTTGCCTGTGATTTTGCATGACCGGGAGGCCCATGAGGATATCCTCAGGATGGCGAAGGAGTACCGAGATGTCACCAGCGTATTCCACTCCTATTCTGGAAGCGTTGAAATGGCAAGGGAAATTGTAAAGCTGGGAGGGTATCTCGGAATTTCCGGAGTCCTCACTTTCAAGAATTCCAGGAAGCTTCCAGAAGTGGTGAAGGAAATCCCGCTGGACAGGCTGCTGATTGAAACGGATGCTCCCTACATGGCTCCGGTTCCTTACAGAGGGAAGCGGAACAGGTCCGATTACCTCCTTGGGGTGGTGGAAAGGATAGCGGAAATCAAGGGGATTTCCGTGGAAGAGGTGCTTCTGGCAACAGCGAATAATGCGAGAAGGCTCCTGAAGCTCTAGACTGGCATGAGTTATGAAGATTCGCATTAACACTTTGTTCATAAAATTAAAAATATTATCGTGAAACCCATTGAGAACCAATGGGTTTTGCTGTTTCTTTGACATCATATTATCTGAGTGGATATAATAGGCCCGTAGCCCAAAAAAAGGAGGGTAATATGAAAAAAGTATTTTCAAGAAGTATTTTCATAGCGTTATTTGCAGCTGTAACAATCTTTACTGTGGTGTTTGCTGTAAACAACATGAAAAAACATATTACAATTGTTATCGATGGAAAAGAGCAAGTTGTAGAAACATTCAAGGGAACTGTTAGTGAAGTTCTCGCAGAGAATGAAATCACAATAGCAAAAAAAGATAAGATCGATAGAGAAGATTCAGAAGTTCTCGATAAGCAAGATAAGATTGAGATCACGAGAGCGGTTTCCGTTGAACTTACAGCAGATGGAGCGATACAAGGTTTCCTGACGGCGGAAAAGACGGTCCGTGATTTCCTCGAGACTGAAAGCGTCGCCCTGAACGAGGTGGACAAACTGTCCGTCAGCCTTGACGATCCCATCGTTTCCGGAATGAAGTTCTCCATTGTGAGAGTGATGAGTGAAATCGTCTATGAGACCCAGGCCATCGATTTCGGTGTGCAGGAGAACAAGGATGGAACAGTCCTCAAGGGGAAGACGGTCGTCAAGCAGGAAGGTGCAGCCGGAGAGCGGAAGATCACCAAGGAAAGGACCTACGAAGATGGCGTTTTAGTCAGCGAAGTCGAGGTCAAGAATGAGATCGTCAATGCCGCAGTGGACAAGGTTGTCGCTGTTGGGACAAAGGTTCCTGTCGTTGTAGTGGCGAAGGCTCCTGTAGTTGCAGTGGCGAAGGCTGCCACAGAGGCCGTAGCCTCCAGAGGTGGGACGACGCCAAGTGGAATCAGCTATTCCTCAACCTTCAGGGTGAAGGCCACAGCTTATGCCGGAGACGGGATTACCGCAACAGGTACCGTACCGGTGAGAAATCCATCCGGATGGTCCACCATCGCCGTGGACAGGAACGTCATCCCCATGGGAACAAAAGTCTATGTGGAAAACTATGGCTATGCCATTGCTGAAGATGTCGGTGGAGCAATCAAGGGGAACATCATCGATGTGTTCATGAATTCCGAGAGCGACGCCATCCAATGGGGCGTAAGATATGTGAACATCTATATCCTTGAATAGAAGAATTAAGGGATAAGAATTTATACGGATAAACAGGATTAGATAAGCTTTGGTTTGTCTAATCCTTTTATTATGCGAAAATTTCCTGTGGGAGGATTTTCTGTTATAATAAAGATTAGGAAAAATTAAGGTGGTATTATGATAAAAGAAGTTATTGTCGTTGAAGGCAAAGATGATATCTGTGCGGTGAAGCTTGCTGTAGAAGCAGAGGTCATTGCGGTCAACGGGTATGGGATAAATGAAGAGTCAATCCTGAAGATCAGGGAAGCCGCAAAGCGCAAGGGCGTCATTGTCCTGACGGACCCTGACCATGCGGGAGAGCGGATCCGGAGAATCATCTCCAAGAGGGTTCCGGAAGTCAAGCATGCGTATATCATGCGGGACGAGGGAAGGAAAAACGGGAACATCGGGGTAGAGAACGCTTCGCCTGAGGCCATCAGAAGAGCTCTCGATAATGCAAAGGCTGTGGTGGAGGACAAGATCCTGACCTTTTCTTCGAGGGACCTGGTGTATTTCAAGCTCACTGGCTCCGCTGACTCCAAATGGAGGAGGCAGGTTCTCGGGAAAGCTCTGGGTATCGGTTACGGAAACTCCTCCTCATTTCTTGGAAGGCTGAATTCCTTCAAAATCGGAAAAGATGAGTTTATCAAAGCCCTTCGTGAAAATTTTAAGGAGTATGCGGATGAGTAATGGAACAACAAAAGAGATTGTAAAGAAATATGGCTTCAGATTCACAAAGAGGCTGGGGCAGAACTTCCTTGTGGATATGGGGGTCGTGGATGACATCATCAAGGGCTCCCAGATTGGCAAGGACGACCATGTCATAGAGATTGGCCCTGGTGTAGGAACACTCACCAGGGAGCTTCTCAAGGCCGCTGGCAAGGTCACGGCCATCGAGCTGGATGAGAAGCTTCTCCCCATCCTCCAGGAGGAGCTCTCGGAGTATCAGAACCTGAACCTCATCCATGGCGATGCGACAAAGATTGATTTTAATGAGATTTCCGGGGGGGACAAGATCAAGTTTGTGGCAAACCTGCCCTACTATGTCACCACGCCCATCATCACCGGAATCCTGAACCATAAGGTGGATTTTGAAACCCTGACGATCATGATCCAGAAAGAGGTCGCACAGAGGATCAATGCCGTACCAGGGACGAAGGAATATGGTTCCCTTACCGTGCTGGTTCAGTATTACTGCGATACGCAAATCGTGCGGAGCGTTCCTCCGTCCTCCTTCATCCCCCAGCCCAAGGTCGATTCCACAGTCATCAAGCTGACGAAACTCGAGAAACCCAGAGCGGATGTCCTCGATGAGGAACTGTTCTTCAAGATTGTAAGGCAGGTCTTCACCATGAGGCGCAAGACCCTGGCCAATAACCTGAGAGCCATGGGCTACTCCAAAGAACTCGCGGAAGAGCTTCTGAGGGAAGCCGGTGTGGACCTGCTCGCAAGAGGAGAGACGCTGTCCGTCGAGAGATTTGCCCATTTGTCGAATATCATCAAGGGGAGAGACTAAAGTGAAAAGAAATAAAAAAGTGCGAATCATCGCGATACTGAGCTGCTTTCTTCTTTTGGCAGGATGTGCGAGGTTTGATGCGCTGAAGGTCAAGTATGGATACAAGAATCTGGATTTCGAGCTCCTCAACGAGAGCGACCTTTCGTCCATTATCATACAAAGCGCGAGGGACAAGGGTTTCCGGTTTATCGTCACGGACAAGAGCACCATCCGCGAACTCTATAACAGCCTCTCATCGGCGAAAAAGTCCGATGTGCGCACGGATTTCGACACGGACTATATCTTCGAGTTTCATTCTGTCGAAGGAGAAACGATCAAGTATAATTACGTCGCGGGGGTATCTGACCAGGAGAAGGGGAACTTCTACAGTGAAGATGAGAACTATATTGTCACGGACAGGATCGACAACAACCTCATCCGAAATCTGTACAGCCTGAGAAAACCGAAATACTTCGAGGATATCTATTATGGCTCCCTCATCGAACTGATCAAGACCGTGAAGGCGGAGTACACCAGTCAGGATGTCGGCATCAAGCTGTACAATGACGTGGATATCTTGAAGTACATGCTCTCAAAGGACGTGGAAGCATTCAGGAGCAGTGCGCTTGATGAAGGGGCAGTTCTTCTGAACTCAGGTGAAAAGAGCGACGTGGTCCTTGAGGTGAAGACCCAGGGGTATACTACCATCGTCTTCAAGGCTGTCGTGACGCTCAAGATCGATTCAGAGTACCTCAACAAAGAGTACTACATCTACGGCAAGTATAACAACGACATCACCGGATGGGACACCACCATCACAGATACAAAACCGGAAGGATTCTAGGAGGATTTTACCATGATAAGATGTGCAACCTGTTCCGTAAAGAACAAATGCCTTAAGGATATGAAGTGCGAACTCATCAAGCCGAAATACGGGAAAATCAAACACGTAGTCGGTGTGATTAGCGGTAAAGGCGGAGTAGGAAAATCCACCGTCACGGGAATCGTCGCCGTCCAGCTGAGGAAGCTTGGCTATAAGGTCGGGGTTCTTGATGGGGACATCACCGGACCCTCCATGCCCAGATTTTTCGGTCTGGAAAAGGAAAGGACCGGATATGCTTCAACAGACGTGAAGGATGCCTACAAGTTCGTTCCTGTGGAGACTGGACTCGGCATCAAGGCCATTTCCATGAACTTCATGATTGAGGAGGAGGAGCCGCTGCTTTGGCGCGGACCAGCCCTCGGCAATGTCCTCATCCAGCTGTTTACAGACACGGAATGGGGAGAACTGGACTACCTGCTCATCGACATGCCGCCGGGGACGGGAGATATCGCCCTGACCATCATGGAACAGTTCCCCGTGGATTACCTGGTCGTGGTATCAACGCCGCAGAGCATGGTGTCCATGATTGTGCAAAAGGTCATCAATATGGCGGAAAAGCTGGATATCCCGGTCAAGGGAGTCATCGAGAATATGGCCTACATCCGCTGCAAGGGCTCTGGAGAGAGGATGAATGTGTTTTCGAACAATACCTCGCAAAGCCAGGCCGAGAAGTTGGGGCTGAAGCTTCTTGCTGAACTTCCCATCAATCCGGATTTTGCAGAATATCTGGAAGCGGGACAGGCAGAAAGGTTTGCCGCAACCAATCCTGATTATGACAGCATCTATGAGGCCTTCAAGGATGACGATGTAGATATCTATGCAAGGAACAAGGCCGTCAAGAAAAAGGTCATCCCATTTTTTTAGCTGTTCTTACCATGCAAAGGGTACGCATTCTAGAAAGGGATGACCTTCGGGAAGAAATCGGGGAATAGGGAAAAAGTCAAAGGGTCAGTTCAAACGAACTGACCCTTTGACTTTTTCTGTTCTGCGTTATGGATGGCCTCTAGGATCTCTTGGAACCGGATGTCCGCTTAATCGTCTTCAGGAACCTGTCCCAGGGGATGACAGCCAGGATGACCATAAGGATGATGACCTCCACGGCAACAAAGGAGCCGTTATAGCCGATGGAGTACAGCCATAGCCCAAGGCCTTCCTGCTGTCCTTCAGGCGCGTAGGAAGAGAAGAAGATGACACCGGAGAGCACGTGCATAACCAGCCTGACAAGCTGGCTGAGGATTGTCCCGAGATACCGGTTCTTAAAGAACCCGGCCAAACCGACGAACATGAAGGGCAGGGGATAGTCAAGGAGCGTCTGCAGAGGATGGATGATGAACGGCCCAAGGAAGAGATTGACGATACCAAACAGGAATCCGGTGAGCATTCCAACTTCAGGTCCGTATGCGAAGGACATGATGATGATGGGAAGTGTGGACGCCAGCGTCACACTTCCCCCCTGAGGCATCCGGAAAAGCGGGATGCTGTTCAAGACAGCACAGATGGCAACAGAAATTCCAATCTGGGCCATGAGCAGGGGGGTGAGCTTGATTCTTTTTGTCACGAGGATGAAGATGATGAGCGCAAAGACGATAATGAGTGCGGCAAGCGCAAGGGGTTCTGAAAGCAGTGCCTTTATGGCTTCTCCGGAACTTTTCAGGATACTGGACATGGTAACTCCTCCTTTTTTGGGGCTAGGAAAATAAAAAAAGCTGTCTTACTCGGTAAGACAGCGAAAACTCCATTTATCCGCTTCCCTCCGCTGGTACTAACCAGATCAGGTAACAGGGTTGATTCTCATCTCTCAGCTTTTCAGCACCCCTAGCCATAAGTTTATTCTATTGGATTGGATTCTTTAAGTCAAGGGAGATTTTCTAGGATACACGCTGGATGCAGATGCCAATGAGTCCTTTTCCCGTATGGACGCCAAGGGCGGGACTGATCTGCAGATGATCCAGGGAGACAATCCCTTCAAAGTCTTTTACTCTCTCCACAATGGCAAGGCATTCTTCTGGTGCACCGCCGTGCATTACCCAGACGCGGCATTTTGATTTTGCCAGGTTCTCCTTGAGGATGTTGAGGAGCTTGTTGTAGCCCTGCTTCATTCCTCTGGCTTTGTCGACGGTATAGTAGACCCCTTCTTCGTTCACGGAGATAATAGGCTTGATGTCAAGAAGCTGCCCGATGGTTCCGGCCACTTTTCCGACTCTTCCTCCCTTGATCAGGTATTCCATAGTCGCTACGATATAGTAGGTGTCGACAGTTTTCCTGAGGGTGGGAAGGGTTTCCTTGATTTCGCTGAACGACTTGCCGCTCTTTAAGAGCTTCGCTGCTTCTACAGCCAGGATTCCTTCAGCAAGGGTGAGGTTTCTGGAGTCAAAGATAAAGGTTTCAATCTCAGGGTAGTTTTCCGCCATGAGCTGGATTGAATTTGCCGTGCCGGAAAGACCGCTGGAAATCATGACCCCGATGGCGTGGGTATAGCCTTCTTTGATCAGGTCCCTGAAAAAGTTGTTGATGTCCTCTCCTGAAGGAAGGCTGGTCTTGGGGATTTCTTTTTCCAAATTGCCGTAGATCTCATCCGGGCTGATTTCGACTCTGTCCCGATATTCCTTGTTCTCGTAGATTATTCGAAGGGGGAGGAATCGGATATTATATTCTTTGAGGACTTCATCTTTCAAATCACAGGCGCTATCTGTGAATATAGCGATTTTCTCCATAGCGGTTGTCTCCTTTTCACTTCTTTTCATCAAGTATAACATTGGAAAGAATGGGTGGCAATGAATGTAGTCTTGAAAACTATGTACATCATGTAATTTTTTACAAAAAATTATCAATTTCCCTTGAAAGCGATGTGGGATACCTATTCTTTCGAGATATCGGGATGCGGATACAGATATTGCCTTTGCGCTATAGATAAATCCTGAGCCTCTTCTATTTTTTTACGGGATAAGGTAAAATACAGGTATATTGTATAAGGGAGAGGTGATGGACACGCTGTGGGAAGCTAATTTTCCATGATGCGGACAACTTTATGAAGATAACGACGAACAAAATATTTGGAGCAGAACTTGTTCTTGTCTTTCAAAACAAAGAGAAGGAAAACTTCAAGGAGATCCTGAAGAGCCTCGAGGAAAAGGGCGTCTTCAAGGGCGAAGAAGGAGAAGTCTTCAGCCACATGAACTTAAGTGAGGGAACGACCCAGGTCTTTCTTGGTCTGGGTGAAGAAGAGAAGGTAACAGAAGAGGACCTCAGGCTGGCCGCTTTCAATGGCGCCAGGGAACTGAACCGACTGAAGGTGAAGGAAGCATCTGTCAAGCTCAGTGATCTTGGAAACATGGCGTACCGGAATTCGACCATGGCTTTCGCTGAAGGCCTTCTTCACGCAGACTACAAATTCGACAAGTATCTCAGCAAGAAGTCAGAGAGAAGTCTTGTCGAGGTGTCGATCGGTATTTTTACCGGGAAGGAAGAGGAGGCTGCGCAGGCGATCGGAGAGATCGTTAATGTCATGGAGGGTGTCTTTGTGACCAGAGACCTCATCAATGAGCCTGCCATAACCCTCACCCCGGAAGCACTGGCCAATGCCGCAAAGAACGAGCTCGAGAAGCTGGGCGTCGAGGTTTCCATCTTCTCCAGGGAAGATGCGGAGGAACTCGGGATGAAGGCATTCCTTGCTGTGGCCAAGGGTTCGTACAACAAGCCCCAGGGAATCGTCATGAGATACCGGGGAGGGAAAGGCACTGCTCCTGTCCTGGGTCTTGTCGGAAAAGGCGTTACCTTTGACACAGGCGGATATTCGATAAAACCCGGACCCTCCATGACCACCATGAGTGGGGATATGGGCGGTGCCGGATCCGTCATCGGGACCATGAAGGCCATTGCGCTCAATAAGCTTCCCAAAAATGTCACAGCCGTGATCCTGGCAACAGACAACATGATTTCAGGGGATGCCTATGTCCCAGGGGACATCATCGGCTCCATGGCGGGGAAGACCATTGAGATCCATAGCACTGACGCAGAAGGAAGACTGACCCTGGCGGATGCCGTCTACTATATCATCAAGAAGGAAGGCGTCTGTGAAGTTATTGATGTCGCAACGCTCACAGGAGCATGCGTTGTCGCACTGGGTGCCTTCAACACCGGGGCGTTCACAAACAACCAGGACCTCATGGACCGCGTGAAGGCGGCTTCCCTGGAAGCGGGCGAGGCTTTATGGCAGATGCCCCTTTCCAAGGAATACAAGGAACTCATCAAGGGTGACATGGGAGACCTGAAGAATACAGGCGGAAGATGGGGCGGAGCGATCACCGCAGCATCATTCATCGAAGAATTCGTCGATGGCATGCCCTGGGTACATCTGGACGTGGCTGGAACATCGGATCTTGAATCTCCAAGGGGATATCTTCCCAAGGGAGGCACGGGAGCACCGGTCAAGACCCTTTACTACTATGTCAAGGGAGAGAGCAGGAAGAAATAACCGGGCGAAGAGCATCAAGCAGACAGGATACACAGGAGGTATCGACATGTATAAAGACAGGCTGGACAAACTCAGGAAACTCATGAGGGAGAAGACCCTCACGCAGATGATTGTGGCGGATACGCCATCCATTTTTTATCTTACCGGGAAGTGGATTGATTCAGGGGAAAGGCTTCTGGTTCTTCTCATCAGGGAAGCAGGGAATCCCCTCCTTTTCGTCAACGAACTGTTTCCACAGGAAGAGACGGAGGGGATTGATCTCGTATGGATAAATGACACCTCCGACTCCATTGGAATCCTTTGTGGCTTCACCGACAAGGGCAAGACCTTGGGGATCGACAAGAACTGGCCTTCAGGATTCTTCCTGAAGCTCATGGGAAACCAGGGAGGAAGCGATTATGTTAATTCCTCGCTTCTCCTGGACAGCATCAGAGCGCAAAAAGATGACGCTGAAGTGGCATTTATGAGAGAAGCCTCAAAAAGGAACGATGAAGCCATGCAACAGCTCATTGAAGCCATTGACGAAGACATTACGGAAATGGAGATGGAGAAAATCCTGGGAGAGATCTATCAGAACCTCGGCACGGATGGGTTCTCCTTTGAGCCCATCATCGCCTATGGGAAAAATGGCGCCGATCCCCACCACTTCAATGGCAAGCGGCTTCTCAACGAGGGAGATTCCATCATCCTCGACATCGGATGCAAGAAGGACAACTACTGTGCAGACATGACGAGGACGGTGTTTTACAGGTCAGTCAGCGACGTGGCCAGGGAAGTCTATGAAACCGTCCTTCTGGCCAATGAGACAGCCATAGCAATGGTCAGGCCAGGGGTGAAATTCAAGGATATCGACCTGGCTGCGAGAGGCGTGATCGAGGCAAAGGGATATGGGAAATACTTTACCCACAGGACGGGCCATTCTATTGGCATTGAAGTCCACGAATACGGGGATGTTTCCTCGTCGAATGAAGATCTCCTGAAGCCGGGGATGATCTTTTCTATAGAACCGGGGATATACCTCGAAGGAGAAATGGGCGTCAGGATTGAAGACCTCATTCTGGTTACAGAGGACGGTTACGAGAACCTCAACCATTATTCCAAGGAACTCAAGGTCGTCAGGTAACGGCGGCCGGGGCAGAGAAGAGAAAGAGCAAAGAGGACGATAAACGTTGAAGCAAGCCTTGCCGGAGAATTTTCCGGCAAGGCTTGCTTTTATCACAGGCTGATTTTGTATATTCCTCTACTTTTGTGGCTTGAGGCGGTAGGTTCAGACCTTTTCCTTCCTTGGAATCAGGAGGACAGAGGCATTTGCCCGTCTGGTGATATTGTTGCTGGTGCTTCCGATGAAGATTTCCTTCAAGAAGCCTTTGCCCTGCCTTCCCAGGACGACAAGGTCCACACTGTTTTTTTCGATGACATGCATGATTTCCTTGAACGGTCTGCCCACATCCAGGATGACTTCCACCTGGACATCGCCTTTCAGTTCAAGCCTCTTTTTCAGTCCGTCCAGCCTGTCTTTGTCGATCTGGTTGAACTCGATGATCCGGTAGTCAAGATACGGGCTGATTTTGGCGATATCCTGAACGTGCATGAGGGTGACCTTCTTGAGGCCGGCCTCGACCATTTTCTCAAGATAGTTGAAGGCATGGTAGGCATTCTCCGAAAAATCTGTTGGAAACAGGACATGGCTGTAGGCGTTTAGGCCATCCTTCGGTTTTGTCTCAAAGACATCCTCTTCCTTTTCAAGGACTCTGACCACAAGGATGGGTTTGCTTGGCATCTGGATCAGTTCATAAGCAAACTCCGAATCAAAGATCCTCTTTCCGATGGAGGAGACCTTGGCCCCGATGACAATGAGATTTTCGTAATCGCTATCCTTAAGGACCAGTTTGTTGATTTCTTCTATGGGAAGATTTTCCACATCACGGACATCGGTGGTGAAACCGGCCTCTTTCAGCTCATACAGAGCATCGGTAAGGTCCATGCCTTCAAAGGTGCCGATTCGACTGTCCGAGGCTGTGGTAATGTTATTTGCGACAAGGCATTCCTTGGCACCCAGAACGTTCAAGGACTTCGCAAACCGCAGGACCAGGTCATCATAATTGGTCATCTGATTGACGACGATTATTTTTTCAAACATATTGATACCCCCTCAAAAATACTCTTCTTACTATTATTCTACCACTTAATGAATGAATATTGAAAATATTTCATAAAATGTTAATGATCAACATTCAATATTTAAGAGATATCATGGCATCACGAATGCCCATTTGTTCCAGGGCATCCCAGGCGAAATTGTTCCGATGTTTTTACATGGTCGCCAAGTTCAGGGTGAGGGCGAAAAAAAGGAGAAGCTTATCACTTCTCCTTTCTGGGGGATTTTTTAGAATTCTGAGTTATTGGGTGTCCTGGGGAAGGGGATGACGTCCCGGATATTGGTCATTCCTGTCATGTACATGATGAGTCGCTCGAAACCGAGGCCATAGCCGGCATGCTTGGTTCCGCCGAACTTCCTCAGTTCCAGGTACCACCAGTAGTCCGATTCCTTCAGTCCCAGTTCCTTCATCCTCTCCAGGAGGACGTCCAGGCGTTCTTCTCTCTGGGAACCGCCGATGATCTCCCCGATTCCGGGGACGAGGCAGTCCATTGCAGCCACAGTCTTTCCATCATCATTCTGTCTCATGTAGAAAGCCTTGATCTCCTTGGGATAGTCTGTAACGAAGATCGGCATCTTGAAGATTTCCTCGGTAAGGTACCGTTCATGTTCGGTCTGGAGGTCGCTTCCCCAGGATAGGGGATAATCGAACTCTTTACCGGATTTGAGCAGAAGATCCACCGCTTCCGTATAGGTGACCCTTTTAAAGTCGGAATCCACAATGAAGTTCAGTCTCTCCAGCAAGGTCTTGTCGACGAACTGGTTGAAGAATTCCATCTCTTCCGGGGCATTCTCCATGACGTAGCTGATGACAGACTTCAGCATGTCCTCGGCCAAGGTCATGTCGTCATCAAGGTCTGAAAAGGCGATTTCCGGCTCGATCATCCAGAATTCCGCGGCATGCCTAGAGGTATTGGAGTTTTCAGCCCGAAATATCGGGCCAAAGGTATAGACATCCCTAAAGGCCATGGCATAGGCTTCTGCGTTCAGCTGTCCCGATACGGTGAGGTTGCTCTCCTTGCCGAAGAAATCTTTGGTGTAGTCAATTTCCCCGCTTTCCATAAGAGGTGGATTCTTGGGGTCTAGGGTCGACACCCTGAACATCTCGCCGGCACCCTCAGCATCGCTGCCGGTGATGATTGGCGTATGGACATACACAAATCCCCTTTCCTGGAAGAACTTGTGGATGGCGAATGCAGCCAGGCTCCTCACTCTGAATACGGCGGAGTAGGTATTGCCACGGGGTCTCAGGTGGGCAATCGTTCTCAGGTATTCGAAGGTGTGCCGTTTCTTCTGAAGCGGATACTCCGAACTGGAACTGCCTTCGAGGATGATCTCATCGGCTTTGATCTCAAAGGGCTGCTTGGCAAGAGGGGTGTAGACAAGTGTCCCTCTGACCGTGATTGCGCTGGCTATCTGGAATTTTGACACATCCTGGAAATTCTCGAGATTCTCGTCAAACACAATCTGGGCATTCCTGAAGAAGCCTCCGTCATTAAGTTCGATGAAGCCAAAGGCCTTGGAATTTCTCGAGGTCCTTACCCATCCGCTGACCTCTACCTTTTGTCCGGCATATTCTTTTGCATTTCTGAACAGTTCCTTTATTCTTGCCATGAGATCCTCCTTATTTTTACCACACCTTATCCAGGCCGGTATTTCGACTGCTTGTTTGCCATTTTGCTGCTCCACTCTTCTGGATTGCTGAAGAAGGGTTGGCGTATTTTGGGGAATAAAAAAAGACCCTCATTCCCGTAAAGGGACGAAAATCTCGCGGTACCACCCAATTTGCAGAGAACCATGAACTACTCTCTGCCACTTTTTCCTGTAACGGTAAGGTCCGTCCCCGTGTACTTTTGTTTTCCAGGGGGATGCTCAGGGGCGTTCTTCATGGGATTTCTTATGCTGGACTCACACTATCTCCAGCTCGCTTTGATAAGGGACATCCGATTACTCTTCCCGTCAATGCATATTCCTATTCGATTGGGTATTTCATTTAGTATATAACAAATGGTACGTCATGACAAGAAGAATGGTTTATTTGTGAGCAAAGACAGAGACGATATTTGTTCTTTGCCATTTTGGAAGGCCATACGCTGTCCTCACCAGAAAATCAGCATGATAAAGGTATAACACAAACTGCAACCTCAGGGAGAGAAGGAAATCCCGATGCTGTAAGGAGTGAGCGTTTGCAACTTTTCTCACTCTGACAAAAAGGTAACCCAAACCGTAAAACATGATAGCCTTAATACTATATTAAAATAGTAGATAATATAAATTTGATATTAATTTTGAACCGAAAACCTTGACTTGGAGAAGAGCCAAAGCCATAATAAAGGTGAAAATTATCAGGTACGAATATGGACAAACTTGCCGTTGCGGGTTCACTTCGGATCAGGATCAGTTAACAGGTATTCACCAACAGGTTCCATTTAATGGAGGTGTAATTAATGGAATTGACTTTAGAAAAACTTCATTATTTACAGGATAAAATAGAAGGAAAAGTTTATAGAAGGGAAGATCCGGGTTATGATGAGAACCGTCGGACCTGGAATTTGGCGGTAGAACTCAAGCCAAAGCTCATCGTCGTCCCGAAAAGCGAGGATGACATCGTCTCTGCGGTGCGCTATGCCCAGGAAAACGGCTTTAAAGTTGCTGTGAATGCCACAGGACATGGCACGACGAAAGGGGCTTCGAACAGCCTGCTGATCAGTACAAAGATGCTGAAAAAAATCGTAATCGATCGGGAACGCCAAACAGCATGGGTGGAAGCTGGAGCAGAATGGGGAGACATCCTCAAGCTATCCTATCCCATGGGCCTTGCCCCCCTGATGGGATCATCGACAGGTATCAGCGCTGTCGGGTATACCTTGGGTGGCGGCATAGGCTGGCTTGCAAGAAAATATGGGCTTTCTGCGGACAATGTCAACTATTTCCGTATGGTCACCGCAGACGGAAGGAAAATCAGGGCTTCAAAGGACGAGAACAGTGACCTGTACTTTGCCCTGTGCGGTGGAGGGGGTTCCTATGGAATCGTATCCTCCATGGAAATCAACCTTGTCCCGGTGAAGGAGGTTTATGGAGGTTCCCTGATCTATCCTTCGGAATTGGCAAAGGAAGTATTTTTGAGATATAGGGGATGGGTGAAGTCGCTCCCTGAGGAGCTGACAAGTTCCCTGAACCTGGTAAACTTTCCTGATCTCCCTTACATTCCGGAGATGCTAAGAGGAAAATCTTTTGTCTCGATCAAGGGGGCTTATTGTGGAAACGTAGAAGAGGGGGAATCACACATCAGGTTCTGGACCGATTGGAAAGAACCACTTCTCAACGGCTGGAAAAGAATGCCCTTCTCCGAAGTGGACCGAATTAGCGAAGACCCTATCGGCCCCATGCCTACGTATCTCTACAATGTGACCATGGATGAATTAAGTGATGAGGTCGTGGATATTCTGATCAAGGAAGGGCTTTCTAGGGAGAAACAGGTCCCCATCATGCTCACGGAAATCATACACTATGGCGGAGCGAGCATGAGATATGACGACAGACATAACGCTTATGGACTAAGGAAGGAGGGCTTCATTGTCAAATTTGTTGGCTTGCTCCTGAATCCGAAAATCGAAGTGGGGATACTCTGGCACATCAGCAATCTCAATGAAGAGCTCAAGAAGTACAAGAACAGGATGGTCTACATCAATTTCGCGGAAGGCGAGGTCAAGTGGAATCTGACAAGAGAGGCCTATACGGATGAAACGTACAGTAAACTTTTGGAGGTCAAAGAGAAGTATGATCCCCTCGATATGTTCTGCTATGCCCTGAACATTCCGGCAAAGGAACGTTAGGCGCCATTGAAGGATAACTGTAAACTTTGATGAGAAAAAAATTGTCCCTCGGGGACAGTTCAAAAAAGAAGTAAACAAGAGAAGAGCACAGCAGCCTCAAACGGAAGCGGTGCTCTTCTTTTTGCTCTGTATGAAATCTCTGTTGAAAATGGAATACTTCTCAAAATTTTGGTATGATACAAGTATATGAACATTGAAAAGGTATTCTTATAACAACCATAGTATGCATAAATAAAGATATACAATATTTGAGGTATGCTGATAAAGAAGAAATAATCAATTATTTGGAAATGGTGATTACATTTGGTGCAGTTTCAAAAGTTGTGACCAAGATCATCAAGGCATCCAGATTACCAAGGGGAATGTATCCAGGTACGGAAAATATAATAAGAAACCCAAAAGAGGTGATGTATTGAAGAAAGTTTCTATAATCATAGGAATTACTGTTGTATGCGTTGGTGTCGCTTTTTATTTGCTGCAGCCAAAAGATATTGTCGAAAACCCTGAACTATTGGATATTGTCCGTGTTGCCAGCTATTCGAAGAGCGAAGGTACAGAAATAACTGAATCAGTGGATTTGAATAAACTAGCAGATATTTTATCTCGTTATCAAAGCGGAAGAATCCCAAAATCCTTTGCCCCATATAGGCTAAGTGAAATCAGGTATGAAATTAATGGGACTTATAATAACAAATCGTTGCACATATTGCTAGGCGACTTGAATATTGCCTATGAAAGCAGTGAGTGGGGATTCGAAATAAAAAACAGTAGCAAGTTACTTGCAGAAATTGACGCATTAATTAATCCATAGTTCTAAATGAAAAAATATTATCAGAATTGTATTATGATAATAATATATAAATATAATTATTATGACACAATAGTAGTATATTGCGAATGAAAAGAAAGAAGGGGGGTTAATATGAAATTTACTAATCACCTAGATAGATGTGTTCATAGATTAGTCTCTGTTTATCTTAGATGAGGAGGAATAAATGAAATATGTATTATTAAGTCATGACCATGATCCCTCTGTTTATTCAGTTCCAGATGAAGTGGCAAATAATCTAAGGAAATACTGCATTGAATTCTGTGTCAATTGGCTTGAAGAAAGTCCTCATGCGCAAAAATATCATTCAGAAAATGGTAGTATTAGCTATAATGAAGAAGACTTTATTGAGTATTTGAATGAATGGATCTTTCCTAATGAAAAATCCGTCTATATTGAAACAATTGACTTTATGCAAACGGAGAAAGATAAACCTGAAAAATACAAGGATTGTGCATGGTTCAATTTCTAGCTTGACTTCGTACCGCAACAGGAAATAATTGATGCAGAAACAAAGACTGCACTCAGGATCCAGCGCATCGACGAGATCAGAAAGTTCTTTGAAAAGCAGAACATTCCTTTAACTTCATTTGATGGAGATTTGTTTAGACGGCTGATTGAGAAAGTGAGCATTCAATCCCGAAATGAAGTGACATTAATCTTCAAAACCTGAATCGAGATAAAAGAAATGATAAATCACTAGAATACGTTGTTCAATAAACCTCTGTTGATAGCATACATTCTGAAAATTTAGTATACTAATTCAGAGGGACTATTAGTACGCATTTGTAGCATATTGCGAAACGATGTAATAGAATTTTTTGTTGAAGGGTGTGACTCATTAATGGCAGAAGAAAGAACTCGTATGATAGAAGAATTGAAGAAGCGAGTTGTTCCTGAGTTAAATAGTATTGGATTTAAAGGTTCTTTTCCGCATTATAGACGAATAAAACAAAATAGAGCAGATCTATTAATGTTTCAATTTGAAAAATCGGGTGGAGGGTTTCTTATAGAAATCTCATATGTTTTGTTAGATGGGGATGAGAATAATTTATGTATAGAAAAAAACAATACCCCTTTTGAGAAATTAACAGTTGATTGTACAAACCTTAGACACAGATTATACCCTGATAGGTCTGATGGTTGGTTTTATTATTATGATGTTGCAGAAGTCAAGTCAAATGGTTTCAAATTTTTACTCCCAGTGAAGCCTGCTGATAGACAAAGCTTCATTGACAATACTACGGGTAATATCAGTTGGTTACAAATAGCTGATGAATCAATTTATGAACAATTAGCAAATGAAGTACTAAATAAGCTTGAGGAAGCTGAGAAATGGTGGTTGAGTATGCCCCAAGAAAAATGTCTATCAAGGCTAAGAAAAATACTTAAAAATTGTTTAGGGAATAAATAGTTTTATTCACTTTTTTTCTACATTGCGAAACAAAATGAATGCACTGTGAGCAAATG
>ENA-OFCF01000352-OFCF01000352.1-metagenomes-genome-assembly--contig:-NODE-352-length-20600-cov-3.918180_pt1 | contig 20600 bp, 23 predicted proteins | sample MGYA00153387_OFCF01 | MGnify analysis MGYA00153387
AAATGTTGGTGAAATAATGCACCAAGTCGAATCAAAACAGGCAGAATATCACGATCTTGCCTTAATCGAAGGTCTGCTAATCAGTGATTCCGTTGAAATCATTAACGATACCTCAAATACGAATGATCAACTCCTTAAAGCGATTTCAGAACTGATGAAATTAAGACCCAAGGTCATCCTATCTTCAACGGATGATAAGATTGCAGAACTCATAAAAAAAGCAAGAACAACGATAGAAAAGCGAAAGACTATAGAAAGTGTGCATGCTCCGATGATAGAAACATCAGCTACTCGCAGTATGATATTAAACTATGCCTACAAGTTTCTAGGTGTTCCCTATGTCTGGGGGGGGAACGACGCCGGATGGATTTGATTGTTCCGGATTCACAAAATATGTCTATCAGCACTTTGTAAAGAATCTGCCTAGGGTTTCTAGAGATCAGGCCAAAGCAGGGATTGCTGTGCCATTTTCAGAAGCAATGCCAGGCGATCTTATATACTTTGGTCAAGACCATGTTACGCATATCGGGATTTTTATTGGCAGCAATCAGATGATTCATGCACCAAGCCCGGGTAAGACAATTAGGACCACGGATCTCTCTTGGCACTTGAACAATTACAGTATCGTAGGGATAAGAAGAATTATAAGTGACTAAGGTTAAACTAATAATGAAGCCATCACCTGTGTATATTAAAATGCCATACAACTGGTGGTTGTCATTGTCTTTTTTTCGGTTTATGAAATATGCCATCATCCTAAATGAGCGATTGTTGACCAGTAAGAATGCATTACTCAGACCTTTTAAGACTCCCTAGTGTAATGATGGATCTATAATTAACAATCATAAACAATCTTTAAAGAAAGTTAGTCTTTTTGAAATTAGTGAAATCATTCAATGTAATATAATTTATGAAAATCATAGACCTCTTGAGCATTTCTTAGATCAAGTGAGGGATAAAAGATGAACCAAAGACTGTCAGTCATAGCTAGAAAAGAGGCCGAAAAGGGCTTTCATGGAAATATTGAAGGGGCGGCTTCCAATCTTCAGCCCATCGCTGATTTATTCCCAGTTTCCCCTCCCTGGGAATTAGAGAATTGGGATAACTGCTGGTGTGCAGCCTTCGTTTACTATTGCTGCTTAACCGCTGGAATTGAGTTGCCCGTAAAATATCCCAACGAGCGCGTGAAAACTGATTTTTCAGGGTGCCTGGCCTGGGAGCAATGGGCAAAACTTGAAGAAAATGGTTATTGGCATGATGCTGAGGAAGAAGACTTTACTCCCGAAGTTGGCGATATCATCCTCTACGACAGAGTCTTCATCAATGATGAGCATGATCATATGGGTATTATCATCGAGGTTCATGACAGCTACATGCTTACTGCAGAAGGAAACCACGACAACCGTTCCGCCATCGTCAAAAGGCCTTTTGATTACCATGTTCGAGGGTATGTGAGGTTTTAATGCATTTCAATGCATAAATTTTTATCTCAATTCTCGAAACAGAATGGATTCAGAAATAAAGAGGTGTTGGAAAGCTGCTCCTGGCGGCATCCACACCTCTTCTTATTGTTCGCTCTTCTGATGTATAAATTTATTACATGAAATCTCTCCCAGCTTTTTTTTGCTTGGGCATGTTGGATTTCCCTTATAATGTGTTTACAGATGCCCATCCTTCACAAACAGACTTGTATTCGTTTTACTGGACTACTCTTTGAAATTATTAAAATATCTGTCATCCCGTCTTTCCTGGCGGTAAATTTTGTTCTAGCCTATGCATAGACAACATAAAAACCGCCATTATTCCATTAAGGAACAAGTGCGGCTTTCAGATTGTTGGGAAAACCCGATTTCTATACGGGCAAATTCAGAATGTGCTCTGTTCCTCCATAGACTTATCTCATGCGCAAGATATCACCCGAGTTCAAGAGCCACGCGTTTCAGGTCATCGATGATCGTTATGAACTGAGGGCACTGGGGTTCACAGGCACCGCATTCCTGGCATGCTGTAGCCCTTTTTGCTTCATCCATACTCTGATACTTCTCCCTGGCTCCGGCGAGATCCTCATAGATGGATCCCTGGTTCCAAATTCTAAAGTTACCAGGAATGTTAACGCCGAAAGGGCAAGGCATACAGTATCCACAAGCGGTGCATTCATTCATCTGTCGGTTGCGATAAATTGTTGTTACCTTCTCGATGGCTTCCATCTCTATGGAATTGAGAGGCTCATAATCGCCAAAAGTCTTCAGGTTATCTTCCAGTTGGTACATCTCTGTCATCCCGGAAAGGATGACCTTGACATTAGGAAGTGAAGCGACATAGCGGAATGCCCAGGAAGCAACAGACCGGTCTGGCTCGACTTCATTGAAGATATCTTCCATGACTGCAGGCAGTTTTGCGAGGGTACCTCCCTTCACGGGTTCCATGATAACAACGGGGATGTCTAGTATTTCAGTTAGTTCATAGCCCTTTATCCCCTGCTGAATGACCGTGTCCACATAATTCAGCTGCATCTGGCAGAAATCCCAGTCCCTGGATGTCAGAATCTCTTCGAATACAGGGTATTCATCATGGAAAGAAAATCCGATATATTTGATCTTCCCTTCTTCTCGCAGTTTCTCCACTTCTTCAATCATGCCGAGCCTTTTAATCTCTTCCCATCGCTCCTTGTTCAGGGCATGGAAGAGATAGAAATCGACATGGTCAGTCCGAAGTCTCCGAAGCTGCTCCTCGAAGTAATCCCTTACCTCAGAGGTCTCCTCGATGAGCCAAACCGGAAGCTTCGTCGCCAGGTAGTAGCTATCCCGGTCATACTTTGACAGCGCCCGTCCAAGAAACTCCTCACTTTTCTGGTCATGATAGGGATAGGCGGTATCGATATAGGTGACACCGCTAGCTATAGCCTTGTCAAGCAGTTCCTGAGCCTTCTCCTCATCTATGCTCTTATCTTCCATCATAGGAAAGCGCATACAACCGAAGCCCAGAAGCGAAGGTGTAATCCCTAGTTTTTCAAATTTTCGATGTTCCATCAATATTTCCTCCTTGTATGGTTAGCTATGGCAGGAAACGTTCATCCTTTTATGGTCATTCTTTGGACCCATGCCTGATGTGTGTACCTTGAAGCTTTTTCTTTTGTCACTGAACATTTTACCATATCCGGAAACCTCTTGAACATATTGAACAAGAAGTCAGCAGGTTTTTCAGGTAATTTTGTCCTGGATGCGCCACCAACTATTATGATGTGAAAAGGTCATCAAAAATATCTTATAGTTTACATGGTCATGGTTCCAAATTAACTTCTTCCCTATGATAAAAAATTTGGAGTAGATAGGAACAAAGATTTTCTTAATGGGATGTAGCAAAGCATTACAAAACAACTCTTCTCCTCACTTTAATAGTGTTTGGAAGAGCCCTTATATAGGCGCAAATTGAATAATGTGACCAATGCTTATTATACATTTAAGCAAATCAGCCACTTAACTTTTACTTGAGGATTGCATTAGCTATTAATTTATCAAACTTGCGGATATCTACGCCCCTATTCAAGTTGATTTTAATATGTCCTGCCCTAGTCCATAATTCAACCTCTGCATTCACATCAAAGAGTTTACCTGAATTTTCAGTAGACCACATATTAATAGATGAATAGGGCAAAGAATAAATCTCAACTTTCTTTCCAGTCAAACCCTGTGCATCTCTAACGATCAGTCTTTTATTAGTAAAAACTGCACTATCACGAAATGTTTTATATGCCGCTACAGCTACTTCTCCTTCAATCAATAAATTATGAACATCATCTGGTATTGCGCATTCTGAAATCAGTGTCCACGCTAATATCGCTTGTGTTTCTGGCATTACTTTCGCCTCCAAATTAATGATTATTATCTGAACTTATTATACTATAAATAGTTGTAAAACTCATCATAGGGTAAATATAATAAATTAATATTGTTCTTTAAATAACATATTATTGTTTAGTGAAAGTTTAGTCCGTTTCGATCTCAATTCGATTTGGGATGACCTGATATAAGTTCTAAAATTATTAACTTTTGTGTCTTCATTTTGAAATTTATCATCAATTAGTGCATGTTAAGATATGACAAACAGAATAAAATCTTCCGAATAGGAACAATTATAATTAAAATACGGCCTCATCAACCATTGCACTGTTCTGTACTTATGCAAGACAGAACAGTGCAATGGAAGACAAACCGTATTTTTTAACACCATGTTCTCATGTTGTACATATTTTCGTAAAAATCGGATAGTATGATAGACGCAGCAAAATAGGAGAACAACAAGGAGAACAACAAGGAGAAGAATTATGGGAATCGGAAATTTTTCCGTCAGTCTTGCTGTCAAAGACATCAAGGTATCAAAAGCTTTCTACGAGAACCTGGGTTTCATCGTATTCCAAGGAGATATGGACCAGAACTGGCTGATCATGAAAAACGATGACTGTACGATCGGACTATTTCAAGGAATGTTCAACAAGAACATCCTGACCTTCAACCCTGGCTGGGACATTAATGCCAAGGAAATTCCATCATTCAAAGACGTCAGGATTTTCCAGGGAGAACTTCGTGAAAAAGGAATCCAGTTGTTATCGGAAGTCGACTTATCCATAAAGGGTCCCGCTAGCTTTACCTTCGAGGATCCCGATGGGAATCTAATCCTCATCGACCAACATGTCTAGCCCATTAAGAGTCTTCGGACTCTTATTTTATTACAAAATTTTTCAGTGCCAGGATGAGATACAATTTATTAGTTTGCCACATTTAAAATCTTCTCAAGTTCCGATATAAGAATAATCATTAAAACACGACGCGAAATGCAAATTTCTACACATTGATTTTACCCTCCATAGTGGTAGGTTTCGTCATTTTAAAAATCGGGCGTCGAATTCCATTCCTCCTCCCTTTTTACGATAGAAAGACTGCCAGTCACGGAGTCTCTCCTCCCTTCCTGGCAGTCATCTTGTCCTGTATCTCATCTTACCAAGCCTTTTTTAAATGAACAGCACTTATTGCCTTCATCTCATCCTAGACTCTTCCCGCACTTCCGCAGACCATAATCTTATGGATTACGATTTCTTTCATGGCTGCTTTCGCTGGAGTCAGGTATTTTCTCGGATCGCTTTCATCAGGATTTTCCTTGAAGTACTTCTTGATGGCGTTGGAGAAAGGTATTTTCAAGTCAGTGGCGATGTTCACTTTGCTGATGCCCATCTCGATTGCTTTCTTTACCAACTCATCTGGTACATCAGACGCACCGTGAAGGACCAGGGGAATAGCCACGATTTCTCGAATTCTTTTAAGTCTTTCAAAATCTAATTTAGGTTCTCCTTTGTATAGTCCATGAGCGGTTCCTATGGCGATGGCCAGGGAATCGATCCCGGTTCTCTTGACAAACTCAAGTGCACTATCTGGATTGGTATAAATCGCATCCTTCGCATCAACAGTCATTTCGTCTTCCTGGCCACCGAGCATACCAAGTTCAGCCTCCACCGTCGCTCCATAGAGATGGGCGTATTGGACGACCGCCTTTGTCAGCCTGATGTTCTCCTCAAATGCCTTTCCTGAAGCGTCAATCATGACCGATTTGAATCCGGCATTGATATATTTCTTAATTTCATTGATATCTTCAAAATGGTCCAAGTGAATAGCCATGGGGATATCACATTTTTTTGCTGCTGTCTCGATGATAGAAACAATATAGTCTCCACCGGCATATCTGATTGTTCCCGGCGTTCCGGCAATAATCACGGGAGACCTCATCTCATAAGCGGTCTCGACAACCACCTGCATTGTCTCCAGATTATGGATATTGAACGCTGGGACTGCATACCTGTCATCCATCGCGTTCAGCAATATGTTCTTCGATGATAAAATCTTATTCATCCTTTACCTCCTGTTTATCCTTAGTATTTTTTTCATCGGCAGTCATAATCATCAAAGATAATCTGCGATGTTATCTGGTAAGTTTTATGTTATACCTGATTTTGTCACCTCTTGCTATGCTGACCGTATACTCGATGATCTTGTCAAACTTGTTATAGGCATACCTGCTTATCTTCAGACTTGGTGACCCGATGTCTACTTTTAGATACTTCGCCTCTCTCTCATTCGTAAGTATAGGTGAAAATTCCTCTTCAGCATACTCGACCTTTTGATTGAAGGAGTCTCTGAAGATGTCATATAAGGCCGTAACACCTAAATGTTCCTTGGTGATGCCGGGAAATGTATTGTAAGGCACATACGTGGTCTCCACCATCATCGGTTCCCCATCGGCCAATCGGAGACGTGTAAACTTATAGACAAGCTCCCCCTGAACCAGTTTTGTCTTTTTAGCGATTTCAAGGTTAATGGGCATGATCTCAAACTTCAGCACTTTGGTTGACGGTACCTTGCCAAGCTTTTTCATTTCTTCTGTAAAGCTATAAAAGCCCTGCAGATTCTGATTGATTTTTTTTGATGCGACAAATGTTCCCTTGCCGTGCTTCTTGTAGATGTAGCCATCCTTCTCAAGTTCTGCAACAGCCTGCCTGACTGTCGTCCGGCTGACATCATACTTTTCGCAGATCTCCCTTTCAGAAAGGATCTTTTCATTTGCCTCCATTTCATTCTCAATCTCGCTGATCAGAATATCCATGAGCTGTGAATACAACGGTACCCTGCTACTCTTGTTTAGCACTGATAATCTCCTCCTTTTAATTTTTATTATTCTTCATTGCATTCAAGTGACTCATGGGATATCACAGACAAAAGAACACTTATTTTCTTCATCAGACAGTTTAGCCCGTTCAGGTTCTGATGGAGACGATTTTCAAAGTACAAAAATAAATTTGATAGGCATACATCTGTCCAAATTAATCTTGTTCGTCTCTCCAAGGTCCATGACGTCTCAGTATTGTATTTTCACTACAATTCCTCTTTGACCTAGACGACAGTGGCTTCAAGGTAGTCGTCGATACAATTTCCGATCCTGTCTTTGAGCAGCAGCTCGGGTCGGTTCTGGAGTTTGTGATTTCGGATCTTCTCGTATTGTAGCGGCATAAACTGTCTGATCAATGTCAGAGGAATCTCTTTTGTCCTCAGGTTTTCCATGAGGTGTTTTATGGTGTATTCCACATCTTCCATGGGAAGATAGTACCTGCAACGGTCAGAATAACTGAACCTGATGGAGAACCTTATCTTATCCGGGCTGCCATGGTAATGCTTATTCCAGTTGGCCGGATTTTTCATCATCTGTCCTTCGAGAGTTTCAACAAAATGAGAAAGCTCGATTCCCGCGTCATAGCGGAACAGTTCCTTTTCAATATAGCTAAGCGCAAACAGACCCTCTCTCAAGGCAAACGTCAGTGCAGGTCCTACCTTGAGGATGGCGATACCGTCCTCAACCATCTCCTTCAAGGAACTGGCTGTCTGGTAGTCGGTGGAATGCCCTTCAAAGACAAAGCCCGGAAATTTCCTGAGGGCTTCCATGAGTTCCTTTGCTTTCTCTCGGCTGTATTCATGGATAGTATCGTCCCCGAATTCTACCCCAGGCTGGACAACGATGGCAATCACATTCTCCCAAGCCTTCTCCAGATGGTTTTCAGCGAAAACATTCTGGAAGGTGGTTACGGTGTTTTCAAAATCAACGACTCTGGTCACCTCGACGATATCCTCTTTGTCCTGGCTGCCCCCAGGAATGGGCACTTCGCTTCCAAGGATATACACAGGGTGCATAGAAGCAGGATCCTTCATGGACAATTCATCAAATGCCTTTTCAGCTTCTAGACAAAGTACAGCACTTCTGTCTGCAATCACCTTTGTACTAAACTCTTCTACTGATTGGTCTTCCTTCAGCATCATGCTCGTATCGATGTGTATTTTCGCATACCCTGCGAGCACATATTCCCGTACCAAAGTTTTAGATCTTTCCATTGCCTCCCGAGTATCCTCATCCCTCCAGGTGAGAGGACCCAAATGGTCACCGCCCAGGATGATCTTCTTATACGGAAATTGCACCCTGTCGGCAATGGCATAGACAAATGCCTTGAAATCCATGGGATTCATTCCCGTGTAACCCCCAAATTGATTGACCTGGTTGGCTGTCGATTCGATCAGGGCATATTCATCCTTTTGGGATGCCCGCTCTAGAACCGCTTCGATGACATATTCGTTGGCACTGCAAGCCGAATAGATACCACGGGCAATCCCCTTTTTCTGACTGATGACTATATCCATCAACGGATTTAACTTCCTCACATTATCTCTCCTCTCACCCACAAAACTTTGCTTCCCAATTCCTCAATATGCAGCTGCAGTTCATGTTGTCCATCACTTTCCTTGTCGATGCACGATGACGCCCTGAGCAACCTTATTGATGAAGCCATCCCCGTCGGTGTCTAGCCTGTCCGGAGCCACTTTAAGGTTGATTGATTTCAAAATGGCGAAGCTTTGAAGATAGAGCGCATATTGGAAAATTAGGTGGGAATCGTCCCTATAGGGAAATCCAGCCCGATTGAAATGGAAATAGTAATCGCAGTTGTCATCAATCTCCTTGTTGTAGTCCATGGAGATTGCCACAATCGTGCTGTTTCTCTTGTTCAGGGAACATTCTTTGAGCATGTCAATCTCATATTTCTGTGTCAGTGGGTTCCCACTGATAAAGAACGACAGCAGTGAATTGGCATTCATGACCAGTTTGGGCCCATGTCTGAATTCCATGATGGTATTGAACTGCGCCACCTGATGCCCGTTGGATAACTCTCCAATCTTCAGACACATCTCCGAAGCCAGAGCGTTTAGCGCGTTTGAACCAAGAGCAGCAATCGCCTCATACTTCCTGTTTGCGATGGCATGAACTCTGTCGATGTCTTCTACAAAAAAGGTTTCGGCATCCATCGCGGCATTCTTGAACATTTCGCTGTAGTAGTCAAAATGGTCAATATCGAAGATCATCAGCGCATACTGGATCAGCAGGGTAAATTCTCCTGTGGCAGCAATGCTTACCCCCTTTGTCCCTTTGGGGATGGGGACATACAAAACCCCTTCCACCTGGTTGTATTTCCTTATGATCTCCCCCTGTTCTGAGCAGATGATCAGGATCTGATAGAGTTTGCTGCACTTCTGCCTGAATATTTCCACTGCTTCGAGGCCTTCTGTCGTGTTGCCTGAACTTCCGAAGGAGACAAGCAGAACTTTAGATCCTTCGGCAATATAACTGTCCGGTTGTGTAATCAAGTCTGTTGATGCGATGGCAAAGGTGTCCTTTCCCGTAATCCGGGCAATATAGTTTTCAACAACGGATGCTGCCTTGGCAGAACTTCCCGCTCCCACAAGGTAGATCTTCAGATCCTCTGTCGCTTTTATTTTCTCTATAAAACTTTCTATTTCCTTCCTGTATTCTCCAATGATGCCCGTTCCATCAAGCCATAGCTGCTTCTGATTCACCATCTCTTTGCTGGTGTGGTACCCTTGTAACTCGACCAGTTCCTTTTCATTTATGCCTAATAATCTCATCATTAATCACTCTCTCTTACGCTATTGATATGGTTTAAAAAGAGCAGGCTTATTTAAAATAACCCTGCTCTTATGATTACCTAAATTCCACCTTCATCTATATCCTCTGTTGGTGATGCAGAATTTACATCTATTTTATTGAATTTTAAAGTTGAATTTTTGCTTACCTCAATCATTTGTTCAGCGAGTTGTGACAGAGTGAAACCATCTTTCGTCAGTACCATCTCCAGGATTCCGCTGACATTGCATCCAGCGACGAGTTCCATATTCTCTGTGTCATTGGTGATTTCTGCGGCTACTTTAAAGGGTGTGCCCCCAAGGAGATCACAGACGAAAAGGAATTCGGTGTATGGATTTTTTTCAATGATTGCTGCATATTTTTCTCTCAAGGTCACTTCAGTATCCGCTTCCAGAAAATTTACATAGAACATGTCCTCGTTACTGCCTGCAAGGAATTCGAGTGCACTTTGCATTCCGGTGGCATAGTTTCCGTGCCCACAAAGAACAATAACTTTCCTCATATTACAGGATTCCTAAGAATGAGCCTAACAGTGCCAAGATGAAAGTCATGCCGATAAGGGTGACTGGGCTGATCTTCTTGTTCTTTAATAGATAGAACATCAGGAGAACATAGCCTAAGGGAAGAATGTTCGGGAATATCTTGTCTACGAAATCTTCCTGAATGAATACGGTCTTATCTGCGTTGACAACAACCTGAGTAGCGATCCTTATTTTCACATAGGATGCGATAAGTCCGCCGATTACGGTAACGCCAAGGATAGTAGCGGCTTTAGATATGGCCTGGGTACTGGTTGTAATCCTATCAATGGCCTTGATACCCACATTGTAGCCAAGGTGTGTCCAGGAGATTCGAAGGATAAATATCGTCAGGTAGACTGCGAAAAACAGGATTGGCCCGAGGATATTGCCTTCGATGGCCAGGGAAGCGGTAACACCTGCGACGATTGGAAGCAGCGTGAACCAGAAGAGGGCATCGCCGATACCTGCAAGAGGTCCGAAAAGTGCTACCTTAAGGCCCTTGATGATTCCTCTGTCCGCTTTTTTCTCCTCGAGGGAGATGAGAAGGCCCATTAGGAATCCGACCAGGTTCGGGTGAGTATTGATGAACTCAAGATTATCCTTCATGGAAGCAGTTAAGCCTTCCTTATCGTCCTTGTAGATTTTCTTTAGGAAAGGAAGCTGTGCTGCCAGAAATCCACCGGCCTGCATTCTTTCATAGTTGAAACTAGCCTGGAGAAATGATGAGTATAGGCCTAGCTTGGTAATATCTTTCTTGGTCAGGACTCTCTCGATGTCCTTCTTGTTCTCATTATTAGATTCCATCTTCTGTGCCATCTCCTTCCTGTATTGATCTTGGAGCGAGAATCATCTGTTCCTTTGATCTGAAGTATTCATATGTTGCAAGTGCAGCACCTATAACAGCTACTGGCAGCAAATTGGTAATTGGAATGAACGATGCGATGAAGAATCCTACAATCAGGTATGGGATGTATTGTGCCTTGAGCATGACTCTTAAAAGCATACCAAATCCAACTGCTGGAAGGATTCCTCCGGCTATCTCAAAACCGTGTGTCAGCCAGGCTGGCATAGAAGCTACCAGAGACTGCATAGCATCCTGTGCGACATAGGAGCTTAAGAAAACGACCACACCATAAACTACTGAAATAATTACAGTCAGCAATACATTTAATCTGACAATAGCAGCTGTATCCGCTTCTTCTGCTGCCTTATCAGCTTTAGCCATGAAGAAGGAGAAAGAGGAGTAGAAGAAAAGGATGATGTACTGCATCAGGATGCTAAATGGTAGGGCAAGGCCGATGGCCGCTTTTGGATCCGCACCCGTCTTGAATGCGATGACGACCGTCATTATACCCGCAAGGACAGGATTAGGTGGCTGTGTTCCACCCGCTGGGGTAAGCCCTGCAAATGCAAGCTCAGTCAGACCACCTGCGATAAGACCAAGTTGCACATCACCTAAAATGATACCGGTAAGCGTACAAACGATGATCGGTCTGAAAATGAAGAATGCTTCTAGCCAGAAGTCGATGCCTAAGATAATTCCAAGTACTGCCAGGGATATCCCCTGAACTAAGGTAATTTCCATATGAACAATCCTCCTTTATTTTATATATTCTTTAAGATCGCCAGGAACATCCTGAATATAAATGTTTATTCCCTTTGATTTAATGAATTTCAAGTTTTCGAGATCCTCATCATCCACATACACTTTCTTGCTTAGCGGGCGTTTTCCCGGGGTAAAGTGCATATTCCCGACATTCACTTCCGTAATCGGTACCCCACCTTCGATAAGTCGTTTTGCTTCCGTCGGTGTCTTGCAGACCAGGAATATCTTCTGTGCTGGAGAAGCTTTTCCGATAATCTCTATCGTGTGGTCGATGGTGAAGAATCTGATCTGGACTCCTGCAGAATCAGCCGTCATCTTCATCAGAGACTGCTGCAGCTTATCATTGACAACCAGGTCATCAGCAACAACAATGAGATTTGCACCTAAAGATGTTGTCCAAGTGACACCGACCTGACCATGAACTAAACGGTTATCAATTCTGGTTAACAAAATGTTTGGCATAATTTCCTCCTTATTTTTTATCTTTCTAATTTCTTAGATAGTCATATATGGTGACACCCTGTACGATCCTGTTCAGAGAGCCATCAGGTCTCGGATTGTCCGGGGTAATTCCAAGCGACAATGAATTGAAAAATGCGAAAAGCTGTGCAAACAAAATGTAATCCAACGCAGAGTATGCATCGTCGACAACCATTCCATCATCCCCCGCAGAAAGCACCTTGAATGCCTTTGTGTTCTGATTCCACTTTGACTCCTGAACGATAGGTACGATTTTCTGTGTTCCCTCGTCATTGGTGATTTCACTTATCAGGTCTATGTCGTACTGTCTGGTATATTCATCACCAGAAACGAACAAAAAGACCAGAGTCCTGTCATTTATGATAGATTTGGGACCATGCCTGAAGCCCAATGTCGATTCGCTGAGCGAAAATATTTTCCCGGAAGTCAGCTCCAGGCTCTTTAGTGCAGCTTCCTGGGAAAGACCAGCTAGAGATGCGCTACCAAGATAGATCACCCTTTCATAACCTAGCTCTACCAATTCCAGGATTTCAGGAGTCTTCGTCTTGAGGATGGCGTCTCCTCGTCTGGTGACTGTTCCGACTTTCAGGACATTCTCTTCAAAGTTGTCCAAGTCGAAAATGAGCAAGCTGGACAGCAGCATGCAGGTAAAGGCACCTGTCATGGCGAATCCTTTGTCATTAGATTCCTTTGGCATCAACAACAGAAGGCTTTGTTCATTCCTCTCGCATTCTTTTGCCAGACCGCCTTCCTCATTGCAAGTGATGATGATATGACTCAGATCACTTATGATCTCTCCTGCAAGATTGTATGCGCCAAGGCTCTCAGGGCTATTCCCTGATCGTGCAAATGACACCAGTATAGTAGGAATTTCTGCCTTGAAATAGTGTTCTGGGGAAGAGACAATATCTGTGGTCGCAATCGATTCAATCCTTAAGTTCAGTTTATTTGCCAGGTAGGAAGCTGCAGTGTCTCCGACGTAAGCTGAAGTCCCTGCCCCTGTAAAAATGATCCGCATTCCGGGAATTTGAATTCTTGGTTTGATAAAGGACTCAATCTCCTTCCATTTCTTCTCCAAAATTTCTGTGGTTTCCTTCCAGAGTCTTGGCTGCTGATTGATTTCCTTGGCTGTTGTGTAAGCATCTCTGTTTTTAAGACCTTCAATGTTCATATTCAATAATGTTTCCATGTTAACCTCGTTCCTCTTTTTATATTCACTTTGATCAATTAGTATGTAATGATGTAGTTACATCATTACCAGTTAATACTAAAAAATGGTGTTCACCGGTGACCTGAATTTCCCTTAAGATGTCTGTTCTTAAAGGATATCACCATCTTCAGGTCTGTTAGTCTTCAAAGCCCATGTTCACTTGGGTGGTACGTACCACTTATGTTTCTAGAATATACCTTCACGAATTCAATGTCAATAGTACATTGGTGAGAACTTCGTGGATGAATGAATAAATGAAGAGGTTACCCCAACGAACTTTTTACGAATCTGCGTCTCACCTGACAGCTCACATCTATGCTAAAATAATAATCAGGAACCCATGGACAATGAAAGCTATAACAGCATAAATTCAAGCTAGGCATGTGAACTTCTCTAATAGTTTTAATTCTCTGGAAAGGATTAATCATGTATACTAAACTCATAGAAAGTGAGATTACAATATGAAACCACTAAAAAGACTAACCCTGAAGGTCCTTTCCAACATCAAGCTGGACATCAAGAAGAACTATAAGACTTACCGCAAGATCCTGAAAGTGATGAGCCCCTCAGCCAAGCCTTCCTATATCATGCTGGACCATAAGATATTGGTAGAAGAACGGGAAATCCCGATACGCGTGTTCATCCCCAAGGACATCACCCGTACAAAGATCCTGATTTTTTTCCATGGCGGAGGCTGGGTTACCGGTGATATCGATTCCTACACCAGCGTATGCGCGAACCTGGCCGATGAAACCGGCCATACGGTAATTTCTGTCGACTACCGCCTGGCGCCTGAGAATCCTTATCCTGCAGGTCTGGAAGACTGTTATTTCGCGACACGCGAGATATTTCTCCATCCGGAGATCCTCAACTGCAAAACAGAAGACATCACACTCATGGGCGACAGTGCAGGGGGGAATCTGGCAGCGGTGGTCTCCCTAATGGCAAGGGACCGTGGGGAATTCCTCCCAAAAAGGCAGATTCTTCTTTACCCTGCTACAAACTACGACCACAGCGAAACCTCCCCCTACCCGTCCGTCCATGAGAATGGCAGTGACTATATCCTGACTTCGGAACGAATACAGGATTACATGGACCTCTATGTGCCTATTTTGGAAGACAGACGGAGTCCATACGTGGCTCCATTGCTCTCAGATGACCTTTCGAACCAGCCGAAGTCCCTGATCATCACCTCGGAATTCGACCCCCTCAGAGATGAAGGGATTGCCTATGGCCTGAAGCTCAAGAAATTTGGAAATGACGTGACGATCTACCAGATGAAGGATGCTCTCCACGGCTTTTTTTCCAATGCATTAAGTACAGAAGAAATCACCATATCCTATGGACTGATCAACAAGTTCCTAAACAACAGGAAGACCCAATGAGAGGATTAAAATGAGACAAGAAAAAAAAGTGAAGTGGGCCCGCCTTGACAATGCTTCCAAAATCTTTCCCTCGACCAGCAATAACCGAGATACCAAGGTATTCCGGCTTGCTTGCGAGCTTTACGAAGACGTGGATCCCTCTATCCTCCAACAGGCACTAAATATGTCCCTTGAAAGCTTTCCCCTATTCAGGTCTGTCTTGAGGAGTGGTGTTTTTTGGTATTACTTTGAGACCAGCGATATCGAGCCGGTCGTTGAAAAAGAGTCCACCCCCGTTTGCGCACCCATCTACGACAAGGATCGGAGAAACCTCCTCTTCCGTCTGTTCTATTTCAACAAGAGGATCAATCTGGAGATATTCCATGCGCTGACTGACGGCAGCGGTGTTATCTGGTTCATGGAAACCCTGATCTACTACTACATGACGATCCGATACAAGGACGTCCTGCCCGGGGAAATCCCAAAGATCAACTACAAGGCTTCCATAAGCCAGAAAATGGATGACAGTTTTGAAAAGAATTACACCCAGAAGGGGAAATCCCTGATGAAGACCAAGTTGGAACATGTGAATGCGTATCATATCCGGGGAACCCGAGTGGATGAGAGCAGGACGAAGCTCATCGAAGGTGCCATGTCTGTGAAAGCCGTTCTGAATCTTGTCCATCAGTACGACACCACCCTGACAATCTTTCTGACCTCCCTGTTCTTTTATTCCATCAACAAGGACATGCCCTCCAAACTGAGAAGAAAGCCCGTGGTATTGTCTGTCCCTATCAACCTTCGGCAGTATTTCGAATCGTCGACGGCGAGGAACTTCTTCAGCACGATGAACATCATCTACGATTTCGGAACGAAGAGCTCCGAACTGAAGGAGATCATCGCGAACGTCAGTGAAAGCTTCAAAAAAGGGCTGACCAAAGAGAAGATGAATGTGAAGCTCGATCAGCTGATGGCCCTTGAAAAAAACCCTTTTGCGCGGGTGATTCCTCTGCCACTCAAGGATTTCACACTGAAGATGGGCAACATGGTCAATGATAATCGCCTCACTTCCTCTATCTCCAACATCGGACGCCTCATGATGCCACCGGAATTCGAACCCTATATCCACCAGTTCAGCATCTGTGTCAGCGCAAGAAGGCCACAGATTGTTCTGTGTTCCTATGGAGACCGCCTGGTGATCAGCTTTACTTCACCCTTTCAGGAAACGGACATTCAGAGGATCTTCTTCCAATTTCTGACCAAAGCAGGGATTGAGGTTGAAGTCTCATCAAATCTCTAGAAGGGAGCCAGCCGACATGCAATATTGTGATTACTGCCAAGTCCGTATCGTGGAAACCCGAGACACTTGTCCTTTATGCGGGAATAAGGTGACTCCTATCGATGACACGGAGAAAAAAAGGGAGGTTTTCCCGGTCATTCCCTCTTACCTCAAGAGCCACCTTGCCTTGAGGGTCCTGAGCTTTATTTCCATCGTCATCATCGTGGTCAGCTTCGCGTATCAGGCCATCTTTCCTTCAGATTTCAACTGGCCCCTGTTATTGCTTTTTGCCCTGATCAGCATTTGGTTCGACCTCTACTTTCTCGTCCAAAAAAGGCACCATATCCCCAAAAAAATCATCTGGCAGGTGGCGATCATTTCCCTCCTTTCCATTTTTTGGGACTGGAACACCGGATGGCGAGGGTGGTCACTGAATTATGTGATCCCCATCTCATGCGTCACGGCAATGCTTATCATGTATGTGACCGCCATTATTCTCAAACTTAGCGTCCGGGACTATATCACCTATGCCTTCATCGACAGCCTCTTCGGTATCATCCCCATCCTCTTTATCCTGTTTGACTGGGTGGATGTGGTCTACCCTTCAGTGATCAGCATCGCGATAAGCGTCATCTTCCTTTCTGCAATCTTCATTCTTCAGGGGAAAAGCATCAGGAATGAATTGAACAAGCGGATGTATATTTAGCGGATGGCGTAACTTCTGACCTTCTTGAAGAAGAGGCGGTCCTCCCCATCCGGTACATTAAAATTGAAGAAACACCTAAAAAAAACCCTGAAAGCAGGAACTCTTAGAGGTCTTGATTTCAGGGTTTTTTAGGTGTATACAATAGATCCCTACGATTTTTAAAATATAGTCGAAGGAAATAAGCCAGAATAGCGATACTTCAAAAAAATAATGCATGAAAATCATAAAACCACGTTGTGCCAAAAGGACCATAATCCATCTGGTTATCACATCACTATGCTTAACGATTCACCCTTTTCGGTCGATATGCCGAGATCCCCAGTGTCTGACATTTTTTCCGGTACACCCGATGATTGTCCCGTTAGCTGAAGAAATACCTGACGACCAGAAACAGAACAATCAGGAGAAAGAGAAACATGAACCATGACCCGATAGGTTTTTTGCCATTGCCTCTGGACCTTCGCTTTTTCTTGATCTCATCATTGTAGAGCATGCCAGCGAACATGTCATCCTCATCAAAGTGGTCATTTCCAACCCACTCGGTCATCCTCTCTTCCCCCTACCATCGAACTACATTTGAAAGAAATCAAATCAAATGTTGTATGTTATGCTTCTATATTCCTAACACTATTCTATATCGATTGAAATAAAAAGACAGTGCTTTCACACTGTCCATATGTCTTAATATAATAACTTTCAGTTAACTCATCTTGGAGAATTTGGCTGCACATTTAGGACAGGTGATTTCCACTTTACCTTTGCCTTTGGGAATCCTAACCTTCTGCTTGCATTCAGGGCAACTGTAAATATGGTGCGTCTTTCTCTGCTTGAATTTACTGATCTTATTTTGCCAGCCACTCGTGAGTTTTTTTCGATACTGAAGGTACTTCTGGTTCTGCAAAGAACATTTGTAGAAGTTCTTAGAAAATATACGAACATAGACAAATCCGATGACAAGAAAGCCAATCAAATTGACCATGCTATTTCTTGTCAGGCTTGCCAGGACGATAATCACTATACTCAACGTCATTAAAAGTTTTGACAGTTCATCCATTCCGTAGCGCCCCTGCATATACCTTCTGATTTTCTCTTTCATTCTAGTCCGCCTCTCATACATCTGCTATCTTCTTCTAAACCAAAGTCCTCTCTACTGCAATTGCCATCATACGCCTGAAAGCATAAAAATTTCTTTAGCCGCAATGGTCTTCATTGAAGAGGGCTTGCTTTCAGTTTTGAGACAAAAATCATTTCCTCTTCATCAAAGAAAAGATGATTCCGATTTCGGTGACTTTCCCATGGTTCCTCTGTCGCCTGCAGAGGCATTGACAGCATTGCAAGCATGGTTTCAGGTCATGTACACGTCCAGCACCAGATGCTGCCACATAAGCGATTAGGGCTGTTGATTGGCATCATCGCTCATATGAGGTTCCTACTGCGTGATCTTCAATTATTTAGCTGTTCGCGAAGTTTCAGTAGCACCCTCATCACATCGCCATTTTGTATCCGTTTGTCGAAGGAGTATCCCGTGGCGTTCTCTTCCCGCATGATCCCTGTCAGGAGTGCCTTTGTCAGGTCAATATCCCCATTCTCCAGCCTGTTCAGTTCCATATCCATATTCATCGGTTGGGTGATGAACTTGTTGTAATACGGATTATCCAACAACCCCGCATTTAACAAAGCCTGATTGAAGTCAGAAGTATCGAACCGGCTTTGGTTTTTCAGAATTTTGACATAAGAAAAAACACATCGGATGCCAACTTTCTTCACATAGGCATCTGCATCGAAATCTCTCAGCTGTTCAGTGCTTTTTAAATATAGCGGGTGGTGTGGGTGCCCGTCCTTCAGGAGAGGTCCGGCATTTACCCATCGGCACCCATTCGCCTTTGAGGCACCTATGATTTCATACAACGAATTCATCAGATAGGGTCGTTTGTGGATAATCCTCCCCCAGGCTGCCCAGATGGTCGGCTTGTATTCTTCCAGAATCATGCGGATGGCATTCATATTGTCCCTGTCGATGGTGAAATCCCTTAACTCATGAAGATTATTGGGATCCGTCGACCTTTGAGGATAAACATTGAGCATAATCCAGCTGTCATAACCGTTTGCAAGGCTTATCCTCTCCACCGAGGCCAATGTATTGTCGAGTTTCCCCGGTTCAGCGGTACTGGGGTTGATCCCAATGCAAACCAGCGGTTTATGTCCGACGGTTCCCAAGACATATCTGCTCGTATTGTTTTTGTTTTTTTCATAAAGCCAATCCATACCATCGTCGAATCTCAAATTCGACGTTCACCTCGCTTTCTTCTTTAGTCTCCTCACTCATCTTCTTCTATCTTTATTAGTCATGGAAAGTTGTCTTCCAAGGAATGCTTGATCTCACGCCTTGTTTTTTAAATTTCAGCGTCACCGAAATAGAGTAGCGGTTTTTTCGCCAGGCTGGACATGAGTGAACCGATAAGGGTGAACGGGAACAACACGAATACACTCATCAGCATCCCCGCTTCATAGGACAGACTGCTCTTGCCGATGGGTTTTCCTTTCAACCGGCTTTGGAAGGCGCTCATGGCGATCCCATAGATGTTACCAATCATAATCACCTGTATGGAGCCCAGAATACCGTTCGCTTTTTCAGCCCCATAGGTTTTCACCATCCTCTGCCATGAATCTCTGGAAGGGTTTCCGCGAGTATCCGCATAATGCTGGGCAAAAAAAATGGCTGGCGCTTCCTCAGCTGGAATATCTTTCGTGTCTCCGGACAAAAGTTTTCCAATTTCTTCTTCACTCATCCCCTGCTCCAAGGCGATTTTTGTATGTGCATAAGAGCAAACCGCACAGCCGTTGACTTCTGTTACCGCAAGCATGATCCGTTCGATGAATTCCGAACTCATCACCTTGTTCTTCCTGGCCTGCGCCATATATTGAATGTCCGGAACCCCTTCTGAAGGGCGACATAGAGTTCCGGGATTGTATAGATCTTCTTGTATAATTGCTGGTTCATTGTCTTCTCCTTTGCAATTTCTCTCTGTAATGAATGACCCAATGCGGTTTTTGAATACAATTCCACTTTAACAGTACCCATTCCGATTAGTGCAATCTTTGTAAGGGCATTGGTCATTCCCTATCTTCCACCAATTCTCCCGGAGGATTCCCGGTTCTCTTGGGCAGATTCTCTTTTCCCTCTAGGATGGCTTCATACCCGATGGATGTAGCGATCATTCCCGCGGACTCAAGACTTCTGCGGGAAAGCGTATTATAGTACCAGCAGCCCGCTACAGGCTGCAGTTTGTTCTCATAGGCCCATTTTTTCAAATGGAGAAGGATTGTCCTGGCCGCACCTTTTCTCCGGTGCTTCTCCCCCACGAACATTCCGATCGAAACAATCTCCCTGCAAAATCTGCTCTTCTCGATGATGCCACAGCCGAGCAAATTCGCACTGTCTTCCAGCACGAAGAGGACGCCTGCGGCGACCCTGTCTTCAAGGTTGTGAAAGACTTGACCCTCTTCGGCAAAGAAGTTTCCGCAGATTTTCCGGATCCTCCCTATATCAGTCTGGGCAGCCACCCTGAAAGTCACCTCTCCCATCTGCATACCGGGGCCTTCCACTTTGCCGCCATCGGTGAACCAGCACGCCTGCTTCTCTTTTCCATAGTCCCATTCAGCCAGAAGCGCACAAAGCAAGGAATCCTGAGTGATCACAAAAACGCGCTTTATGGCTTTTTGTACTATGACCTTTTCCAGGATATCTGGTGCATACCTGAAGTTTCCCCTCCTGACATAGAAATAGGACAATAGTTCCCCGATCCGCCCAGCGTAACCGATGCAGTCATCCTCATATATGATTTTGTACAAGACTGATTCAAAAAGCCTGTCTTCCAGATAGGAATCCATTGGATATGCAAGGGT
>ENA-OFCF01000354-OFCF01000354.1-metagenomes-genome-assembly--contig:-NODE-354-length-20560-cov-5.459059_pt1 | contig 20560 bp, 10 predicted proteins | sample MGYA00153387_OFCF01 | MGnify analysis MGYA00153387
GGCGCGAGTTCACGCGTTGTTCAGCCACGTCGAACCCTTCTTGCGGCAAGGTGAATTACTGCCCGGGCCGGAGATGCACGTTTACTCGAAAGAGCAACCCGCCTACGAATTTCCGACTGGCGATCGAGATGGCCGAGTGGTCGCCCGCAAGCTCAATAAAAAGGCCGAATGGTTGATCACGGCATGGGCAGGCGGCGGCGCTGACCGCCCGCTAACTGTTAAAATTCCCGGTCTTGGAAAGGTCACGCTCCAAGCGCGGAGTATCGGTACCGTTTACACTGCGTCCGAGCGCGCTGGCAAACCCGTTCTCGTTCAATTACCCCAAGATGATCCGCTTTCCAAACCCTAAGCAACACACAACCTTCTCGGACTCCGTTAAAAGCATCAGCCCAAGCAAAATAATCATGAAATCATTGCAGGCAAATTTGCTGTTTTTCACGTTCGCCCTAATGGCCGCCACGCCCGCCGTTGCTGAAACGCCGCCGGTCGCGCCGCCCGCCCCGGCGAAGTCGATCCCCGCCGCGCTGGTCAAGGCGATCACCAGCGAGGTGCTACGGCCGAATGGTGACCCGGAAGGCTATCCGCTACCCTTGGCCGCGCGCTGGACGCCACACAATCTGCTCGACGCCAATACCGGAGCGCCGAAGGGCAAAACTTACTTCGTCAGCTACCCGTTCACCATCGACCGAGTGTTGGATGATATAGCGGCCGGGCATCGGGTGATGCCTTTCCTTGGCTGGCCCCACGCGAGCGCGGGGCCGAACTCCTACAATGAGGAGACCGCGAGCTTTCAGCGCGGTTTCCGACGCCTGGCCGCCGCCAAGCTGCCCTTTGAAATCGAAGCCGGGAACATCGAGGTTGCGATGCTGCAGCGCAGCGGCTGGCCGGAGCCTGCCGAGGGTTGGCCGGTGCCCGCCTACGCACACCAGCGGCCTGCCAACCATCCCGGATTCATCGTCCACGGCTTCAGCTTGAAAACTACCGCAGTAGCAGCGAAAGATGGCAAGACGTTGGTCGTGAACGGCTTCGCCGCCAATGCCAGCTTGCCCGTCGGCACTTGGCTGGTGTTGGCGAAAGCCGGGCGCACGGTCGCGCTCGCCGCCGAAGCGAAAGCGGATGCCGCAGGCACCGCCACGCTGACGATCAACGAGGCCTTGCCGACCGCCATTCCCGTGGGAGAAACACTACTGCGCGTCGAGAAACGCATGGATTTCTGGTCGAAGGCCCCCGAAGCGGTCTGGCGCCAAGGCGGTGCCGCCATCGTCACCCAAGGCGGCAGCTACAGCCTCGACGATTGGAAGAAACTCGCCGCGATCTATCCCGATCCGCCGCAGATCCAGATTGTCAGCAACAACGAGGGAGCTAAAGGGCACATCAGCGAGTATGCGACAAGCGCCCACGCCCAGCAACGCAAGGGCGAGGATCTTCCCACCGCCTTTGGCAAGGGCTACGTCTCGATCTGGCAGGCTTACATGCGCGGCATGCGCGAGGCGTTGCCATGGAAACCTGAAAAAATCAAGACGATCGGCTACAACGGTTTCGGAGTGAACTTCGAAGTCGGCCGCTGGGGCGGCTGGGTCGATAGCGCCGTCCCTCATGACAAGGTGGATTTCTTTGGCTGGCTGGCTTGGGATGGCTCGGCTCCGGACTATTACGCCTACGATTGGAATTACGCCACGGACGAACACGTCGGCTCGCCGCACATCGGTGCCATGCAAGCCTACACCATGCTATCGCAACGAGCCATGCAGCAGGTGCCAAACTATCAGTGGCAACTCGCATTGTGGGATGGCGGAGTCCAGAAACGCTATCGCTATGCCTCCGATGGCACTTTGCCCGGTGTCCGTGTGGGTGAAGTTGCCAGCGTGCCCGAAAACGGCTCCACCAGCATCCAGTTGCGTGGGGGCAAGCCAGGCGCGACTATACTCGATATCGGCGACATCATCAGCATCGCTGGACACTCGAAAGTCAGACCGACGACTTGCAGCGCCGAATTTGAAAAGCTGGTTTTCGAATCCGACGCCGGCGAACTCAAGACAATCGATGCGCTCACGCTCAGCGACATCGGCACAGTCCCAGCACCGGGCAGTTTGACTCGCGAGGGCGGCAAAGTAAGACTTCGTGGCAGCGGCAAGACGCTCACTGCCGGCATTCCGGATTCGATGACTTTCGCCCAGCACGACTTCACGGGTATGAAAAGCGTCAGCCTGCGTTTGCTTGCTTTCGGTGAAGGAAATTCCGCAGCCGTGGCGAAGCCGAAAGCCCCCAGCGCGGTGGTTCCGGATACCGCAGCCCACGTCGATCGCGCTGCTCTGGAGCAGCAGCGCGTCTTGGATGATGTAACGCCCAGCGACCAAGCCGGCCTGATGTTGCGCAACGGCACCAGCCCACACGCCGCGTTCCTCGCGATCATGCGCAGCCGCTCCGGAGGCATTGTCGTCATGTGGCGGGGCGAAGATGACCCTGCCCTGACCAGCTACAGTGGCGGTGTGGGCAGCGCCGAGGTTCCCGCCGGACCGGTTTATGTGCGTTTCACCCGTGAGCAGGATAAATATTACCGCCCGTATTGGTCAGTGGATGGAACCACTTGGACAGTCATTGGTGACGCGACCAAGCTCCCATCCTGGATCGGGCCAGGCAAAGATCCGCTGGTCGCCGGCCCGGTGGTCACGACCAACACGGTGTCGCAGAACTTCCACTATTATACCGTCAAGGAGCCGGTGCTACCGGATGCCAATGGACAAGCCACCATCCAACTCGATTCCACCAATCGCTCAGGCCCAGTGGGATCCGGACCGTCACATCCCGCGATGCTCGTCGGAGCAGCGATCGAACATTGCGAATACGTGCCGCGTTACGAAGGCTTCAGCAATCTGGCGCTGTGGTTGACCCGACCGCGCATCGTGCGGGAGTTCGCGTGGGGCGATTACGACCGCGTGGTCGAAAACCACTGGAAAGCACTGATGCGTGCAACCGACCAAGTCTGGAACGATCCAGTGCTCACCCGTTTCTGGCGGAAGGGCAAACTACTGGCGAATCCCGCTTACACAGAGCAGACGAAACTCCTCCACCCAATGAACGAAATCGGCGAGCTTTGGGAAAAGCGCTGGGCGGGTCTAGATCGCTTTTTCCAACTCAGTGTCGCGATCAATCCTCCATTCACCCAGTGGCCAGCCGGTAACAACGTCAGCCGCACCGCCACCGAGCAGCCGGGCGCTCTCATCAAGGTCTGGGCCATCGCCTACGAGCTAGGCAAGGCACCCAACCGCGAATGGCTGGTGATCACCCAATCGCCGCGCGAAGACCGCAAGGCAGTCGTCGTCACCGTGCCGGGCTATGGCGATACCACCGTCGATGTCGCTCGCCGCGGGTCATTCCATCACCTCCGCGAGGGAGACAAGGCACCAGTGCAGGTTGGAACTCGATAATTTTTGTAAACTCTTCATGAAATCATTGCCGTCACACCTCTTATTTCTCACCTGCGGCCTGATGGCCACAATGCCTGCCGTCGCTGAAACGCCACAACCTGAGACCATCACGCAGGCTCAATGGCTGACAAATCAACGGAAGCCGGCGTTCAAGCCGGGCCATACGATGCCGCGACTTACGCGATATGCTTACGCCTTACCGGTGGATGCCGCCATCAAGTTTTGCGAAGACTGGGGCTACGCGCTGGAATTTCCCTATCCCTTGGCTGTGAATCCCGAAAACACTTACAATCTTATCTATCGACTCAATGATCCAAATTCCCCGCAATCCATCATAGCTGCCTTGGCCAAGTCTGACCCGGTGCGCTATCCACTACAGGCTGAGATCACCAAGCACGTGTCTCCCGAAGACCAAGCGCCGCCAGGCTCGTTTGCGCAAAACGCAAGTGGCCAAACGCTCTATTCTGGCGTGGCGCATCAAACGGATGGCACGACCATTCCTGCTGGCCCAGTCTGGAGTCTAGATGCCCCGCTCGCGACCTGGGAACTGTTTGCGAAATATCGCGCCGATGGAATCCGTGAACTCAACAACCGAGGCATTCCCCTCGCCTATGTCCTCAACGGAGGGGAATACGGACTTGGGTTTTGGGAGAACTCCAAAGACTATTGGTATCAAGATCCCCGTTTTAGTGCCGGTATCGCAGCGAGCGTTTACGGTCCAGGAGACAAATTCACTTTTGAACACTGCTCGGCGATGGGGGAGGTCTCAGAGCACATCATCGCCGATGCGGTGAAGGCAGCAGCACCACAGCGTTCGCTCTACATCAACTACACCGCGGGTGGGCGCACCGAACGCAATCGCTTTTTTGGAATGCCCAACTACGGAGGGTTTTGGGAGCATTCTCGCGGGCAGGGAGATCTACCCAATAACGAGTCATATTTTAAGAGCAATGGCAATGGCTTCACCGAGGCCACAGGCGACGGGCGACGGGACATCCTGACTCAAGCGCTGAACGCAAAAGCGCTGGAGATCCAAACCGGCAATCCACTTTCATACAATTGGATTTCCGCAGGTTGGGACGGCAATGAAGCCGATGAAGCGCGCTGGACTGGATTTCTCAAGTGCTACTACACCTCCGGAATGATCGGGTCCAACGTCGGAGCCTACGGCAGTAGTAAATGGCAAGAGATAGGTCATCCTACTTTCCCAACAAGTGGCCAAGTGCCAATTCACCTGCGCCACATGGTAATTTCCAGCCATGTCCACGCCTTGTTCACCCATGTAGAAGATCTGCTCAGAAATGGCGACTTGCTGCCGGGGCCGGCCCAGCACGAAATGTCTCCTGATGTGCCGGCTTACGAATTTCCGACAGGTGAGGGCGTGAACTCGCGAGTGCTGGCACGCAAGCACCGCACTCAGAATACTTGGCTCATCACCGCTTGGGCGGCCGACGGCCCGGATCGCAAGGTCTCGGTTTACATCCCAGAGTTGGGCAACCTCACCTTAGAGGCGCGGGCGGTAGGCAGTGTCTATAAAGCTACTCTCGCCAATGGCAAGGTGACTCTGATGCGTATCGACAATGAAGGCGCAACTTACACTGCTGTGGCCAACGGTAAGCCAGTCGTAACACCAGTGAATCTGACCATTCCTGAACCAACGGATGCCAATCGTTTGCTGTGGCTGTCCGCCGATAGCGGGGTAACAGCCGATGCCGCTGGTAAAGTTTTATCGTGGGCCGGACAGGGCAGTGGGGCGATCAAAGTGATCCAAGCGGATGCGGCAAAGCGTCCGACTCTCGTCGCAAACGCAATGAATGGCAAACCCGCTTTGCGCTTTGAGAACGCCAAGACCTGGCTGGAAGGGACGATTAAAAGTGGCAATTTCGATGGCGGCTTGATGGCTTTTGTGGTTTTCACGCCCGCTTCAATGACGAACAAATGCACATTGTCTCTGAAAAACACAGATGAGTTTTTCACCCTCAATGACAATGTGACCGATTTTGATTCGGTGGTTTCCAATGGAATTGCAAGGAAAGTCGCGTCACGGGAAACGCTCAAAGCCCCGATGAGCGCGGTGATCGTTGGAGATACCAACCAGTACGGACCTGGTGGCCAGAACGGCCTCACAGGAGACATCGCCGAAGTGCTCGTGTATAAAAACATCACGCAGCTAACGGCAGCGGCGGTGAAGATGTATCTCGATGATAAATACAACCTCAAAGGAAGTGTCGGCATTCTCGCAAATGGTAGCTTTGAATTACCCGTCGTTACTGGCTTACGCTACACGCCGAATCAAGCTGCCGGTTGGTTCTTCGCCAACAAAGCCGCCATTCAAGCCAATGGCAGCGTATTCAAAGCAGCGGCTGCCCCAGAAGGCATTCAAACCGCAGTTTTGCAAGGTTCCAGCAACCAGTTGGGTAGCATGTCGCAGACCCTCACGCTGGACGCCGGCACATACCATTTGACCTTCAAGGTCGCCCGCCAGTCAGACGACGTGGTTCAACCGCTTAAATTCAGTGTCGGCCAAACGCAGATCGGCAGTCTCATCACGCCGACCAGCACTGCCTTCGTCACCTACACGACGAGCGCCTTCACGGTAACCGCTGGCAAGCACACTCTGCGCTTCGATGCGACCGATGGGGCGGGGGACAAGAGCACTTTTATTGACCAGATCGAGCTAGTGAAAACCACCGCACCGGCGACTGCTCGATAATTTTTCAAGTGACGAAAAGAAATTTAAATTAATCACTCTTCTGAATAAGCAACCCAAAATTATAAAATGAATCCTGCGACTATTATGAAATCACCACGGGTCCATCTGTTATGTTTCTCCCTTGGCCTGCTGGCTGCTACGCCCGTCCTGGCTCTGCCGCCGGCATCGGAAAAAGTCACGCCGACCGAATGGCTGGACGCCCAACCGAAGCCAGCCTTCAAGGCAGGACACACCTTGCCGCGCCTGACGCGTTATGGCTGGGAATGCATGCCCTTGGTCACTGGCAAGCCGCTTGCTAAAGATTGGGGGTATGCGCTCGAATTCACCCAATATGTCACCAGTTTGGAGGCAGTAGCCCAAATAGATGTGCCGGGGAGTAGAGAATCTCAGACCGTGGCACTGGCCCTCGCGGAGCCTGATGTCTATAAACTCAATGTTTGTACCACCCAAGCCATGCCCACCGAATATGCCCCGGCCAGTGCTTACACGCGCGATGCCGCAGGTGAGATTTTGAATGGACAAGGCGTTTCGGCAGACGGAACGACATGGGGTGGCGCGGGGCCATTGATCAGTCTTGAAGCACCTGATTCGTTCTGGGAAGCGGCGGCTGAATTGCGCGTGGCACCGCTGCGCGCCCTAGTCGCACGCGGGGTGCCGATTGATAACGTTCATAATGGTGGCGAATCCGGGCTGGGTATTCCAGGATTTGCACAAGATGCATGGAATAAGGATCCGGTGATCAGCGCGGCCATTGGCGCGAGTCAATGGGGGCCAGGAAGCCTTTACAACCGGGCCTCCGCTAAGAAGGCTAACTCCGAGTTAATCATTGCAAAAATCACTAAGGCTGCCGTCCCAGGGCGTAGTTTTTTCAATTATTACGCGTGTGGTGGCGGAGTGAATAGGAATCAAGACTGGGCTGTGGATGCCTGGTCTGGCCGTTGGGGAGACGGGCGCGGCATTAATGACATGCCCAGTAGTGAAATCTATTACCCTACGGCACGTTTCACAGGCCGACTCGATGCATTGACCAGAGTAACTAACGCTGTCTCTCTGGAGATTGCGACTGGCGACACGCTGTCTTACAATTGGATCAGTGCTGGTTGGGATGGTAATTTTGCTGAAGATGCTCGTTGGGCAGGCTTCCTGAAGTGCTACTACACGGCAGGGATGATCGGCTCTAACTCCGGTATGTATGGTGGCCATTTCAAAGATGCATTCGAGGTTCCATTTCCACAGGATCAACCGCCGTTCTGGCTGACACAGTTGGTGGCAAGCTCACACGCTCATGCTTTATTTTCGCAACTCGAAGATCACGTGCGCAATGGCGATCTCCTGCCCGGCCCAGCACGTCATGCCATATCTCAGGACGAGCCCGCCTATGAGTTTCCCACTGGTGATGCCACCGCACGTGTCCTCGTGCGCAAGCATCGCAAGCAAGCGTCTTGGCTGATCACGGCATGGGCAGCGGATGGCCCAGATCGTACGGTCCCAATTTATGTTCCAGAACTGGGCCAGCTCACTGTCGAGGCTCGGGCGGTGGGTAGCGTTTACACAGCGCACTTGCGCAGTGGCAAAGTTGCGATGATTCGTCACGATAATGAAGGAGCGACATACACCGCCGTGGCTCCTGGCAAGTCGGTGGTTTCTCCTGTCAATCTCGCCTATCCGTTGCCAATGAAGGATCAGCTGCATTGGTTTGCCGCGGACCGCGGAGTAACGGCCGATTCGGCAGGCAAGGTTTCAGCTTGGACCAGCCAAAGCAAGGTCCCATTGAAAATTGAGCAAAGCAATCCAGCGCGTCAGCCGAGCCTAGTGAAGGATGGAATCTGCGGCAAACCTGCACTCCGATTTGAAAATGGAAAAACCTGGCTAGAAAACATGGATCTCGGAAAAAGTGGTGATCCGTTCATTGGCCCAATTTCAGTGTATGCCGTATTCACCACTTCTGGTCCAGAAGGACGGGGTTCGGTCGTAATGGGTACGATACCGAATGGAAATCCGTTTTCAACCGGGCAAGGTTTCGCAATTACTAACGGCACTTACCAGCGGCTGGCAAATGGAGTTGCGATGGCGACATCCTCTGGCTCAGTCACATCACGCCTGCAGGCATTCACTATCGGCGAAACCACTACTCCGGGACAAGGCTGGGGAATTACCGGTGACCTTGCCGAGGTGCTGGTCTATAAGGGCCAATCTTTTCTGGATCAGGAACAGGTGAAACTCTATCTGGAACAGAAATACAACTTCAACCGGAATACCACTCTGGTGAATGGAGGCTTCGAGTCTCCATCTGTGGCGGGCGTTCTATACACTCCGGGGCCTACTGCTACGAATTCTCGCGGCGATCAAGGCTGGTACTTTGCAGGCAACGCCGCCATCGTGGCCAACGGCAGTTCGCTGAATGCGCCCACTGCTCCTAGCGGAAATCAGTCGGTTGTCTTGCAGGGCAATGATCAGCGGTTTGGAATGATGTCGCAAATGCTTCATCTATCAGCAGGCAGTTACACATTGAGTTTTAAGGCTGCGCGACGAAACGGGCAAATCCAACCAGTGAAAGTCAGCGTCGATCAGGTTCAAATAGGCGACCTCATCACGGCGAAAAGCGATGCGTTTGAAGATTATTACACCGGAAGTTTCAGCCTCAGCGACGGTTTACATCTGATCCGCATCGAGGCGACCGACGGTGATGGCGACAAGAGTGTCTTCATTGATGATGTCAAACTGGATGGTCCCGGTCGATGAGTTGGGTTTTGCTATACTCCACCCGGTAACAACCTCACCCGCAATAAACATCACCCCAAACAAGTCATCATGAAATCATTGCAATCCCATCTATTACTTTTCACCTCTGGCCTGCTGGCTGCAACGCCAGTTCTGGCTGTGCCGCCGGCGTCGGAAAAAGTCACCCCGGCCGAATGGCTGGACGCCCAACCGAAGCCAGCCTTCAAGGCAGGTCATACTTTGCCACGCCTGACTCGCTATGGCTCCGAATGCATGCCTCTGGTCACTGGCAAACCGCTTGCAAAGGACTGGGGATACGCGCTCGAATTCACTCAATTTGTGACAGATCTGGAGGCTGTGGCCCGGATAGATGTTCCTGGTAGTCGAGAAGCGCAAACCGTGGCACTCGCCCTCGCGGAGCCGGATGTTTATAAACTGAACGTGGCAACCACCCAAGCCATTCCCTTCGAAAATGTCCAGCCCAGTGCTTACACGCGGGATGTCGCAGGGAACATTTTATCGGCACAAGGCATTTCGGCAGACGGCACGAAGTGGGGCGGCGTGGGTCCACTGATCAGTCTTGAGGCACCCGATTCACTTTGGGAAGCGGCGGGGGAATTGCGCGCGGCACCTCTCCGCGCCCTAGTCGCACGAGGAATACCGATTGATAGTATTCACAATGGTGGCGAATCTGGGCTGGGTATTCCTGGATTTGCACAAGATGTGTGGAACAAGGATCCGGTGATCGGTGCTGCAATCGGCGCGAGTCAGTGGGGCCCGGGAAGTATGTACAATCACGCCTCAGCCAAAAAGGGTAACTCCGAGTTGATCATCGCAAGAATCACCAAAGCCGCCGTGCCGAAGCGAGGCTTTTTCAATTACTACTGTGCGGGCGGCGGCACGCACCGGAATCAAGACTGGGCAGTGGATGCATGGGGGCCACGCTGGCAACATACCCGCGGCACCAATGATATCCCAAGCAATGAAGCGTATTTTCCTACGACAAAATTCACGGGAAATCGGAATATATTATTGTTAGCGCTCAATGCCACATCTCTGGAGATCGCGACGGGCGACACGCTGTCCTACAATTGGATCAGCGGCGGTTGGGATGGTGATATCGCCGATAATGGCCGTTGGGCAGGCTTCCTAAAGTGTTACTACACAGCAGGCATGATCGGCTCTAACACCGGTGTTTATGGCGGTGGTCATCGCCGGGATTTCACTTTCGTGGCACCATTTCCGCAGGATAAACCGCCGTTCTGGCTGACGCAGTTGATCGCCACTTCACACGTCCACGCATTATTTTCGCAACTCGAAGATTACGTGCGCAATGGCGACCTCCTCCCCGGCCCGGCACGTCATGGTATATCTCCGGATGAACCGGCCTACGAATTCCCCACCGGCGATGACACGGCGCGTGTTCTGGTGCGCAAGCATCGCAAACAAGCATCCTGGTTGATCACCGCGTGGGCGGCGGATGGTGATGATCGGACGGTGCCTATCTATGTGCCGGAGTTAGGTCAACTCAACGTCGATGCTCGAGCAGTCGGTAGCGTTTACACCGCGAACTTGCGCAATGGCAAAGTCGCGATGGTCCGTCACGATAACGAAGGTGCGAAATACACCGCTGTGGCCCCGGGCAAGGCGGTGGTGCTTCCTGTCAATCTCGCCCATCCTGTGCCAATGAAGGACCAATTGCATTGGTTCGCCGCCGACCACGGAGTGACTGCGGATGCGGCAGGCAAGGTCTCCGCTTGGACCAGTCAGAGTAAAGTCCCATTGAAAATCGAGCAAAGCAATCCAGCCCGCCAGCCGAGCTTGGTTAAGGATGCCATCAGCGGCAAACCCGCGCTCCGATTTGAAAATGGAAAAACCTGGCTTGAAAACATGGATCTCGGAAAAAATGGCGATCCCTTCATCGGTCCGATTTCAGTGTATGCGGTTTTCACCAGCCTTGGTAAAGAAGGACGCGGAGCCGTCGTGATGGGGGCAATACCGAATGGGAATTCGTTTTTAAACGGACAAGGTTTCGTGATTACAGACGGCACCTATCAGCGCTTGTCAAATGGAGTTGCGATGGCGACATCCTCCGGCTCTCTGACATCCCGGATGCAAACATTCACCATCGGCGAGACCAATGGTCCTGGGCAATCCTTTGGGTACACAGGCGATATTGCCGAAATCCTTGTCTATAAAGGCCAATCGCCATTGAACCAAGAACGGGTGAGACTCTATCTGGAAAAAAAATACAACTTTAGCCGGAATAGCACACTGGTGAATGGCAGCTTCGAATCGCCAACCGTCGCCGGCTATCTCTACACTCCGGGGCCTGCTACGACAGTGTCTCGCGGCGATCAGGGGTGGTATTTTGCCAGCAATTCCGCGATCCAAGCCAACGGCAGCAGCCTGAGCGCACCCACCGCACCGAGCGGAATTCAAACTGCATTCTTGCAAGGCACTGACGGGCGACTGGGCATCATGTCGCAAATGGTCCACCTCTCGGCAGGCAACTACAAGTTGCGCTTCAAAGCCGCCCGCCGCAGCGGCCAGATCCAACCGGTGAAAGTCAGCGTCAATCAGAACCGCCTCGGCGAACTGATCACTCCGAAAAGCGATCAATTCGAGGACTACACCACCGCCAGCTTCACCGTCAGCGACGGTCTGCACCTCATCCGCCTCGAAGCCACCGACGGTGGGGGCGACAAAAGCGTTTTCATTGATGATATCACGCTGGATGGCTCTGAGCGTTGAGCCGGGTTGTGCTACACTCCACCCGCACCTAACCGTCCACGCGCACGGCGCGGGCTGGAGCTGCGGTGTGCGACCGTCATGGCCCAATAAGGCACGTGCGCGATGAATGATTTCCTCGCAAAATTGCCCAACTCCACCAAATCCCGGCCTCTGCCGAACCATCCTGATTTCAGCATTTCAGCGGTTCAACTTTACCCATCTCCCCATTTCTTGGCCCTCCGGTCAGGCTACCGACCGTCGTAACGTCATTCATCTCAGAAACAATTCCCGTGGCAGCCGGAAATTTGTTTGAATTTTAAATTGACGCCTACCCCGATCCATCGTGGAGCTACGAATCTGTGAAATTACTAAAAATACTCATATTTGTCGTATCCGCTATTTCCGCCACTGCTACCGTCCACGGAGCAGTGATTCTTCCTACAGGCGTCAGTGCCACAAGTGAATACAATGGTGGATCGGGTGACTTTAGGGCTGCCGTTCGAACCATTGATAGCAGCGGCCTTAGCGGTGGTCTGCATAACCAAAATCCAGATCCTGCTTCGGGAGGAGGAATGTGGCTTACAAATGATACCCAAACGGCGACGATCACCTTCGACCTCGGTTCGGTTCAAACCATCAATCAGCTTGTGATTTGGAATTATAACGAAAGAACTTATAACCCAGGCAATAACGCCGACTACAGCTACCGCGGAGTGAAAAACTTTTCGTTGTTCGCAGATAATACTTTGAATCCGACGTCATTAATTGGTGCATATTCACTCGCACGAAATACAATGCCTCCAGCAACGACATTTGGAGGAATTAATGATTATGGAATGGATAATACAGGGACGGCTCAAACGATTGTTCTGAGCAGTCCCGTGACTGCACAGTACTTCTCTTTTGCGGTTACCAGCAGTCACACCACAAGTGGCGACAACTACACCGGCCTATCCGAAGTCCGCTTCGACACCATTCCAGAAACCAGCTCCGTGGCACTGCTCGGCCTCGGTCTGGTGGGCCTCATCAGCCGCCGCCGCCGATAAATTGCGAGCTCGGTAACGATCGAGAAATCCCTTGAGTTTTTTCACGGCCAGCCTCGAAGACCTACGGGATTTCGAAGCTGGTTGATTGATTCACTTGGAGGTGTCATAGGTAGCCAAACTATGATGCCTGTGATGTAGAGCCTTCAGAATCTGCCGACGCCGCTGTGAATGTCCTTACGTTTCTTCTGAAACACCTGCAAATGATGAAGATTGAGATCTAGGCGAATTCCAGACCTTTCATCGTCCCCGTGGAGGCAGCGAATTTATGCGTCTCAACACCCATGCGTTGGAGCATGGTGACGTGAAGGTTGGAGAGTGGATAATTATTGGTCTTGTCGAAACCAAGGTGTTGGCCGTGCTTATAGCCGCCGCCAGCGAGGATGACGGGGAGGTTTTTCGTGTCGTGGTTGCTGCCATTGCTTAGGTTGCTACCGTACAGTATTTGGGTGCGTTCGAGTAGATTGGTATTGCCATCTTTGGTGGTCTGCATGCGCTTTAGAAGAGTGGCGAGTTCTTGGAATTGGGCGGTTTCGAGATTTTTGAGCTGTGCAATTTTGTCCTCGCGGTTGACGTGGTGGGATAGACCATGAGCTTCGGCAGAGACACCTGGAATATGAGCACTGAAGCCATCTAGCTTGATGAAGAGGGTGATCAGACGAGTGCTGTCGTTGGCCAAGGCGAGGTGCGCGAGATCGTACATCGCGGCGAGGTGCGCGAGCAGATATTCGCTTTCTTGTGGTATAGGTGAATCGACTTTTGGCTTGGGCACACGTTCCCACTCCTCAGCGATGAGCAGGCGGCGCTCGACTTCGCGGACGGAGGTGAAGAATTGGTCCACCCGTTCGTTATCGTTGGGGCCAAGTTTTTTTTGCAACGAGGCCGCTCGATCCGCAACAGCGTCGAGAATGCTGCGGCCGGTGCGAAGCAGTTCAACTTGTTTTTCAATGGCTGCGGCATCGCCGGCGACGAAGAGAGCTTTGAAGATCTCAGCAGGATTGCGCTCTGCGGGGAGCATGACACCGCTGGAGGTGACGGAGATGCTTTGATTTCCGCCCTTCGAAACAACAAGGGACAGAGAGGGGAGGCGGGTGAGGTGGCCAACGCGCTCGGCGGCGAATTGGTCAAGCGAGACGGTATTACGGAATGAAGCGCTTCCTGGGTGAGGGGCCCCGGTGAGGAAGGTGGCCTCTGCGGAGTGACCTCCGGTAACATCCGAAAGCGAGGTGCCGCTGAAGATGGTAAATTGATCGCGGAAATCCTTGAGAATTTCCAAGTAAGGCGTCAACGCATAATCACGTCCGGTAGTGGCTGGATAGAAATACCGCTCAAGTACCCCGAGATTGGTGCAAATAGCCAGCAACCGCCGCGGTGGCTCAGTAGCAGATGCAGCAGCCGCCCCGAAGACAGGACGCATGGCATCCAAAAACGGCAAAGCCAAAGTGGCACCGAGGCCGTGAAGGAATGTGCGGCGTGGCAGTGGAGTGCGGGCGATATGGAACATGATAATGGAGGTAGTAAAAGTTACTTGGACAGGAATAGAGGACTGGCAACGACTTCCTGAATGAGAGAGCGCATGCCGTGGCGGGTAGGCTTGGTTTCCGCAATGATGGCATTGATGGCGGGGCGGTCCGAGAATCGGATGCCGGCACCCGTCGAGTAAATGACAAGCTGGCGGGCGACATTGCGCGCCAGCATGTCTTCTTGATCCGTCAATAGCTTGCGATATTCGTTGAGACCGGTGAAGGTTTGTCCGTTGGCGAGAACGCCACTGGCATCGACTTCATCACTCAAGGGGAAATGGTGGACGTGAGTGTAACTTGAGGTATCCGTATTCACTTTCAGCACCGGCTGATCGGGCTTGGCCTGTCCTAAAAGACGATAGCGATCACGATAGCCACCAATGACATCGAATTTTTCGAGTGCTAATCCATGCGGGTCCATCTTCGCGTGGCACGAGGAGCAGGATGGATCAGCCCGGTGCTTTTCAATAATCTGACGGATGCTGGTGGCACCACTCGCATCTGGCTCGATGGCAGGAATGTTATCTGGCACAGGCGAGCGCGGGATCCCGAGGATGCGCTCCAACACCCATACACCGCGCAAAATGGGAGATGTAGTAGTGCCATTGGCGGTGACTTTGAGAACCGAAGCTTGTGTGAGAAATCCACCGCGCGGCGAATCCGCAGGGATTTTTACCTCTCGCAATTGCGCACCCATGACGCCTTTGATACCGTAGAGCTCTGCAAGGCGTTGGTTGATGAGGATGCTGTCTGATGCCACGACTTCTCGAACGCCTCGATTTTGCATGATCATCCGGCGGAAGGTGCCACGAGTTTCAGCAAGCATGGAGTCCTGTAGCCAAGGATCAAACTCTGGGAATAGATTCGGGTCCGGAGTCGTGAAGGCGATTTTTTTCAGTTCTAGCCACTCATTCGTGAAGTGATCCACAAAACGATCCGAACGCTTGTCGAGCAGCATGCGCTCCACTTGTTTTTTAAGTGTGCCAGGTTGATTAAGCCAGCCATTGGAGGCGAGATCCAGCAAGGTTTGGTCAGGCATGGAGTTCCAAAGAAAATAGGATAATCTGGAAGCGATCGCATAATCTCCTTTAAATACTTTTTTTTCCTTTGCGGGTTCTGGGATGCCAGATTCTAGCCCGATGAATAAGAAGTCAGGTGAACAGAGAATGGATTTGTAGCCTGCAATCATTGCTTCTTCAAATTTGCTTCCACGCGTGATCTCAGCTTCGACGATGTCTGTGTAAGGGCGGATTTCTCCGAGACTCAAAGGGCGACGGAAAGCTCGTTTCGCGAAAGCTTCCATCATTTTGATGCGTTCCCTTTCTGGTATCGTTTCCGAAACCGGCTTCTCGCCAAAAAGGGCTTGCTGGCTGGCGGGTGGCCATTGGTCGGTTAGTGGGCCGGTAATCTCGAACCAATCATAGGCAATGCCCGGACCGACATAGCCGACAGCACCATTGTAGCTAGGCCAGTTGTGGGGACCTGAAGCAGGCAACGTCATCGCATGAAATGAAATCCGCTCACCGGGTCTGAGCCACACCTTGAACTCATGCACGGTAGGCTTCATCGAAGGAGCATCGTAAAATCCGATGGCCACGCCATTGAGAGATGCACGGATGATGTGGGTCATTTCCGCTTTCCCGTAAAATTCCTCGCTCTGTGTCCAAGCTACCGGGTCGTCCTTTTCTTCGGTAATCGGAGTTCCCTCCCACTGGCCTGCGGCGTTCAGGAAATAGGGTTTATCGAATGCTTGATAACCTCGGACAAGGCCACGCACTGCCGGGACCGCGTGGGTGCGCTCCCAGCGCAAGCCCCAAGTGGAGAACTTCACATTATAAAACCCCGCCACGGTTGGATTGAAGCGATCCGGCTGTATTCCTTCGGGCTGATGAGCTCCGATCACACCGGTGAATAGAACGGCAGAATCCGCATCTCCCTCAAAATCTGCAGACCGGTACGAGTTCTCAGGTTCCGAATTCTGATCCCCATTGAGGCGGGTCGAAAGCCCGGGGGCAACTTTGAGGCCTTTGATAGGAACTGCGTTATGGCCGCTGATCGCACTTCTGACGCTACCTTGCATGACAGCAGACTCTCGCCAAGTTTTGGTTTCTGGCTTATCTGTGGCTGGCATGATCGCCTGCCGTAAAGCGACATCTGCCGTTTGCAGATACTTGGTCATCTGAATGTGTGAGATGTCCAACGCGCCAGCCGCTTTATCAAAACCGTATTTTTGCCCATCTTCAGGCAACAATCCAGTAAGATTCAAAAGCGGCAGGGATAAAAGATCACGCAAGGTCGCTTGGTATTCTTCCCGATTCATCCGCCGCACCGACGAGCGCCCAGCATTGGCACTCATGCTTTTGTGTTCTGCCTCGGTCAGTTGCTTGCCCAGCGTGTCCAGCGAATCCACGAGATCCGCTTCGGTCGGGCGAGCCTTCTTTTTTGGAGGCATTTCACCGGACTCGATGCGATCGTAAACCAATTTCCACTTCGCCAAATTGTCGGGATTGGTGAAGTCCATTTGCAAGGTGGTGAGATTGAAATTGCCCTTGCTCGTCTCATCGTCGTGGCAATCCGTGCAGTGACGCTCGAAGAAAAGTTGCTGCTTTGTCATTTCAGCGTCCAACGGAAGTGCGAGCAAACTCATGAAGCTAAGACAAATAAAGTGAATGTGAGATTTTTTCATGAATGAAGGCGAGGACTGCAGGATTACTAAAGGGTTAATAGCGGATTAATTGATCCAATATTACACGGACGCGGATTTTTTTCATCAAAATGTCGAATGGATTGATTTTGGCTGTGGTTGTTCGAGCGACGGGGCGTGGCTCGCCGCGGCGACTGGTCCCTACCGCAGCAGCGAGCGCAACCTTTGCCGGAAGCTCTGGCCGCACCTGAGAACGAACGACACCATCGTGGCCGACAGCGGGTTCTGTTGCTGGTTCACGCTCTATCTATTCAGCCAGCGCGGCGTGCGGGTCGTCATGCGCAAGTTCACCAACCGGAAACCAGATCCGCTGGCCAAAAGGCTGGACCGGGGCGATCTGCTGGAGTGTTGGAAAAGCCGCGAATTAGACCCAAATGGCTGTCCCTGTCGGCCTACGATCAAATGCCCGAGAGCATGCCGGTGCGCATCATAAAGGTGGTGGCGGATCCGGGAGCGGGCTACCGCACCACGGAACTCCATCTTGCCAGCACCGTGCTTGACCCCACGGAAGTGAGCACCGCCGAAATGGGTGACATCTATCTAAGTCGCTGGCAGGTAGAACGTAAGCGGTCTATCTTCGGCCACTTTGGGCCGGAGCATAAGTAGCATCCAAAGGCGTGTATGTTTTCTATGATCTTCAGTGGTTCAGACGCCCAGTGCCGGTTCGGGCGCGGCAACTGCTGCGGCGACCGGTTGCCAGAGGGATGGCAGCAGGACACTCAAGTCGTCTTGGTTGGTCATGGCGGGGAGCCGCTCCAGGATGTCGGCGAGGTAGGCTTCGGGGTGGTGGCCGTGGCGGCTGACGCACTCAATCAAGGTGTAAATGATGGCGCTGCGCTGGCCGGTGGCTTCGCCGCCGATGAAGAGCCAGTTCTTCTTGCCGATGGCGGTGGGGCGGATGCCGTTCTCAATCCAGTTGTTGTCGATCTCGAGTTGGCCCTGATCGACGTAGAGGGTGAGCTTGTGCCAGAGGGTGAGGGTGTAGTCGATGGCTTTGCCCAAGGCGCTTTTGGGCAGAACTTCGGGGCGGGCGCGCAGGGTGATGAGGTCGGCTTTGAGAATATGCAGCAACGGGGCGGCGCGGGCCTGGCGGACTTGGGTGCGCTCGGTGGCTTGTGCGGAGGCTTTGCGCAGGGTGGTTTCCACCTGATAGGTCTGTGCGATGGCGGCGAGCGGGGCCGCGGCGAGGGTTTGGACAGCTTTGAAGGCTTCGTGGACTTTGCGCCGGGCGTGGGCCCAGCAGGCGGCGAGGGTAATGCCGTTTTTATCAGCAATCCAGGAGTCGTAGGCGGCGTAATCGTCAGTTTGCAAATAGCCTTGGTAGTCGCCGAGGAGGTCGTCGAGGCAGGAGGCTTTGCGGCTGGGGTGCCACTGATAGAGTATATCTCCCTTGGTTGTTGGCTTTTACTTGGTCACGCAAGAGTTTAGAGATTTTCATGAAAGCCACATCGCAGTAAGCCGGTGCGGGTTGCAGCGTCATCGCGCCTTCTTTGAGGTAAAACGACTCGTCCCAGACGAAACCATCCACCAAGTCACATACGATGTTGATGAGCGCGGCGAGGTAGTTCGAGAAATGAGTGATCACCTCGGGGTGCGCTGGGTTCATCGCATAGATAGCACCGAAGGTATCCGGCCCGGACCAGCCTGAGATGCGATTATTGGATGGACCGCGATAAAGATGATTCACTCCAATGTTGGACACCGTTGTTTTGTCCAAGGTGAATCGGGCCATGATCAATCAATGATAGAGCTAACTTTCACACGAAGAAAACGTCTACCAGGTATTACGACAGGCATCGGGTCCACGACCGTGAGCGGGCGAGTCATGATGTCATAACTTGGCGAGAGCCAGAATTGGGTCCAATTATTGAGATCCCCGGAGCGCTCCACCGCGTAGGTCAAAGTAGGATCAAGCGACGGGGAAAAAGTAATCGCCAATTGATTCGACTGCACGCTTGCTTTCGGGAGAACCGGGCTGGAGCCATCGGGCGACAGTACGTAATCTAAGAAATTGGATAGCCCATTGCCATCATCATCGGCGGTATCACTGGCGTTGATCGATCCAAACTTCTGATGCTTCCAGTTTTGATAACGAGTCCACGCGGTTACGGACACGGTGGTGGAATCAGCACTGGGCACTCCGTTTGCTACCGTATGGACGCGATAGAAATAAGTTGTACCCGGCAGCACTGAGATATCGTCAAAAGATAAAGCCGTCAGTAAATCTCCAAGGTCCGTGAACGGACCACTCGAAGAAGTCGCTCTTTTGACACGATAGGATGCCCCTGCCGATGCGGACGCTAGCCAGGATGTGCGAATGCCAGAGGGAATTGCCGACGATCTTGGATCGGTAGGTGGAGCGGGAATTGGCGATCCCCATGCTTCGATTTGAAGCAACCGCGCCTGACCATCTAGTGGAGCGACATTAAGCACAACGACGCGGAATTTCTTCGCCTTAATAGAGGTTGGTAAAGTATGCACACGTGTCTTTACCGTGCGGCTGGCATTCTCAGTGACGACAGTTTTCCAGATGGCTAGCGCCTCATCCCATACTTCGATTCGGTAATTCGTGACGCCCCACTTTGCCGCAGTTTCCTGACTATTCAGTTGATGATAGGTCACGACAACAAACTTGCGTATTGCCCGTTCAGCCGGGAAATCAATATGCACAGATTGAGGAAGTGCCGTGCCGCTCCCGCTGGCCCAGCCATGTCCGGTGCCCCAGTTGGTATCATCCCGAATGCCGTCGATGATTCCGCTTGGTGGATAATTGATCGCTTGAGAAGAGGCCGATGCGGTGGACTCTTCACTCTCAAGAGCCCAATTTTTTTCGTGGGGAAGAGGGATCGGAAAATCATCGCCAAGCAGTTGGTCAGTTAATACATTTCCAATTTCCAGTGATGAAGCACTGCCTTCATAGGGGGCAGTTAATAAAGTGACAGCAGGGTCGGTTGGAACCCATCGTGTGGCTGGCCCGGCTTGGAGACGCTGGCGGAAGAGGTTCAAAATACTATCCCGTTGAGGTGCGCTCCATTCAAAAGCACCTTTATCGTCAAGCCAACCGTTGGATATCGCAACCGGAGTTCCATAGGTTTGAGTCCCCCACTGAGTCCAATTAAAATTAGTAATAGGTTCCCAATTGCACGACCACAATGCGTTTCTCCAGTTGGGAAAAAATCCAAAAGTCCATACCGATGGGCGGCAATGAGTATCTTGATAAGTCCCATCTGCCCACAGCGCAGAGGGCGGCACATCCCTCCAACCAAATACGCCAAGTGCATCTGATGTGAGGAATACTTTCTCAGGACCCAGCCGAGTTTTAAGATTGCGGCGCATTTCATCAACTAGAGTCATCATTTCTCTGGCGGCATAAGCTGGCGTCGGCTGACTTGCGATCATCCCTGACCGGACATAAAAAGTTTCATCCCAGACAAAGCCATCTAGAATAGAACCGTATTCTGTAATTAGAGCATTCAAATAGCCTTTGTAAAATGATCGAACTGCAGGGTGCGCAGGATTCTGGACATGCGTGGGCCCGTAGGTATCAGGCCCTTGCCAACCAGTTAGATAGCTTCCGTCTGGGCTTTTGAGAGTACGATCTTCGCGATATGAAGGCAAGCCGCTATCGCAAAGAACTCCATCTGCATACCACATCATTACACGGAAACCGAAGTCCTTGGTTCTTTGGAGCAGGC
>ENA-OFCF01000355-OFCF01000355.1-metagenomes-genome-assembly--contig:-NODE-355-length-20514-cov-4.223960_pt1 | contig 20514 bp, 21 predicted proteins | sample MGYA00153387_OFCF01 | MGnify analysis MGYA00153387
CCGGAAATCGCCTGGGTCGGCCTGACCGAGACCGAAGCCAAAGCCCAAGGCATCAAGGTCAAAAAAGGGCTGTTCCCGTGGACGGCATCGGGCCGCGCCATTGCCAACGGCCGCGACGAAGGCGTCACCAAGCTGCTGTTTGACGACAGCCCCGAAGCCCACGGCCACGGCAAAATCCTTGGCGGCGGCATGGTCGGCACCCATGCAGGCGACATGATCGGCGAGATCGCATTGGCCATCGAAATGGGTGCTGATGCAGTGGATATCGGCAAGACGATCCATCCGCATCCAACGCTCGGTGAAAGCATTGGCATGGCAGCTGAAGTGGCGCATGGAACCTGTACGGATTTGCCGCCTGTGAAGAGGTCGCCGGGGTTAGCGTCGCTGGACAATTAACTGCATTAGACACATTCGCAATCAGCCAGCAACAAGGGCTACATAAACTCTTCGGTCAAATTTTGAATAAAAAAGGCTCTTGGTCCACTAAATACGGGCGCAAGCAGCTATTAAATTAATAGTATTACCGGCTTGGCACTTGCAGCACTGCCAGCGTATGTCGGGCAATCATCAATTCTTCATTGGTTGGCACAACCCAGACATCCACCCGGCTGGAGGCGATGCTAATGCGCCGGGCTCTTGACGCCTGCTCCAGGTTGGCGGCCTTATCAAGTTCAATGCCAAGCCAGGCCGCGTCCTGGCAAACACGGCGGCGAATCATGGCGCTGTTCTCGCCTATTCCGGCGGTAAAAATAAGCGCATCCAGTCCGCCAAGCGATGCAGCCAGGCTGCCGAGTTGCTGGCCAATGCGGTACACATACAAGTCGATGGCCTGCCGCGCCTCTGGCATGTCGCTGGCTTCGACGGCGCGCATGTCTCCCGAAACACCGGACACCCCTAGCAAGCCGGACTGCTCGTACAGCAGTTTTTCAACCGCTTGCACGCTCATCCCCAGCGCGCCCAGCAGATGCAGCACAACGCCTGGGTCGAGGCTGCCGCAGCGGGTGCCCATCATGAGTCCGTCCAGCGCGGTAAAACCCATGGTCGAGGCGACGCTCTGGCGGTTTTTCATGGCGCACAGGCTGGCCCCGTTGCCCAGATGCGCGACGACGACGCGGCCATCAGCCGCCGCGCCAAGGTGGCTGGGCAAGACGCTGGCAATATATTCGTAAGACAGGCCGTGAAAGGCGTAGCGCTTCACGCCGGCCTGTGTGATGTGGCGCGGCAGCGCGTAAGCCTGCGCAACCCAGGGCTGCGTGCTGTGAAATTCGGTATCAAAACAGGCGACTTGCGGCAACTCGGGCTGCAAGATGGCAATCGCTCGAATGCTCGAGAGGTTGTGCGGCTGGTGCAAAGGGGCCATCTGTGTGTAGCCATCGAGTTGGGTCAACACATCGGGCGTGACGAGTGCAGGCCGGGTGAACTTGTCGCCGCCATGCACGACACGGTGGCCGACTGCCAGCAGGCTGCGGTCTGCCAAATGCTGTGACAACCAGTCAAACAGCTGTTTAAACGCTTCTTCGGGGCCGAGCATTGGGTCTGCAGATACCGCGATGGACTGGTTTTCCAGCAGCGCGCCGTCTTGCCCCCAGGCCAGCAAGCGAGGCACGTTGCCGATGCCTTCAATCCTGCCGTTGACGATGCGGCTCAAAACCGAATCAGGGCCAACGTCATAAGCTGCGAACTTGACGCTGGACGAGCCTGAGTTGATGACCAACAGTGCCTGGTTCACGCTTGAGTCTTTGATAGCGCTTGTATCGCTAATTTTTTCCGGTGGCTGATGAGCAGTAGCGTGATGGCGCATGAGGCAATACGCGAATGCGCCGAATCGGCACGGCTGGTCAGCACAATCGGCACGCGTGCGCCCATCACAATGCCTGCGGCCTGCGCCCCACCCAGGTATTCGAGCTGCTTGGCCAGCATGTTGCCGGACTCCAGATTGGGCACCACCAGAATGTCGGCGTCGCCTGCTACTGCCGACTTGATGCCTTTGGTCTTGGCCGCGGCCGTTGAGACGGCGTTGTCAAACGCCAGCGGACCATCAACGATGCCGCCTGTGATCTGGCCCCGGTCAGCCATCTTTGACAGTGCAGCAGCGTCCATCGACGACGGCAGCTTGGGCGTGACGGTTTCCACCGCCGACAAAATCGCGACCTTGGGCAGGTCGATGCCAAGCGCATGCGCCAGGTCAATGGCGTTTTGCACGATATCGACTTTGGCATCAAAGTCGGGCGCGACATTGATTGCCGCGTCGGTAATCAAAAGCGGCTTGGGGTAGCGCGGCACGTCAAGTACAAACACGTGGCTGACGCGCCGGTCAGTGCGCAACCCGGTTAGTGGATTTACCACCGCGCTCAGCAGCTCGTCGCTGTGCAGGCTGCCTTTCATCAACGCATCGACCTTGCCAGCGCGCGCCATCTCTACCGCTTTTTCAGCCGCCGCGTGGCTGTGCGGTGCATCAACGACGGTGAAACCCGTCAGGTCAAACTTGCACTCGCTGGCCAGGCTGCGGATGCGTGCTTGTGGCCCGATCAGGATGGCCTCAATCAAACCCAGCCGGTCAGCATCCAGCGCGCCTTCCAAGGACTCGCGGCTGCACGGATGAATCACGCCCATCTTGATTTTTGGCAGGCTTTTCGCTGCGTTGAGCAGCTGGTCGTAGCGCAGGTTTTTGTCGGCCATCACGGGCTCGGGCAGGTCGGTGCGCAAGATACGCAGTTTTTCCAGCGGCGCAATCACCTTCGCCTCACCTTCAATGACCACATCGCCGTCCTGGTCGACGCAGCGCGTGTCCAGCAGCACATGGCGATGCACTGCTTCAAGCGAAGTAACGCGGACGGTGACGGTCAGAGCGTCGCCGATGTGCACCGGTTTTAAAAACTTTAAAGTCTGCCCGAGGTAAATCGTTCCCGGGCCGGGGAGCTGGGTGCCCAGCACGGTCGAAATCAGCGAGCCGCCCAGCATGCCATGCGCAATGATCTCGCGAAAGTGGCTAGTTTTTGCGTAAAGCGCATCGACATGCGCTGGATTCACGTCGCCCGAGACCGCCGCGAACAGCTGGATGTCGCGCTCGGTCACCAGGCGCACCAGACTGGCACTGTCGCCAACACAAATTTCGGCGAATGGCCGGTTTTCCATAAAGTCGGCTGACGAATCGTTTGGGGTGGTGGTCATAAGTTTTATTCCGGGCTTAGCCCATGATGTGGAAGCCGCCATCGACAAAAATGACGTTGCCGGTCAGGGCTCTAGCGGCATCGCTGCACAGCATGGCCGTGACGGCGCCGACGTCGCCAATGGTGACGAGCTGGTGCTGCGGCGCGCGGCTGGCGGCCTCATGGAGTAGTTCTTCAAACTGGCCGATACCCGACGCAGCCCGCGTTTTGATCGGGCCGGGCGAAACAGCGTGAACACGAATGCCAGCGGGGCCAAGTTCAGCGGCCAGGTAACGCACCGTGCTTTCAAGTGCTGCCTTGACCGGCCCCATGATGCCGTAATGGTCGATGACTTTTTGCGCCCCGTAATAGCTCATGGTGACGAGCGTACCGCCATCGGCCATCAGCGGCTCGGCTAGCCGCGCCATGCGAATCAACGAGTGGCACGACACATCCATCGCACGTGCAAAGCCTTCGGCGCTGCAATCGACCATACGGCCCTGCAAATCCGCCATTGGCGCAAAAGCGATGGCGTGCAGCACAAAGTCAAGCTTGCCCCAGCGCTTTTCGATGTGGGCAAACAGCGCCTCCAACTGGCCGGGTGTTTCAACATCAAGCGGCAAGATGATGTCGGCTTCAAGCTGCTCGGCCAGCGGGCGAACAAACGGCTCAGCCTTGGCGTTCAGGTAGGTGATTGCCAACGAAGCGCCCTGGCTTTGCATGGCGCGGGCGCAGCCGTAGGCAATGCTCTGGTCGTTGGCGATGCCGACTATCAGGCCTTTTTTGCCAACCAGGCTGCCAGATGTGCAAGCGGTTGGACTATTCATGGCTGATTTGCAATCCATGTTGTGAAATAAAGGCATCCGGCAAAGCGTTTATTCAGTTGCTGGGGAGGAAGTGTTTTCGGATGGGACATGGGGCAGCACACTTTGTGGCGTTATTTATAGCGGAATATGAAAAGAGCGAACCGGATCAAGGAAAGATGGGCAAGATGTGACTTTTTTGTACTGTACAAGCTGTGAGCGTCAATTTGATGACACTTTGGTTGGCGTATTAGGAACGCAGCAGGGGGCAAGATTTGCAGATTTTGGGGTGCTGCATAAAGAAGAATCATATGTTTTTGAGTTCCGGCTTTTCTTGACCAGCCGCTGGATCATGTCAAATCTAAACCCCTGACCTTCAAGCTTGGTGTTACAAGCCTGCGCCGGTTCACATGACGCGTGCAGACCTGCGAGAATCCAACATCTCTCAATTCAAGATTTTCATTGGAGTCCTCGTATGCGTCGCGTATTTCTGAAATCACTCATGGCTGTGGCCACTTTCGCTGTGGCAAACGCCGCATTTTCACAAACCGTCTTTCGCGTCACCACCATTCCCGAAGAAGCGGCGACAGAGCAAACCCGAAAATTTGGCCCCATTGTCAAATATCTTGAAAGCAAGCTGGGCCAAAAAGTTGAGTTCACGCCGGTTTCCGACTACCCAGCCGCAGTTGAAGCACTGGTAAACAAGCAGGTGGACATGGTGTGGTTTGGCGGTTTTACGTTTGTACAGGCCAGCGTGCGTTCAGGCGGCAAGATTGTGCCAATCGCCCAACGTGAAGAAGACACCAAGTTTCAGTCAGTCTTTATTACCAAGCCTGACTCGGGTATCAAAACTTTGGCCGACCTGAAGGGCAAACAGGTCAGCTTTGGCTCGCAGTCGTCAACGTCAGGTCATTTGATGCCACGCAGCTTTTTGCTGGACGCCAAAATCGATCCCGACAAGGACTTCAAACGTGTAGCGTATTCTGGCGCGCATGATGCCACCATTGCCTCAGTCGTCAGCGGTAAAGTTGACGCGGCTGCGCTTGACATTACCGTGTGGAACAAGTTTGTCAAAGAAGGCAAAGTGACAGACAAGGATGCGGTGGTGTTCTTCACCACGCCCGGCTATTACAACTACAACTGGTCAGTCCACGCCGATATGCCTGTAGCCCAGCGCGAGCGGGTTAAAAAAGCGCTGCTGGATATTGACCCAAAAACACCGGAAGGCAAAGAAATTCTGGACCTGAACCGCGCCAGCCGATATATCGCAACCAGCCCAGAAAACTATCGTGGGATAGAAGCGGCAGCACGCAGCGCTGGTTTGCTTAAGTAATCAACGTGCAGGTCGTTTTGGCCGATGCATCGGCCCGCCACCCCGCAGCTAAAGGCGCTGTGCCTGATGCGGTGCGCCACGTTGCTCTGGTTGTGCAATCGGGCGAACACGTGGCAATTATTGGTCCATCGGGCGCAGGCAAAACCACACTGTTGCAATTGATGGCTTGCGCTTTAAAGCCCAGCACGGGCACGCTCAGGCTGGGTGATGTCAATCCCTGGACGCTGGCAATCAATGGGCTACAAAAGCTCCGGGGCTCTTTGTTTCTAGCACCGCAAGTGCCGCCGCTGCCACCGCGTCAGCGTGTCGTGACAGCGGTGTTGGCCGGGCGCTTGCCGCAAATGGGAATCTGGGCAAGTCTGCGCAGCCTGTTTTACCCGGCGCATATCGGCCAGGCTAATGCTGCACTGGCTAGGTTTGACTTGTCTGAAAAGCTGTTTGAACGGGTGGATCGCCTGTCTGGCGGTGAACGTCAGCGTGTTGGGCTGGCGCGGATTTTGGCGTCCAACGCGCAGTTGCTTTTGGTCGATGAGCCCTTGTCCGCGCTAGACCCGTCGCGTAGCGAACAAGCCATCAAAACCCTGACCGACTTTGCCACTGAGCGCAGTGCGACGCTGGTTGCCACGCTGCACCACGTCGAGATGGCTTTGAAATCGTTTCCCCGAATCATTGGTATGCGGGGTGGCTCGGTGGTGTTTGATTTGCCTGCAGGCCATGTAACAGCTGAACATCTGCATGATTTGTACGTGCAGCACTTGCATGAGCTGAATGGCGATGCTGTCGAGGCCGACAACCTGCCGCTTGCACCGCCTTCGCCTGCCGTGATGCATTGCCGTTGATGCAGGGCGTGACAACATTGGGCAGCAAGCGAGACCCTGCCTGGGCTGGCCGCGTCTTTTGGTTGTTGGCAGCAGGCGTGCTGCTCTGGCCCATGTTGGTGCTGACTGAATTCAAAGTCTGGACGCTATTTGAAGCCAGCAATTTAAAGCCGACGTTAAGGTTTTTAAGCGACTTTTTCCCGCCGAAAGTCGAAGCTGAATTTTTGTTGCTGGTGGCCAAAGAAACCTGGCGCACCGTTGCAATTGCTACCGCCGGCGTCGCACTGGCTTTGGTTTTGGCAATACCGCTGGCGCTGCTGTCGGTGCGGGTGCTGTCGGTGTCTGCCTTGACAGGAAAGATGGACAAACTGCCAGCCGTCCTGCGCACACTGCTCCGCTGGCTGATGGTGCTGCTGCGCAGCGTGCCTGAATTGATTTGGGCGCTGATTTTTGTTCGCGTGGTGGGCTTGGGGCCTACTGCGGGCGTGATTGCGATTGCACTGACCTATGGCGGCATGCTGGGCAAGGTTTATGCTGAAATTTTGGAAAGCGGTGATGCGCAGGTCACGCAAAGTTTGCTGCGCAACGGCGCAGGCCCCTTGCAGGCGTTTTTCTATGGCCTGCTTCCGCAAAACGCCGCCGAGCTGACCAGCTATACCGTGTACCGCTGGGAATGTGCGATTCGCAGCTCTGCCGTGTTGGGCTTTGTAGGTGCTGGCGGGCTGGGCCAGCAGATGGATGCATCGATGAAGATGTTCAACGGTTCTGAAGTTTCCACCATGCTGATCGTTTTTATGCTGTTGGTGTGGCTGGCCGACGCTACCAGCGCCTGGTTGCGCAAACAACTGGGGTAGGGCATGTCAGCAATCAAAGCCTCACCCCAGAAACTGCCGCCGCCACTGTTTGACGCGCGCTGCAAGGCGTGCTGGTTTGCGTTTGGATTGGTGTGCCTGACGGTTGCCAGCTTTTGGACGCTGGACTTGAAATGGGCGCAATTTTTCAGTGCTGAGGCCGCCCGCCGAATGGGCAAGTTCATTGGCGAGATGCTGGTTCCAGAAACAAGTTCCAATTTTTTAACCAAGCTGAGCTGGGCTGCATTAGAAACCTTGGCCATGAGTGCTTTGGGCACACTGTTGGCCGTTATGTTCGGCTTGGCTCTGGCCGTTCCAGCCAGCAAAACACACAATGAGGACCCGGCGCGCTGGCGTGGCTTGAGTCGTATGGTGCTCAATATGCTGCGCAGCATTCCTGAACTGGTGTGGGCAGCACTGCTGCTGATCAGCGCTGGCCTGGGCCCACTGGCGGGCACGCTGGCATTGGCGCTACACACGTCTGGCGTGCTGGGGCGCTTGTTTGCCGAAAGCATTGAAAACGCCAGTCCTGGCCCGGCGTTTGCACTACGCGCTCGCGGCATCAGCGAGGCCAAAATCTTTTGGTACGCCACGTTGCCGCAAATCCTGCCGCAGCTCGTGAGCTACACGCTTTATCGATGGGAAAACAACATTCGTGCCGCTGCCGTGCTGGGTGTGGTGGGGGCGGGTGGGCTGGGCCAGATGCTGGCTTTTCACATGGGGCTTTTTCAAATGCAGGAGACCAGCAGCATTTTGCTGGTCATGCTGCTGATGGTGGCTCTGGTGGACGCAGTCAGTTATGCATCGCGCCGCATGATGGCCAGTTGACCCGTAATCAATTGCTTAATGACTGCGCCGCAACTTGATGTGAGCTGCTAATCCACCTGATGCGGTATTGGCCAAGCCAAACACACCGCCCATGCGCTGAATGGTCTTTTCAACAATCGCCAGACCCAAGCCAGCACCGGTAGCCGCGGTGCGAGCTGCGTCACCCCTGAAAAACGGGCGCGTCAGTTTTGGCAGCGTCTCGGGCGCCACACCCGTACCGTGGTCGCGTACCTTGATCAATATCCACTGATCACGTGCTTTGGCGGCAATGTCAACCAGCGCAATACCGGTTTCAGGCGTTTTACCGTAACGGCGTGCGTTTTCCAACAGGTTGGAAATCACCCGCAGCAGCTCAACCTCATCGGCCAGGACGTTCAGGTTGTCGGGCATGGTCACGGTGATGCGGATGTCATCGGCTTCACCCACCGCATAAATGGCGGCTTCCATCACGACGTTCAATGACACCGTTTCCAGCTGTGCTGGGTCTGGTCTGGCGTAGTCCAGAAATTTGTCAATGATGGCGTCCAACTGCGTGATGTCTGCTGCCATGTGGGCGCGTGCGTCTTCATCGGCCACGCTCATTTCAGTTTCCAGCCTCAGTCGTGCCAGTGGCGTACGCAAATCATGCGATATACCGGCCAGCATGATGACGCGGTCTTGCTCAATTTTTGACAATTGCTCGGCCATGCGGTTAAAGCCAATATTGACCTCACGTACCTCACTGGTGGCTGCGCTTTCGTCCAACAGGCTGGCATCAAAGTCACCATCGCGCATGCGGCTGGCGGCAAACGAAAGCTGCTTCAGCGGGCTGTTGATCAACCTGGCAATAAAGGCCGCACCCAGCAATGACAGCGCCGCCGCCGTGACCAGCCATATCACCCAGGTGCTGCCCCTTGACGGGCCGATTCGCGATTCGTCGGTTTGCAGCCAGTAGTCGTCCTTGTCAACCGTAAAACCAACCCACAAACCTTTTTGTCCGTTGACCTCACTGGCCACCAACGTGCCCGCGCCCAGGCGTACTTTCAGCTCTTCACTCGTACGTTGGCTGAGCTTGTCGTTCTCCAGCAGTTCAAACTTGTCTTTAGGCTCGCGCAGGGTGATGCGTACCCGCTCTTCGTCAGCCAGTGTCTTGATCAGCGATACGCGTGCAATAGCGTCAGAAAAGCGCAGCGCTACCCGGCTTAAGTTAACCAATGAGGCAAGCTGTTGCGCGCTTTGAACGGCACGTGGTTCGGACTCTAAAGAGCGGTAAGTTTGCAGCCACGCGACGATGGAGCCAAAAAGCAGCAAGGCTAAAAAGAAAAAAGTCCGCCAAAAAAGACTCAACCCCCGTCGTGGCCGCATTTCAAGCGGAGCGGGGGCGGTTTCTAGCGGGGTCGGGCTGGTGATGTCCATAAAGCCATGGTATGGCAATCTTCAAATTTGCAGCGCGGTCTTAATTCGTCCCATCCGGCACAAACACATAACCCACACCCCACACAGTTTGGATGTAGCGCGGCACTGCGGCATCGACCTCAATCAGCTTGCGCAGGCGCGACACCTGCACGTCCAGACTGCGGTCAAACGGCTCAAACTCACGGCCTCGGGCTAACTGGGCCAGTTTTTCACGCGACAGCGGCTGGCGCGGGTGGCGCACCAGCGTTTTCAGCATGGCAAACTCGCCTGTGGTCAGCGGCAGCTCTTCACCATTTTTGTGCAATGATCGCAGGCTCAGGTCAAACGAAAACGGCCCAAAAGTAATGACTTCCTGATCTTGCGATGGGGCACCCGGCACTTCGGTGGCGGGGCGGCGGCGCAACACGGCATGTATTCGTGCAAGCAGTTCACGCGGGTTAAAAGGCTTGGACAAATAGTCGTCTGCACCGACCTCCAGGCCAACGATGCGGTCAACATCTTCGCCTTTGGCCGTCAGCATGATGATGGGCGTGCGGTCATTGGCGGCGCGCAGGCGGCGGCAAATCGACAAGCCGTCTTCGCCCGGCATCATCAGGTCCAGCACTATCAAATCAACCGCATCGCGCAGCATGATGCGGCTCAGCGCTTTGCCGTCTTCGGCCAAGATCACCTCAAAGCCTTCTTGCGCCAGGTAGCGGCGCAGCAGATCGCGGATACGGGCATCGTCGTCCACTATAAGGATTTTGTCGGCACGGGGAGTGGTGGTGGCTTGTGTCATGTTCATTTCGTAATTTGTAACAGAGCCATTTTGAAGGCTGAAAACGCGATATGCAGCTTTCCCCCGTCAATTTGACACACTGTTACAACACTTGCCGCTTTTTTTGCTCACAAAATTTGCATTTGTGCCGGGTCTGTCAGCCGAATTCGCCAGTTTGTGTATGGCTAGACCTGACGCGCCAAACCGCCGCAATAATGTTTGCTTGGTACTTTTGCCCTTAATGGCGTCAATGACTGAATTTTTTAAAGAAAGCCAATATTATGTTTGCTATAAAATCAATAGCTGCTTGCGCCCTTATTACTTGTGCTACAACCATTTTTGCTCAACCCGTAGCGATGATGCGTGATGCCGTACAAAACGTGGCCCAGCTGTCTGCCAGCGGCAGCGTTGAGGTGCAGCAAGACCTGCTGTCAATTGCCATGAACACCACAGCCAGCGGCGCAGATGCCAACGCTGTACAAACCCAGCTCAAACAGGCATTAGAGGCCGCCCTCGCTATTGCCCGGCCAGTCGTACTGCCGGGTCAGTTAGACCTGCGTACAGGCAACTTCAGCCTGTACCCGCGCTATGACAGAAACGGCAAAATCAACGGCTGGCAGGGCAGTACTGAATTGGTACTGGACGGCCGCGACTTCACCCGCATCACCACCACTGCGGGCAAAATTCAAAGCCTGACAATGGGCAACGTCAGCTTTGCACTCAGCCGCGAGCAGCGCACCAAAGTTGAGGCAGAAGCCCAAACCATCGCCATTGACCGCTTCAAGGCCAAGGCGCTAGAAGTCTCCAAAAGCTTTGGTTTTACCGGTTACACCCTGCGCGAAGTCAGTATCAACGCCAACGACCAGAGCTTTCCGCCTCGCCCCAGAGCCGTGGCGATGATGGCCAAGTCTGCCGACGCAGAGTCAGCCGTGCCAGTAGAGGCGGGTAAAAGCACGGTCATGGTGAATGTGAGCGGATCAGTGCAGATGCGGTGAAAGTGGGCTTTGAGCTTAGAGACCAGGCTGGTTAAGTGTTTTAAATGTCAGGTATTTCTTACGCTTTGTATCAGTGTTTCCCCACTGTTGCCCAAGCAGACCGCTCATGGCGGGCGGTACGCGCTCCGAATGTAATTGATTCAAGCTTCAGGCAATCCGTTTATTAAAAACATCGGGTTGAGGGTGTAAAGCTTCTTGAAATTAATTTACTGGAGACTTTTATGTACTACCCATCACGCTCAGTTTCAGTGGCCGCTTCAGCCGTCATGCTTGCCAGTCTTATGGCTTGCGCACCCATGAACCCTGCGCCTGTATCAACTTTCCCAACATCTACCAGCACGACAAATACACAAGGTGCTTTTGTGGAATTCGGTCGTGTAAACAATGTAGAAATCATTCGGACGCAAGCTCCCCCCACGCAAAGCTCCGGTGTTGGTGCTGTTATTGGCGGCGTCGCTGGTGCAGTGGTGGGTAGCCAGATTGGCTCAGGTACCGGGCGCACCGCCGCGACTGTGATTGGTGCGGTTGGCGGTGCAGTGGCGGGTAACGCGATTGAGAAAAGTCGTACTGCCAATGCCGCTGCGGGTGAAAGCTACCGCGTTTCAGTTCAGCTCGACAACGGTTCAATGCGAGCCTACGACGTTTCAACTTATGGCGAGTTGCGCATTGGTGACCGGGTACGGATTGAAAACGGCCAGCTGTATCGGGTGATGTAACAAGCCCTTGACGTTTGTGCTGGCGCGAAATGCGTCAGTGCAAGGTTGAGCCGTCGGCGTTCAGTGGCTCAAGCCTGAAAAAGCCAGTGCCCAGTGTGCCCTGGCCAATTTCTTTCTCGGTAGCTTCGCGCACGGATTCAACTTTCAAATTTAGTCTCAACGCAATGCCTGCCAGCGGGTGGTTGCCATCGAGCACGACATGTTCAGGGTAGATTTCGGTAACGGTGTAGATTTTGTCTTTGGGTGTGTCTGGGCTGGCACCAATCGGCAAAGTTGCACCGTCGAAGGTCATGCCTTCTTCAAGTTCTGCGGGGAACACGACGCGCTGTTCAAGAAACACGAGGTTTTCGTCATATTCGCCAAAAGCTTGTTCAGGCTCCATCTGAAAAGCCAGCTCGTCGCCTTCCTCGTGACCTTGCAGATGTCGTTCTATTGCGGCCAGCAAATCCTGCCCGCCCAGTAAAAACTCTATCGGCTCATCAAGTTCGTCCAGTACATCGCCAAGCGTGTCTTTTAGCGTCCAGGTGAGGGCAACGACGCATTGTGGAGTGATTTTCATCAGACAATTGTCCCATGGATACACACAAACCACTGGCCTTGCTGTCCGGCATGAGCCCCGCGCAATTCATGGGTCGCCATTGGCAGAAAAAGCCTTTACTGGTGCGCGGTGCAATACCCGGCTTTACGCCGTTGCTCAACCGTACCGAGCTTTTCAGGCTGGCTTCAAGCGATTCGGCCGAGTCCCGGCTGATTGTTAAAAACAGCCAGGGTTGGCGTATGAAAAGCGGGCCCTTTACGCCGCGCGGTCTGCCGCCGCTCAAGCAAGCGGGTTGGACATTGCTGGTGCAGGGCGTTGATGGGCATGATGCGGCGGCGCATCAGTTGCTGCAGCAGTTTCGCTTTGTGCCTGATGCGCGTCTTGATGACCTGATGATTTCATGGGCCACACCAGGCGGTGGCGTAGGCCCGCATTTTGACAGTTATGACGTTTTTTTATTGCAAGCCAGTGGCCGTCGCCGTTGGAAAATCAGCCTACAAAAAGACTTGACCCTGCAAGAGGGTGTGCCGTTAAAAATATTGCAAAACTTTGAACCTGAAGAGGAGTTTGTGTTGGAGGCTGGTGACATGCTTTACCTGCCGCCACGCTATGCACATGACGGCGTTGCTGAGGCAAGCATTGGGCCAGACGGCAAAGCGCAGGATTGCATGACTTACTCGATAGGTTTCAAAGCACCGGTTGCGCAAGAACTGGCGGCTGAATTGCTGCATCGCCTGGCTGAATTCAGCGAAGACGCGCTTGAAGCGCCAAGTCCTGGACGTCCTGCAAACATTTACCGCGACGCGGCACAAGCTGCCACAGCTACGCCCGCACAATTGCCAGGCAGTCTGGTAAGTTTTGCACAAAAGGCCATGCATGATGCTCTGAAAGACCCGTTGGCGCTGGGGTGCGCGTTGGGTGAAATCTTGACCAGTTTAAAACCTCAAGTCTGGTTTGAAGAAACCAACGCTGAGCTGCCCAAAGCAATGGCTGTCAGACTAGACGCCAAAACCCGCATGATGTATGACGCGCATCATGTATTTATCAACGGTGAAAGCTACCGCGCCAAAGGTGCTGATGCCGTGCTGATGCGGCAATTGGCCGACCAACGCCAGTTGCCTGCGCTGGCTATGCGCAAGGCCAGCCAAGACGCTGTTGCCTTGCTGGCAGACTGGCAAGCTGCAGGATGGATCCACGCCGCCAAGGAGCCTGCATGAGCATGGAAAATGTTTTGCCAGATGCCCCCATTGAGCTGCCCCAGGGCCGTTTTGAAGGACCAACTGAATTTGCTGAGTTGATACGCCTGGCCTTTGCTGCCGCGGCCGCACAAGGCTGGCGTGAGATCATTATTTGCGACAGTACTTTTGAAGACTGGCCTTTGGGTGAGCGCGCTGTTGCTCAGTCGCTCAATGACTGGTCAAGCTCGGGCCGCAAGTTGACGATGCTGGCGAAGAATTACAACGAGGTGATGCGCCGCCATGCCCGTTTTGTGACTTGGCGTCGGACTTGGTCGCACATCATTGAATGCAGAGCCAACACGATCATTTCGCCAGACGATATGCCCAGCGCGTTGTGGAGCCCGGCATGGGTTTTTCAACGGCTGGATCTGGCGCGTTCAACGGGCGTGTCGGGTGCTGAAGTGGCGCGGAGAGTTGCGTTGAAGGAACGACTTAATGAGTGTTTAAAGCTCAGTTCACCAGCATTTGCGGCCACCACGCTTGGTTTGTAGGATAACTTCTGATTTTGTGCCCAACTCAATAGGCCAATGCAACTTTTTTAACCTTCTTTAATCCGGGCTATAATCGAAAGCTGGACAAAAGAGCTCGAGTCCTTTTGTCTGGTCAAACAATCGCAGGTTACTTTTAACCGCATGCTTTTGACAATTTCCGGAAATTGTTTTCTTTTTTAATTTTAAGGATAGTGAAATGAACAAATCTCTCGTTTTGGCAGCTTTGGTTGCTGTTGTTGCTCTGGCTGCTTGCGGTAAGAAGGAAGCAGCTCCTGTTGCTGCTCCAGCTGCAGTTGTAGCTCCTGTCGTCGTTGTTGTTCCAGCGCCTGCACCAGCTGACGCTGCAGCTTCTGCCGCTACCATGGCGGCTTCGGCTGCTACGGGCGCAGCCTCCGCTGCTGTCGGCGCAATGAGCGCTGCCAAGGACGCTGCTGTAGTTGCCAAAGACGCAGCCGGCGCTGCTGGCGACGCAGCCAAAAAAGCTGTCGATGCTGCCGCACCAAAGAAGTAATTTCTTTGCAACGATAGAAAAGCCGCCGAAAGGCGGTTTTTTTTATGGGCGATTGTTTTTTGGCAAGTTCAGGCAGTGAGCCAGGGACAGCCTTCAACTTGTGACGCAATGATGATGTCGTTGGCGTTGCACGACATGGCTTGAGCCAGACTATTTTTTACCAGCTCGGGCAAATTGTTTTGCTGGCTCAAGTGAGCTGCCACCACATGCTTGAGGCGAGTGTGCAATACAGCGCCTGCAATGCCTGCCGCCTGTGAATTGGCCAGATGCCCATAGTGACCACCGACGCGCTGCTTTAAAAATGGCGGGTAAACAGATGCGGCCAGAAGGTCAGTATCGTGGTTGCATTCAAGCACGAGCGCGTGGCAACCCTGGAGTTGCTCCAGCACATGTGCTGTGGCGTGTCCAAGATCGGTTAGCACACCCAGTTTGGTAGCGCCGTTTGTGCAGGTTAGCTGGAGCGGTTCACGGGCATCATGCGGCACGGTAAATGGACGGAGCTGCAAACCTTTCAGCTCAATGACGTTACAGTCCAACGCGGTACGCAGCAAGCCTGAAGCATTGTCAAAACCCATCGCGGCAGCCGTACCCGCACTCATCCACACCGGAATGTTGTACTGGTTTGACAGTGCTTGAACGCAGCCCGTGTGGTCACCATGCTCATGGGTGATAAAGATGGCATCCAATTTGTGAGGCGAAACACCCGATTTTTCGAGCCGCTGCACCATGTTCCGCAAGCCAAAGCCACAGTCGATCAGCACGTTGCATGTGTCTGATCCTGTAGACTGAACCAGTGTTGCGTTGCCAGAGCTGCCACTGCCCAGGCTTTTAAAGCGCATCACTGCGCGCCTTTTGTAGCGATCAAGGCTTACTTCAAATCGTCAGCAATCACCTTCACAATGCGCTGAGCATTCACTGACGACTCAGGCGCACCCTGTGCATTGAGCACGGACACGGTGGTGGCTTCGCCCTGGCTTTTCAGGGTGATGCGGTATTTGATCGGTGGAACAGAAGGAGCTGCAGCGCTGAAAATTTTGGATAAAAAACCAGGTTCTTTTCTGTCAGACGTGACATCTACATAACGCACAAAATACGTACCCAGAGCGCGGTCACGGTCCTCTACCGTGAAGCCGGTTCTGTCCAGCGTCAAGCCAACGCGGCGCCATGCGCGGTCAAAACCTTCTTCCATTTGCACAACAGGCACACCATTGACATTGGCGACGTTGGACGTGGTGCGCGGTGTGCCAGCAGCGACCAAAACTTTGGACTGTTCTTGCGCGACGCCTAGCTTGACCATCATGCGGCGTAAAAACTCTGCCTCCAGCTCTGGATTGGGGGGCACGGGTTGCCATACGGTACCGTCTCCGGTTGTGTTTTTACCCGTCGAACCGCCAACCACTACCTCAACCAAGCCGCGATGGCTGACAAAAATTTCTGTTCCACCCGCTGCGTTGCGCTCGAGGCGTGTGCGAAATTTGTCGCGCTCGCCCGTGGAGTACAGGCTTTCAAACACTTTGCCTAGTGTTTCCCGAATAAAGTCTTGCGGCAATTTAGCCCGGTTCTCGGCAAAGTCGGTTTCCATGATGCCTAAATTTTCTTGGTCAAGCGCCAGCAAAAAGCCGCTCTCAAGCCAAAAATCACGTATGGGGCCGTAAAGCTTGTCTGCTGGGCGATTAACCACCAGCCAGCGTTGGTTGCCTGATCGCTCAATGCGAACATCACCCACCGCAAGAGCCGCCACCGGGAGGGCTTGCGTGCCTTGCCCGACCTGGAAGGCGTTAGCACTGACAGCTGTGCCCGGCACTACGTAGCGGGTTTCGCGGGTAAGCTGCGTCAAATCTGGCGGCACTTCCAGCGAAGGACCTGCTTTGCCACTGGTTTTGTAGTCAACCTTGTCGCCTTTTAAAACGTCATTCATGGTGGAGCAGCCGCTTAAAAGCGTCATGCCCGCGACAAGCGAAACCAGCACGGTTACCTTGAATGCGCCAGTAGAGGCGGAATGTTTTTGTATGGTGATCACTTCAGAGTCCTTAAAAATCAGATGAGTCCGGTGGCACGCAACGCGCCTTCAACCGTTGCTGTGTTCGATGCTTCAAGCGGTGTCATAGGCAGACGCAACGTTGGCCCGCACAAACCCATGCGAGCCATTGCCCACTTGATGGGAATCGGGTTGGCCTCTACAAACAAATGCTTGTGTAGTGGCAATAATTTCATTTGAAGTTCCATCGCGCGCCTGGCATCACCTGCGACGGCGGCCACGCAAAGTTCGTGCATCAGTTTGGGGGCAATGTTGGCCGTCACGCTGACGTTGCCTTGACCGCCGCACAGCATCAAGGCCACGGCGGTCGCGTCATCACCGGAATACACCGCAAAACCTTTGGGCGCTTCTTTGATCAGCCATTGGGCGCGCTCGATATTACTGGTGGCTTCTTTGATACCTACGATGCCCGGGATTTGCGCCAAGCGCATCACGGTGGCATGCAACATATCGGCGACGGTGCGACCCGGTACGTTGTACAGCACACAGGGCAAATCGCCCGTGGCCTCGGCAATCGCTTTAAAGTGCTGGTATTGACCTTCTTGCGTAGGTTTGTTGTAGTAGGGCACGACTTGCAACTGGCAATCTGCACCAACGCCCCTGGCAAACTTGGCCAACTCAATCGCCTCAGCAGTTGAATTGGCACCGCAGCCCGCCATGATGGGGACGCGCTTGTTGGCTTGCTCAACTGAGACGCGAATGATTTCGCAATGCTCTTCAACGTTGACTGTGGGCGACTCGCCCGTGGTGCCCACCACTCCAATGCAGTCTGTGCCTTCGGCCACGTGCCAGTCCACCAGCATGCGCAAGGTGGGGTAGTCCACACTGCCGTCGGGGTGTAATGGGGTTGCCAGTGCAACGATGCTGCCTGTGATTTGATTCATGTGTTGATGATGCAATCGGTTCGAGCCTAAAGGCAAACTCACATTCTACCCAGTCGGCATGGCTTTTTATGGCAACGGGTAGCGTGCCGGGTCTTGCCTTGCGCCAGCTTCACACACGGCGGCAATGCGTTGAACGAATCGGGATGACTGCTCACCTGTGCCATTGATAAAGCCATCCTCAAACGCCACGACCCGCAGTCCCCTGCAAACCGCGAGCAACTCACCCGGCTGCAGCAGAAAATCTTGCCGAGATGGTTTACCCACTGTTTCGTTACCCGCTGCGAATGTCTCATAAATTAACACACCGCCTGACGCCAAGCTGGCCAGCAGGGTCGGCAACAAAGGCCGCCAGAGGTAGTTGGTCACCACCACCGCGTCAAACTGCCTGTCCGTCAATGGCCATTTCTCGTTTTCAATATCAGTCACTACCTTCTCGCAAACATGCGCGTCAATCGCTATAGATTCAATAGCTGCTTGCGCCCGATCTATAAGGGTTACAGGGTGATTTAGTTGGTGAAAATAGTAGGAATGGCGGCCATAACCACAAGCCACGTCCAGCACTGTACCTTGTGGTTTGACCAAGTGCGACCAGCGCTTGACCCATGCTGAAGGCGGCTCTGTGCCGTGCAAACCGGCATCCTTCAAGACGGTTTGACCTCGTCTTTGAGAGCCGCCAGCGCCATTGCCTCAACCCGTGCGGGCGCGATCAGCTTGAGCCAACGGCCCAGCTTGCCTTTGGCTGTCATCACAACTTCACGCTGTCGGTCATCCATGCCCTGCAAGATCAGCCGGGCGCATTCTTCAACGCTCATGGCGTTGTCTTCTTTCAAACCGCTTGAGCCAGCCGTCTGGCCGGCAGCGTTCAGGCCGTGGTGGCGGATTTGCGTGGCCACCACGCCGGGGAAGGCGGTGATGACGCTGACACCAGCGGTTTTCAGCTCGGCCCGCAGCGCTTCAAAAAAGCCTGTCATGGCAAATTTGGTGGCACTGTAGGCGGTACGCCCCGGCACGCCAAACAACCCTGCCAGGCTGGACACCGCCACAATGCTGCCCCGGCTTTGCTTGAGGTACGGCAGCGCGGCATGGGTACACCATACGCTGCCCCACAGGTTGACGCGCATCAGTTGTTCGTACCAAGCCAGGTCGTCGGCTTTGACCTCTTCAAACAGCGCCTGGGCTGACATGCCGGCGTTGTTGATCAGCGCGTCAATTTGGTCATACTTGGCCACCGCAGCCGCAATCAAGGCACGGCAGGCGGGCTCCAGCGACACGTCTGTAGGTCGTACCAGCGTTTGCGCACCAAAAGCGGCGCACTGGCTGGCGACTTGCGTCAGCCGTGCTTCATCTCTTGCGGCCAGAACCAGCCCGATTTGAGCGCCATGTCGGCCAGCCAGTTGCCGCGCCATCTCTGCGCCAATGCCATCAGAGGCCCCTGTGATTACTATTATTTTCATAGCTGTTTGCGCCCGTATTTATTGGTCTAAAGGCCTAAATGATGCCTAAAATGCCCTAAAAACAGGCCCAAACCTGATTCGCCAACACTACCAGAAAGTCTGGCTGTGTGTACAGCGCAAACACACCCAGCAGCGCCGCTGTGGCAGCCAACAAGGCGGTCAGGTGCATCAAGCTTTGGTGTTTCACGTCAAGCCCCAGCGGGTTGTTGGCCAGGTGCCGATCGCTGGATCGGCGCTTCACGCACTGGCAAATTGATCAACCCGGCAAAAATACCCAGCGCAATCGTGATGTACCAAACAATGTTGTAGCTGCCAGTGCGGTCATACAACACACCGCCCAGCCAAACGCCTAAAAACGAGCCGATTTGATGGCTGAAAAACACGAAGCCACTGAGCATGGACAAATGCGCCACGCCGAAAATCTGCGCCACCGCGGCGTTGGTGGGTGGCACCGTTGAAAGCCACAGTAAACCCATGGTGCTGGCAAAAATATACACGCTCATGGGGCTGAGCGGCGCGGCAATAAACACGCTAATCACAACCGCCCGAGCAAAGTAAATAAAAGTCAAAATATTTTTTTTCTGCATGCGCTGGCCCAGCGTGCCTGCCGCGTACGTGCCAAACACATTAAAAAGCCCAATCAACGCCAGTGCGTAGCCCGCAACCTGGGGCGACAAGCCCTTGTCTTTCAGGTAACTGGGCATGTGAACGCCAATAAAAACCACCTGAAAACCGCACACAAAATAACCCGCCATCAGCAACTGAAAACTGGGGTATTTGAAAGCCTCGCGCAGCGCCTGAAGGATGGTTTGGTCTCGTTTGGGGGCTTGCCCGCCCGCAAAGCCGCCTTCACGCAAGCCCAGCGCCAGCGGCATGATGAGCAGCACAGCACCTCCCAAAATCAGCAGCGCTTGCTGCCAGCCGATGTTGCTGATCAAAAAACTTTCAATCGGCACCATCAAAAACTGGCCAAACGAGCCCGCTGCCGCCGCCACACCCATCGCCCAAGAGCGCCTGTCAGCTGAAATATTGCGACCAATGATGCCGTAAATCACCGCGTAAGTCGTACCTGCCTGCGCAGCGCCAATCAGTACACCGGCTGTGAGCGTGAACAAAAAGCCAGTTGGCGACAGCGCCATGCCAACCAAGCCCAGGGCGTAGAGCGCCGCGCCTCCCAGCAACACCTTGAAAGCCCCTAGCTTGTCAGCCAACATGCCTGCAAAAATACCAAAAATGCCCCATGACAGGTTTTGAATGGCGATGGCGAAAGCAAATGTTTCACGCGTCCAGCCTTGCGCCTGGGTGATGGGTTGCAGCCACAAACCAAAGCCGTGGCGAATGCCCATGGACAGGGTTACGATGGCTGCGCCGCAGATTAAAACTTGCGTCATAGATAGCGTTTTTACCGCTGAAGGATTGATCAAAGACATGCACTGACTTTAACGCGAGCTGCTTGAGATTGCTGTCCCGCGCTTGCTTTGCAAAACATGAGGCTGTGGTTTTATCCAGTGTGTTTTGTCATCGCATTTACAATTGCGTGAAAATACCGACCTCCTATGGCATCCAAATCACCTTCTGTTTCGCTGGGTTCACCGGCATCTGCGCCTGCATATTCTGAAAGCTCGATCCGCGTGCTCAAAGGCCTGGAGCCCGTCAAGCAGCGCCCGGGCATGTATACCCGCACCGACAACCCGCTGCACATCATTCAGGAGGTG
>ENA-OFCF01000356-OFCF01000356.1-metagenomes-genome-assembly--contig:-NODE-356-length-20502-cov-4.558224_pt1 | contig 20502 bp, 22 predicted proteins | sample MGYA00153387_OFCF01 | MGnify analysis MGYA00153387
TCTTGCTTAAACAAGCCGCGGCACCAGCAGGGGGAACATGGGGCAACACGACGATGACTGTCTCCCTAGATGCAGGACCACAAGTTTTAAGCTTAAGCGGGATAACCGGTGCCGGGAGTGTCATTCAAATGAACTATCTGATCCTGACGCCAACTGGCGGAGGTTCAACCGGAACTTCAACGAGTATTTCTGATACTGCAGCTACAGTGTTAGAAGCAGAAGGGGCGATCAATGTTACAAATGCAACGGTCGTCACGAATGATTCTCTCCAGGGTGGTTCATCCCTACAAAGTACAGCACCGGGCAATCCCATGACCTTTCTGTATAATGTTAACGTCAGTACGGCAGGTCAATACACCGTGACGTATACAAAAGCGACGGTTGGTCCGGCTGGGGTATACTTTGAATTAAGCAAAGGCGGAGTCGTGCTTAACGGTATAGGCGTAGGACCCAGTGAAACCTTTACGGATGAAACCGTAACCGTCACTTTAGAAGCCGGAGCACAAGTACTAAAAGTATTTGGAGCACCTGGTGAATCTACGATCCTTAAGGTTGATAAAGTTACAATAGCTCCAGTTCAGTAGTAAGTATCAATTAATTTAAAAAAACTAGCGGGAACTTTTCCACCTGTAAGGAGGGGAGAGTTCTCGCTAGTTTTTGTTTAAAAGATAAAGAGTCAATTTGTTTAGCCGTTCCTGTCAAAATATCCTGACCATCGTGTTTCCCCATCGGGTGAGACTACCTTCACGTTTTATCGTTATTACTGTAAATTACTTATATCATTAACAAATTTATATAAAAGACGACAGTCCATCAATAAACATTGTGGAAAAATTCAATTTATCATATAATATGTATAGGATCCGAGTCATATCCAAAGGGGATATGACCATTGGGTATTAACCGATATATTAATGCCTCCCGTATTTGGAAAGGATTCCTTGTTGCTGGTATTGTTATTGCTTTTAACAATGCACGCTTACATGGAATGCGTGCACCAATTTAAGGAGGTCGGTATTCATGACAACAGCTTACAATGGAAAACTTGCAAGGATTAATCTTTCCACAGGAGAGATTAAGACAGAAGTTCTTGACCTTGACCTGGCAAAAAAGTACATCGGGGGAAGAGGCCTGGGAACTAAAATTATTTACGATGAAGGCATCGCAACTGTCGATCCTTTATCAGAGAACAACAAACTGGTTTTCGTCACTGGAGCAATGACAGGAACGAATTCACCAACAGCAGGCCGCTACATGGTTGTCACAAAATCACCACTCAACAATATGATTGCAAGCTCAAATTCCGGTGGAAAATGGGGCGCAAAGCTCAAATATGCCGGATGGGATGCTTTAATTGTTGAGGGAAAATCAGACAAACCTGTTTACATCAACATTGAGGATGAAAAGATCGAAATTCTTACAGCAGAACCATTTGTTGGCATGCTTACCGAGGGAGTGGATGACTTGCTCAAAGAAGCACATCCCAAGTGTTCAGTACTCAACATCGGACCAGCAGGTGAGAATCAGTCCTTAATTGCCGCAATAATCAATGACAAGGACCGCGCTGCAGGAAGAAGTGGCGTAGGGGCTGTTATGGGTTCCAAGAATCTGAAAGCCATTTCGGTCAGCTCAACCAAGAATGTGATCGAACCTTTCGATGCGGCAAAGTTGAAGGAAACAACAGCGGACTGCATCAAGAAAATCAGGGAAAATGGTGTCACAAATGGCGGACTTCCAACATATGGAACAGCCGTGCTAGTCAATATCATAAACAATACAGGATCATTTCCAACTAACAACTGGCAGGGGTCCTATTTTGAAAAGGCTGACGACATCTCCGGCGAGTCTCTTAAGGAAAGTTATTTGGAGAAGACGAGTTATTGTCATCGATGTCCGATTGGCTGCGGCCGCGTGATCAACATAAACGGCAAGGAAACCGGGGGTCCGGAGTATGAACCGTTATGGGCATTTGGAAGCAACTGCGGAATCAGTGATCTGAGTTCAATCAACATGGCGAATTATCTTTGCAATGAATATGGGCTAGATGCAATATCAACACCTTGTACTATAGCTGCGGCTATGGAGCTTTATCAGAAAGGGTATATCAAAGAAGAAGAGTGCGATGGAATTCCTCTAGTATGGGGTAGTTCTGAAGCGGTAATTGAATGGACCAGGAGAATGGGTGAAGGCAAAGGGACACTTGCGAAATTGATGGCAGACGGATCCTATCGTCTATGTGAACACTATGGCCATCCTGAAATTTCAATGAGTGTTAAAAAACTGGAGATGCCTGCATACGATCCGCGTGGTATTCAAGGCATAGGCCTTGGTTATGCGACCAGCAACCGTGGCGGATGTCATGTACGTTCATATACGATTTCACCTGAAATCCTCGGATTGCCAGTAGCTTTGGATCGTACCGCTACAGAAGGAAAAGCAATGTGGACCAAGACTTATCAAGACTTGACAGCTGTTATCGACTCTATGGGACTGTGTTTGTTCACGTCATTTGCAATGGGTGCGCCGGAATATGCGAATCTGCTCAATGCAGGAACAGGTACGGAATATACACCAGAGGAGTTGCTTGTTGTAGGAGAGCGAATCTACAATATCGAGCGTTTGTTCAACAAGGAAGCTGGAATGAAATCAGAGGATGACAGGCTGCCAAAACGTATGACTGAGGAGCCTATAGTAGACGGACCTTCCAAAGGCATGGTAAACAAGCTGAGCATCACTTTGCCTGAATACTATGAAGCACGTGGCTGGGAAAATGCATTCCCGACACAAGAAACCTTGGTACGTCTGGGTTTGGTTTAATCGGATTTCATTAAAAAGTCGTATTGGGCCTTTGTCTATAATTGAATAGAATTACACTTTGATATATCCTGACCGGATCGCCGATCTCCTCTTCATTGGAGAACGGCGAGCTGTCAGGATGTTTTTTTGAAAATGAATTGAATTTAATACGGGAGGAACATAAAATGATTGAGGTAAGGTTATTTGCCAACTTCAGGGAAGGTAGAGAGAAGATACTTTTTCTGGATGCGAATCAATTTACAAAAGCAGGGGAAGTACTGGACCATTTGAATATTCCCCATGAGCAGGTTGCGATATACCTGATCAATGGACGCCATTCCAAAGTGACCGACATCATCAGCGAGGGGGACATCTTAGCAATCTTTCCTCCAGTCGGAGGCGGATGATATGCGATACGAACGTCAGAGAATGATGAAGCAGATTGGACAGAAGGGGCAGGAAAGGCTTAGCCAATCGACGGTCACCGTTGTCGGCTGTGGGGGCCTGGGAAGTCCGGTTCTTACCTACTTGGCCAGTGCCGGGATCGGCAAATTGGTCATCATCGATTTCGGTGAGGTAAGTGAGACGGATCTGAACCGACAGTTTCTGTATGGCATAAAAGATATTGGCAGACCCAAGGTCGTCTGTGCTAAAGAGCAGCTTTTGGACATGAATAGTGAGATTGAAATTGTGGGGATCCATGAGGAATTAACCGTGGAAAATATTGGGAAGATCATCAATGATGCAGATGTCGTCATCGACTGTGTCGATAACATTGAAACCCGGATTCTCGTAGGCAGGGAATGTTTGAGAAGAGATATTCCTCTGGTGGAAGCTGGGGTGGAGGGCTTTTATGGCTGGATCATGAGTATTGGACGGCAATCGGCTTGCCTGGAATGCATGGGACTTGAAAATATGGTCATCAAGCGACCGGTTCCCATTATCGGAACTACAGCAGGGGTCATTGGGAGCCTGCAGGCAAATGAATGCATCAAAATCATCCTGGGCATGGAAGGGACCCTGTTTGGAACGATGCTCCAATACGATGGGCTCAGTGGGAGCATTGATCGCATAGAACTTCAAAAAGACGATTTCTGCAAGGCTCATCAGGGAATAGCGAAGGGGTAGAGAGAATGGATAAGGAATTCACACATTTTGACCAAGACGGGAATGCCATTATGGTAGATGTATCGGAGAAAAATGTTACAGACAGGGTCGCCACAGCTTCCGGACAGATCAAGTTCAGTCAGGCGGTCATGGATGCCGTTGTCGGGGGGACATCCAAAAAAGGGGATGTCCTCGGGGTGGCTCGCATTGCAGGAATCATGGCAGTGAAAGAGACCGCTCACCTTATTCCACTGTGCCATATGATACAAATCAGCAAGTGCAGTGTAGACTTCGAAATAGATGAAGAGAAATGTCTGATTACCGCAATCTGCACGGTCAGGACAGAGGGCAAAACCGGTGTCGAGATGGAGGCCATGACAGGAGTCAGTTTGGCATTGCTGACCATATATGACATGTGCAAGGCCATCGATAAAAAAATGGAGATGACGGCGATTCACCTGGTGAAAAAAACGGGCGGAAAGAGTGGGGAATTTAATTATGATTGACTCACAAGGAAGAACCATCGACTATGTCCGAATATCCGTAACAGATCGCTGTAATTTGAGATGTGTCTACTGCATGCCGGAGCAGGGGATCTTGATGGCATCCCATGAAGACCTTCTGAGTTTTGAAGAAATCGAAAGGCTCTGCAGGATTTTAGCAGATGTTGGAATCAGAAAAGTGAAACTTACTGGAGGGGAACCTCTGGTGAGAAAAGATTTTGTGGAACTGGTCAGAAAAATCAAGGCGATAGATGGAATTGAGAAGGTGACGCTGACGACAAACGGGGTACTTCTTGCAGAGGTCATGGATGAGTTGGCAGCGGCAGGCATTGATGGCATTAACATCAGCCTGGATACGCTGAATTCCGGAAAATTTATGGAGATTACCCGAAGAGACTCGTTTTCAGAAGTGTACCGGGGAATTCAAAAGGCGCTGACTTATCCGGGGATTTCACTGAAGCTCAACTGTCTGCCGCTGAGCCTTGAAGAGCAGAACCTGGAGGAAATCGCGGAACTTGCAAAGGATCACAAAATGCATGTTCGATTCATTGAAGTGATGCCAATCGGGCAAGGCAAGAAATATGAGTTCTTAAGTGAAATCCAGATTATTGAAAGACTTGAGAAGAAATTCGGGAAACTTGCACCCTACAGGGAGCAGCTTGGTTTTGGACCGGGGCACTATTATTCGATTGAAGGATTCCAGGGGAAAATCGGATTTATCAGCGCCATCAGCCATAAATTCTGCAATTCCTGTAATCGCATTCGGCTGACAGCGGAAGGATATCTGAAAAGCTGCCTTCAGTATGAGACGGGAAGGGATTTGAGAAAATCCTTGCGTTCAGGCGCTACAGATGAGGAGATTAAAGAGGCCATCATTCAGGCCATCGAAGAGAAACCCATCGGACACATTTTTTTGAGCGGTCATATCGATCAGGAAGAACATCATACGATGTCGCAAATTGGAGGTTAGGAGAGAAGAGATGAAGAGAGTAGCAATTATTACCGCAAGCGATTCCGGGTATCTGGGGAAGAGGGAAGATCTCAGCGGACCGGTGATCCAGGAGATTGTAGAAGCCAATGGGTACGAGGTCGTGTATAAGATTATGCTTCCTGATGATCAGGACAGATTAAGTGAGGAGATGCGTAACATCGCCGACGAAAACACAGCTGACCTGATTGTAACCACCGGGGGGACGGGTTTCTCGGGAAGGGACTGCATGCCGGAAGCAACGATCGCTGTCATCGAAAGAAGCGTACCGGGAATTCCCGAAGCCATCCGCGCCTTTAGTATGCAGTTCACAAAAAGAGCGATGCTAAGCCGCGCTGCCGCGGGAATTCGAAAACATACGCTCATTGTCAATCTGCCAGGAAGTCCGAAAGCCGTAAGGGAAAGTCTGGAATTTATCATCGGTGAATTAGGACACGGACTGGAAATCCTATCAGGCGAAGCGTCGAACTGTGCGAGAAAGTAGAAGGGGGAATTAAAAATGGGGAAAGTACTGGCTACGAATATCAGTGAGATCAAAGGGGTTCAAAAGAGGAATGTCCATACCGTCCGTCTAATCGAGGAGTTTGGAATCGAACATGACGCCCATGCAGGGAAATGGCATCGGCAGGTCAGCATGCTCTCTTATGACAAGATTGAAGAATTTAAGGCAAAAGGGGCGCTGGTCAAGGACGGAGATTTCGGTGAAAATCTGATTGTCCAGGGATTTGACTTCAGGAAGCTTCCCATCGGGACAAAGTTCAAGTGCAATGATGTGATTTTGGAACTGACTCAGATTGGTAAAGAATGCCACAAGGGCTGTGAAATCTTCCAATTGATGGGGGACTGCATCATGCCAAGGGAAGGGGTTTTCACCAGGGTATTAAGGGGCGGAACCATCAGCGAGGGCGATGAGATGTCGATTTTCGATTGATTTCGGACCCCTTATAGTCGATTTTGGTTAGTTTAGGGAGGGGAACATGAACAAGAAAACAATGGCATCCGCAATGATCCTCATGATGACAGCAACTCTACTAGGAGGTTGCAGCAGCAAAGCGGAAGGGTTACCCGAAACACCAGTGGAAACCATAACCGATGGGGTTCCGGCAACCGAAGACAAGGGCAGGCTGATGATGGCGACGACCACAAGCACCGCGGATACCGGACTTCTCGATTATCTGGCACCGCTATTCAAGGAAGAGACAGGGTATACCCTGGAATGGACGGCTGTGGGAACCGGGGAAGCTTTGAAGATGGGAGAAGACGGACAGGTTGACCTTGTGTTTGTCCATGCCAAGGCAAGTGAAGAAAAGTTTGTCGCGGATGGATTTGGCGTAGAAAGATTTCCAGTGATGTATAACGACTATGTGGTCGTCGGCCCTGCAGGAAATATCGCCCATACAGAGGACGTCTCTAAGGTCTTTGCTCAGATTACTGAGGAAAAACTACTCTTTTTCAACAGAGGTGACGATTCCGGAACCGACAAGAAAGAAAAGAGCATATGGAAAGCGCTCAGTATCGATCCGACATCAAATCCGAACTATTTGGAATCAGGACAAGGCATGGGTGCGACGCTGACGATGGCAGACGAAAAAATGGCCTATTGCCTGAGCGATAGGGGAACCTATCTGAAACAGAAGAAGGATGCGACACTGGGATTGGACCTGGAAGTCATTTGCGAGGGTGCAGAAAATTTGATGAATCCCTATGGCATCATCGCTGTAAGCCCAATCAAATATCCTGAGGTCAACAATCAGGGAGCGAATGTCTTTATTGAATGGATCTGTTCGAGCAAAATCCAGGAAACGATTGGAAAATATGGGGTTGCAGAATACGGACAGGCCCTATTCACACCAAATGCAAGAGAAGGCAAGTAACCCGGAAGCAATGAAGGGTTAAGATGGGAGTTGTTCTATGAATGAACTATTAAGGGGCGTTGAGGAGTTTTTTGCGAATGTTGGTGCATTGGATGCGATAAAGGTGACCTTTATCATGGCCATCTCGTCGACGTTCATTTCAGCGCTGCTCGGCACTACGCTTGGCCTGTTGCTGGAGCACCATGATTTTTCGGGGAAGAGGCTCATCATCCGAATAAACAGGACTTTGATGGGGGTACCTCCAGTAGTCATTGGGTTAGTCGTGTACCTTCTTTTGATGAGAAGGGGACCTTTAGGTTCCCTGTCCTTGCTTTTTACCATAAAAGGCATGATTCTCGCCCAAACCCTGATCATTACACCAATCATCTCTGGGATGGTATACTCCCATGCGGCACGGACAGCACCTTCCATCAGGCAGTTTGCGAGGACCATGGGGGCAGGCAAGTGGCAGACGAACCTCCTTCTTTTGCAGGAGATGAAGCATGAGATCTATTTTGCCATCGTCACAGGCTTTGGTCGGTCTATCAGTGAAGTGGGTGCGGTGATGCTTGTTGGGGGAAACATCAAAGGCAGTACTAGAACGATGACCACAGCGATTTCGCTGCTGAAAAGCCAGGGAATCTTCACTGAAGGGGTGACGCTGGGTTTCATCCTGCTGCTTATGGCGTTTATTCTCCAGTGGATGGCGGATTACTTCCGAAAGGAGGAGATTTCAGATGAAAATTACTGATTTGGAAAAGACGATCGGGGACTTCAGCCTTCAGATTTCGAATTTTAACCTCGAAGAAGGGAACATCCATGGCTTTGTCGGAAACAACGGATGCGGAAAGACGACACTGGCGAAGCTGATCATGGGGATTCTTCCTGCGGATGGCGGAGTCATCAATCTGGGGAACCTGACGCCATTGGACATGACGATGACTTCTCAGAGACCCTATCTGCTCCACATGTCGGTCTATGACAATATCATCTATCCGCTAAAGATCAGGAAAACCAAAATTGATGAGAAGCGGATTGATGAACTTCTACTGCTTTGTGGCCTGCTCGGGAAGAAGAAACAGTACGCAAGGAGCCTATCCAGTGGAGAACGACAGAAAGTGTCCCTGATCAGGGCTTTGATCTTCGATCCGAAACTGATTATCATCGATGAGACCTTATCCAATTTGGACATGGAGAGTGTCCAGTTATTCGAGAAGATGATTCTTGATATGCAGTTTTTGAAACCCGTGACCTGGATCATGATCAGTCATCAGCTTGCTCATATCTATAAGATGTGTGACAAGGTCCATTTCTTCTCGAATGGAAGGCTGGTGGAAAGCGGGACTGCAGATGAGATTTTCCTTAACTCTCAAAATGAGACCATACGAAGCTACATGAAAACCCAAATGATAGAAATGAGGGGAAACGATTGAAGTTATTGGTTGTAGACACATTGGAAGTTGCTCGAGCGAAAATGATGAAAGCCATCGGGGATTGGAAGGTTGAATCGGAGGAAGTGAAGATCACAGAAGCGCTTGGAAGGGTGCTATGTGAAGATGTTTTTTCTTCGTATCCTGTACCCGAGTTCAGGCGTTCTACCGTGGATGGCTATGCAGTGAAAGCGAAAGATACCCAAGGAGCCACGGAGAGCCTTCCTGCATTCCTGGAAGTTGTAGAAGAGGTGCTGATGGGACAGGAGGCAAAATCGACCATCATTAGCGGACAGTGCGCCTATGTCCCTACAGGAGGGATGATTCCAGAGGGAGCCGATGCCATGGTCATGGTCGAATACTGCGAATCCTTCGATGAAGACAATATCGCCGTTTATGATGCCGTTTCGCCAGGCAGGAACCTGGTGGGCATCGGCGAGGACATGATGGTGGACACGCTGCTGCTCACCCGAGGTGTAGTCATCAGGGCACAGGAGATCGGTGCACTGGCTTCCGCAGGGATAGGCGAAGTTCGTGTTTACAAGCTCATGCGTCTCACGGTGATCTCTACAGGGGACGAACTGGTTGATGTCAGTGTGAGGCCAAATAGGGGACAGATCCGGGATATCAACACCTATGCTCTGGAGGCACTTGCAAAAACGCATGGATTCCATGTGGTCCGCTCAATCGTCTTGCAAGATGAGGAGCAGCTCTTGAAAGATACTGTCAAAGAGGCCATGCTGTCCAGCGACATGGTCATTGTCTCCGGAGGAAGTTCCCAGGGGAAAAAGGACGTCACGGCCAAGGTCATTGATGAACTGGGGACCCCGGGGGTATTCACCCATGGGATTGCGCTGAAGCCGGGTAAGCCGACCATAGGTGGTTATGACACAGAAACGGCGACCATCCTCATCGGATTGCCGGGACATCCCATGGCTGCCATGATGGTCTTCGAACTCTTCGGTGTCTGGATTCTGGAAGAACTGACGGGAAAGAAGAAAAGAAAAGAGATCATTGCCACCATGGAGACCAATGTCGCCAGTGCGCCGGGAAAAGCCACCTGCCAGCTGGTCGAGCTCATCGAAAGTAAAGACGGCTATCTGGCACGTCCGATTTTTGGAAAGTCCGGACTGATCACGACATTGACCAAGGCGGACGGGTATACGATGATTGAGGTGAATAAAGAGGGACTGAAGCCAGGAGAGCTGGTAAAAGTCCAATTGTTCTAAGGAGAGATGTATGAGTAAAAGAAATCTGTATTTAAGCACAACACCAGTAGACGAAGCTCTTAAGACCTATGTGGATGCGATAAAAGAAGTCCTCAGCATCAAGTATGAGAGAATTACTGTTGTCGATGCGCTTCATCGCGTGACCAAAGAAGCAATCTATGCAAAGTACTGCTCTCCTCTCTTTAATGCCTCTGCCATGGACGGGATTGCCGTCATCGCAGAGCGAACTTACGGGGCGACAGAAGTGAATCCTGTGGAGCTCATTGAAGGGGAAGACTATGTCGTGGTGGATACCGGAGACCCTATCCGCTATCCTTTCAATGCGGTCATCATGGCGGAAGACCTCATGGAAACCGGGAACAATAACGTTCGGATTCTGAGTTCAGTGAACCCATGGAAGGATATCCGGCCGATTGGAGAAGATATTGTGGCTGGCGAAATGATTCTTCCGAGCTGCCACAAGATCCGTCCCATCGACATCGCTGTGCTTCTTTCCGCAGGGATCCTGGAGCTGGATGTGGTCAAAAGAGCTGAAGTGGCGATTTTCCCGACGGGGACAGAAATTATCGAACCGACGGAGATTCCACAGGAGGGGAGCATCATCGAATCTAATTCGAGGATGTTTGAAAACATGGTAACGGTTGAGGGTGGTGTGGCTCATCGCTTTTCACCGATTGAAGATGACTACGAGAAGATCAAGGGCAAGATCAGTGAAGCGGTGAAGCTTTATGACATGGTCATCGTCAATGCGGGGTCAAGTGCAGGCCGGGATGACTATACGGTGGAAATCCTTAGGGAATTAGGACATGTCCTGGTGCATGGGGTGGCGATTAAACCGGGAAAACCGGTCATCTTGGCCATCGTAGAGAACAAGCCGGTCATCGGACTGCCGGGTTATCCCGTATCAGCCTATATCGGATTTGAAAATTTTGTAAAACCGATTTTGGCACTGCTAAACCAGTCAGCGGAGGTATCTCGCAAGACCCTTGAGGCAGTCATCTCAAAAAGAATGGTCTCCAGTTTGAAGCATAAGGAGTATGTCCGTGTGAAGGTTGGAAGGGTTGAAGGCAAAGTCGTGGCATCACCGCTGGCAAGAGGTGCAGGTGCGGCGATGTCGCTTGTCAGGGCGGATGGATTCTGTGTGATTGAGCAGAACTGCGAGGGCATTGAAGCGGGAGAAACGGTGAAGGTGGAACTCTACAAGGACAAGGAAGAAATTGATAATACCCTCGTCCTGATTGGAAGCCATGACCTGATTCTGGATGTCATGGCGGACATGATGCCAAACCACTACAGGAACATGTTCGTCTCCAGTACGCATGTGGGAAGCATGGGCGGCCTGATGGCCTTGAAACGAAAAGAAGCCCATATGGCGCCCATCCATCTGCTGGACGAAGCTACCGGGGAATACAATGATGCATATGTCAGAAGACTGTTCAAGGAACCTATGGCAATCATCAAGGGTGTGCACAGGGTGCAGGGACTGATGGTAAAAAAGGGGAATCCACTTGGAATCCATTCCATGGCGGACTTGAAAGCACATCGCTACGTGAACAGGCAAAGGGGAGCAGGAACCAGGATACTCTTTGACTACAAGCTCAAGACATTAGGGATGAGCCCTGAAGAAATCAACGGATATGACCGGGAAGCGACGACCCATATGGCCCTTGCCGCCCTGGTTCAGAGTGACAGCGCAGATGCAGGTCTGGGGATACAATCGGCAGCGAAAACGATGGGACTGGATTTTGTGGAAATCGGCGTTGAAGCTTACGATTTCGCCATTCCAGCAAAATACCTTGAATTGCCTCTTGTTCAAGCTTTTATGTCCATCCTGAAAAGCGTTGAGTGGAAAAGGCGACTTGAGGATTTGGGAGGATATACCTGTGAGCAGTGTGGTACATATTATCTGCTATAGCGAAAAGGCCTTGCCAGGTCAAATGCTGGAAAAAGCAAGCCTGATTAAGGATTGCGGTATGCAGGGAGACTACCATGCGACCGGTGGAGAACGGCAGATCACGTTAATCTCCAAGAAAACGAAAGACTGGATGGGTTTTCAAAAAATCAAAGGAGTGTGCTTTAGCAAATTCCATGAAAACATCCTGATTGAAGGTATTATCTTGGAGGCCATGCCGGATTATGCGAGATTGGAGATTGGAAAAGCAGTTCTTGAACTTAGTCCAATCAGGAAAAAGTGTTATCCTCAGCTTTGTGAACTGGATCAGAATAAAAAAGAATGCCTGCTGAAGCAAGAGGTGAGATTTGCGAGGGTGATAACAGGTGGGGATATTGCAACCGGAATGGAGATCATCCTCAGCGGGGTTTGAAATCGGAGGAGTATTCCTTGTCCGGGAAGACCAAACACTAAAGGTTCACGGTAAAACTTGAATACAGAACATTTTGCTGGAACCAATTGAATGTTGATGGGATTGCAGAAAAAAGCATTATTTTGCATGACTGGATTTCATATTTCATTATGAATCTCGGATATTATTGCTTGAAAACAGAGAAAAGCTTTGCATTTGCAAAGCTTTTCTCTGTTTGGTACCTCAGCGGCATTACTGACAACTACCTTGAGTGTTGTCAGTAATGCCTTCAACGATAACACGTGGTACTTATGGATGCTTTCAGGTAATCTCAAACAAAACTATCGGTAAGTTTCACAGCCTTTACTTTTGATTCATTGATCCCCATCATTATTAGCCATATAATAAATGCAAACTCTGAGAAGGTTTGAGGGATTAGGAGGAATGTGTTCACTGCTTCGTAGACAGGCAACAAAAAATAAATCAATACTTCAAGGAACAAACTGCAGCCACCTGCCACCAGTAAGATGCCGAGGATTTTGGGAATTAACACAGATTTGTAAACCAAAAGTCCCAGGGGAACAAGCCATAGGCCGAAAAACACATTGGCGATTTTATAGCCATTCAAATATAAGTCATAGGAAAGCATTGCATTTGCCCTTAGTTGATCGGCTCCAATAATGTCAATTGTAAAAGTAACTTCCACATAGAAGGAGAAGAAGTAGGGAAGTGGAAGTTAGTCTTGCAGACCCTTCCATACTGGTCTGTCTGCCATATGGTTTTTCTTCTCGCATCATACAGTAATGACAGAACAACAAAAATCCAGTCTGAAATCATAGAAAAGAAAGTCGGACTAATCTCTAAATCTGAAGTTGATTTTTCATTTAACCAAAATAAGTGAAAGCCGTTGCAAATTATGCATCGGCTCTTATTTGAGTCTTACTTTCTCTTGTTTTTTCTCAGTTCCTTATGGATCAGTGTCCCGAATCCAATAAGATATGCAGTAAATGGAAGAAATCCCAAAAGGATTCCTTTTGTCTTCTTATTCATAGAATCATCACCTCTTTCTGAAAGTATGTCATAGGGAGATGAAATTGAGATTAATATCCAAGACCCTTCATTCCACTGACATGGTCGTTCCTATGAAAAGGGGAAGGTAGCTTTCGGTGTCGATGATGAGGTAGACGAAGGGACGGTCAAGCTTAACGGAATATGTCTCCATAGCGGCGGATGTCGGTGCAACTTCTACAACTGTTGCAGCTCCGGCCTTTGTGCCTTTTTCATTGACTTCAATGGCCGTCTTGTGGATGACACGGCTAATGAAGAGATTCCCTTCTGGGGAGGTGCCGATGCCTGAAAGGTCTGCCAGGTTCTCATCAAAGGCATCAGCCATCCCCATCTCTTTCAGGATTTCGGACATTTCAACGGAATACTCGCTCTTGAACTTCGGCATCATGGTGAATACGGTAGTATTCTCTGCTTTTTTCATGAGATTCTGGAGACTCTCTCCGGTTAAGGACTGGAGATACTCGGATACTGAGGTTCCTTCGTCAGGCAAAAGGGCTACAAAAGCAAATGAGCCCTCTGCGTAGTTCTTAATGAAGCCTGTTGCTTTGGTGTCTTTGAGGTATCGGGTCTCCTCTCCATACATCATGTCCACATTTTGCTTCATGCCATCTTCTGCAGTAAATTCACCGACACTGATTTCATTTTCAGCGTAGATTTTTTCCCATTCAGCTTCAAAGGAAAGGGCGTTGATGAGATACATCACGGCTTCATCCGGAATCTCATCTAGGATATCCTTGATCATGCCATCTGTTTCAATGTCGACCCAATCATTGATTGCAGTGAGTGTGGACTGATCAAAAGCCGATCTGTAGATTTTTGCACCATAGTAATTGGCATTGGTTTGAAGAAAGTCAGGGAGAACTTCTATCCTGCCGCCTTTTCTGAACCAGATGGAGTTTGCCATGCTTACTTTCAACTTTTTCTCGTCCGGAAGTTTTCTGATATACAGATTGAGCAGTTGATTCAAGGTGTCCGGCGAAAGACCGAAAACCTCTTCCATCTGCTCCCGCGTGTTTTCCTTAGCCCCGTTTGCGGTCATGCTTAGAGCGGTAAGTATGGAAATGGGTGAAACCAAGGTATTCTTTGCGGATTCATTCATCTTGAAAAGTTCAAGTGAAAAATTCATGGCTGTTAAAGTGTCTTCTTCATTGTAGGCATCAATCTTTGAGACCGTCCCTGGTGTAATGTCTTTCATGAGATCATCGCCATCGGCCACTACTTTTTTACTGCAACCTGTTCCCGTCAGAATCAAGATCATGATCATGAGCAGCGAAAGTGTAGGAATGAGATTAGATTTTTTCATAGATATCCCCCAATTTCATGAGATTATTTCCTGATCTATGGTTTTATCGTAATCCTTTCGGATAAAATAAGGTTACGGTTAGGAGACAGATGAAGAAATTCTAAGAATTTTCAACTCATTTAGCCGCTGATCTAGGTTTGTGACCGATATTCAATGATCAGGTGATGACTTAAAATATTTCGGATAGTGAAGTTTGAACCAGTCGATTATCGTTTCAATGATGACTTTGATCACTCCTGCCAGGGGCACAGTGACGAGAAGTCCCACTAAACCCCATAGTGAACCTCCAACAAGCAATACAAAAATTATAGCGGCTGGATGAAGACCCACACTATGTCCTACGATTTTTGGTGAGATGAGGTTCCCTTCTATCTGCTGGATTACGATGAAAGCAACAACCACCCACAGAGCTTTCTGTGGATCTGTGGTAAGGGTTATAAATACCGCAGGTATTGCACCAAGAAATGGTCCAATGTAAGGAACAAAGTCACCTATGCCTGCAAGAAAACCAAGGACGATCCAGTAATCGACGCCTAAGATGAGGAGTGCAATGGAACTTAGAACACCAATGATCAGAGCAACAAGAAGCTGTCCTCTGATGAATCCTCCAAGGACATCATTTATCTTGTTCATGAGTGGGAAAACCCACTTGCGGCTTCTTGGCAGGATGAGATTCTTCGAGAAAGTGGTAATTTCATCTCCGTCTTTCATAAAGTAGAAGGTCAGGACGGGTATGGTGATCACATGAACCATGCTTGAAGCAAAGGATCCCATTCCGGATAGGATATCACTTGCAGATCCGCTGAACCAGTCAGTAACGGACTGAATTCCGATATTGAAGTATTCAAATACACCTTCAAGGGTATCAGGAGCAGCTGAGTGTCCACCGATATTATTCTGATACCATTTCGAAAATCTTCCGTACCAGTTCTGGCTGATTTCAGGAAGGGCAGTTACAAGGCTGCTGATTTCTTCCACAATCATCGGGAAGAAAACATAGGAGAAACCTGTAATCAAAGCAATGAGGACGACAAATATGAGAATCACAGACAGAAGTCTTGATAGTTTCAATGACATGAGGTATTTGACAATGGGATTGAAGGCATAGGCAAGGACACCAGCGATGATAAAAGGTGTCAGAATGGACATGAGAAGGCTGGTATATTTCAGCATCCACCAGAGGCATAAAATCCCGAGCAGGATAAAAAAGAGCAAATTCAAATGAGTTAAATTGAAGGAAAGTCTCTTGTTCTCTTCCACATGTCTATTCCCTATATGATATAAAAAATAGGCAGTAAGACAAAGAAGAAAAAATAGAGCAACTAGGATCAGTTGTTCCAGTGCACCAAGATTCCGAGTTGATTCTATGGTTTGCATTGTTGCTGTTTCAGTCATTATCATCACTCTCAATTTGTATTAGCAGACTTTTTATGTTGTAGCATGATGGACTAAATTCAAATATTGATTGTTATTTTCAAACAGCACATGACAGTCTTGAATCCTGAGATCAGCCTACCTTAGTGGCTTTTGCTAAATTTCAGTAACGTTAGAATACCTGTCAAGGTAAGCATATCAGCTTATCTTGACAGGTATTCTCTTGTTTTCTCTTATTCTTTTTCGGGTACCAGTACATCTAAATGAGACTTTAAGACTTCAACTGTAAGCGGAAGCTCCGGTCCTTCCTCTCCATCCACATTACTGACATAAGTTTTACCGTGCAGCCCTTCTAGAGTCACTTTGTCCGTTATGATATAAGTCATGTTTTCTGATTCCGAAATCTTTTTACTGAGCAGCTCAGGCAACATTTTCGTGGCTTCCACGAGGTCTAGTTCATGTACAAGAAAGATATGGATTTTTCCATCTTCAAGTTTCGCCTCTGGAAAAACATCCTCAATTCCGGCCAGTTGTCCTGACAAACTCATGACAACAGCAGAAAGTTCCCCTTCAAATTCCTTTTCCGCTGAAGTTACCTTCACGTGTATCTTTTCATTCTCAAAGAACTTCTTTGCTCCAGCCCACAAGTATGCAAAAGTGCCCAGTTTCGACTTTTCTTCCGCAGTAACTTCATGAATGCTTTCAGGTATTTTTCCAACTGCAAATGCATTGGTGAAATATCTGTCTGAGGCTTTACCCAGGTCTATGGTCTGAAGATGCTCTTCATTGAGTACTTCTATGGCTTCCTCAGGGTCCAGCGGAATCTGAAGCACCCGTGCAAGATCATTCACTGTACCCATGGGAATAATCGCAAACTTCGGTCTTTTTTCATGAGGTGCAATTCCATTGACTGCCTCATTGACTGTACCGTCACCACCCACAGCAACGATAAGCTCTACCCCTTCTTTCGTGGCCGAATCTGCAAAGCGCTTTGCGTCTCCTGCGCCTTCGGTTTCCTTCACTTCCACCTCTTCATATCTTTTCTCGAGAATCTCTACAATATGATCTGCAAACTCTCCTGCTTTTTCTTTTCCAGAGGAGGGATTAATAATAACTAATGCTTTCTTCATTAGGGTTGCTCCTTCTTCTATCTTATTATTTTTTAACTCTTCTTGTGATTTAATTACTTCTTATGCTGATTATTCTGTTCTGTATAGCAATCATATACTCGATTATACAAAATGCTTATTAATGTATCGTGAATAATTTTATAATTTTTTTCTATTTTCACATTTACGCTGTGATTATCACAATGAATATAAATATCCTTATTGTGATATCATCCTCAACAACTTGAAGATCAGCATACTTGCCAATTTCCAGTGAATCCAGCTTATCGTAGACGTTGAAATACTTTGAAGGTTGCTGCAATCTCATACCTGCTGTTCCTTGTAGTTCTTGGCATGTTGACAGTTGTTCGAATAGTCGTTAAAAGGAACGGCTTTTGCGCGTAGGCGCTTGCGACTGACTTACACTTCTCCTAATTATTCTCCTTCTAAGTAAGAGTTACTTTGACAATTCACAGACCGAAAACACGCGATTAAACGAGAACATACAAAAACCTCTCAAACTATTCTAATGAAATACTTTGAGAGGTTTTTTTGTATCCATGATACCCATGGAAAACGCTATTTGGTACCCCCAGCGGGAATCGAACCCACAACTAGCCCTTAGGAGGGGCTTGTTATATCCATTTAACTATGAAGGCTTGAACACATGTTATTGTAATATATTATGAGGCTTAAGTCAATAAAACGACACAATTTAAATGCTGGGCCAGGGTTCAAGAGCCCCCAAAGTCAGCGGGTTATGTGAATCTTCAAACACAATTCTCAAACACATTGAAAGCGAGTGCAAAGACATGGAGGATGCACGGTATAAGGAGATTCGGCTGGTATTTCGGCATACTGATGGAACAGAAGGTATTTTTAAAACTAAGCTGTTACTTTCCAAATTATTTTATAATCCTCCATAATAGGCTATAATGAAAACAACATGACGTTTGAAGGAAGGTAAGATATGGAACGCATTATATTTAAAGGAAATATTATATTCACTCCAGATAAAAACCATTTTGATATCCATGAAGGCGCCTACATTTCCGTTCTGGATGGGAAGGTCCAGGAGATTTTTAAGACACTGAGACCAGAGGACGATGAAACACCTCTCTTGGATTTTGGGGACTGCCTGATCATTCCAGGATTTTCGGACCTTCATCTCCATGCTCCCCAGTTTCGGAACAAGGGCGTGGGCTATGACATGGAACTTCTGGAATGGCTGAAAGCCTATACTTTCAAGGAAGAGGAACGATTCTCGGACCTCACCTATGCAAAAAAGGTATTCAAGGAGTTCCTCCATGAACTTGTTCTTGAGGGAACCCTCAATGCCGTGATGTTCTCAAGCGTCCACAAGGAAGCGACCCAGCTTCTCTTTGACATGGTCCACGATGCTGGCATCAGAGCTTTTATCGGCAAGGTGAATATGGATCGGAACACTTCTAAAAGGCTACAGGAGGACACAGAGAAGTCACTGCAGGATACTGAGGAGCTTCTCATAGAATTCCAGTCCCTCTATCCCGAGGTGAAGCCCATTATCACGCCGAGATTCATCCCCACATGCTCCGATGAACTTCTAAGAGGGCTCGGTGAGCTGGCCAAGAAGTACCAGGTTCCCGTACAGAGCCATGTCAACGAAAACCCATGCGAAATCGAATGGGTCAAAGAACTGAATCCCGATTCCACAAGCTATGCCGAGGAATATAACAAATACGGACTCTTTGGGCAAACGAAGACCATCATGGCCCACTGCATCTACAATACAGAGAATGAAGTGGAACTGCTTAAGAAAAACGGAGTCTTCATTGCTCATTGTCCGGACTCCAACATGAACCTCTCCAGTGGGATTATGCCCCTTAGGACTTTCATCGACAAAGGGATGAAGATTGGCCTGGGTACCGACATCTCTGCAGGAGACAGCCTCAGTATCCGTCAGGTGATGATTTCGAGCATCAAGAGTTCCAAGCTCAAGTTTCTGGAGGATGGTAACAAACTAAGGCCGATTACTGCCTCGGAAGCGCTCTATCTTGCCACAAAGGGAGGCGGGGAGTTTTTCGGGAAAACCGGCAGCTTTGAGCCAGGTTATTTCTTCGATGCCCTGGTCATCGACGACGAAGACCTTGGAAAGGGGTCGGAGTACACTTTGGAGGAGCGTATCGAGAGGTACCTGTACATGGGAAGCTACAGGAATATCAGGGAGAGGATTCTCAAGGGTAAGCAGCTGCCCGTTCCAGATTAGGCGCCACGTGAGTCAGACCATGTTCCATTCGGGAATTGAAAAGGGACTGTTTCGAACTAAGCGATTAGTTCGAAATAGTCCCTTTATTTATGTGAGGAAGACCGATACTTAGGGCATGAAGAATGCCTTATGGGCACTCAGCCTCCCTTTAGATTGAAGCCTTCTTCGTTCTTGACTTGGTGATAAAGATCATGACAACGCCAAAGGCGATGGCCAGGAGGGAGATGAGCTGTGCCTGTCTCATTCCCAGGAACATCAGGCTGTCGGTCCTCATACCTTCGATAAAGTATCTTCCGATGGAGTAGAGGATTAAGTAAGAATAGAGGACAATTCCATGCTCATTGTCTTTCCTCTTTCCGAAGATGAACATGAGGAGGATGAAGCAGAGAACATTCCAAAGAGATTCATAGAGGAATGTCGGATGATAATACGTCCCGCCGATAAACATTCCCTTCTGGATGAATTCAGGGAATCTGGAGATGAACGCCTTCGTCACGGCTTCACCATGGGCTTCCTGGTTCATGAAGTTACCCCATCTGCCTATAGCCTGTGCCAGAACCAGTCCAGGTGCGGCAGCATCTGACATGTCCAGAATCTGAGCCGTGGTTTTCTTTGCTCTTAGCTTATAGATGAAGACGCCCAGGGCTGCTCCGATGAGGCCGCCATGGATGGCGAGACCACCGCTTCTGAAATCAAGCATCTCCATGAAGGAGTCATACTGCTTCCATTCGAAAATGACATAATAGACTCTGGAGCCGATAAGGGCCAGAGGGAAGGCATAGAGGAAAGCATCGGTGATATCATCAAAACTGATGGTTCCCTTGCTTCTTTTGCAATTGAGATATACGAAACTTAAGCCCACAACGACACCAATGGTAATGAGTACTCCATACCACATGATGGGTAGGCCGAAAACTGTAAATGCTACTGGATCCATAGTCCACCTCACTGTATTTTTTCTATTATTATAACATAATTGAGTATGAAGATGGTTTTAAGTTTTACGAGGCAGACCGCCGGGTGAAACTTAAAACCTGGAGAGAACAAATGTGAAGTTATTTTTTTGTCATATATGATTAAATAATTTAGATATAATTAATAAGGAAAGAATGGTAATCGTGGCCAAAACAATAGCCATCCTGAACATCAGCAGTCAGGATGGCCCGATTATAATTTTTCCCATTGAACAAATGT
>ENA-OFCF01000357-OFCF01000357.1-metagenomes-genome-assembly--contig:-NODE-357-length-20467-cov-2.357143_pt1 | contig 20467 bp, 18 predicted proteins | sample MGYA00153387_OFCF01 | MGnify analysis MGYA00153387
CTGCTAGCAGCTGGCGAAAATAATCATTAGATGTAGTGCCCGCAATATTTAACAGAGAACCTGTTGCGGCGGTTACAGTTGGGGCAGTGGTGGCATCGGGATAACTTCCATACTCGTTCTCGAATTCAAACAGCGCTAGGCCCATCTGGCGGGCGTTGCTGACGGCCTCGGTCTGATCGGCCTTTTTCCGCTGGCGGATCACCATGGGGGCGGTGAGGCCGGCGAGAGCCGCGATGATGACGATAACGACGAGGAGCTCCACCAGGGTGAAACCGCGACGCATCAGGGTATATTTGGTTTTCATAGGTTTATTTATCTTTCTGTTATGGGTTGGGGCAAATCGCCCCGGTTTTTTATAGCCGCTCGGCGTGATGCCGTAGGGCTACGATAAAACTAGGCCCCCGGTTTTCTGATGCAAGCGGGAAGTTGTCGCGGCCGCTCACCCGGAAGCGCTACAAATCACGTCCGGCGTGCTCGTCCCACGATTGCCGTGCTCTCCGCTTGGCCGTTGCGGGCGGCGGTGACGAGCAGTGGATCGAGGAAAATCTTGGGCGAGCAGGGGCAGTGGCAAATTTTCCAGGAAAAACTTTCTGGTCCCCATCTACCGGCGGCCCAGGTCGCGACGAAATGCGTCCAGCAGACGAAACTCGCGGTCGGTGATCGGATAGGGACCGGCAAACTCGACCGAGCGCCGGCTCTCCGGCTGGGTGCGGCAGGCGAAGGCCTCGCGAGCGGCCAGGTAATAGAGGATGAAATAGCGGCGATTACCGGTGCCGGTCTCCGCGAGGAAATTCGGTAGGCCCTTCTGGGAAACGAAGACCTGCAGATCCGGGTAGGCGACAGCCTGGATGGCGAGTCGTCGAAAGCCGAAGGATGGAGGCTCTTTCCGCACCAGCATGATCTGGTCCTGTGCCGCTGCATCCCGGCTGCCGGGAAGCCAGGTATTTCCCGCAGGGGAACAAGCCGCGGCGAGCAGGCAGGCGGCGAGGCACGCTATTTTTGGGGCCTTCATGGCAAATCTAGGGCGCGACACCACGGCTGGTGCGGTCCTTGCGAATGAGGGCCTCGATCAAGCGTGTATTCGGCCGGTTTCCCTCGGAATCGATGAAGAACGCGGTCTCCATGGGGACGAGAAATTCCACCGCCGAATTGATCCCCACCAAGCGACCGTAGGCATCCACGACCGGTCCGCCGCTGTCGCCAGGCTGGAGCGGGATATCGATTTTAAACCGGCGGTTCCGTGTGAAAGGCCCCTCGGGGGCGAGCGCGGTGGAAAGCTTGCCGTCGCCCGACCGGAAGCCGGTGGAAATCCCGCCGTGGATCACGCCGTTTCCGGCCGCGAGCCAGCGCTCGGGAGGAGTCCATCGATAATAGTAAGGGGTTTTCACCGGAATGTGCAGAAGCGCCAGATCTGCGGCCTCCGAGCGCCAGACGACGCGAGCCCGCATGGGTGATAGCCGTCCGCCTTGGCCGTAGATCAGGAAGACGTTTCGCCCGGCGATCCGCGATAGCACGTGGTCCGCCGTCAGGAAATAGCCATCCGGCGCGATCGGGGCCGCGGAGCCTCCGTCCGCATCGCCGGGAGCCTGGGCGCTTGCGAAATTCCGGCTCACCCAGCCGCTGAGGCTGCTACGATCCGTGACCACAACGGCACTAACGCGCTCTGCAACCATCTGGCGGGTCGACTGGCCGGGCGCCACCGCATCGGGTGGCGGAGAAACCGAGCATGCTTGAGTCAGACAGCCCACCAGTAGAACTCCCGACAGCCGAACCATGATTTCCATCCGGACGGACAAAAGCACAGCGATCCGCAGCCGTCACACTTGATTTTGGCTTTCGCCCAACAATCGGGCGATCACGAGGCGGAAGGGCGAAGGCATCACGAGGGCTAGCACCGCGCCTGGCTCCACCCAGGCCTCATCTGCGGCGATCGCAAAGTTTCCGCGCAGCGACTCGCCCTCGTGGACCCGCAGCGTGACCCGGTAGCGGGTGATGGTGTAGCGGTGCAAATCGAGGACCGGCAGCGTGGAAAATTGCGCCGGCTCGCGGGTCGGCAGTTTCCACAGTCCCTCGCGCCGGCGGCCGCTCTCGCGGTGGAGCAGCAGCCGGCCCTGCGGGTCGCGCAGCCAGAGCGCATGCTCATCCATCCGGGTGACGGGTGTCTTCGCGCGCTTCACCGGCAGGCGGTCCGGCTCCCGCGTTTGACAAAATGTGGCCACCGGGCAGCTCAGGCAATCCGGCACGCCCGGGCGACAGATTTTCTGGCCCAGCTCCATCAGCGCCGAGTTGTAAGCCCGCGGCCAATGCGGATCCGCCAGCGCTTCCGCCCAGGCCCATAGCTGCTTGAGGCCGGCCGGGCCATCGACCGGTTCGGAAAAATCCATTAACCGCGAGAGCACGCGGGCCACATTGCCATCGACCACCGCCGACGGCAGGTCCATGGCGAAGGACCGCAAGGCCCCCGCCGTGTAGCGGCCCACGCCCGGCAGTTTCATCAAGACCCCGAGCTCCTGCGGAAATTTCCCGCCATGCCCGGCGATGACCGCCCGCGCCGTTTCCCGCAGCATCCGGACCCGCCGGTAGTATCCCAGTCCCTCCCACGCCTTCAACAAGCGCTCATCATCCGCCTCCGCCAGCGATTCCACGTCGGGGAAGGCCGCCAGGAAGCGAGTGTAGAAACTCCGCCCGAGCACCGTCGCGATCTGCGTCTGTTGGAGCATCACCTCGGAGATCAAAATGGCATACGGCTCGCGGGTCCGCCGCCACGGGTAGTCCATCCCATTCGCCGCGAACCATGCCACCAAGGCTTGGCGGAATGCCACCCGCCCCTTCACCGCATCCTTCGTCCATCGTGGCTTGAGCATCGCGGCGCAGAGTCGGGGAAGATCGCACCAGGCGCGAAACATTTTGCGGCCGACCGCCCCCGGGCTTTGCGGTTGGCATTTCATAACGCCCCGGCAATAGTCCAGCTTCTTCCCTGCCACCGCCATGCTCCGCACGATCCTCGCCTCGCTGCTTCTGACCGCTCTCCTGCCCGCCGCCACGCGGGTTTTCCAAATTTTCGAGGGCGATGGATGGGACGCTTGGAAGGCGGAGGGTAATGCCTTCGGCGCGGCCCCAGCGGCAGGCAAAACGGAAGGCATGGAAAAGTCGTTCACCGCGTTTTCCAACGACAGTCTCGCAGCCTCAAACCACGGCGGAGATTCTTCGAAAGGCAGTCTGACCTCGCCGGAATTCACCATCGCGGAGCCCCACATCACCTTCACCATTGCAGGGGGCGATTATGCGGGGAAAACGGCGGCGCAGCTGCTGGTCGACGGCAAGGTGGTCCGCGAGGCGGTGGGAAAACAGACACTGCGGCTTGGCACGGCCTTGTGGGATGTCCGTGAATTCAGCGGCAAGCAGGCAAAATTCCGGCTGCTTGACGACGAGTCCGGCGAGTGGGGCTTCATCGCGGTGGATCACGTAACTTTCACCGACGACCCAAACCAGAATTTCCCGCCGACCACCCGCGAGGGGAAAGCCTTCGTCGACGGTCTGGTGCCCGCCGAATCAGTCGCCGGCATCAATATCCCGATCGACAGCACCTTGACCGTCGAGGCGACCTACAGCGAGCATCAGCTCACCTCCCCCACCGCGATCACCTTCGACGAGCAAGGCCGCATCTATGTTTCGGAAACGCATCGCTACCGGGACGGCGTTGAGGACGACCGGGACAACCTCTTCTGGTATCTCGACGACCTCGCGACGAAGACCACCGGCGACCGCCGGGCACTTCACGAGAAGTGGAAGCACAAGGTCCCGCTGGCGAAACTCACCGCCAAATCCGAGCTGATCCGCCGACTCGCGGATACAGATGGCGATGGCAAGCTCGATGAATCCAAGGTGTTCGCGGGCGATTTCAAGGACGTCCTCGACGGCACCGCGGCCGGCGTGTTTTTTTACGAAGGCAGCCTCTACTTCGCCTGCATTCCGAAGATCTACATGCTGCGCGATACCGATGGCGACGGCGCGTCGGACGAACGCAAGATTGTGGAGGAAGGATTCGGTGTGCGTATCTCCCTGTCAGGTCATGACCTGAACGGATTCACCCTCGGCCCGGACGGGCGGATCTACGGGACGATCGGCGACCGCGGCCTAAGCGTCGTGACCAAGGAGGGCGTGAGCTACGATTATCCGAATGAAGGCGCGGCATTCCGCTTCGAGCCGGACGGCAGCGGCTTCGAGATCTTCCACACCGGTCTGCGGAACCCCAAGGAAATCGCCTTCGACGCGCTGGGGAATGCGTTTTCCGTAGATAACAACTCCGACCAGGGCGATGCCGCGCGCATTGTCTATCTGGTCGAGGGCGGCGACTCCGGCTGGCAGATGGAGCATCAGGCGATGCATACGTTTCACCGCCAGATCGGCCTCAAGGATCTTCCGCCGAACCGCTGGATGGCCGAAAAGATGTGGGAGCTGGAAAACCCCGTGCAGCCGGCCTTCATGCTGCCGCCGACCGCACACCTGTCGTCGGGGCCCTCCGGCCTGACAGCCCACCCGGGCACCGGTTTCCTGGAGAGCGAGGCCGGGCGCTTCCTCATCTGCGACTACCGCGGTGGTGCGGCGAACTCCAGTATCTGGTCCTTCGAAATGAAACCCAAGGGCGCGGGCATGGAAATGACCGACTCACGGCCCTTTGCCTGGGGCATCGCCGCGACCGATGTGGAATATTCCTGGGATGGTAAGGTCTATGTGAGCGACTTCATCAACGGTTGGAAATCCCATCAGGACGGTCGCCTGCTCTCGCTGGGAGCCGGCGCGAAAACCTGGCGCGCGCCGGATGCCGCGAGCGCCGCGAAGATCATGAAGGAAGGCTTCGAGCACCGCAGCGCGGCCGAATTGGCAAATCTCCTGAAGCACCTCGATACCCGCATCCGCCTCCGCGCGCAGATCGCTCTCACCCGGAAAAGTGACGCGCTGGAGCGCTTCAGCACCGCCACCGCCTCAACGAATTTCCTCGTCCGGATCCATGGCATCCAGGGCCTTGGTATTCTTGCCCGCCGCGGCTCGGTTCCGCTGCCGGCCGCCGAGTTTGGCGATATCCCATCGGCAAAGACCCGCGCTGAGGCGGAGACCAAGCTGATCACGCTGCTCGCGGACAAGGATGCCGAGATCCGCGCGCAGACACTCCGTGCGCTTGCCGACGGGAAGGGCGACGCGAACGCCATCCCTCTTGGTCCTCTGCTGGCCGATGCCTCGCTGCGCGTCCGCTTCTTCGCCGCGCTGCTGGTGGGCAAGCGCAAGATGATCGGCTACTACGGCCCGATCTGCGATCTCCTGCGGGAAAATGACAACCGCGACGTCCACCTCCGCCATGCCTGCATTTACGCGCTGCAAGGCATGGCCGACAAACCGGCGACGCTTGCCGCGCTCGTCACTGATGAGTCCGCCGCCGTGCGCCTCGCCGCCACGGTCGCGCTGCGCCGGATGAAAAGCGCCGCTGTCTCGCGCTTCATCACCGACGCTGACCCCAAGATCGCCGACGAGGCGATCCGCGCGATCTGCGACAACGACATGGTCGCACAGCGCCCGGGCGTCGCCGAGCTGCTGGACGATCTCAGCGTCCGCACCTGGTCGCCGTTCATGCTGCGCCGCCTTGTTCACAATGCTTTCCGCATCGGCACTCCGGAGAATGCCGATCGCTTGCTTAAGTTCGCGGCCGATCCGGCGCAGCCGGAAGTGGTCCGGCAGGAAGCGCTCCGCCTCCTCGCCATTTGGGCAGAGCCATTCCCCGCCGACCAGCTGACAGGCCACTTTCGTCCTTTGGAAAAGCGTGATCCCGAGTTGATCCGCCCCATCCTCGTCGCCGCGCTGCCCGGACTGCTGAAGCAGGACGGTGCGATCCTGACCGCCGCGCTCGGCCTGGTCGGAACCTACCAGCTCGACATCCCCGCACTCGATGAGGAATCCCTGCGCACGATGGTGAGAAATGCAGCCGCCCCCGCCCCGGCCCGCGCCATCGCGCTCGATCTGCTCGTCCGCCGCAAGCCCGAAAACCTCGGCACCTTCCTCACCCAAATGGCCAGCGATTCCTCAGACGCGGTCGCACTCACCGCCCTAGCAGCCATCGCCCGTCTCTCACCGGATGCAGCGCTGCCCACCTTAAAAGCTGCCGTGGATTCTCCCAATCCCGCCCGCGCCCAGAAAATCTGGGAGATCCTGGCCCAGCTCCCGGGGGATTCCGTCGATGACATTTTCACAAAGAAACTTGCCGAGCTGCGCGCTGCTAACGGGATTTCCCCGGCCGCCATCGAGCTCACCGCCGCGGCGAAAAATCGCAAGTCTCCTGCCGTCAAGGAAGCGCTCGCCGCGCTCGAAGAATCCCTGAAGTCCCACCCGGATCCCCTCGCGAAATGGAACACCTCGCTCGAAGGCGGTGACCCCGTAGCCGGTGCCGCGCTCTTCAGTTCTCACCCCGCAGGCGAGTGCATGCGCTGTCACCGTGCCGAGGAAGGCCACGCCGCCGGTGGCGAAACCGCGCCGAATCTCGCCGGCATCGCCACCCGCCATACGGACCGCCGCTATTTCCTCGAATCCCTGGTCAGCCCCGGCACCATCGTCGCCCCTGGCTTCGGCACGGTCCTTGTCGACTTCAAGAATGGTGCCTCCCTCACCGGCAATCTCATCGCAGAGTCCAAGGACCACCTCGACATCGACGCCACCGGGAAACTCCTCCGCGTCAGCCGCAGCGACATCGCGTCATTCACCCCGCCGGTCTCCCCGATGCCACCGATGGGTGACTTGCTAAACCCGGGCGAGCTTCGCGACATGATTGCCTGGCTTGCCAGCCTCAGTCAGAGCGACGGGGGAAAAAAAACCGCGCCTGCCGTCACCTTCGTCTCGCTCGATCCCGCCATGCTGCCCGTCGCCGACAAACCCGCCGCCGCCGCTCCGGGCAGCATCGCGCTCGACCCCGCAGTCATGAAACTCGGCCAGCAACAATTCCTCCTCTGCGGTGCCTGCCACGGCCAGCAAGGTGAGGGCACGGCCGCCGGTCCGCCGCTGGCAGGCTCCGAGTGGGTCACGGGTCCCGAGGAGAACCTCATCCGCATCCAGCTCCGCGGCCTTCAAGGTCCGATCATCGTAAAAGGGCAGGAATATAACTTCCCCGCGGGGATGGGTGCCCTCGCCTATCAGACCGACGACCAGATCTCAGCCGTCCTCACCTACATCCGCAACTCCTTCGGAAACGCCGCGCCGCCCATCGCCGCCGCCGCCATCGCCGCCCTGCGCAGCGAAGTCGGCAAGCCCATGATTACCGCTGCGGAACTCATCCCGCCCTTAGCAGCGGTGCCGAAGCCCGCCGCCGGCGCCCCACCCGCCATGGTTTCCACGAAATATCAGGCCCTCGTTCTGGAATCCACGCTGCCCAAATGGATCGCCGCCGCCGTCCTGCTCGGATTGCTCGCCTTCATGGCTCAGGCTTTCAGGAAATAACCACGCACTCCTCCGCGCATGCGGGCAATCCTCCAACGGGTCCTGAAATCTTCAGTGGAAGTCGAAGGGTCGATCGTTTCGGAAATCGGCCCGGGCCTCCTCGTCCTGCTAGGCGTGGAGGATGGCGACGCGGCGGCGGACGGCGATTGGCTGTGTGGCAAAATTTCGCGGATGCGGATCTTTCCCGATGACGAGGGGAAAATGAACCTTTCGCTGCTGGATACCGGCGGAGATGTCATCGTGGTGAGCCAGTTCACGCTGCATGCCTCGACGAAGAAGGGCAACCGGCCATCGTTCCTGCGGGCGGCCGCACCGTTCCTCTCAGAACCGCTATACGAGGGATTCTGCGCCGCGCTGGAGCGGGAGCTCGGCAAGCCGGTAGGCCGCGGAGTTTTCGGCGCGGACATGAAGGTGGCGATGGTGAACGACGGCCCGGTCACGATCCTACTGGATAGCCGGGCGCGGGAATGAGGGGGATTTTTTAACCGCGAATGCACGCGAAGGGATGCGAATGCTGAATTTTCAGTGAACATCTTCATCCATTTGCGTTTATTAGCGTCCATCCGCGGATGCTCGGTTTCCCCATCGCCGCCAGGAACCAAGCAATCTCTTGCATCGTCCGGAGGCGCTGCCTAGCTTTCCGCCGCCGTGCCGATAACTGCCATTCTAGCCCTTGAAGATGGACGCTGTTTCGAAGGAACTGCCTTCGGAGCCACTGGAACCACCACCGGAGAAATTTGTTTTAACACCTCGATGACGGGCTATCAGGAGGTCATCACCGATCCCTCCTACCGCGGCCAGATCGTCGCGATGACCTACCCGGAGATTGGGAATTACGGGATCAATGCGGAGGACGCCGAGTCCGCCGGGCCGCACATCCGGGCCTTCGTGATCGGCGAGCTGTGCGAAGTGCCGTCGAACTGGCGTTCCACCCAGCCGCTGGCCGCCTACCTGGGGGAAAATGGCATTCTCGGTATCGAGGGCATCGACACACGCGCGCTGACCAAACATTTGCGCTCGCGCGGGGCCATGCGCTCCTGTGTGACGACCGAGCTGGACGCCGATGCCGCAGTCGCGGCCGCCAAGGCCTCTCCTTCCATGGAGGGAATGGACTACGTGAAAGAAGTTTCCACGCCATCCTCCTACCTGTGGAGCGACGAGTCACGCGAATGGACCTTGCCCAATGTCTTGACCCAGCAGACGGAATCTTACCTGCCCTTACCGCCCGTCCGCCACCGCATCGTGGCCTACGATTTCGGGCTGAAATTCAACATCCTCCGCCGCCTGCGGCAGGCGGGCTTCGACGTGGAGGTCGTGAACTCCCGCACCACCGCTGCCGAAGTGCTGGCGAAAAAGCCCGATGGCCTGTTCCTCTCGAACGGTCCCGGCGATCCGGCGGCGCTTGGCTACATCCACGAGGAAATCCGCGCGTTGATCCCCAAGCTGCCGGTGTTCGGGATCTGCCTCGGTAACCAAATCCTCGCCCACGCCTACGGCGGCAAGACCTTCAAACTCAAATTCGGTCACCGCGGTGGAAATCAACCGGTGAAGGACCTCCGCACCGGCAGGATTTCCATCACCTCGCAGAACCACGGATTCGCCGTGGATGCGGAATCGCTGCCGCCGGAAATCGAGGTCACCCACATCAACCTGAACGACGGCACCGTCGAGGGCATGCGCCACCGCGACCTGCCGGTCTTCAGCGTCCAGTATCACCCCGAGGCCGCCCCCGGACCGAACGATGCCAGCTACTTTTTCAACGAGTTCGCCGAGCTGATCGACCGGACGAAATAGATTCTTACCGCGAATGGACGCAAACGGACGCGAATTGGTTTTGAAGGATGAGGTCTATGCCGTCATTTCCTGCGCTTTGGAAATCATCAATGGGTTGGGTCATGGACTGCACGAAAAGCCCTACGAAAACGCACTTGCCGTCGAGTTTGGTCATCGCGGAATACCCTTCGTCCAACAGCCCCGATTTCCCGTTCTATGGAAAACTGTCCTCATTGGCGAATTCATCCCGGACCTGATCGCATACGGTAAGATCATTGTTGACACCAAAACCATCGAATATATTTCCCCGAACGAACGCGGCCAGATGTTGAATTATCTCCGGATCACCAAGCTGCAGGTCGGCGTCATCATCAATTTCAAGAAACCCAAACTCGAGTGGGAACGCATTGTTCTCACCGCCTGATTTCCCTCTTCCATTCGCGTCCATTCGCGTCCATTCGCGGTTAAAAATATCTTAATGAATACCATCATCATCGGTCTCCAGTGGGGGGACGAAGGCAAAGGCAAAATCGTCGATTACCTCACCGAGGCGTCCGACGTCGTCATCCGCGGCCAAGGCGGAAACAATGCCGGCCACACGGTCATCGCGGGCGGCACGAAATATGTCCTGCACCTGCTGCCATCCGGGATCTTGTGGGACTCGAAGACCAACGTCATCGGCAACGGCGTCGTCATCGACCCCATCGGCCTGGTGCAGGAAATCGAGCGGATCGAGAAACAGGGCGTGGCGATCACGGCGGAGAAGCTGCTCATTTCCGACCGCGCCCATGTGGTGCTGCCCTTCCACAAGGAACTCGACGCCGCGCGGGAAGCCGCTTTGGGCGACCTGAAAATTGGCACCACCAAACGCGGGATTGGCCCGGCCTACGCGGACAAGGTAAACCGCTGCGGGCTGCGCATCGCGGATTTCTTCGACCGGGAGTTCACCGTCCAGCAAATCACCCGCCGCGTCGCAGAGGCGAATGAAGTGCTCGCCCGCCGCGGCTTGGCGACCTTCGAAGCGGAGCAGGTGATCGAGGAGGTTTATGTGGCTTTTGAGCGGCTGCGCCCGCACGTCTGTAACACCATCCCGGTGCTGCACGCTGCGTGGAAATCCGGAAAGAACCTGCTATTTGAAGGGGCGCAAGGCACCCTGCTCGATATCGACTTCGGCACCTATCCGTTCGTCACTTCCTCGAACACCACCGCCGGCGGCTCCTGCACCGGATCCGGCCTGCCGCCCACGGCAATCCAGTCGGTGATCGGCGTGTGCAAGGCCTACACCACGCGCGTCGGCTCGGGGCCTTTCCCCACCGGGGACGAGGGTCTATCGAAGTATCTCCACGGCCTCGGCCGCGAGTTCGGCGCCACCACCGGCCGCCCGCGCGGCTGCGGCTGGCTGGATACGGTGCTGCTGCGTTTCGCCTGTATGGTCAACGGCATCACCGGCCTCGCTGTCACCAATGTCGACGGACTCGACGAATACGAGACGCTGCAGATCTGCACCGGCTACGACATCGACGGCACCCTTCACGACCTCCCGCCAGCCGACCGCAAGGCGTGGGACAAGGCGGTTCCCATCTACGAAACCCTGCCGGGCTGGAAGACCGATACCACAGCCTGCACGAGCTACGATCAACTGCCCCCGCAGGCGAAAGCCTATCTGAGCCGCCTCGCGGATCTTTGTGGCGCGCCGATCGCTTTCGTCGGAGTCGGTCCGGACCGGGTGCAAACCCTGGTGGTTTCCTGACCATGCCGTCCCATCCGGAAATCCCCCGCCACATCGCCGTCATCATGGATGGCAACGGCCGCTGGGCCAAGGATCGTGGCCTGCCCCGGCTTCAAGGCCACCGTGCCGGCGCGGAATCAGTCCGCGAGGTGATGGAAGCCTGCATCGAGCTCGGCGTGAAATACCTCACGCTCTATGCATTTTCCTCGGAGAACTGGAGCCGTCCCGAGACCGAGGTGTCGGCTCTGATGGGATTGCTCGACCGCTTTCTCGACGAGAAAGCCAAGGATCTCGACCGCCAGAACGTGCGGCTGCTTGCCATCGGCCAGCTCGACCGGCTGCCCGCGAAAACCCGCGCCTTGATCGAGCGGATCAAGGCCCGCACCGCCAACCACACCACCATGACGCTGGTGCTCGCCCTGTCCTACGGCGGCCGCGAGGAGATCGTCGCGGCCGCCCGCTCGCTGGCGGAGGATGCCGTAGCCGGGACCATCGGCGTAGCGGATATCGACGGCGAGCTATTCGCCAGCCGCCTCCAGACCGCCGGCATTCCCGATCCGGATTTACTTATCCGCACCTCGGGCGAGATGCGCATCTCCAACTTCCTGCTCTGGCAGATCAGCTACGCCGAAATGGTGATCGTGAAAAAATACTGGCCGGATTTTCGCCAGGGCGACCTGTTCGAAGCGGTTCACGAATACAAGCGACGCCATCGGCGCTTCGGGGCGCTGTAGCCGCTTACATCGTCGGCAGCTGCACCAACTTCGAGAATTCGTAAGAATGCTTGGCCAGGAATTCCGCTTGCTGCGACCCGGAGAAGCTGCGGTTACGGAGTTGGTCGATTCCGAAGTCGGAGATTACCGTTACGGAAACCTCCATGGCAGTGATCCGTCCTGAAGCGACTTGAGCCGCGCTGAATCTGCCTGCACCCAGTTCGGTTTTAATCCCTGTGCCTTGAATAGTGAAGCTCTTGGTGGTCTGCCCCGAATTCGACTGGGCGATGGTGATTGGGTAGTTGACCAGCGTCGGCGGGGTCTGGGTCGTATCAGTAATCTGGACGTGAAAGGTCACCGAGAATTGGAACACGTTTTCACAAACGAAATTCTTGGGGTCCGAGAGTCGAGGACCGAAAGCGGCGGTAAACACGCTGTCCAGGCTTTTTGCCACGTTGGTAGAATCCGTCAGGCCGAGAAGCCTGGTGAAGGTTTCGTCAGGATTGATCAGCAGGCGGTTTAGAACAAAAGTTCTGTAGGTGCCGGCACCCGCGGTCAGAGGGTCCCTGTATTCCAAACTATAAGCCACGCAGGACACATCGCCTCCGCGGTCTGCAATGGGATCGCCGATCTTGCCATCATAGCGATCCGTGGCAGCGGTGAAGAAAATCAGATCCGACGCATTGGTACTCTGGAGATTTCCACCAATCGGATTGTCCGGGGCCATAGCCGAAAGCCATTCGCTCGTGTTTCCGCGACGGACGACCAGCGATTCGAAATCACGAGACATGGTATCAATCATTGTTTTTGCCTGGCGGGAGGCCCGGAGCTCGGCGCGGCTGCGGTTCCACGTATCGAGCGCGATGGAGGTGATGGAAACCAACACAGTCACGATGATGGTCGTGATGGCCATGGCGACCATGAGTTCCATCAGGGTGAAGCCGCGTCTGATGGAAGAAGTCCGCTGGGTTTTCATGGGTGGATTTGTTGAATGAAATTAGCGGCGCACCGCCAGATTGCGGGTGAAGACCGGATTCCTGGCGTTGGTGAACCGGGTGGTGAACGCCGTTCCGCTGAAGTAGGCTTCAGTCTTGGCAGGGAGCTGGTGGAAGTCCGCGGCAAAAGCAATCACCGCCTCCGGAAAGAGATCCGAGGTTCCGGTTGCCGCGCCGCCATCTTTGGGATCCTTGATGGTCCCGGGAGTGCCTAACCGCAATTCCCCGGAATTGAATACCAGCTGGGTGCACTTCACGAGATAGACCGCGCCTTCCACTGCTTTCAGATCGTCGATAAAATTCCTGTCGCTTTTCCGGCGCACCATGGGAACGACAATGTAGTCCTTACCCGGAAGCTTATCACTTGTGCCGATCACCGGCCTCGGGGTGCCATCGGTCCGGGCCACCCCTGCCGCTTCGCCGCGGTATTGATAAACCAGCAGTGCGTTGGCTTGGTTACTGGAATCCTTGATCCACTCGAATGATTTGTTGAATCCGGTCCTCAAGGAAGTTTCGGTGGGCCGCAAAGTGACGAGCTCCTGTTCCAGCGTCGATGCGAGTCGATCCGCCTGCTGAATATTGATCGATTTGCGGATGCCTTCGGCAGCTGGCGTGAAAACGACCATGAAACCCGTCAAAAGCACGGCCAGAACGCCGATGGCGATGACAGTTTCCAGTAGGGTAAAGCCGCGGCTGCAGTGGGATCGGAAGGGTTTCATAAAATTAGAAGTCGTCGCCGGCTTTGATGGATTTTAGGTCCGTGTTGATTTGTTCGGGGCTGCGGAACACCGACGTGCCGCCGTTCCGCCAAATCACAAAACCACCGAAGTCCCGGACACCGGCGGAAGTTACCCGCGGCGCTGAAGCGGTTGCGGACCTGTTCAGGACCCGGCTGCCAGCTCCGATCACAAAACTCGCTCCCGGCGTCTTGCAAATGCCCTCGCTATTGATCTCGTAGATGTAATAGCTGCCCTTGAATGGAGAAGCGGCTCTTAAAGTGACTCCATTCGAATCCTTGATGTTCGAGTCGGTGATTTCATCAATGGCCCCACTGCCGGAGTGATCCCTCTTGCTGTATTCGCGGCTGAAAAACGTCTGATCAGGCAGGACAACTCCCCGGCTGGAAAGTTCCCAGGTCGGTGTGGCGCTGGTCGGATTCTTGGCCTGTCCGAAGATGGGACTATTGACATTCCGTTCAATTTCCTCGGTGACCACCAAGATCTTCCTGAGATCCTCACTGGAGTTGTTGGTAAGCGTCTTGGCGACCAGCACCGCCGTGCGCAGACGCTTGCCAGTGGCGGTGGCGCGGGCCTCTTCAAACATGGATTCGGCGGAAGCGACGCCACTGGTCACGCCCTTGCCGCCCATTCCACCCAGGCCAATCGCTCCGGCGGTCATGAGGATGGACATGATGGCGATGACGACGAGCATTTCGACCAAGGTAAAACCTGGGATCGGCCGCCGATTGCAGGATTTTTGCGCAACAGGATTCATGGGTTTGAGGGTCGGGTTGGGGATCAAAATGGTGTGAGTTGGAAGATCCCGCAAGGGGGAAATGTCCATACATCGCATTTACGAGGGAACGCAATTGCGCGGATAGCGGCCGCCATTGGGGCCGCTGGCCCAGAGCCACGCCGGGCCGACCATGTCGCGGATGTCCTTGCGTGTTGCTTCCCAGCCAAGGAGTTCCTTGGCCAATGACGGGTCAGCCACCAGCGAGGCCGGGTCGCCTTCCCGCCGCGGGCCGTATTTGACAGGAACCGTGCGGCCGCTGATCTGCTCCACCGAGGAAATGATTTCCTTCACCGAAACGCCGACTCCGGTGCCGAGATTGCAACGGACGGACGCGCCGCCCGCCACCAGGTGATCAAGCGCACGGGCATGGGCGTCCGCCAGGTCTTCGACATGGATGTAGTCCCGGATGCAGGTGCCATCCGGCGTATCATAGTCGGTGCCGAAGACTTCCAGGTGATCGATTTCGCCGGTGACGGCCATCATCACCCGCGGGATGAGATGGGTCTCGGGATCATGATCTTCTCCGATCTTCGCGTCCGGCGAGCAGCCGCTGGCGTTGAAATAGCGGAGGCAAGCGCTCCGCAGGCCCCATGCGGTGCCGCAGTCTTCGAGGATTTTTTCCACCATCAGCTTGCTCATGCCGTAGGGGTTGATGGGTGACTGGCGGTTGCTCTCAGTGATCGGCAGCTTGTCCGGCACGCCGTAAGTCGCGCAGGTGGAGGAGAAGACGAAAACCATGCAGCCGGACTCCTGCATCACCTGCAGGAGCTTGATCGGTTCCGCGGTGTTGTTCTGATAGTATTTCAGAGGATCGGTCACCGACTCGCCGACGTAGGCGTAGGCCGCGAAATGAATCACCGCGCCGAAGTGATGCTTGGCGAAAAGCCCGCGCATCAGCTCTTGGTCACCGACCTCGCCGATGACCAGCTCCACGCCCGGATCGACGATCGCCTGCTCGTGGCCGAACACCAGATTGTCGAGCACCACGATTTTCCGGCCTTGGCCAGCCAGCAGGCGCACCGTGTGGGAACCGATGTAGCCGGCCCCTCCAGTGACAAGAATCGGCGCGTTTGGGTCGGTCATAGTGTTATGGGTGAAGAAAACCGGAGAAGACGCCACCCTGTCAACCCGGCGCGATGACGCAGGGAAAATTCCCGCAAAATGCCTTCGAATAGGACCAGAAGCTGTGCTGTCTTAGGCCCATGAAGAATTACCTTCGAATTTTGGCCTCGGGGGCCTTGGTGCTCACCGCCTTGGCCGTTTCCTCGTGCGCATACGATCCCTACTATTCCTCGGCCTCGGTCGGCGGATCTTACAACTCGGGCTACAATGGCGGTTATGGCTACAGTGGCGGCTATGGCGGATCCACTTCGGTTTTCATCGGCACGGGTGACCCGCATTGGGGCTACGATCCGACCTGTTACAGCTATTTCGATTACCGCAGCAGCCGGTATTATGATCCCTACAACTACGGCTACTACCCGATCGGCTACCGACCACGGGCCGTTTACGGAATTTCCCATCCCCATGGCTGGCGTGCCGGGGGCGGCTACATCCGTCCGCCAGGCCGGGTTTACGATCGCACGGTGTCCAACTATCGCGGTCGCTCGACTTACGATCGCCAGCGGCAAAGCGGCTACGATCAGAACCGGGTCCAAGGCAACCGGACGTCCAACAGCCGTTATTCCCGGGAAACCCAACAGAATTCCAGCCGCCGTCAGGAAGGCAACTACCGGCCAGCCTCCAACGATTACCGGGAACGTCAGCGCGGAGAATCCGCCCGCCCGTATTCGCGGTCAAATGCCCGTGAGGAATCCGGGCGACGCCAGCCCTCCCGCTACAACACACCCGTGAGAAACGCGGACCGCCAGCCTGCGGCCCGCCAGGAAAATCGGCGTGGCGACGGCGGCGGCCAGCGCGAACAGAAAGCGGAAAAGGAAAACGGCCGCGTGCGCGGATATCGTTAATCGCTCCGCGTCCCGGCGTCGCGATGCGCTTCCCGCCGCGCCCGGTCGCGGCGGAGGCGGTCCAGCGTGATTCGGGGGCGCAGCAGCCAGCGGCCGCATAGCCAGCCTGCCAGGCCGCCCCCGAAATGGCAGGCGTTACCGATGGTAAATCCGAACAAACCCGGAATTTCAATTACCAGCTGGGTCAAGGCGAGGATCAGCTCCGCAGCCAGGATTCCAAAGCCCAGGCTTTTTGCGGAAACCGGGATCGGCATCATCCGCGACTGTGGGGAGAGCGTCGTGAGGAGCAAAAGCAGCGCCATGCAACCGCCGGAAAGCCCGACCAGCAACGGTGAATCCGGACCGCCGGCAGCCAATGCCAAATGACCTGCCGCTCCGCCGAGCACGCCGGCAAGCGTGGTGGCGAGCGTCACGGACCGCCCGGCCATATGCTCGATGCGGGAGCCGATGACCAATACGAAGACTGCATTGATCAGGACATGCAGCCAGCTGCCGTGCAGGAATCCATAACTGAGCACCTGCCAGAATTCCCCATTTAGCACGCCTGTCCGGCTCAGCGCGAGAGTCTCGAACCAAGCCCGGGCAGGCAGATGTCCTGGGCCGCCAGCAGCGCTCACACCCCAGTGAATTGCAAGGATGGTCAGCGCCAACGCCCAGGAAACAGGCGAGCTACCGATTTGCCGAAGGTTCCGCGCGGCATTGGAAAATGACGCGCTCATGGCTGACCCGATTACTTCACGACCCGTGCCCGCGGCTCGCGGCGGGCCACCTCCTGCTCACCCGAACTTGTCACGAAGGGCCCGCCTTCCAGCGGTGCCACCCCCGTGAACGCCACATCCGGCATGTCCGTCGGCCTTCCAGCCAGCGGGAAATCCTTCCGCAGCGGGAAATAAGGGTAGCCCTCCCACATCAGGATCCGCTTCAGGTTCGGGTGGCCGGTGAAGGGAATTCCCATCATGTCCCAGACCTCGCGCTCATGCCAATCCGCGCCGACCCACACGTCCGTGACGGATGGCACACTCTCATCTTCGCCGACCTTCGCCTTGATGCGGAGGTGCTTGGAATCATCCAGCGTGGCGATTTCATAAACCATCTCGAAGCGTGGATCATCGCCGAAGTGGTCGATACTGGAAATATCCAGGATCATCTCGTAGCCGAGATCCTTGTGACACTTGGCAAGCACGTCGTGCAAGGAACCAAGCTCCACACGGACCGTCTGCTCGCCGCGGAATTCGAGGGTTTCCCAAATTTTCTCCCCGAACGCATCGGTGAGCTTCTTGACATCATCTGCTGCTGACATGGGCTGAAATGAGTGGGGGAAACTCAGGCGGTTTCTTCCAAGTAAGTGCGCTTCTGATCCATGGTCGAGGATTCGCCTTCGATTTTTGACTGAAGCTTCATCAGCCCTTCGATCAGCGCCTCCGGCCGTGGCGGGCAACCGGAAATGTAGACGTCCACCGGGATTAATTTATCGATGCCCTGCAGCACCGCGTAGCTGCGATACATGCCGCCGGAGGAGGCGCAGGCCCCCATCGCGATGCACCATTTCGGCTCCGGCATCTGGTCCCAGACCCGTTTCACCGCCAAGGCCATCTTGTAGGTCACCGTGCCGGAAACGATCAGCACATCCGCCTGCCTCGGGGAAAAACGCATCACCTCCATACCGAAGCGCGAGATGTCGAAACGGCTCGACGCCGTCGCCATCAGCTCGATGGCGCAGCAGGCCAAGCCCATCGGCATCGGCCACAGCGAGTTCTTGCGCATCCAGTTGATGGCGGCATCCACGCGGGTGACGATCACGTTGCCTTCGATCTTGGAGTCGTAGGCCGTGTGGAGGGTGCTGGAAGAAGGACTGACCATGATTACTTGCTGCTGCAGGAACTGTGCCGCCGGCCGACACCGCTCTCAAGCCGTTTGTGAAAATTTTCACAAGGTGACATTTCCGTCAGGGAGACAATTGGGATGGCGGGGAAATCGCCCGGCAGTTATCCAGACGCCGTCCTCATGGAGCTTTTCCTCATCGACGCGATCGGCCCGTTTTTCCGGGGCTATGAAAAATCGCGGGTCAACTGGTCGAAAATCCCCTTCACGGACCTCGCTGGTGCGGACGAAAGCCGCTGGACCCGTATCGAAGCCGATCTGCGCCGATTCGCCCGCGAGATTTCCGCGCAGGGTTACAACGCCGTCACCCTCGACGACCTCGCCCACCTTGCGCCCCATCCGCTACATGAGCCGGAAGTCGCAGCGCAGATCGCAATCTTCCGGGAGAAGTTCCGCCGCTTTTTCGACCTCCTGCACGGCGAGTTCGGGCTGCAAATCTACCTGACCACCGATGTCTTGCCGATGACCCCGGCCGTGGCCGCCGGTTTGGAAAAAGGCCCGGCCGTGCTGGAGAACTACTACCGAGACCTCGTCTGTGGCGTGCTCGACGATTTCCCGCACCTCGCCGGGCTGATCCTTCGCATCGGCGAAAGCGATGGCAACGACGTGAGCGACCCCATCCGCACGCGACTCCACCTCACCACCCCGAAGGAGACCAACCACCTGCTCCACCTGCTGCTGCCCGAGTTCGAGAAACGCGGGCGAAATCTGATCCTCCGCACCTGGACCGTCGGCGCGCACCGCATCGGTGATCTCATCTGGCACAGCGGCACGCTCGCGCAGACGCTCAAAGGCGTGGATTCCCCGAATTTCATCGTCTCCATGAAACACGGCGAGAGCGATTTCTTCCGCTACCTGCCGCTCAACCGCGCGTTCTTCCGGGTGCCGCACAAGAAGATCATCGAGATGCAAGCCCGCCGCGAATACGAGGGCGCGGGCGAATATCCGTCGTTCATCGGCCGCGATTGCGAACGCTTCGCGCGCGAACTCGCCGCGGCGGATAACATGGTCGGCATGTCCGTCTGGTGCCAGACCGGCGGGTGGCACCGCTTCCGCCGGCTCGCGTTTCTGGAGGAAGGAAATCGTGACGTGTGGATCCGTCTGAACACGGCGGCGGCCATCGGCGCGTTCAAACACGGGAAATCCGTCGAGGAAATCGTCGGCGAGTTCACTCCGCACGTCCCGGCCGTGCTGGAACTGCTGCGGCACTCGGACACCGCCATCCACGAGCTGTTGTACATCGAGGAGTTTGCCCGCCAGAAGCTGTTCTTCCGACGGGTGCGCGTCCCACCGATCCTCCACATGGTCTGGGACTCGATTTTCATCAATCACGGCGTGCGCAAGATCGTCTCGCATTTCATCACCGATCCGGAGCGCGCCCTCCGCGCCGGGGAAGCCGCCATGGAGCTCTTTCCCCGCATGGTCCAGCTCGCCGAGGAGGCGGAGCTGCCGGTGGACGATATCGAGCACATGCGCGATGCCTTCGGCCTCATCCTGCTGGCGCGGCGCTACTATTTCCTGCCCTTCGAGGAAACCTTGGTGGAGGAAATCCAGCTCGCGAAAAAGCGCTACAAACTCCGCTGGCCCAAGGACGGCACGCGCCAGCGCTACCGCATCAAGGTCTCCTTCGAGCCATTCCACCTGAAGCGCCGCACCATCGCCTGGGCCGTCGGGCTGATGATCCGGAAAAAGCGCGGCTACCGGCTCTTCGACCATTTCTTCACTCTCAGCTTGTTAGGATTCGTCTATCGGACCTTCCGTGCCCGCGATCCGCAGTCGATGCCCAAGTTCATGCGCGAGTCCGCGATGGGCGTGGACGTGCTTTTCAAATAAGCTCCCATGGCCATCCGCACCCGTTTCGCCCCCAGCCCGACCGGTCGGCTGCATCTCGGCCACGCCCTCGCCGCCAAGGTCGCCCACAACCTCGCCCGCGAGGCCGGCGGCGTTTTCCTCCTCCGTCACGAGGACATCGACGGACCCCGCGTGCGCGAGGAATTCTATCAGGGCATCGAGGACGACTTGGACTGGCTTGGCTTCCGCTGGGACGGCGAAGTGCTCCGCCAGACCACGCGCGCCGCCGCCTATGCCGCCGCGCTCGCTTCGCTGCGCGAAATGGGCCTGGTCTATCCGTGCTACTGCACCCGCCGCGAGATCCAGGAAGAATGGGCTCGCATGGGGGCCGCGCCGCAGGGCGATGAAGCTCCGATCTACCCCGGCACCTGCCGCGGGCGGGAGGTCGAGGACGCCCCGTTCGCCTGGCGGCTCGCTTCCGAGAAAGCCAGCGCACTTGCCGGTCCCCTCACCTTCCGCGACCTCCGCTTCGGGGAAATCCCGGTGGATCCCCGTTTCTCAGGTGACGTCGTGCTCGCCCGCAAGGACATCGGCAGCGCCTATCACCTCGCAGTCGTCGTGGAC
>ENA-OFCF01000360-OFCF01000360.1-metagenomes-genome-assembly--contig:-NODE-360-length-20430-cov-6.763828_pt1 | contig 20430 bp, 19 predicted proteins | sample MGYA00153387_OFCF01 | MGnify analysis MGYA00153387
GAAGCTGATTGAATGCAGCAAAAAAGTTATCAGATGCCCGATCTGCCAGCCCTGCCTCTTTACTAGCTGCATCTACTAAATAGCGATAACTATCTACTTGCGCCAACACCCTCGAATGAGGATGCTCGATCGCCTCTGTTCGATTTAGGCTGTGACTGAGTACTGGAATCGGCATTAATATACCGACAACAATTGTAATGATGCCTAGCCGATCTAGAAATAATTTCATCACTTTTTATTTGATTAAAGTTTACTGAAACAGGCAGCGATCGGAAATGAGTAAATCAACAATCGAGAGATCGCTCTAACTTCCTTTTAACTTAGCAATTAGCACCATTGCTTATCGATAATCTTCTATTCCCCCTGAGTGGTAGGCAGTGCCCACCCAGCCCTTTCAACGCAAACAAAGATACTAGCCTATATTGGCGTGAATTAGTTCTTCATCGATCGCCTAAATAAGATTCAATGCGGTCGAATGCGATCGATTCATCAAAATCTGACCTTTAATAAGCAAGTGTATTTGCATTACGAACCTCAAGATGGGTTGGTGAGTCGATCGAATATTCAGTACGAGTGTTTGCGTTGAAAGGGCTGGCAGTGCCAACCCTACTAGCTTGGCTGCGATTTAGAATTTAAAACCAGCACCGAGTGTAAAACCAGGAGTACCTATACTTTCGCTACCAATAAAGACAGGGACTTTTACTGCCGCTTTTAGTTCGATGCTATCGGTAATTCCAAAATCTGCACCAGCAGTAAGGAAACCGATAGTACTGCTAAAGTTATTAGCAGTAGCGATGGATATACCAGCACCAGCAAAGGGAACGATTTGGAATTTTTCGCCACGACTGACATTGAAGTCATAGGTTAAAGCACTGCCAAAGATAGTGCCGCCGAAATTGGCGAAAATGATGAAAGGACGAAGCGAGAGATTGTCGCTGATACCGAACTTAGAATCGATCCCCACAGTAGTAGTACCAGTACTACCAAAATTTAGTGATGGACCGATGGTAGTTTTGCCCATTTCTGCTTGAGCTGGTGCGCTCGTTCCTAAAGCTGCAACTGATGAGCAGAGCATAACTAATGCAACAATATTTTTTTTCATTTTGATTTTCCTGTTTTGAGTAGATTAGCTGGTAGTGACATGAAGGTATTAGTAAGGCTAAATTGCTTGCCAGCTCTGCATTAGAGTCACGAACGTTCGGACGACAATGACAAGGGCAAGTCGTGACAGCGACTTGCCCTTGTTTCTTAATCGGGTAGACGTTGACAGAAAATGCACGCGATCGCCTAAAATTTTAGAGAAAGTTCATGCGGCTGAACTATTAAGTGAAGAACGCTGTAGTCAAATCGTTAATAGCTACCTGTTTCTGTCCTAATTCAGATTTAGCAAGAACCCCGATGATAGTAAGCATAAGCATCATTACGATCGATGGCAATTGCGCGATCGAAGTCACTAATCGCCTCCTGACAGCTAGTTCTGGCAAGGCGATGGAATTAGTTCAATAATTCATCGAGATTGACGGGATTGACACCAGCACTTTGAGAAACTGGGCCACCTGCACTACCACTTCTGATCCCTTCGATCCCCGCGATCGTATCTTGAGCCTGTTTCGTATTTTTTAGAGTAAACAACATCGTCGATTCATCACAAGCTCGATCGCGGCTGGCAACTCCACAGATAATTCCCGCCCCATTTTTCGCCGTACCAGCAGTAATAAAGTGCAATCTTCCCTCCGTCCAAGCTGTTTGAAATTTGGCAGATACTGAATTGCAACGAGATTGAGGCGTATATGAACCCATGCCAAATTTCCAACGAATTATCGCTACCGGATCTTTGCGTTCTGATGTCGCTGCAAAAGTGGTCGGCAAGATTTTTTGACTGGAGTTGTCAAAACTTTGACCGCAATAAAATCGCACCTGCTTTTGGTTTGTTTGCTGGTCTGCTCGACTGGGCTGAATTCCTGCCATTACTACACCTAAATTAATTGCAGCAGCTATACATAGACTAGTTTTGATAAAATTCATGTTTTTAAATGTTGTGAATAGTGATGAGATCGAATTTAGAGCGCAGTTACATCATCGAAGATGAAGGTAACATGATACTTTCATCCTCTCACTAACTATTTGCGGCGAAGTAATGCACGCACATCGACAACTCGATTGCCACCACTACTCTGATAAAGTACAGTTCCGGTAGAGCCTTGGACGCTGCCAGCTAATTCCTCAACCGTGAGATTGGCAGAATTATAAGATTTGAGTGTAAATAGCATGGTGGATCGATCGCAAGTTGCTTTCTCATCTGCCACGGCGCAGATTATTCCTTGCCCGGTAGCTGTATCCTGACCTGATGTGATGTTAAATCGACCTGCTTGGAATGCTGCTTGAAACTTAGGTGAAACAGTTTCACACCGTTGCTGAGGCGTGAATTTTTTGAAGGCTTCGCTCTTCCAAATTACTAAAACGGTAGGCTCATCTTTCCCCGCGATGCTGACGAGAGTGGCTGGTAAATCGCTCTTGCTGCTGGGATCGGCTGCTCGTCCGCAATAAACCCGTATTCCAGAGGTATCATTTTGAGCGAGGGTTTGAGCGGAGGTTGTTTGTGGGCAGATTGCGATCGTCGAGATTGCCAAGCTAGTGACAATGAGAGTCGAAATCGAGTTATTTTTCATAGAAGTGAGATCTGGGTAAAATTTGTCTGAAACCTTGTCTAGTTAACATCGAGGATGACGCTAAGATCTCTATCGGGCAAGCTCGATCGGAAAATGCGGCGCGATCGAGTTAATCGACAAAGACAGCAAATGGCGGTAGATGAGTTGGCTGCTTTACTCCCAAGAGATCCTTACCAAGGAGATGCGCTAGATCTATTTTTATCGCTTAGATTGGAGCTAGAAGCGAAACAACCGATCGATGTTGAGGAGCAGGAGTTGATTATACAGTTATCACCGTTGTATCTAGAAAAGATCGAGGCTGCTAAACAGGAAGGTGAGACGATTGGTGCAGCTAAAGGTGAAGCTAAAGGTGCAGCCAGAACGATCTCGCGACAACTGCATCGTCGATTGGGTGAGGTGCCCGATCGATTTTTAATGCAGATCCAGCAATTAACTGTGCCGCAATTGGAAGATCTGGGTGAGGCTTTACTTGACTTTACTGGCTTGGCAGATTTAGAACATTGGTTGGGTCAGGATTAACGATCGATTCAGTACAAGGCTCGAATTCTCGATCGAGTGAGACAATCGATATACTTCACACGGTCATAATTTGAGTTTTATCAAAATGCTGAAAGCGGAGTGTGAGCAAGGAATCAAGTTCTTTTTTATGTTGCAGATGAGCATCAGTTAGACATCCAGAGATGGCTGATGAGAACTGAGTGAAATCTTCATAATACTTGCCATATAAACATTTCTTTTTGACAAACTTCCAGAGCCTTTCAATCAAATTTAGATTGGGCGAATAAGTCGGTAAGTATAGTAATTCTATGTCTAATGATTTAGCTAAATCTTGGACAACTCGACATTTCTGGTATCGAGCATTGTCTAAAACTAACGTAATGGGAATGCTCAGTCCTAAATTAGCTAATTTTTGAAGAAGTTCACAAATCTGAATAGCTGTAATATAGCTGTCATTAGTAACTAAAATAATTTCATGAGTAATGGCATTTAATGCTCCAAGCACATTGAACCGTTTCCGCCCTGAAGGTGATTTAATAAATATCCTGTGAAAACACCAAATCATCCCCAAGAAAGCTCCCATGACAAAGTGAGCAGCATCGACAAAGAAGACCGCCCTTGTTCCTTGTCTCGCCTCTTTTAGCCTGGGTTCTAGCTTGTCTTTTTTATATTCCTCCTGTTCGTCTGGATCTGCTTTAGCCGGAATAGCTCCAACCTTTAAACATCGCATCCCTATTGACTTCAAAAATTTTCTAATCTGGCTCGGACTCCGTTTGATTCCGGTGAGATTTTCGATCTGCTGTGCCGCTTGATTTATGTTAGCTGGAGGATTTAACTCTAAATACTGGTGAATAGTCTTTTTATGTGACTCTAATTCACTTTTGGGCTGATTAAAATTAATTTCTTTGAGTTTTTCTATTCCACCACTCTGATATTGCTTGCAATATGTTCATAATGTATTTGGAGAAATATCAGCTAATTTACAAATCAGGTTTAAAGGTAAATTTTGACTTTTAAGCCATAGCACTTCCATCTTCAACTGAACTCTGGGATGAGGATGATGAAATCTTTCATAATTTAATATTTTTCGCTCTTCTTCAGTAAATTTTAGACCACTCATCCCTTGAAGTCCTCTTTTCTCTTGTCTTTCCTAGACTATCACTTCTGTGCTTATCTTGCGATCGAATGAAAGCGATCGCAGCGCAAGTTATGCCCGTGCGGAGTATATCTCCAGATCGATCGCCTGTTTCCGTGATTAATTTTGAGAATTGTAATCTGGTCGAGTGATATTGCCAGATCGATCGAGCGGCCAAAAACGGGTGGTTGCTTTGCCGATGATTTTAGCTCTCGGTACGAATCCCCAGTAGTGACCATCGTAACTATTGTTACGGTTATCGCCCAAGACGAGATATTCGTTTGGAGGCACCTTCCCGTCACGGGTAAGTGCGGTACTACTCCAGTTATAGCTGGGAGCTTCTTCCAAATAGTTTTCGTTAATTACTTTACCGTTGATATAAACTTTTCCTGCTTTGACATCGATGCGATCGCCTGGTAGCCCAATAATCCGCTTGATAAAAGCATCTTTATATTTTTCTCGCTCCAATTGGGCGGTAGGATTGAATACCACGATATCACCGCGTTGGGGATTGCTAAATCGATAAGTCAGTTTGTCAACTATCAGTCGATCATTGATTTGCAGCGTAGGGATCATCGCACCCGATGGAATATAACGAGCTTCTATAGATTGTCTGATCGTAACTGCTAAGAACGGAGCGAGTATGACTGGAATGCCAATAAATCCAGCGATAAATAAATTAATCGCTCGTGCCGATCGCTCTCGACGTATCGGTGCAGAATTGTAAACATTATAAAAAACAATTAAATCAAGTATGGCTTGCAATGGCTTAGTAAATAAACCACCGATCGGACTCAGTAAACCACCTCCAATTACAATGATGATGAAAGTAATAAAAAATAGAATACCAGGTAGCCACTTTTTAAGATAAGCATGTCCTAGCCCAGGGATGAAATAAGATAAGAAAACAGCCAGCCAAGCGTCTTTATTTTGCTTTCTAGCCAATTCAAATTCCTCGGAATTGACACTTTTTGCCGATCGATGGGCATCAAATAGGTTCAGAATTGGTAAAAATATTAATGCTAATATTAAAACTGCAATTCCAACTAGAGGATGGTTGCTACCAACGATGAGCCAACCGCCAATACCGATCAAAAGCAAGTAGCCGAACAAAATCGAGTACCCTTTAACTGACTTGCCAGCATAAATTTGTCCGATACCTGGCAACAGCCAAGATAAATTAACTGCAAGCCACGGTTCTTTATTATTTGCTTCATTAGTTGAATATTCTTCTGGTCGATACATAACATACTCCTATTACTTTTCCGATGTAGATAGCGATTTAATCAAGTCCTGGATATCGATCGATGGAAAGCCGTCGCTTGATTGATAAACTGGCGGATTACCAATATTCCTCCGCAAACGTCTCTGTAATCCATCGACGACATCTTTACTTTCCAGACCATTTTTTAGCGTAAATAACATCGATCTACTGTCACAGATTTGTCCTTTAGCGCTGAGGGCGCAAATCAAACCTAGACCATTTTCATTTACACCACTACCGATCGCATTGAAATTTCCTCGATCCCAAGCCTCCTGAAATCTTTTGGAAGCAGCCTCGCAACGTTTTTCTGCGGAAATATTTTTGAAATTCGACCAGATCACAATATTAACCTCCCCACCTTGTACGCCACGAATTGTAGCAATAGTAGCTGGTCTTTTCTCAATATCTTGAGTGCGTCCGCAGTAAAACTTGACTTGCTTGTCACCTTGTGCAATTGATGGTGATGAAAATGAGAGGAAAGGGAGTGTTAGAACACAAATCAGTATACTTTTCATGTAATTTAGAATTTAGATAGTCGAAACTGCGCTATTTTTTGGACGCTCGAAATCGCGCTCCCCACCATTATCATCGAGAGCGTACTAGATAAGATCGGGACACCCAGATTGAGAAATAAAAATAACCCAGTAATTACGATTTGAATCGCGATCGCTATTGGTATAAATAACCGCCATCTAGCCTGCCAAGCTGCGATCGCCATTACTAAAGACCAGCCAAAAATCCACAGAAATTGTAGCCCTCTAGACCAAGGAACGAACAGCGGTAATAATTGTTGTGGATCGACAGCCCTAGTCATCAGATCGAGTGCGAGGGCATCTCTACCAACATACGAAGCGATCGGGTTTTCCTTGGAAAAATTCCCGATCGCGATGATTTTGCGATCGAATAATTTTTTAGCTGCTGCATCTGACAAACTCTCGATCTGTTCGCTATCGATTGATGAAATTTTAGCTAGTAAATGTCGATTCAATCTCACATCTTGGAGCCGTACTTGCTGTGAGAGAGTTTCATACGCATTAGATGCTTTGTTACATTCGAGTTCCGATCGCAAATAGTTGAGATCGGCAATCTTGAGATTTCGATCGGTACAACCTTTGAAATAATTAAATCGATTCTCTTTTAAAAAGTCGCTAGCAGTTAGTCTATGTTCGACTTGAAAATTTAGATCGAACAACCAGACTAATGGTTGAATTTTAGACTCAGTAATTTTATCGATTGCCGTAGCTAATGATTCACTATTACTACAAATTCCCGAACCTAACATATCGATACAATTATAGTTAACGATCGTCACTCTTGATGTATCTGGCTGAATATTGTCAGCGCGAACCATTTGAAGGCGATCGTCGATCGCATCTTCCACCGCAATCATCTGTGGATTGGATTTCAACGCTACAGCCAAGATCGCGATCGATAAACTCAATCCCACGATCGTCCAGATTCGCTGTCTTGGTTGACTTAAATAATCGCACAAATCGATAATCTGGGGTGGGATTGGGAACCCAAATACTGGTGCGGCTAAATGTTTCCAACTGACATGATGACTGAGAGGATTGTGAAATAATACTGGCAACCAATCAGCAAATTGGGAGAAGTTTTCATTTGCTCGGCTTATGCGTTCCCTCGCATATTTAAACGCCGTAGGAAAATTATCGCCTTGACTATATTTAGTTAGCAAATCTACGAGAAAGTTTTGGGCGACTCGATCGGGAATTTTCTCCCGCATTACGATAATATAAGGAATATTGACATCACTCAATCGATCGGCTAATCCCAAACCTCGACAGCAGTTAAAAATAGCAATCTGCAATCCACGATCGACTGCACATTTCAAATCGTTTCTTAGTCTACCGATCTCTAATGGTGTATGGTTATCTAAATAGATTAACCCTTCTTGTGAATCGATTATCTCATTTTCGATAGTATCACCATGACCGTTGAAGATAAAAATATCCCATGACTTATTCCCAGTTAAAAGATCGGAAATTTCATAAGCAGAAGTAGTTTCTAAGATTTCGATCCTTGCTTGTGGTAAAGTAGCTAAAAATTGGGGGTTGAGTTCTAATGCTGGATCTTCACCAAATAATCCCAAAATATTTACCTTGCCATCTCGATGCGATCGCACATCGCTCACATTAGCAAAACTTGGTTTACAAAACACTTCTACTATGTGAGGATAATCCTCAAATATATTCCAAAAATGCCACGGTAATTTCCAAATGTCTTGCTGTTCGGAGACGAGTGTGATGATAATTCGCTCTTCAGGTTTTAAGGTAGTTCTAATTCTACCGACAATGCGACTAAAGTTACTTTGATTCAGCCATTGATTCATATATCGCCTGAGATTATGCTCGATCTGTTTGATATCCTGAATCGAAATATTTGTCAGCGCATCATCTTTGAAGTCCACAGCCAGAGCGCGAGAATTAGATGATAAGTTGAGAACTGTAGGATATAAGAATAACCATTGAGTTAATAATTCCTTGAGAGCTGGAGCTGCGACCAAACTATCCCGATCCTCCCAGTGTGTTTTTCCATGCTGCTTGAGTTCGATATTTACAGTAGCAAAGCCAGTTTCGATTCGCCCTGCACCTAATTTAATAATTACCTCTTTCATCAATTTCTCCTAGATCGTGAAGCGTTCGATGACTCGATCGTTATTCAATAGCAATTGAAGATTAAACTCCATCCCGATCGAGCAGATAAAAGGAGGTAACTGAATCAGTAGATCGTTATTTCTCGCTGTCACAGTGCGTAAAATCGCTCCATGTTCGTCTACATAACTTAGCTGTAATTGGGGTGGTAAGCAGGTAGAACCTCCCCCTGGATGCACTCGAACTAATACGCGCACCCGGTCGTTATCTTCAGGAATTATACCGATTAATAACACTACCGTTTCTCGCCGCAGATTGAGTTGGAGATTAATTAATTTAGAGCGATCTACCGTATGATTACTTCTGGCAATTATTGGCTGGTAATAATTTCCCCAGCCACTCGCGATCGCATTATTAAATTCACCTTGCAGCCAATCGGATAAGCTAAAAGTAGGCGCGGGTGTAAGTATGAGGATTGCTTGTTGCAATCGGGTTTGATATAGTTGGGTGCGGAGATTTGGGTTGTTTAGAATGCTTCCCCATTGGGAAAATTCAACTTTAGTACGTGGTGAATAGGGCGAAGGCGGACTTAATTGTTGAATTAATTCTAGAGTACGATCTAAACTCAGCTCGGGTAACTCAGGGGTAGCGACAATTTCATTGAGATTTAACGCTTGTGCCATCCATAAGATGTCGAGATTGGTAACTAATCGCTCGCTAGGTAAACTATAAGTACGATCGCGGGCAGTATATTCACCCTGCTGTTTGAGCGTGCGGTGGGATGTAAATCCCCAGATATTCATTCCTCTGGCATCGAGATCGATCTGTACGGCTAGATAATAATCGCCCTGGAGATTTGGTAAATCCACCCATTCTTGAGGTACGCGAAATTCGTCGCGATCGAGTGTATCGGTAGGAATTAAAATTAATCTAGTTTTCCCAACTTCAATCGCACAACCATTTACGACATCCCACAGTGGAGACATCTCTAGCTTTGAAAAGCTCGGAGTATAATCGATTTCCGATGCTGTCAACCACGAGCTAAATTTATGCAGACATAATCGATTGGATCGTGCATGATTCAATCCAGTTCGATTAGAGTAAAGCTGCGGCGATGGTTCGGCAATTTGGAGATCGGTATCGGTGATTTCTAGCCAGAGTGTCTCTCGATCGATTTGGACGATCTGTTCTAAATTAAACATGTTGCAAGCTTTAAATATTAATTATTGCTGATTGACTGACTTGAGAAGATCTCAACGTGACAAAGGCAGTCGCTTTAGCCAATCCCATCTGTGCTGGTTTGAAGTTGAATTGCCATTGTTGTCCGAGCCGATCGATAAATAAATCGGCAATACTCGACTCAATCGAGTTAACATCATTATCAATTAGCTCAAAGATTGCTAATAATAATTCAGCATATAGCTGTTCATAAATTAGTTTGAGTCGATCGATAATTGATTCTAGAAGTTCGATTGAGAGATCTGCGGTTGGAAATATCTTAGTATGTAAATCCGTTGCTAATTGCTTCAAACAGCGATCGTGACGGCGTTTGGCGGTAGTTGTGTTGCAATCTAGCTCGATCCCTGCTTCTTGTTGGGTAAGCTCTAAACCATAGAAAAACATTAATAATCGATCGCTATCGATCGTTAATTTGTTCGATAGTTCGATAACATCCTGTTTGAGAATGTGGGATTCTAATTGGTGCTGACGCTCACTCCGATCGGGAATTAAATCGATTAGTGTCGTACCGTGGGCATCATCACGATCGATCGATCTGTCGAGAGTATCGAGTTGGGGTTGGAGATAGTTGCGAATGGCTGTGCCCATATATTCTACTAGCTGGATGAGGGTGGCGCGATCGTCGATTGCCAGATCGACTCGTTCGCACTGTTCTATATATCGGGCTGATAGATTGTCATAATGCACGGGTTGAGGATTTCGCGTGTCAAATTCGTCCACGGCAATCGTATCGACTAGGCACTGGTGGAGCAATAATAGTTGCTGTAACCGCACTCGCTCGCCTTTGTGGATGAGGGCTGTTTTCATCCGGCGGGGGCTGGTGCGGGCGAGTAGCCCCAGATTGGTGCGTTTAAATCCACTCAGCTCTGGTAAACTGCGAATCCGATCGATTAACAGTCGATCGAATCGATAGTTACTATATCGAACTAAGCTCCCGTACCAATTAGCCGGATCTGGCTGAAAATTCGCTAAAAATTGAATTGGTTGACTGATAATATCCAATGCAATTTGATAAATATCTGCTAACTCGATCTGAGTTGAATGATGTTGGAGTGGATTTAAAATTTGGGATCTAATTTTGGCTCTACCGGATGTGGAAAATAAGATATGCGCGAGTAGAGCGGTGACGCAACCGCAGGCTAATTTATTTGTCGGGGTAGAGCACATTCTATTAATTAATACATCGGCTATTTGTACTAAAGATCGATCTTCAAACCCGCTCAGATATCTCGCTAGTCGAGGATCTCGATGCCAAGTTAAATAGTCTTGAGACTCACCGATACTAGGAAATTCACAGAAGGTTTTGAGACTATCCATACAATCACTCGTCGATAGTATTATTTGTCCTTATAATACATCGCTCGACCGAATGATGGCAGTAATCGGAGAGTAAATTATCAAAGTAGAGTAGTGAAAACGAGCGCACGATTTTCCTACAGGAACGCTCCGCGAACGCCATAAGTACTAAAGAGCCATCCTCTAGGGCGAATTACAATAGCCACTAGCATTATTGGCGATCTGGGCTGGCGAACCATAGGGTAAATTGGACACCATACATTTTGTTGCTTGACTTCTTTGAATGACACCATTCCTCATTTGTGTATTGAAATTGTCGATTAATTGAGCATTTACCGCATTGCTATGATTTTTAGAAGCTTGACGAACTTGTTGGGTCATTTGATTCAACTGTATTCTTCTTTCGTCGAGCATGGCAAATTTAGTTGCTAACAACCTTAATGTAGCTCCATTATTAGTTTGAATGGCACTGCGAGTCTGGATGGAAAGTTGATTATAGTTCCGAAAAATCTGAGCCATTTCCAACTGAATCCGATATATAGTGTCCAATGCGATTTGTGTTGATGGAACGCTAGTAAAGTAGGGAAGACTTTGTAATCCCAATTCACTAGTCCGCTGAAGATGAACGGCTGCTTGCTCGGATGTCTGGATGAGAACGTTAGTAATTTTAATGGCTCGACTGCTATTAGGTGCGTTTGGAAGCTGATTGAATGCAGCAAAAAAGTTATCAGATGCCCGATCTGCCAGCCCTGCTTCTTTACTAGCTGCATCTAATAAATAGCGATAACTTTCTACTTGCGCCAACACCGTCGAACGAGGTTGTTCGATCGCTTCTGTTTGATTTAGGCTGTAGCTGAGTACTGGAATCGGTATTAATATACCGACAAGTATTGTCATGACACCTAGCTGAGTTGGAAATAATTTCATCGCTTTTTATTGTGATAAAGTTTGCTGAAATATGTAATGAGTACAAAGGAATAAATCGATGATCGATCGCATTCTCTAACTTCACTTCAACTTAGAAATTAGCCCCATCGCTTGTTGATATAAATCCGTTAGCCCCTGTTGGCGAAATAATTCAGCAGCCTTGCTCAGATCGGCAATTGCTCCCTGCTTATTGCCAATCTCTGATTTAGCAATGCCCCGATTATTGTAAGCCAGAGCAAATTGAGGATCGATCGCGATCGCCCGATCGTAATCGCTAATTGCCCCCTGTTTATTGCCGAGATCGTCTTTAACAATACCCCGATTATAGTAAGCCTGAGCATATTGAGGATTAATCGCGATCGCTCGATCGTAATCGCTAATTGCTCCCTGTTTATTTCCTAGAGCTGATTTAGCACTACCCCGATTATAGTAAGCATTAGCATATTGAGGATTAATCGCGATCGCTCGATCGTAATCGCCAATTGCTCCCTGTTTATTGCCGAGATTGTATTTAACTACACCCCGATTATTGTAAGCCTCAGCATATTGAGGATTAATCGCGATTGCTTTGTCAAAATCGGCAATTGCCCCCTGTTTGTTGCCCAGAGCATATTCAGCCACACCCCGATTGCCATAAGCTTTAGCATCTTGAGGATCGATCGCAATTACCCGATCGTAATCGCTAATTGCCCCCTGGTTATTGCCAAGGTTGTATTTAGCATTACCCCGATTCCCGTAGGCCTCAGCAAATTGAGGATTAATCGCGATCGCCCGATCGAAATCGCTAATCGCCCCCTGGTTATTGCCTAGAGCTGATTTAACAACACCCCGATTAACATAAGCATTAGCATCTTGAGAATTAATGGAGATCGCCCGATCGTAATCGCCAATTGCCTCTTGTTTATTGCCTAGAGCATATTTAGCAATACCCCGATTATAGTAAGCTAAAGCATATTGAGGATTAATGGCAATCGCCAGATCGAAATCGTCAATTGCCCCCTGTTTATTTCCTAGATCGAATTTAGCATGACCCCGATTAAGATAAGCATAAGCTTCTGGTTTAGTCTGAATTAGATCGGTCAATATAGCGATCGCTTCTAAGTATTTTTTAGAACTGGCAATTATATTAGCTTTTTCATTACGTAAAAGCAGATCGTTTGGCTCTAATTCGATGGCGATATTAATGGCTTTGAGTGCGTCATCATACTTTGCTAATCGTCTAAAATTTGAACTTTGATGTCTCCAAAAATAGTAGTAGTTAGCCCGTTTAGTTGCTGGTACGATGGCAATGGCTCGCGCGATCGCGATTTCAGCCAAGTCATGTTTTCTAGCCTGATATAGCGACAATGCTTTACCATAATTCCCCGTCAATCCTTTCCCCTTCGCAGTTGCCATATCGAAAGCGGCTACAGACTTATCGAATTGAGCAGTTCGATAGAGTTGATTCCCATAAGCCAACCACCGTTCCCCATCATCTCCTGGTTGAGGTGGGGTCAGATTTTGCATGGCTGTAATTATTGTCTGTCGATTCGTGGCATTTAATTCGGCTGGCTTGTTATTGGCAATCTTTAATAACTGCGGTTTAACCTTTAACTTATCAGCGATCCCGATAAAAGTCTTAATCGATATCCCCTGACTATTTCCTAAGAGAGTCTCGGCTTTTTCTGTAGTTTCGGCTTGCCCATGTATCCCGATGACTTGCCCTTCTGTGTCGAATACAGGCCCACCACTCATTCCTCCATAGCTAATACTGGTATAAATTAGATCGTAGCCACCCTTAGCAAAAGAATTCTTATCTTGAGCTTGAAATTTGCCTTGTTCGGGGTCGAAAATATAACCAGGATTGAGTTGCCATTGCCATAGTGGACTATTAATTTTATCCCGCCCTGGAAAGCCACCAGCTAAAACTATATCGTCATCATTAGGGCTAGATCGACCCAGTTGAGCGGTAGGATAATTGCTCTGACTTGTGAACTTCACCACTGCCAGATCTAGTCCTGTCGCTACTTCGATACTGGTAGGAGTATAGTTATCTTGGTCGTAAGTAATAATTTTATTATTAGTAGTTGGTTGCTGAGTTTTTTGATTTTCGACTACATGCTTGGCTGTCAGCACATAATAACTATTGCCCTCTTTAGCAATAATCACTCCCGAACCATTACCGCCACTATTTTCAATTCGCACTGTCTGTTTGCGGGCGGTATCGTTCAGCTTTGCCATATACCCCGTTAAGGTGGCTTGACGTTGAATTTTACCGACTTCTAACCCCTTAAATTTGTAGCCATACAGCAGATCTGGCTTCACCTGTACGAGGAAATTATAGACAGGTACGCCCCAATTAGCCTCGCGATATTTAGCCGCAAGTTTGGCTAAAGGTTTACTTCCATCGTTGTAAGTATAGTTAGGTAAAATCGGTGCTGCACCGATGGTATTTATCCCCAAAAATACCCCACTCGCATCAAAAATCGGCCCCCCGCTCATCCCTTGACGGACACCTTTTTCGCCTTTGGCGATTTCATACCCGATTTGCGTACCATTATCAAAGGGAATATCTGAAAGTTGAGTAATTGCACCAGGGGAGATTCTGAGATCTTTGGAGTCGAATGGATATCCCGCACTGTAGATATTCCGATCATTCGGTTTGAGGATACCTGGATTGGCGAGGTTAGCTAATTGATATTGTTTGGAACTGGTAAATTCTAGTAAGGCTAGATCGTATTTAGGATCGAATCCACCATCGATCGGTTTAGCTGGATACTTTTGCCCATCAGGTGCTTGGATCTCAAATTGAGTTGTGCGCCTCGTGACGTGGGCATTAGTGAGGACGAGGTAGGTATTACCCTTTTGGGCAATCAGGACACCTGAGCCTCCATTATTGGCGGAGGTGATGCGGACTGTGATGTCTTTGGCGATCCGATTTACATTGGCACTGGCTTGCTTAGTTGCTTCGTCGAGTCGATCGAGTTCTGGATTGCTATTTTGGGCGATTTGGTTGGAAGAGTTGTTGTGCGATCGATGATTTGATAATGCTGTTGCTTGCAGGAGCGGTATTCCTGGCAATAAACAGATTGTGGAAATAATTAGAATAGTAATATTTTTCATACTTAATTAATATTGTGATTGAAACTTGGCGAGGAATATTACAGTTAGATTTTTGGGTTGAGGTGAATGATTGGATTGGATGGACGTGTATAGTCACTCTTTTGACGATCGATCTAAACTCCTTTTGAATTTTCAAGAATACCTATTACATGCTGATATCATATAATTCAAGCTCCCCTATTACCTGCTGATAAAAATCCAACTGCCCTTGCTGATAAGATAACTCAGCCGCCTTAATCAGATCCGATATTATCTGCTCTCGCTCTTTAAAGAAATTTTTAGTTCGTGTCCGACCATAGTAAGCCCTAGCGTGATTAGGATTTACTATAATAGCTCGATCGAAATCAGCATTTGCGCCCTGTTCATCTCCTAGTTCTAATTTAATAGCACCACGATTAGTATAAACTTTAGCATCATGAGGATTGATATCAATAGCTAGACTGTAATCAGCAATTGCGCCCTGTTTATCTCCTAGCTTGTATTTATCTATACCTCGGCTCACATAAGTTATAGCTAAGTTCGGATCGAGAGCGATCGATCGGTCATAATCAGCTATGGCACCTTGACTATCTCCTAGATCGGATTTAGCAATTCCCCGATTATTATAGGCTTCAATATAGTTAGGATTGATGTTAATAGCTAGATTGTAATCAGCAATCGCGCCCTGCATATCTCCTGTTTTGTATTTATATAAACCTCGGCTCAGATGAATTTTAGCTGGGGTGGAATCGAGAGAGATCGAGCGTTCAAAGTCAGCTATGGCACCTTGACTATCTCCTATGTCAGATTTAACACCACCCCGATTATTATAGGCTTCAATATAGTTAGGATTGAGAGATATCGCCCGATCGTAATCAGCAATCGCCTCTTGTTTATTTCCAAGATCGGATTGAACAACGCCCCGATTATAGTAAGATTTACTATCTGTAGGATTGAGAGATATTGCCCGATTGTAATCAGCAATTGCCTCTTGTCTATTTCCGAGATCGGAGTTGACAGTGCCCCGATTATTATAAGCTTTGCTATCTGTAGGATTGAGAGCGATTGCCCGATCGTAATCCAAAAGTGCTTCCTGTTTATTTCCAAGATCGGACTTAATAACACCTCGATTAAAGTAGGCTTTATCATAATTAGGATTGAGAGCAATTGCTCGATCGTAATCGGCAATAGCCGATTGTTTATTTCCAAGACCGGATTTAACAATACCTCGATTATAGTAAGCTTCAGCATAATTAGGATTGAGAGCAATTGCTCGATCGAAATCGGCAATTGCATCTTGTTTGTTTCCGAGAGCGGATTCAAGAAGACCCTGATTATAGTAGAATTCAGCTTCTGTATTATTGTTATTCATATCGTTATAGATAAAGATCGAAGCGAATATTAGAAAGTCGGCAGGTGTCTGAATTTTTTACTATTCGATCGCGTCTAGCTGTTTTAGCCACTATCGACTTATTGATATCGGTTATTGCTCCATTGGAGTCGTTTAGTCTTTGATATTTTGAAGATGTTTTCGTTGCTTCAGATCCCCGACTTCTCGAAGAAGTCGGGGATCTATTCGTGGGATCTGGTTATCTATTTGTTTTTTAATCGATCGCTTAATAACTGCATATCGATCTCATTTTCACCGCTAGACTGAGAAATCGGCGTTCCTTTGTCTGGATTGGACAGTGTACCGCGTATTCGATTGAGCATGTCTTCAGCATCGCTGCCATTATTGAGCGTCAATAATAGATTGGATCGATCGCACGTTCGTTCGCTATAACGTACTGCACAAATTAGTCCTAGTCCGCTAGCTTGATCTATGCCCGCAATCAATTTATCAAAAGTACCGCGATCCCATGCCAATTGAAATCGCTTGGACACTGTTTCACAACGTTGTTGATTAGTCATCCCTTTCGGAGGTGTATATTTCCAAAGAATTAACGAAACAGGCTCACTCGTGCCACTACTTACCGCTTGGGTTGTCGGAACGATCGTGCCAGATTGATTGATGCGACCGCAAAAGAATTGAACGTTATCTGTTTTATCCCTAGCTAGAGATGGAGACGATCGGATAAGCATCGGGAGAAGTAAAGCGATCGCAAACCAACTCAATAATCCGTTCATTTGTGACATGAGAGTTAATTAATAATCCAATCGATGTCTACTACACTATCTCCAGAGGAGCTTTGCGGAATAGGATTGCTACCAGTTCCAGCTTTAATTGTGTTAATCCTATCAAGTGTTTCATTAGCATCGGCACCATTTGCCAACGTAAATAACATGCTCGCTCGATCGCAGGGAGTAGCTAGCTCTTTAACACCACAAATAATTCCCAATCCAGAAGCTTTATCCAGTCCCGCAGTCAGATAATTTAATCGTTTAGCTTCCCATCCCTGCTGAAATTTAGCAGAAACCGTATTGCAGCGAACTTGGGGTGCAAACTTGCCACTGATTTTAGATTTCCATTGAATCAACGCTACAGGTTCGCGTTTGGATGAGCTTGCAACCAAAGTCGTAGGGACGATCGCATCGCTACCAGGATCGAAAGTTTGACCACAATAAAACCTCACCTTTGCGGGTGTTTGGGCGATCGACTGGATTGGCAGTAAAATACCTACAACAGTCGTTCCACTCAGAATGAAGCTGGTAATTAAGCTAATCTTCATATTTATTAACAGCGAGAGTTTTTATTATTTAGACAACAGCGAGCCAAATTTTAGATCTGTAGGTTAGTTAGCGATCGCCACCAACCCACAGACCGACAATTGATTAGCGATCGCTATTTGTCAACTACTTTTTGCGTAATAAAGCCAAATTGCGGAGATCGACGACTCGGTTGCCACCGCTTTGATAAATCGGCCCACCCGACCCACCACCTAGTACGCTAATGAGTTCTTCGATCGTCGTACCAGCATCTTGATAAGTTTTGAGCGTGAATAACATATTCGTGCGATCGCAAGGTTGTTCGGCATCGGATACCGCACAGATCATCCCCAAACCACTTTTTTTATCGATCCCCGCAGTCAGATAATGGCGACCCTGTTGCAGTGATGCTTGAAATTTGGGCGAGACTGTTTCGCACCGTTGTTGGGGTGTGGTTTTAAAAGCTTCGCTTTTCCAGATAATTAATACGGTTTCTTCTTCTGAGCCAGCAACTTTGGCAACTGTGGCGGGAAGGTCGCTCTTGCTGCTACGATCTGCGGCTTTACCACAATAAAACTGGACTGTCGGCGATGCTTGGGCGACGATCTGCGGGTTGGTATTTGCCATCACTTGAGTCGTTGACGAGCCAGCGATCGTGATGAGGCTAGATAGCAATGTAGCTGTGACAAGCGCGAACGATGTGGGTTGAGCTAGTTTCATGGGAATTACTAATTAATTGCAGGTGAGCATCTAGATCTGAAATCCAATCTATGGATCTAGATCGGGTAGTTATCTGTAAAATATGCAGCACGAGAGCGAACTTAATCACCAATTGTCGCTACAGGCGAACTTTTACCCTGACGTGCCTCGATTACAAATTGACGGACTAGATCGACACCAATTGCATAGTTAATTCCGGTATCACCCGTAGCTAGACCAAATCCGAGGGTATTCACGCCAATTACTTCACCCTTGTCATTTAATAATGGCCCACCAGAATTACCATGATTGATGGCAGCATTGTGCTGGATATACTTACCACCTTCACGGATAGCACTGACGATCCCAGTGGTAAATGTATTTTGGAAAGCCTCATCCAACGGTGTACCGATAGCGTAGGCATTGTCCCCGACTCTCACCGAGGTCGCGGCTGGGGAAACTGTCGGGAATTTTTGACCCCGACGATTGATTTTAAGTAATGCTAGATCCAGCCCGTTTTTGCCAAATCCCACCAAGTCGGCTGGAATCTCTGTTTTTCCATCCGCCATCATCAATGTCAATACTTTGGGTTGCCCTTTGACTACATGAGCATTGGTAATCACATAACCGTCAGCACTGATAATGAAGCCACTCCCCAAGGCACTATTCCCTCGAATCATCACCACAGCGGGATTCGCTGTGGCATAGACGCGATTGGCAGTATTGGCTACTGGTGTTTTTGCAGCAGCGGGGATGAGATAAGCAGTGCTAAACCCGCCACAAGTTAAGGTGGCGAGTAATAGTGTGACAAAAAGTTTAGTTTTCACGATCTGATGCCTGGGGATGAATGATTACTAGTGGTTAAACGTGGTATCGAGAACCATACATATCATCTTTCGGGCTGAATCGATCGAATAGTGCAGCACGTTGGGGGGCAAATGCAGTATTCGGACAAAATAGCACATTAAGCCTGAAAGTCAAACCCCGATCTACTCTGAGTCAGGGCAACCACACACGTTTCGTAATAACTACCGAAATCTAGGCGGTGACAATGTTTAAGACATTAAGCACGGTTGTGAAATAGTTATCATCCCATCCCGATTGGGGGGAAACGCAGAATTGTTAAACTAAGCGACAACTAGCCACTCGGCTCCTCTGGCTTAAACACGCTCACCCCCAACTTCAAACCTGGATTATTCTGCCACTTATCCCCCACATGGGTATAAATCGCCGTCGTCCGCAAATCCGCATGACCCAATAACTCCTGCACCTGGCGCAAACCCACCCCATTCTGCACCGCCAAAGTCCCCGCTGTATGCCGCAAACTATGCGCCGAAATCTTCCGTCCTGGCTGGTGTTTCAAATCTGCTGCATTCAAGTAGTGGTCTACCAGATACCGCATCCCTCGCCGCGATAAACGCCCGCCTGGAGCCTGATGGGAAAAATTAATGAACAACGGGTCGCTCAACGTACTATCGAACCCTGCTGCCCGTCTGAGGGTCAAATACACATCCAATAACTTTGCTAGTTCGGGAGTTAGAGGAATCGTCCGCACGCGGCGTTTGCCATCTAACTTCAACCCCACATCTTTTCCCAACCGTTTGATATCTTCTAAATTGCATCGGTATAACTCCACCGTCCGCGTCCCCTCAATCGTCATCAAACCGAGCAGCAAACGGTCGCGGACTAACTTCAACTCATTGCGGTGGTCGATTCCTTGGAGTAGCCGATTCGCCTCATCTTGTTCCAAATAAGTAATCGTTTCGGCTGGATGGGTAGAAGTACGCGGCGGTTTAATCCCTAGAGCGGGATTGTAGATAAGTAATCCATACTCAATCGCCGCATCGTAAAAGCGTCTTACTGCCGCTAACTTCAACGCGATCGTATTCCGCCCATACCCATGCCCAATTATATAGTGACGGTAAAGCTTAATCGTCTCGCGATTTGCCACCGCCGGATCGACAGATTGCTGCTGACACCAGTGGAGATAAGCTTTAACCTGACTCCAATAGGCAACAATCGTTTCCGCACTAGCCGCGCCATCAGCGATATCAAAAGTCAAAAAGTGGGTAAACACCCGAATCAGATTGTCCGCATCGAGGACAGGCGGAACGGCAACGTTTGCCGGAATTGTGGCTAGATTAGGTGTTAGCTCATCCATATCGAAAAATGTCAGGATAGATCCAAGTGAACCCTGTCGTCGCCGCTGCGGGATATCTCAGCCGCCGCTCGAACTAAATTGCCTAGCAATCAGCGTCATCGGTAAGTACAATCGCAACGGCTGTCCCGCCAACGAAACAAAGTTATGATATTCGTAAAAAGCCCGCGCCGTTTCATCAAGGGCATCGACGACAACCGCCGCCG
>ENA-OFCF01000361-OFCF01000361.1-metagenomes-genome-assembly--contig:-NODE-361-length-20429-cov-4.437862_pt1 | contig 20429 bp, 20 predicted proteins | sample MGYA00153387_OFCF01 | MGnify analysis MGYA00153387
ACCAGCTTGTCAACGGTCACACTGGCACTGACCAGGATGGGCGCAGCGCCATATTTGGCGGCGTTCTCCAGCAGGTTAACCAGCACCCGCTCCATCAGCGTCGCATCAAACTCGACGAGCGGCAAATCTGCGGGCACCTCGGTTTGCACGGTCAGCCCCTTTAAAGCATGCTGGGCAGCGCGAATGCTGCCACCAATCACCTCTTGAGGTGACTGCCAGTCTTTGCGCAGGTTGACACTGCCGTTTTGCAGCCGCGCCATGTCCAGCAAATTGGTGACCAGTGCACTCAACTCGCGGGCTTGAGCCGTCATGGCGCTGGCAATGTCTGCTTGGGCAAGGGGCAGCGGTGGCGATGCACGCTGCAGTGATTCAGCCAGCCCGATCAACGCCGTCAGCGGTGTGCGCACGTCATGCGAGATGGCGGCCAGCAGTGTGCTTTTTAAACGCTCAGACTCCATTTGCACCAACGCTTGTTGGGCAATTTCAACATAGTGGACACGCTCCAAAGCAATGGCGATTTGTCGCGCCAGCGTATCAAGCTGCTGCACTTGCTCGGGGATCAGCAGCCAGCGCGGCTGCGCGGGTTTGATGGCCAGCACGCCGCGTACCCGCATGGTGGCTTTGAGCGGCAGATAGTGCCAAGGCTGTGCTGACAGGGTGGAGGTATTGAGCCCGGCAGGCTGCGCGTTACGAAAAGCCCAGTCGGCCACACTGGCGTCAAAGTCAGCAGGCGTTTGGGTAAACAGTGACAGCTGATCTTTCTCGTCCATTGCGAGCACGACGGACAGGCCGCCAAAATCGCGCTGCAAGGCAGCTTGGCCCAACTCGATGACTTGCTCGGTCACCAAAGCCGCCGATAAATCGCGTGTTAGCTCAAACAATGACTGTGCGCGGCGTTCGCGGCTGCTTGAAATGCGCGCCTGAAATCGCAGGCCTGCTGTGAGCTGCCCGGTGATCAAGCCTACCGCCAGCATGACAGCAAACATGAACAGATACTGAACATCACTGACGGCAAACGAAAACCGTGGTACGACAAAAAAGAAGTCAAACGCCGCCACATTCAGCACGGCTGCCAGTGCCGCCGGGCCGCGTCCGAGTTTGACGGCTACCAGCACAGTCGCCAACAAAAACAGCATGACGATATTGGCCAGGTCAAACACGCTGTGCAGCGGGAAAGCCAGCAGCGTGACCGCCACCACCGCCGCTGTGGCCCAGGCATACCGCGGCAAGCTGGCCTGCCAGGCGCTGACGTCTACGTCGTCTGGTGTGGTTTTGCTTGCGGTGGTTAATTTGCGCGCACTGTCCGCCTGACCAATTTCAACAATGGTCAAAGTAGGCGCAAGCCGGGCAATGCGTCGCGTGGTGGCACGGCCCTTCCAAAATTCTGACCACCGCGTTAAATGTGTGCGGCCCATCACCAGCGTGGCGCAGTTCAAAGCTTGCGCTTGTTCAACCAACGCTAGCGCTGCATCTGAATTTGTTAAGACCGCAGTGGATGCACCCAGCTCTTCGGCCAACTTGATGACAGCCAAAATTCTGTCGCGGGCAGGCGCATTCAAGCGTTGCAACTCAGGCGTTTCAACATACGCAGCATGCCAGCGCACATTGAGCTGCCCCGCCAGCCGTGCCGCAGCACGCACCGCTTGCTCACTGCCCTCGCTCGGGCCGATGCCGACCAGCAGCGTGCCCTCGGTGTTCCATACGCTGCCGATGGATTTTTCAACCCGGTAGCTGCGCACGTCGTCTTCAACGTGTTCCGCCGTGCGGCGCAGCGCGATTTCGCGTAGCGCAATCAAGTTGCCTTTGCGAAAGAAGTTTTGCGCCGCGCGCTCGGCTTGTTGCGGCAAATAAACCTTGCCCGCTTTCAATCGCCCTAAAAGCTCATCAGGTGTGATGTCAATCAGAATCAGCTCGTCGGCATCGTCGAGTACGGTGTCGGGCACCGTCTCATGCACCCGCACGCCAGTGATGGAACCGACGGTGCCGTTCAAACTTTCAAGGTGCTGCACATTGAGTGCTGACCAGACATCAATGCCCGCGTCCAGCAGCTCCTGCACGTCTTGCCAGCGCTTGGCATGGCGTGAGCCGTCTACATTGCTGTGCGCCAGTTCATCAACCATGAGAACTTGTGGTTTGCGCGCCAATGCACCGTCCAGGTCAAACTCTTTCAGGCTCTTGCCGCGATACGGAACATCTTTGAGCGGCAGTTGCTCCAGCCCCGCAAGCAAGTCAGCTGTTTCACTTCGGCCATGCGTTTCGACCACACCTATCAATACCGCCTTGCCAAGCTTTTTTTCACGTTGCGCAGCAGCCAGCATGGCGAAGGTTTTGCCGACGCCCGCATTCGCGCCAAAGTAAATACGCAGCTTGCCACGCGCGGCGCGCTCTTCACTGCCCCGCAGCTGGGCCAGCAGTTTGTCAGGGTCGGGGCGACTGTCTGGAGAGCTTGCCATTACTTCAGTTTATCCAGCTCCAAATTCAGCTTGAGAACATTCACGCGCGGCTCGCCCAGCACACCCAGCCAAGGCGTTTCAGTTTGCGCATTGACCAGCGCCTGGACTTTGTCAGTTGGCAAACCACGCGCTTTGGCCACGCGGTTGACCTGGTAGTTGGCAGCAGCCGGGCTGATGTGCGGATCCAGTCCACTGGCGGATGCGGTGACAAGGTCAACAGGCACGCGCTGTGTGTTACCCGGGTCAGCAGCGCGTAGCGCCTCGATACGGCCCTTAACAGCATCGGTCAGCGCCGGATTCAAAGGCCCCTGATTCGAGCCGCTAGAGGCTGATGCGTTGTAGGGCATCGGGCTAGTTGCAGACGGGCGACCCCAAAAGTGTTTTGAGTCACTGAAGTTTTGCCCGATCAACTCTGACCCAACCGCCTTGCCGTCTCGCGTGATGATGCTGCCGCCCGCTTGTGTGGGGAAGAGCGATTGCGCAACACCGGTGACCAACAGCGGGTAAGCCACGCCAGTCATGAGCGTGAGGATAAAAAATAAGACCAGCGCGGGGCGAATGATGTTTTTCATGAGAGTTCCTAAAGTTTTAAGCCACGCCAATGGCCACCAGCAACAAGTCAATCGCCTTGATGCCAATGAAAGGCACGATCAAGCCGCCCAGGCCGTAAATCAGCAGATTGCGGCGCAGCAGCGCAGCTGCACCAATCGCGCGGTACTTCACGCCCTTGAGCGCCAGCGGAATCAGCACCACAATGATCAGCGCATTAAAAATAACTGCTGACAAGATGGCTGATGAGGGGCTGCCGAGTTGCATCACATTCAAAGCGCTCAGTTGCGGGTAAGTCGTCACAAAAATCGCTGGAATGATGGCAAAGTATTTGGCGACGTCGTTGGCGATTGAAAACGTGGTGAGCGAGCCGCGCGTCATGAGCAGGGCCTTGCCCGTTTCAACAATCTCCAGCAGTTTGGTGGGGTTGGAATCCAGGTCGACCATATTGCCAGCCTCTTTGGCGGCCTGCGTGCCGCTGTTCATGGCCACGGCCACGTCAGCTTGTGCCAGGGCCGGTGCATCGTTGGTGCCGTCGCCCGTCATGGCCACCAGGCGGCCTTCGCTTTGGTATTGGCGAATCAGCTTGAGCTTGTCTTCAGGCGTGGCCTCGGCCAAGAAATCATCCACACCCGCTTCGGCAGCAATCGCCGCGGCGGTCAGTTTGTTGTCGCCGGTAATCATCACGGTTTTGATGCCCATGCGGCGCAGCTCGCCAAAGCGTTCTTTGATGCCGGTTTTAACAATATCCTTGAGTTCCACAATGCCCAGCACCCGGTTGCCATCGGCTACCGCCAGTGGCGTGCTGCCGCGCCGCGACACATCATCAGATGCACGCATCACCTCGGGCGAAACTGTGCCGCCCAGCGATTCAACATACTTACGAATCGCGTCTACCGCACCTTTGCGCAGATGCCGGGTCGTGCCGTTGATGCTCACCAAATCGACACCACTCATGCGGGTTTGGGCCGTGAAAGGCACATCATGGTTCGTACCAAACGCCTCCACAACTGCTCCCGTTCGCTGAGCCAACACCACAATACTGCGGCCCTCGGGTGTTTCGTCAGTCATGGACGCCTGCATGGCGCAAGCGGCCAGCTGCGCATCGGTAATTCCGGGCGCTGGTAAAAATGCCGAGGCTTGACGATTGCCGTGGGTAATGGTTCCGGTTTTGTCCAGCATCAACACATCCACATCACCCGCAGCTTCCACCGCCCGGCCCGATGTGGCAATCACGTTGGCCTGCATCATGCGGCTCATGCCTGCCACACCCACGGCTGACAGCAAGCCGCCAATCGTGGTGGGAATCAAGCACACCAACAGCGCAATCAGTGCAGTGATGCTGACCACGGTGCCCGCGCCCGAGGCGCCGACGCTGAAGATTGAGAACGGTAGCAGCGTGACAGTCACGACCAAAAACACAATGGTCAGCGCTACCAGCAAAATCGTCAGCGCAATTTCATTCGGCGTTTTTGTGCGTTTGGCACCTTCGACCATGCTGATCATGCGGTCTAAAAACGACTCGCCCGGGTTCACGGTGATGCGCACCACCAGCCAGTCAGACAGCACCCGCGTGCCGCCAGTGACCGATGAAAAATCACCACCCGACTCACGTACTACAGGTGCAGATTCGCCGGTAATGGCGCTCTCATCGACCGTAGCCACACCTTCAATGACTTCACCATCGAGCGCGATCATGTCGCCTGTTTCAATAAAAATCACATCGCCTTTGCGCAGGTTTTCAGCTTGGTCAGGCAACCATGTCTGGCCATAAAAAGTGGCGTGTGACTTGTCTGAAAACTTCTTGGCCCAGGTACTGGTTTTCAAGCTGCGCAGCGATGCCGCCTGCGCCTTGCTGCGGCCTTCAGCCACGGCCTCAGCAAAGTTGGCAAACAGCACGGTGAACCACAGCCACACCGCAATCGTGAGGGTGAAGGCCGCTGTGCCTGTTTTACCGAACAGCTCTTGCACACCCAGCAGCGTCGTCAAAATGCTGCCAATGTAAACCACAAACATCACCGGGTTACGCCACTGGATGTGCGGGCTGAGTTTGACGAACGATTGGCCAATGGCCGGCTTGAGCAGCGCTGGGTCAAACAAGACAGAGTTGGATTTAATAGTAGTCATGTTCTTCTCGGTTTATTTGGCAGACCAAAGCATCAAATGCTCGACCACAGGCCCGAGCGCCAACGCGGGTACGTAGTTCAGCAACCCCACCATCAACACCGTGCCGATTAATAAAAACACAAACAATGGGCCGTGGGTAGGCATGGTTCCAGCCGTCACGGGCAAGCGCTTTTTACTGGCCAACGCACCGGCAATAGCCAGCACCGGCAAGATCACGCCAAATCGGCCCAGCCACATCGCAATGCCCAACAACGTGTTGTAAAACGGCGTGTTGGCAGACAAGCCTGCAAAGGCACTGCCGTTGTTGTTGGCAGCCGATGTGAGTGCATACAAAATTTCTGAAAAACCGTGCGGGCCAGGGTTGGCGATGCCCGCTTTACCCGCCCCCGACATCACAGCCAGCGCGGTGCCAGCCAGCACCAATATTGGCGTGATCAAAATCGCCACCGACACCAGCTTCATTTCATGGGCTTCGATTTTTTTGCCCAGGTATTCAGGGGTGCGGCCAATCATCAGGCCCGCAATAAACACCGCCAAGATAGCGAAGATCAACATGCCGTACAAGCCGGTGCCGACTCCGCCAAACACCACTTCACCCAGCTGCATCATCACCATGGGCACCATGCCGCCCAGCGGTGTGAAGGAGTCATGCATGGCGTTGACCGCGCCGCAAGATGCGGCAGTAGTGATGACTGCAAACAGGGCAGAGGCAGTGATGCCGAAGCGGGTTTCCTTGCCTTCCATGTTGCCGCCCGACTGCATGGCACTAACCGTCTGGTCAACCCCCAGTGCAGGCAAAAGCGGGTTGCCCGCTTGTTCGGCGGGCATGATGGCCACGACTGCAATGACAAACATCACCGTCATGGCCGCCAACACAGCCCAGCCCTGGCGCGCGTCGCCAACGAATCGGCCAAAGGCAAAACACAGCGCCGCTGGAATCACGAAGATGGCCAGCATTTGCAGCAGATTGGTCAAAGCGTTCGGGTTTTCATACGGGTGCGCCGAGTTGGCGTTGAAAAACCCGCCGCCGTTGGTGCCCAGCATCTTGATGGCTTCTTGCGACGCGACGGGACCCATGGCGATGGTTTGCTTGTCGGCTTTGATCTCTTCCATCACTGCATCGCCTTTTGCGTCTTTGATGACTTCGCCCGCTGCGTCTTTTTTAGGCTGGCTGTAGGTGGTCACTTCAAGCGTTGCTACATCTTTATAGCTTGAGAAGTTTTGAATCACGCCCTGTGATGACAAAACAATCGCCAACACCAGCGACATTGGCAACAGCACCCAAGTGGTGATGCGGGTGATGTCTACCCAGAAATTTCCCAACACGCCAGTCGATTTGGCCGCAAAGCCGCGAATCAGCGCAAACAACACGGCAATGCCCGTAGCCGCCGACAAAAAGTTTTGAACTGCCAGCCCCAGCATCTGCGTCAAATAGCTCATGGTGGCTTCGCCGCTGTAACCCTGCCAATTGGTATTGGCTACAAAACTGATGGCGGTGTTAAAGCTGGAATCAGCCGACACATTGGCCATGCCCGCCGGGTTGAGCGGCAAGTAAACCTGAAAGCGCTGCAAACCGTAAACAAATAACGCGCCCAGCAAGTTAAAAGCCAGCAAGGCCAGCGCGTAGCTTGCCCAGTTCATGGATTTTTCTGGCGAAGTACCCGCCAGCTTGTATAGGGGCGATTCAACCTTGTGCATCCAGCCCGGCAGGTTGCCTGAGCAGATGCGAGCCAGCCAGATGCCCAGCGGCCAGGATAAAACCAAAAGTGAAACAAGGAAAAGAGCCAACAGGCTCCAGGCAGAGGAAGTCATAGTGCCCCCACGTTTGCGGCCAAGGCCGCTGCACTGCCCCCCGAGGGGGCTAAGTGCCGCGGCTCCAAGCCCGCCTGCGCGGGCTTGGACGGCACGAAGAGCTGCTGCGTCTCGCAGCAGTGCGGCCTGCAAGGCCTAACTTGCTTGAAGCGGTTCTGCGCGGTGTTCATCAAAACTCCTCAGCGCAGATCAGCGCATACACCAGGTACGCCAGCAGCAACGCGGCGCTGACGCCACCAAAGCCGTAAAGCACATTCAAACTGATCATGACCGTGCTCCCGCAGGTTTTTCAAGCTTTTGAAAGCCCGCTACCAGCAGCACCATCAGGCCCCAGAGTGCAAAAATCCCCACAACAAACGCGATATCCATGGAACTTCTCCTCGTATCAAATAGTGACACGAGGTTAGGCTTCTAGGCATAAAAACGGGGTAGGAGAAAGTCTCCTGGTCTGTAAAAAAAGCGTAAAAGCACGCGTCAGCCTGGCTTGGCGTTCTTTTGCTATTTATTTCATAGCATTTTGCGCCCGTATTTATTGCGCCAAAAGTCTTTTTTATACTCAAACAAATTAGACCGTAGCGCATCCAAATCCAGCACCCGCAAGCCGCCGTATTCCACCCTGATCATTGCGCTGGCCTGTAGCGTCGTTAGTGCAACGTTTACGCGCTGGCGTGACAGCCCAACCAAGTACGCAAGCTCTTGCTGGGTGATGCGCAATACCTCGCCAACGCCCGGATACAGCACTGGGTTAAACAGTGCGGCCAGGCTGCGTGCCACGCGAATGTCGGGGTTGTTCAAACGGTCAATTTCAAGCGCCACGGTGAACTGGCCCAAGCGCTCATTGAGCTGCATCATCACAAAACGATTAAAGCCAATCGAGTGGTCCAGCAGCCAGTGAAAAGTGTCTACTGGCAGCCCAGCCACAACACTTTTGCGCAGCGCCTGGATGTTGTACCGATACGGCTCACGCTTGAGCGCGGTGCCCTCGCCAAACCAGCCTCCAGGCGGCACGCCAGTAAACGTCATCGTCATGCCCTGCTCGTTGTCAGCGCTCATTTTGAGCAGCCCTTGCACTACACCGAACCAGACGTGACCGGTTTGCCAAAGCGGCAGACATAGTCCCCGGGTGCAGCATCTCCAAGCCTGAATTCAGTCACCGCCATATCGCGCTCTGCGGGCAACAGCAGCCCCAACCAGGGAATGCCAGCCAGCTCATCTTCGCTGGCAGCGCATTGGCGAATCTGAAGGGGATTATTGAACAGCTACACGCATGAAAATGGATGACAAGGGAAACTCCGGGGGGAGTATTCACCCTTAAATTGTCGTCGGAATGACAACATAGCGTCAAACGATTGCGTACCATCGACTCCATCGCGGCAGCTCTTCGGTTACTTGTGCACCCAACCCGGGTGCGACGGCTTCCTAAAGACAGCGAGACAAGCACCATGCAGACAACGTTTCCCCAACTGCTGATTAAACATGCTGCCGAGCGCCCGGATGCGCCAGCCATGCGTGAAAAAGAATACGGCATCTGGCAAGCCCACAGCTGGTCGGCTTTGGCCAAGCTGGTCGAGCTGATTGCCTGCGGCTTACATCAAGCGGGTCTCCAGCACGGAAACCACATGGTGGTGGTGGGCGGCAACCGCCCGCGCTCATACGCCACATTGCTGGCCGCGCAATCGCTAGGCGCTGTGCCAATTCCACTTTATCAAGACGCGGTGGGTGCCGAGTGCGTATTTCCCATTAACAACGCCGAAGTGCGATTTGCTTTTGCTGAAGACCAGGAGCAAGTCGACAAGCTGCTGGAAATTCGCGAAAACTGCCCGCAACTTAAACATATATTTTTTGATAAGCCGCGCGGTTTGCGCAATTATTCAGAACCTGGCCTGATGGCACTCGACCAGTTGATCGAAAAGGGCAAAACCTTCGCAAGTATTCAGCCCGGCTGGTATGCAGCTGAAGTGGCCAAAGCCAAGCCAGATGATGTTGCAGCCATGTTTTTTACATCTGGTACCACAGGCAACCCCAAGGGCGTGGTGCACACCCACAACACACTGCTAGACCGCGCCAGGGCCGGGGCAGATTTTGACAAGCTAACGGCCAATGAGGAAGTGCTGGCCTACTTGCCGCCCGCGTGGATTGGCCAAAACATCTTCAGCTACGCGCAGTGGCTGGCTTGCGGCTATGTGGTCAACTGCCATGAAAGCGCCAGCACAGTGATGATTGATCTGAAAGAAGTCGGCCCGACCTATTACTTTGCGCCACCGCGTGTTTTTGAAGGAATGCTGACCACAGTGATGATTCGTATGGAAGATGCCGGACGGATCAAACGCGGCATCTTCAATTACTTCATGAGTGTGGCCAAACGCGTGGGGCCTGCTCGCATGGATGGCAAATCCATTGGCATGCTGCAAACCCTGTTGTACGCGCTGGGCAATGCGCTGGTGTACGCGCCGCTGCGTAACACCCTTGGCTTTTCACGCGTGCGTGTGGCCTACACGGCGGGCGAGGCGATTGGGCCTGATTTGTTTACGTTCTTCCGCTCCATCGGCATCAACATGAAACAGTTGTATGGTTCGACTGAAACGGCTGTGTTCGTGTGTCTGCAGCCTGACAACGAAGCGCGCGCCGACACGGTTGGCGTGCCCATTGCAGGCGTGCAAATTAGAGTGGCAAGCAACGGCGAGATCATGGTGAAGTCAGCGGGGCTGTTGAAGGAATACTACAAAAATCCGACAGCCACCGCGGAGGTGTTGACGGAAGACGGCTGGTACCACACCAGCGATGCCGGGTTCATTGATGCAAGCGGCCACCTCAAAATCATCGACCGAGTCAAGGACGTTGGCCGCATTCATGGTGGCGCAAACGATGGCGCAATGTTCGCCCCGAAATACGTAGAGAACAAACTGAAGTTTTTCTCACACATTAAAGAAGTAGTCGCATATGGGGATGGGCGCAATCAGGTGTGCGTCTTTATCAATATCGACTTTGACGCAGTAGGCAACTGGGCCGAGCGCCGCAACTTGCCCTATGCGGGCTACACCGACTTGGCGCAAAAGCCAGAGGTTTATCAGCTCATCAAAGAGTGCATTGAAAAAGTCAATGCGGATTTGAGCGTTGACGCATTGCTGGCCGGCTCGCAGGTTAGCCGCTTTTTAATTTTGCACAAAGAGCTTGACGCAGACGACGGCGAGCTGACGCGCACCAACAAAGTAAGGCGCGGATTTATTGGCGACAAATACCAACCGCTGATTGATGCGCTGTACAACGGCAAAACCGAGCAGTTCATTGAAACGGTGGTGAAGTTTGAAGACGGCCGCAGCGGTAGTGTGAGCGCGACATTAAAACTTGGTGACTGCAAGACTTTTGCAGCAGTGAAGGCCGCGGCGTAGCCGCAGGTAAAAAAACATGAGCAAAAAAATCGGCGATGTCATTCTTGACGTTCAAAATATTTTCCTCGCGTTTGGCAGCGTTAAAGCACTGCAAGATATTTCGTTCAATGTCAAAGAGCACGAGATTCGCGCCATCATTGGCCCCAACGGCGCAGGAAAAAGCTCGATGCTGAACTGCATCAACGGTGTCTACCAGCCGCAGCAGGGCTCCATTACCTTTCGCGGCCAGACGTTCAAACATATGAACAGTCAGCAAGTGGCGGTGATGGGTGTGGCGCGTACGTTTCAAAACCTCGCGCTGTTCAAAGGCATGAGCGTGCTGGACAACATGATGTCGGGCCGCAATTTGAAAATTAAGAGCAGTATTTGATGCAGGCACTGCGTATTAGCCCGGCTGAAAGAGAAGAAATATTGCACCGCAAGGCGGTTGAGAAAATTATTGATTTTCTGAAAATTCAGGCCTACCGCAAAACACCTGTTGGCCAGTTGCCTTATGGGTTGCAGAAACGCGTTGACCTTGGCCGCGCACTGGCAATGGAGCCGCAGGTACTGCTGCTCGACGAACCGATGGCCGGCATGAACGTTGAAGAAAAGCAGGACTTGTGCCGCTTTGTGCTGGACGTGAACGACGAGTTTGGCACTACGTGTAGCGCCCTTCCGCCCGAGGGGGCCGCTGCGCCTGCGGACTGGCAAAGCCAGATCCGCGGCCCCTGTTTGAATCTGACACAAGGCATCCTATTGCCCTGCTGGACTTAGGCTTCAGAAAAGACTGATATGAAAACAACGCATTACGACACACTCGAATCCCGGAGTTCTGATCAACGTGAAGCCGCTTTGCTGAGCGCTTTGCCGGGTTTGGTAGCTCATGCGCAGAAAGCCGCGCCTGCTTTTAGCAAGCTGCTGGCAGGTGTTGATGCTGCATCAATAACCAGCCGCGATGCGCTGGCTAGCCTGCCAGTGACGCGTAAAAACGAATTGCATGATTTGCAGAAAGCCGGCCGTCCGAATGATGTTTTCGGCGGCTTCAGCGCCTTGCTGCGTGGCCCCAAGATGCCGCGCATGTTTTCATCGCCTGGGCCTATTTATGAACCCGAAGGCGTAGCCAAAGACTACTGGCGCGCGGGCCGAGCGATGTACGCGGCGGGCTTCAGAGCAGGCGACTTGGCACACAACTCGTTCAGCTACCACATGACACCAGGCGCTTTCATTATGGAGTCCGGCTTGCACGCAGTGGGTTGCACCGTGTTCCCTGCAGGAGTTGGCCAGACTGAACAGCAACTGCAAGCGATTGCCGAGCTGCGGCCTGATGGCTATTGTGGAACGCCGAGTTTTCTGCGCATTCTGGTTGAAAAAGCCGAGGAGCTCGGCAGCGATATCTCCAGTATGCGCAAAGGCCTGGTCGGCGGTGAAGCGTTTCCACCCAGCTTGCGCGACTGGTTTACAGCGCGCGGCATGGCCATTTACCAAAGCTACGCAACCGCAGATTTGGGCTTGATCGCTTACGAGACCAAGGCGCGGGAGGGCTTGGTCATTGACGAAGGCGTGCTGGTTGAAATCGTCCGCCCAGGCACTGGTGAGCCTGTGGCTGAGGGTGAAGTGGGCGAGCTGGTGGTCACCACGCTCAACCCAGACTACCCGCTGATTCGATTTGGCACAGGCGACTTGTCGGCAGTGATGCCCGGGCACTGCCCCACCGGCCGAACCAATACCCGGATCAGGGGCTGGATGGGCCGCGCGGACCAAACCGTAAAAATTCGCGGCATGTTTGTGCATCCGGGGCAGGTCAATGACATCGCGCGGCGCTTTGCTGAAGTGCTCAAGGCCCGGCTGGTGGTGAGCGGCGAGATGGCAAACGATGCCATGCACTTGCGGGTTGAGTCAGACGCAATCCATTCTGGTCTTGAGGCACGCATCAGCGATGCGATCCGTGATGTCACCAAACTGCGCGGCACCGTTGAGCTGGTTCAGCCCGGCAGCCTTCCCAACGACGGAAAGGTTATTGAGGACGCGCGCAGCTACAAGTAAGGCGAGCGAGTTCCCGGCAAGCGGGGGTTTTACGTAAGTAGTTCCCGCGATGCGTGGGCTTGGGTAAAACCGTAAACTATTTTTTTGTTTTATTAACTCGCAACTCAATCGAGAACCCCCATGAAAAAACTGTTCGTTTTAGCCGCAGCTGCTCTCAGTCTGCTGGCCGGCACACATGCCAGTGCGCAGGCCTACCCCGGCACCAAGCCGGTTACTTTTGTCGTGCCATTTGCGGCGGGCGGCCCTACAGACAAAGTAGCCCGCGACTTGGCAGAAGCGATGCGCAAAACGATGGGCGGCGGTGCCAATTTTGTCGTGGAGAACGTCAACGGCGCGGGCGGTACGATTGGCGCGACCAAGGTGGCCAAGGCAACGCCGGATGGCTACACGCTGCTGCTGTTTCACATTGGTATGGCTTCTACACCAGCCCTGTACCGTAAGTTGGGCTACAAGCCACTAGAAGATTTTGAATACCTGGGTATGGTCAACGAAGTGCCGATGACGTTGGTGGGTAAACCGCAGTTGCCGGCCAATACTTATCGCGACTTTGAAAACTACATTCGTGCCAATGCCGGTAAGCTCAATATCGCCCACGCCGGTTTGGGCTCAGCGTCGCACCTTTGCGGTTTGATGTGGCAAGCGGCCATCAAGTCACAGGAAGCCATGACCACCATTCCTTTCGGCGGCACCGCCCCCGCAATGAATGCTCTGGTCGGTGGCCAGGTGGATTTGATGTGCGACCAGACCACCAACACTTCAAGCCAGATCGAAGCCGGCCGGGTCAAGGCGTTTGCTGTGACCACCGCCAAGCCTTTGAGCGGTAACAAACTGCTCAAAGACTACCCGACGCTTCAGGAAATGGGCCTTAAAGGCTTTGACCTGACCGTTTGGCATGGCTTGTACGCACCAAAAGGTACACCGCCAGCAGTGCTGACAGCGCTCAATGAAGGCCTGAAGAAAGCGCTCAAAGACCCTGAATTCATAAAAAAGCAAGAAGCTTTGGGCGCTGTCGTAGTAAGCGACAAACGCGTTGAGCCAGCTGCACACAAGGCATTCGTAGCCAGTGAAATCACCAAGCTCAAAGTGGTGATTGACGCTGCCAAGCAATACGCCGACTAAGAAACATCGATTCAATGCAAGCCGCCTGCACCTTCCCGGACAGGCGGCTTTTTTTATCTTTGAATCAAACAAGACTTACGCTGTGGCGACGCAGCTTTTAACCCGCGTGGTGGACTCGATCACCGAGCTGAACGCAGATGATGCGGGCTGCATCGCGGTGAGCGGATCACACGGCGGCTTGAGTTCTGCACGTTATGCGCTGGCGGCGCGGCCGCTGCTAAGTGTGTTTAACGACGCTGGCGGCGGCTTGGACAACGCTGGCGTGGCGGCACTTGATTTTTTGCAAAGCCATGGACTTGCGGCTTGCACGATTGCGCACAGCAGTGCGCGAATTGGTGAATCGCAAAGCACGCTGGCGACGGGCACGATCACTGGGCTGAACGCGCAGGCAGTGGCGCTGGGCATTCAGGCGGGTTGGAGGTGCCAGCAAGCAGTGGATCTTCTGTTGACACCCTACAAAGGAAAAATATGAGCTTGCAAGCATCAAAACGGCTTCTAGCCCAATTATTATGGGCGCAAGCAGCTATATTTTTTATAGCATCTGTCAGCGTGGCACAAACGGCGTGGCCAACCAGACCGGTAAAAATCGTTGTGCCATTTGCACCAGGCGGCACCACAGATATTTTGGCGCGTGCGATGGCGCCTGAGTTGACAAAGGCGTTTGGACAGCCGTTTGTGGTGGAAAACCGGGCTGGTGCAGGCGGTAACGTGGGCGCAGACGTCGTGGCCAAAGCGCCCGCTGACGGCTACACCATTTTGATGGGAACCGTCGGCACACACGGCATCAACAAGGCGCTTTACGCCAAAATGCCGTTCGACTCGCAAAAAGACTTTGCGCCCATCACGCTCGTGGCAGGCGTGCCCAACGTGATGGTGATGAATACAGAAAAGGCGAAAACTTTGGGCATCAACAGCGTTGCTGATTTCATCAAGTACGCCAAGGCGAATCCGGCAAAGTTCAGTATGGCGTCGAGCGGAAATGGCACGTCCATTCATTTGGCGGGCGAATTGTTCAAATCGCGCACTGGCATTTTCATGACGCACATTCCGTATCGCGGATCAGGGCCAGCACTTTTGGATTTGGTGGGCGGTACGGTGGACGTGATGTTTGACAATTTGCCGTCTGCCCTGCCGCAAGTCAAAGCTGGCAAGCTGAAGGCGTTTGCGGTGACCAGTGCGGCGCGCTCAGCGGCGGTACCCGACCTGCCAACCATCGAAGAGGCTGGAAAATTGCCGGGGTTTGATGCAAGCTCTTGGTTTGGGCTTCTGGCCCCAGCTGGAACCCCGCCGGACATCGTGAGCCGCATTCAGCAAGAAGTGACGAAATCACTTGGCACCGCAGCGATGAAAGAAAAATTATTGGCCCAAGGGGCCATTCCTGGCGGCAACACGCCGGATCAGTTCAACAGCTTTATCAACGCCGAGCACGTGAAGTGGGCGCAGGTGGTGAAGGCTTCTGGCGCAAAAGTCGACTAGGACACATCTATAAATTCATTTTCCGGGCGAATTGCCGCACCAAGCTTCAGCGAACACGCGGCGCTCGGCGGTGCTCGGAATCCTCACGCACACAAGTGCGCGCCTGGGTCCTGCGCTCCGGGCGCCTTGCACTTCATCCCGCAAATCTGAATTTCTAGACGCGCCCAAAGGCTATTTAAACACCCCAAACCACGTCGGTTTGGGCTTTGAAATTGCGCTGGAGCATGTCAATAAATGGCATGGCACGTTGGCGCAGGCCGGGTGCGTCGCCATGCACCATGTCAGGATTGGCATCAACTTCCTCAGCCTGTTGCATTGATTCTTCCAGCGCAATTGCCTCTTGAAGCGCGGCAATGGCAGAAACCATTTCACTCGCCAAAATAATTCCTGTTGGCCCAGCGCCTTTCCCGATCACCTCCAGCACCCGCCGGCCATTGGGCTCCAGCATGATCACGTCGCCTGCATTTTTGGACTTGAATTTATACAGCATGAGAGTCTCCGCTTCGTAATTCAAAGCTCCATTATCAGACCGGCACGCTGCCCGCGATGTAAGCACGATTCGCCAAATTTTAAGCTACATTTTTGATAGCTGTTTGCGCCTGTCTTTATTGGGCGACGCGTCTATTTCGCTTGAATTTAACGCACCACTTTCCCTTCGGGCGTGATGGTGACCAAATCTACCAGGCGAACAGACTCATACTTTTTAGGCCGCAAATTGATGCGCAAACCGTTCATGTCAAAGTCAGTCATCGACTCAAACGCTTTTTGCAGCCCTGTGCGGTCTGGCTTGCCGCCGCTTTGCGCGCTGCGGCGCACACCCTCAGCAAACGCGCGCGCGGCCACATAGCCTTCAACGCTTTCATAACTTGGGTTTTGGTCGGTTTGATTGAGCACATCCAAATATTCCTTGACGAGCGGGATACCCAGACTTCGAGGCGACGGCACAACTTGGGAAATCACGATACCTCCGATTTCCTTGCCCAGCGATGTAAACAACGGATCAATTCCGACGACCGAGAAGGTCAGAAACTGCCCGCCGTACCCTGCCTTGCGCGCTTTGCGGATGAATGCAGCAGCGGAGTTGAACAAACTCACTTGAATGATGGCCTGAGGATTTGACTTAAGGAGCGCGGCCACAGCTGTGTCGACCTTGTCGCTGTTTACTGCAGACAGTGCAGAACCCACCAGCGGCGGGCGCTTTAAATCTACCAGCGCCTGGTTGATAGCGGCCAGCCCGCCACGACCCATTGCGTCGTCTTCGGCAAACACCGCAATGCGCTCCTGGTTGAGTGTGGCGCAATGGCGTGCAATCTTATAGGCCTCATCGCTTAAAGCCGGGCGTACATGAAAGGCGTTAACCGCATCTGCCCCATGCAGCGCGTCTGAAGCCGCAAAGGGAGCGAAAAACGCAGTGCCCGAGGCCTTGACAGCGGCGTATGCGGCATCGCAGCTGGCCGTGCCCGCAAAACCAAACAGCGCGTCAACGCCCTCGTCCACCAGTTGCTTGGCATTGGCGGCTGCCTTGGCGGCGTTGTAGCCGTCGTCCAGCGACCGCACTTCAATTTTGTAACCCGCGATACCGTTCTTTGCGTTGGCGGCATCGAAAAACATCTTGGCGCCATTGAAGTAAGCCAGGCCGATTTGATCTGCTGCTCCCGTTAAAGGCACTGATTGGCCCAGCACCAATTTGCGCACACCTTTGGCAGCTTGCGCCCGGGCCAGAGGACTGGCGGCGATGGCGGATGCAGCAACGCTGCCCAAGATGATTGATCGACGGTTTATCAGCATGGTGGCCTTTGAAAGTAAGTGCAATTGCGAGCGGGCATAAAAATTGGCAGGGTTTGGGCATCCAGGGAGGGCAAATTGCAAATGCCCCCCTGTTGGCTAATGCCGTGCATCTTTCGTGTCACGCGTTACCGACAGTTTCAGTTTGAATTAAAAACTCACGGATTAAAGCGTAACCCTGCAGCGCAATAAAAGCTATTCACGTAAATGCCGAGTTGGTATGAAGCCATGCAGAGGGCGCCTTTTACAGCGCCAGTTCATCACGCTGACTTTAAAACAGCGCGCTTTCCGAGAAGCCGCTCATGCTCTTTGGTGGCGAAGCGGTCGGTCATACCGGCAATGTAGTCGGCCACCACCCTTTGCGGCTGATGCAACCGTGAATCCGCACCGCGGCTCTGTTCAGCCCCGCGTCGCTCAACATACGCCGGGGGCATTTGCATCGGATCGGTCAGGTAGGTGTCGAACAAATCGCGTACCACCAACCTGGCGGCTTGTGTGGTGGCCATAACTTGGGGATGGCGGTACAGATTAAGCGATAAAAACTGCTTGAGAGCAGCCGACTTCGCAGCCATTTCAGGCGAAAAGCACACTAGCGCGGTGCTGCGGCGTACGTCGTCAACACTCTGCGGATTTGCCACCAGCAACGCGGCTCGGCTAGCCGCCATAACGTCGTACACCTGCGCGCTCAACATGCGGCGAATCGCCTCAAACAGCAGCCTGCGGCCCACCAAATGCGGGTGGTCTTTGAGCGCGTCAGAACAAAAATACGCAAACAATTCAACGCCTTGCAACTGCTCCAGGCAGAGCAAGCCAGAGCGCACGCCGTCGTCAATATCGTGCGCGTTGTAAGCGATTTCATCGGCTAAATTGGTCAACTGCGCCTCCAGGTTGGGCTGCAACCAGCCGCCAGGCGCGCGCAAAAACCGCTGCGCGATGCCGCCAGGCTCACGTGCGTCAATGCGCTCGGCGTTGCGGCGGGAACAGTGCTTCAAAATTCCCTCACGGGTTTCAAATGTCAGGTTCAAACCGTCGTAGCTTGGGTAGCGCTCTTCGAGTGAATCCACCACGCGAAGGCTTTGCAGGTTGTGCTCAAAGCCCGCGCTGTTGGGGTCATTCGCCTTCAGACTGGCATTCAGCGCGTCTTGCCCAGCATGCCCAAACGGTGTGTGCCCGAGATCATGCGCCAGCGCGATGGTTTCAACCAGGTCTTCGTTCAGATTTAAATTGCGGGCAATAGACCTTCCAAGCTGCGCCACTTCCAGCGAATGCGTCAGGCGGGTGCGAAACAGGTCGCCCTCGTGGTTTAAAAAAACCTGCGTTTTGTACACCAGTCGGCGAAACGCCGTGCTGTGAACAATGCGGTCACGGTCTCTTTGGTAGTCAGACCGCGTCGGTGCAGCCGCTTCAAAAATGCGGCGGCCGCGCGACGTGGCTGGATCAGATGCATAACACGCCAGAATCATGAAATACTAGTAAATTAAGTGTTTAACGCAATAAATACGGGCGCAAGCAGCTACTCTATTAATAGCAAAAGTATGCGTGCCAAAGATGCTTAGGCGCATCAGGCGCAGCAAGCGTCAATCACTTCGCGCACCAGTGCATCTGGCGCGGCGCGCACGCACGCCTTCCCTGCGCCATCGATCAAAACAAAGCGAATCTCCCCAGCTTCTGATTTTTTATCCACGCGCATAAGCTCAAGGTAGCGGCCCGCGTTGTCTTTCTCACGCAGTACCGGCGCACGTGTAGGCAGCCCCGCGCGGCTGACAAGCAAGGTCAGGCGCTCGATAAAAGCTGCATCAACCAGGTTTAAACGCGCCGACAAATGCGCCGCCATGACCATGCCGCAGCCCACCCCTTCGCCATGCAGCCATTGACCGTAGCCCAAACCAGACTCAATCGCATGGCCAAAAGTGTGGCCAAAATTAAGAATGGCGCGCAGCCCCTGCTCTCGTTCGTCTTGCCCAACCACGTCGGCTTTTATCTGGCAGCTGCGCTCAATGGCGTGCGCAAGCGCAGCGCTGTCTTTGGCCAGCAACGCGTCAAGGTTGGCCTCCATCCACTCCATAAACGCCATGTCAGCAATCGGTCCGTACTTGATGATTTCTGCCAGCCCCGCGCTGATTTCACGGTCAGGCAGCGTTTTAAGCACATCGAGGTCACAGACCACCAACTGCGGCTGATAAAAAGCCCCAATCATGTTTTTGCCGAGTGGGTGATTGATGGCGGTTTTGCCGCCAACAGACGAGTCCACTTGGGCTAAAAGCGTAGTGGGTACTTGCACAAAAGGCACGCCGCGCATGTAGCTCGCGGCAGCAAAGCCGGTCATGTCACCCACCACACCGCCGCCCAAAGCAAACAAAATGGTTTTGCGATCACAGCCATTTTCAAGCAACGCATCAAAAATCAGTTGCAGCGTTGGCCAGTCTTTATGAACCTCACCGTCTGGCAACACGCAAAAAATGACTTTTGTAAAGCGGCCACCCAAAGTGGCTTGTAGTTGATTCAAGTAAAGCGGCGCAACGGTGGTGTTTGAAACGATGACCGCTGTGCTGGCAGACGGTAAATCTTGATAAGTCGACGAATTGGCGAACAGGCCCGATCCGATGACGATAGGGTAGCTTCGGTCGGCCAGGCAGATACCTACTTTTAGAGGCGCACTCGGTGAATTACAAGTCATGGCTGCCAGTGTAGGTGACGCGAATCTGAATTAAAGGCCTGGCTCAACCACACCAGCCATTTCAAGTTGCTTCACGATCATGTTGACCAACGTCAGGACCGACGGCCGACCCGTCTGAACCACAAAATGCGCCACTTCCCGATACAGCGGATCACGCTCGACATATAACTCTTTGAGTTTTTCGAGCGGATTAGCAACCTGCAGCAATGGCCTATTTTGGTCATGCCGCAAACGACGAAAAATTTCTTCAGGGGTGGAATGTAGATAAACCGTATAACCGCGCTGATGCAACCACTGGCGGTTTACGAGCCGTAGCACAGACCCGCCACCCGTAGAAATGACGCTGTGGGTCAGGGTTGTCAGTTCATCGAGAACAGATTCCTCAACATCCCGAAAGCGTGCCTCGCCTTCCTGTTCGAAATATTCACGAATGGAGCAGCCTAATTTCTGCTCAATGATCTGGTCAGTGTCATAAAAAGGTCGATGAAGCCGCTTGGCAAGTTGACGCCCGACAGTGGACTTGCCACTGCCGGGGAGACCAATAAGGGCTATCAATATGACCCGGGTAAGCTGAGTTGGTCAGAATACAAACGTGTAGGCTGCCCTGAAAACAGATTAAGGCCCAGTTACCGTTACAACGATTTTGAATTCCGCACCAGTAGTGTCCGAAACGATAACCGTCGAAGTTCCTGCGGCAACGCCTTTAATGGTTAGCTCCGAGCCGCTTATTTCTGCCGTAGCAACTGCAACAGTACTGCTGCTGACGCTGTAGGGGCTTATGCCGCCTGATACGGTAGTGCGTCGTGAGCTGTCGGTTATGACAGATGCAGTCGCACCAGAAAGCACGCTAAGCGCAACAGGTGGTGTTGCGGGAACAGTAAAACTCCTGGACGTCACAAGGCCTAAGGGAGAAGTCACCTTCACGGTGATAGCTGTTCCGCCAGCACAGGGCGCGCCATTAGTTGAATAGCCTGCGGCAAAAGTCGCCGGAAACACCGAGTTAGCAACTATGGCGGA
>ENA-OFCF01000363-OFCF01000363.1-metagenomes-genome-assembly--contig:-NODE-363-length-20344-cov-3.398689_pt1 | contig 20344 bp, 15 predicted proteins | sample MGYA00153387_OFCF01 | MGnify analysis MGYA00153387
CAACTACATCGGCACCGAGCACATCCTGCTCGGGCTCATCCGTGAGGGTGAGGGGGTCGCCGCGCAAGTGCTGCTCAACCTCGGGGCAGATCTTGAAAAGGTGCGCTCGGCGGTCATCCAGCTGCTATCCGGGCACTATGCCAAGCCCGGAGATTCAGGCGAGGAGCGTCGGGGTGGCGGGTCAGGCACGGCGATGCTCGACGAATTCGGTCGAAATCTCACCCGTCAGGCGCGTGACGGAAAACTGGACCCGGTAATCGGGCGCGCGAACGAGATCGAAAGAGTCATGCAGATTCTTTCCCGACGCACCAAGAACAACCCGGTACTCATAGGTGAGCCCGGCGTCGGCAAGACCGCTGTTGCGGAGGGACTTGCGCAGCGGATCGCATCGGACGAAGTACCCGAGACCATCCGAGACAAGCAGCTCTACTCCTTGGATCTCGCCGCGCTGGTTGCTGGTTCGAAGTATCGCGGTGAGTTCGAGGATCGTCTCAAGAAGGTAATGAAGGAGATCCACGAGCGGGGCGACGTCATCCTGTTCGTGGACGAGATGCACACACTCGTTGGGGCAGGGGCAGCCGAGGGTGCCATTGACGCGGCCAGCATCATCAAGCCGGCACTGGCGCGCGGCGAGCTGCAGACGATCGGGGCCACCACGCTCGAGGAGTATCGCAAGTACGTCGAGAAGGACCCCGCGCTCGAACGTCGCTTCCAACAGGTGTACGTCGGCGAGCCGTCGGTGGACGACACGATCGGCATCCTGCGCGGCCTCAAGGAGCGCTACGAGGTGCACCACGGTGTGCGCATCCAGGATTCAGCGCTGGTCAGCGCCGCGGTGCTGTCCGACCGCTACATCACGAGCCGGTTCCTTCCCGACAAGGCGATCGACCTGATGGACGAGGCCGCCTCGAAGTTGCGTATCGAGATCGACTCGCTGCCGACCGAGATCGACGTCGTGCAGCGACGCATCTTCCAGTTGGAGATCGAGCAGGTCGCGCTCGAGACCGAAACCGACGCGGCGTCGCTGGAACGCCTCGACGCACTGCACACCGAACTCGCCGAGCTCAACGTGCAGGTCAACGAGATGAAGCAGGTGTGGGAGCGCGAGAAGCAGGCGATCGACGCCATCCGCTCGCTGAAGGAGGAGCTGGAGCATCTCCGCACCCAGGTCGAGCGCGAGACCGACCTCGCCGCGGCGGCCGAGATCCGATATGGCCGCATCCCCGAACTCGAACGACGAATCGAGGAAGCCACCACACATCTCTCCTCGATCCAGGAGGGCGGCGCGATGCTCAAGGAAGAGGTCGACGCCGAGGACATCGCCGAGGTCGTCGCGAAGGCGACCGGCATCCCGCTCAACAAGCTCATGGAGTCCGAGACCTCGAAGCTCGTCCATCTCGAAGAACTGCTGCACGAGCGCGTCATCGGCCAGGATGACGCCGTCGTCGCAGTCGCCAATGCAATCCGCCGCAGCCGCGCCGGGCTGTCCGACCCGAACCGCCCGATCGGGTCGTTCATGTTCCTCGGGCCCACCGGCGTCGGCAAGACCGAACTGGCCCGGGCGCTCGCTGCGTACCTGTTCGACGACGAGAAGTCGATGGTGCGCATCGACATGGGCGAGTACACGGAGAAGTTCACGGTGTCGCGTCTGATCGGTGCGCCCCCGGGTTACGTCGGCTACGACGAGGGCGGCCAGCTCACCGAAGCGGTGCGGCGTCGCCCGTACTCGGTGGTGCTGCTCGACGAGATCGAGAAGGCGCACCCCGACGTGTTCAACGTGTTGCTGCAGTTGCTCGACGACGGGCGCCTCACCGATGGCCAGGGCCGCACGGTCGACTTCACGAACGTGGTGTTGATCATGACGTCCAACCTGCCGGGCGATCCGGGCGAGTTCTTCAAGCCCGAGTTCATCAATCGTGTCGACGACATCATCCGCTTCCGTTCGCTCACCGAAGCCGATCTCGAACGCATCGTGCGGATCCAACTCGCCACGCTCGTGAAGCGGCTCGCCGATCGGCGCATCGTGCTCGACATCGACGAAGGCGCGATGGCGCAACTCGCCAAGAACGGGTTCGATCCGGCGTTCGGCGCCCGTCCGCTCAAGCGGGTGATCCAACGCGAGATCGGCGACAAGGCGTCGCTGCTGATCTTGAGTGGCGAGGTCGGAGACGGTGGCACCATCAACGTACGCGCCGGCTCAGCCGACGAGGGCCTCCAGGTCACCGCCGCCTGACGATCTCGATCGGGGTCCGACCCCAACCGAGATGTCCCCAGCCGAGACGGGTACGAGGGTGAGGCGGAAGATCGGGGGGCGCTGCTCGACGAGGTCGAGGCGGCCACCGTCGGACTCGGCCAGGCGGCGGGCGAGCGCCAGGCCCCTGCCGTGGGCGGCCTGATGGTCACGTGGGCGATCGAACAAGGTGGCAGCCCGGTCGTCGGAGACCCCGGTGCCCTCGTCCTCGATCGTGACGCTCGAGTCCTGCACGAGGATTGCAACCGTGCCACGGCCGTGCCGCAACGAGTTCTCGAGGAGCACGTTCAGTACCTGGCCGACGAGACCCGGGGTCGCCATCACATGCTGCGTGACACCGGTGGTCACGACGACTTGGCGGCGCTTCTCCGCGAAACGTTGCTGCCAGTCGGCCACCTGATGGTCGACCAGCGCGGTCAGATCCAGCTCGGTGCGTTCCTTCGTGCTCCCGGTGCGGGCAACCACGAGCAGTTCGTCCAGGGTGGCGTTCAGGTCGTGCGTCTGCGCGAGCGCCGCAGCCGCTTCTGCGGCAACCTCACTGTCGTTGGTTCGCTCCAACAGCTCCAGGCGCATCGCGATACCGGTCAATCCGGTTCGAAGCTGGTGGGTCGCGTCAGCCGTGAAGCCGCGTTCGGACTCGAGCATCCGGTCGACTCGGTTTGCACTGAGACGCAGCGAGCGGGCGATCGCATCGATTTCCTCGATCCCTGATGATGGCGGCGCTGCGGCGCTGAAGTCGCCGTTCCCGACGCGTGAGGCGCTCCGTGCGAGCCGTTCGAGCGGTCGTGCCAACTGGCGGGCCTGGACCCAGGCAAGCAGTGCCGCTGCTCCGATCGCGGCCAGCGCGATCACGGCCAGACGCGACAACACATGGCCGGGAAGCTCTCCCCCTTCCGCGTCGCGGACGACGAACAGGACCGGGATGATCAGCACCACGATCACCACCACGACCACGGCGATCGTCGACAGGACGAGGCGGCGACGCACGGCGTTCAGATCCCGGACGAGCGTGTGGTGGATTCGGCGCTCGGGTCGAATCGGAACCCGACACCGCGCACGGTCACGATCTTCGAGGGCGGATCGCTCTCGTCGAGGATCTTGCGACGCAGCGTGGACGTGTGCGTGTCGAGCGTGCGCGTGGACCCCCACCAGTTCTCGTCCCACACCTCGCTCATGATGTGCTCACGCTTGAGTGTCACGCCGGGCTGACGCATCAGCAATTCGAGCAGATCGAACTCCTTGGTGGTCAGCTCGACCTCGTTGCGCGCTCCGTTGCTCTCGGTGACGAAGCAGCGGCGCGCATCGGTGTCGAGTTCGATGCCGGCGCCACTGAGACGACCGGCCGGAGGGGCTCCTGCCGAATGCTCGACGATGCGCAGGCGGGCACGGATCCGCGCGACCAGCTCGGCGAGTCGGAACGGTTTCGCCACATAGTCGTCGGCACCGGCATTGAGCCCGACGATCACGTCCATCTCTTCGGCCCGTGCCGTCAGCATGATGATCGGCAGATCGGGGTGGTCGGCACGGATCTTTCGGCAGACGTCGAGACCATCGATGTCGGGCAGGGTCAAGTCGAGCAACACCAGATCGGGACGGGCATCGGAGACCGAGCCGATCGCGGCCACACCGGCGTCGACATGTTGCACCTCGAAGCCTTCCGAGCGGAGCACTCGTATCAGTGGTTCGCTGATGCGCTCGTCGTCTTCCACGAGCAACACGGCGGCGCGCGTGCCGAGCACGGCCGTGCCGCCGGGTCCGCGAAGCGTCGGTTCCATCGACGGTCCATCGGCACCCGAGGGATGCAACTTGAAGACCGTGACGTGAGCGTTGTGACCGCACGATTCCGCAATTACGATACCGATCCGTACCGTTTCGTAAGGAACTGGCAGGAACCATGCAGAACGACACCATTTCCCCGCAGCCGCCGCCGGCTCCACATCATCTTCGCGACGAGATCGACCCCCGCGTGCACGAACGGCGCTGGATGATCCTCGGCGTGCTCTGCATGAGCCTGCTGATCATCGTGATGGACAACACGATCCTCAACGTGGCCATCCCCTCGCTGATCACCGAACTCGGCGCCACCAACAGCCAGGTGCAGTGGATCATCGACTCGTATGTGCTCGTGTTCGCAGGGCTGCTCCTCACCACCGGCAGCCTGTCGGACCGGTTCGGCCGCAAGGGCGCGCTGCAGCTCGGCATCGTGCTGTTCGGCATCGGGTCAGCAGCAGCAGCCATGTCGAGCTCCGCCAACGGCCTCATCTTCACCCGTGCCTTCATGGGCATCGGCGGCGCTTTGATCATGCCCGCCACCCTGTCGATCCTGATCAACGTGTTCCGCGACCCGGTCGAGCGCGGTCGGGCGATTGCCGTCTGGGCCGGCTTCTCCGGTCTCGGTGTCGCGATCGGCCCGATCTCCGGCGGTTTCCTCCTCGAGCACTTCTCGTGGTCGTCGGTGTTCTGGGTGAACCTGCCGATCGGTGCCACGGCGCTGGTGCTCGGAGCATTCCTCGTGCCGACGTCTCGCGATCCCAACCAGGGCAAGATCGACCCACTCGGTGCGGTGCTGTCGTTCGTCGGCCTCGCCTCGCTGCTGTTCGCGATCATCGAAGGGCCGTCGAAGGGCTGGACCAGTCCGCTCGTCCTGGGCGGCTTCGCCCTCGCCGTGGCGACCATTGCGTCGTTCCTGATCTGGGAGCGGCGCACGTCGCACCCGATGCTCGATCTGTCGGTGTTCAAGAACCCGAGGTTCAGCGCCGGCAGCGGCACCATCACCATCGTGTTCTTCGCGATGTTCGGTTCGATGCTGTTGATGACGCAGTACTGGCAGCTCGTGCACGGCTACTCGCCGCTCCAGGCCGGCATCCGACTGCTGCCGTACGCCGCGACGATGATGATCGTCGCGCCGCTGTCGGCTCGGTTCGTCGAACGGCTCGGCACCAAGCAGGTCGTCATGACGGGACTCGGGCTCGTGGTGGCCGGCATGCTGGCGTTGTCGACGATCGCTGCCGACTCGCCGTACCCGATCGTGATCGCCTACTTCATGATGATGGCCGCCGGGATGGGGATGACCATGGCGCCCGCCACCGAGGCGGTCATGGGGTCGCTCCCGCGGGCGAAAGCCGGTGTCGGGTCCGCCATCAACGACACGACCCGCCAGGTCGGCGGCGCGCTCGGGGTGGCAGTGATCGGCACGGTCGTCAGTAGCGTCTACAGCGCTCGCATCGTCGATCTCGGCGGGGTCTTCGAACTCGCTCCCGACCAGCTGGCCCGGGCCGAGTCGTCGCTGGGCGCTGCGCAGGGTCTTGCTCTGAGCCTCGGCGACCAGGCCGGAGCGTTCGCGGCCGCAGCAGGTGACGGGTTCGTCGATGCCATGTCGATTGGTCTTCGACTGGCCGCGTTGGCGGTTGCCGGCGCGTTCGTGGTCGCCTGGAAGTTCCTGCCGTCACACGCGACCGAGCCGGAGTTCGAGGTGATCGACCGCCCCGAGCAGTTCGACGCCGAGACACCACCCGACGCGCAACCCACGCCCACCCCGGTGGCGGGCAGCTGACCAATGGCCACAGCGACCACGCCGCGCCGCGGCCGCCCGCGCGCCGAAGGGCTCGACGAGGCGCTGCTCGAGGCCGCCCGCGCCGGCAAGGAGGTCACCGCTGTCGTCGAGCTGCGCGCGCGCTTCGACGAGGCCGCCAACATCGACCTCGCCACGCGGCTACAGCAGGCCGGCGTCACGGTCGTGTACGGCATCGTCGGTTACAAGACCCACGCCAAGATGCTGCTGATCGTCCGCCGCGACGACGGCGGCGGCCTGCGCCGCTACGTGCACCTCGGCACCGGCAACTATCACACCGTCACGACGCAGTTTTACAGCGACTTTAGCTTCCTCACCAGCAACGAGCAGATCGGCGAGGACGTTCACAACGTGTTCATGCAGCTGACCGGCTTCGGTCAGGGCAGGCCGCTACATAAGCTGCTGATGTCGCCGTTCACGCTGATGGACCGACTGCTGGCGATGGTCGACCGCGAGGTCGAGCACGCGCGCGCCGGCAAGCCGGCCCACATCATCTGTAAGGTCAACGGCGTCACCGAAACGCGGCTCATCGAGGCGTTTTACCGGGCTTCGCAGGCCGGCGTCAGCATCGACCTCATCGTGCGCGGCATCTGCTGCCTGCGCCCCGGCGTACCCGGCGTGTCCGAGAACATCCGCGTGCGGTCGATCGTCGGCCGCTTCCTCGAGCACCACCGCGTGTACTACTTCCGCAACGACGGCCAGGAGCAGGTGTTCTGCGGCTCGGCCGACCTCATGTCCCGCAACCTGGTCCGCCGCGTCGAGATCGGGTTCCCCATCGAGGACCCGGTCCTGCGCACCCGCGTGATCCAGGAGGGCCTGATGACCTACCTCGCGGACAATATCCAGTCCTGGGAGCTCCAGCCCGATGGCAGCTATGTCCGCTCGCAGCCGGGTGAGGAGACCCGCTCCGCCCAGGAGTCGCTGATGCGCCAGCTATCCGCCAGCACCGTCGCCGCACACACGCAGCTGCTGCTCGAGGACATCCACGCCCGCGAGGACCTCCTCGAGTAGCCGCCAGCTCGCTCAGCCCGGGATCGGGAGGGGCTCGGTGGTGGTGCCGCAGTCGACGATGCAGTCGCCGCCGGTCTCGCCTCCGGTCGTGTCGCCGCCGGTCTCGCCGCCGGTCTCATCGCCGGTCTCGTCGCCGGTCTCGTCGCCGGTGCTCTCGTCGCCGGTGCTCTCGTCGCCGGTGGTGTTCGGTTCGAAGCCGGGGATGTCATCGTCCCCGCAATGGCCGGGGCCGATCAGGCCATTGTTGTATTGATCGAGCAGCTCGCTGCTCGCCAGCGCGTTCGACTTCTCGGCCTTGGAGATCGAGCAGTCGGCCAGGAAGCCCTCGGCGGCGTCCAGCGCGGCGGCCACGTCCGGGGTCACCGAGGCGCCCGAGGCGACGTTGAGGCTCGCGGCGATCCACTGATGCGCCACCACGTACCACGCGTCGCCCTTGGGCGCAGTCTCGAGGATCTCCAGCCAGGTCTGACCGCACAGCTCGGTGCTCTCGTCGATCGGCCACGGCGCCTGCTGCGACTTGTTCTTGCCGCCCGTGTGGTGGTTCTTCCAGTAGCCCTGCGTCAGCGTGCAGCCCTCGCCGTCGTTCGTATCACCCGCGTCGCCCCCCGAGACCGAGGACACCTCGCCGACCGACAATTCCACCGATCCGCCCGAGTACACGCGCTCGTCCGTGCCGTCCGCCGCGTCACAGGCGACCGTCGCGCCCACAGCGAGGGTCGTGAACGCGATGCCGAGCGCGGAGAAGAAGCCGGTGAAGTTGTGATTGCGTCCGTTCATACCCGTTCGACACGGACCCTGTGTGCTTTTCCAATGCTCGATCGATATTTTTTCTCATCATATACATACTATGAGCATTGCCAAGATACATGACAAATTAAAGCCCACGCACCTGCGATACCCCACATAGCCCGCGCAGGTGTGGCAGGCCCGCGCAGGTGTGGCAGGCCCGCGCAGGTACGGCAGGCCCGCGCCCAGAGCCGGCGCGGCGCTCGCGGCGGCGCCGACACCCTCGCAGCCGGCAGCGATCGCAGGTGTGCGCGCCGACAGGGCCGCGTTCGCGTGTGCGCGCCTCAGCGCACCCGCAGCTCGATGCCGACGCCCTGAAGTTTACTGCCCTCCTCGTTGAGATCGGCGAGGGTCAGCGGGTGGCCCTCGATCCAGTCGGCGGGGAAGCCGATCTCCAGAATGTTCTTTTTGGCCGAGACTGTAAAGGATGGCAGCGGACGCGGGCTGCGGCTGCGGGCCAGGCGGACGGCGAGGCGCAGCAGCACGCACAGGCGCAGCGCCGGCTCGACTTCCTGCTGAGGCAGGCCGGCGAACACCTCGCGGGTGAGCTTCTTGCGCTGGCCGAGCAGCATGGTCGCCATCAGGTCCTGGTCGGCGCGCGAGAACCCGGGCATGTCCGAGTTGGCGACCAGGTAGGCGCCATGTCGATGATATCCGGAGTATGCGATCGACAGCCCGATCTCGTGCAGGCGGGCGGCCCAGCCGAGCATTTGATGGCCCATGACGGGGTCGATGCCCCAGCTCGACGCGACCTGATCGAGGCAATGTAGCGCGAGCCGTTCGACCCGCGAGGCCTGGTCCATGTCGACGTGATAGCGCTGACAAAATTGCCGGATCGTCAGGTCGCGCGCGTCCTCGTGGCGGATGCGGCCGAGGAGGTCATATAATAGACCCTCGCGCATCGACCCGCCGGTGGTCGCCATTTGTTCGATGCCGAGGCCCTCGAAGATCGCCAGGAGGATCGCCACGCCGCCGGGCAGCACGCTGGCGCGGTCGGCCTGTAATCCCGGCATCGTGGCGAGCTTGGCGACGCTGCCGGCGGCGATCATCGTCTTCTTGAGCTGGCGTAGACCACTCAATGTGATACCGCGGTCGCTCCATCCGTTTTGACGCAAGAGTCCATCGATCGCCAGGATCGTGCCGGAGGACCCGACGCAGCTGTCCCAGCCGGAGTCGAGGAAGCGGCGCTCGATCGGCTCGAGCTTGAGGCGCGCTGCGATCTCGGCGCGCTTGAAGTCCTCGCCCTTGATCTTGCCGTCCGGAAAGAACCGCAGGCTGTAGACCACGCAGCCCATGTTGAGGCTATCGGTGCGGAGCGCAGAGAAGCGCTCGCCGAGCACGCACTCCGTGCTACCGCCGCCGATGTCGATGACGAGCCGGCGGCCGCGGTCGTCCGCGAGGACGTGCGACACACCGAGGTAGATCAGGCGCGCCTCTTCACTGCCGGCGATGATCTCGATCGGGTGGCCGAGCGCCGCCTGGGCCGCCGGCAAGAACGCGCGCTTGTTGGTCGCCTGGCGCAGCGCGCTGGTCCCGACGGCACGCACCCGGTCGAGCGGGATCTCCCGCAGACGCTGGCCGAAGCGCTCGAGGCAGGCCACCCCGCGCGCCTGCGCCTTGTCGCTCAGCTGACATTGTTCATCGAGCCCGGCCGCCAGCGCGACCCGCTCGCGCAGACGGTCGACGATGTGAAAGTGCGTGTCGTCGACGACCCGCGCCACCACCATGTGAAAGCTGTTCGACCCGAGGTCGACCGCCGCGACGCTCTCGCTGTTCGACACCGGGCGCGACTATACGGGCCAAGACCCGCACGCCGCAAGCGGCGCTACAGCTTCTCGCCCTCGTGTGCCTCGCCCCTGGCGTCGGCGTCGGTGCCCGGCGCCCCCGTGATCACCGAAGCCCCGTCCTCGAGCGAGGGGCTCGTGGTGCTCACCTCGGTCGCCTCGCTCGATGCGCCAGCCTCGCTGCCGATATGCAGGTCCAGCTCGCTGGCGGGGACGTTGCGCTTACGCCACGTCAGCTCGAGCGAGAGGCTCTGGCGCTTACCCCGGTCGCTGGCGGCGAGCGAGAAGCCGACGATGTCGCCCGGCCCGAGCACGATCTGCTGGTCACCCTGACGGACATGGGCGGTGCCCGCCTTGAGGGCCTGGGCCAGCTGCTCGAGATACGCGACCACGTGCGCCACCGGAGCGGCGCCCTCCACCTTGAGATCGTTGCGTGCAAACTTCATGAGACGGCTCCGGGCTCCGGCGGCCCGGACGCATGGTGCCACGGGCCGGGCCCGGCCGACAGTCACCCCGACCGAACCGGATGGCCGGCCGCCCCGGCATTTCATGCGGGCGGGCCGCGCGGCCCCGCCTCGGGCTCGCCTGGCTCGTCGTGTCACGCCCCGCGAAAGCCCCACGAGGGCCCGGGCGGCCGGTCCCGGGTCGCGCATTTTGTGCCATGGTAGCGGCCATGTCCGGCTCCGACCGCTCCCAGACCGACCTCGAGGTGCTCAGCAGCAGCCATCGCGGCAAGTTCATCACCCTCGGCGTGCTGCTCGCGGCGGCCGGCGGGTTCTGGTGGTTCATGAACCGCGAGGGACCGATCGGCAACGACGAGGACCCGAGCCGCGTGCTGGTCGTCAGCGCCAGCCACATTCGTTACAAGCCCTACCTCGAGCAGTGGGGCTTCGTCGCGCAGGAGGGCCGCGCGCAGACGATGGAGGAGGAGGCCAGGGAGAAGATGCCGGACATGAAGGAGACCGGCGTCGCCGCCGTGCTCAAGCTCGCCGACTGGGCCGGCTACGCCTATGTCGCCTTCGAGTTCCCGGCCCAGGTCGACTTCAGCGGCCTCGAGATCGCTGGCGGCGTGCCGACCTTCGAGCCGTATCACCGCTTTGCGGTCGTCAGCGCCGGTGATTACGCCGATCCCCACAAGCTCACCGTCAACGCCAAGCCCTCGGAGGTCATGCGCGGCGTCGACCTCGATCTTCTGTCCGCGCTGTTCGCCCAGGAGCCCCTGGCGAGCACGCTGCGCGACGACCCCAAGAATCCTCCTGAAGTCATGCTCCTGCGCGGCACCTTGCAAGAAGGCATGCAGCGCCTCACGGCGATCAAGGACGCCGAGAGCACCGTCGCCAAGATCGCCGACAAGGCCCGCGCGCTGCTCGTCGACAAGGAGCAGGCCGACCCCAAGCCGTCCATGCTCGGCGGCATCCACGAGAGCCTCAACGGCATCGCCCTCGCCGACGGCAGCACGCTGGTGCTCGGGCGCGCCGTCCACTTCTCGAGCACCGGTTACAAGGCGGAGCTCGAGCTCGACCCCCACTGGCAGTTCACATACCTGCCCGCCGGAGCCGCGCCGGGCTCCGAGCGTATGCCCTGTCCGACCTTGATGGGTGGCACGCTCGAGGAGACCGGCAGCCGGCCGATCTTCCGCTTCTCGCCGGGGGGCGACGCGGTGCTGGTCCACACCGAGGGCGCGTCGATGGTCTGGAAGCTCGACCACGGCGCCGGCAAGCCGACGTGTAACTTCGTGCTGGCCGGCAAGGTCGGCGTGCCGCTCGCGCGCGGTGAGGACCCGGGCGAGCCGCACCGCAGCGGCCTGGTCGCGCGCGGCCGCTTCGACGGCGACGACTCGGTGGTCTACGTCGTGAAGCCCGACGAGGAGGTCCCGACCGAACTGGTGCGCAGCCCCTCGATCCGCTTCGACCCGCCGGCCTGGATCGCCGACGAGTGGATCGCGGCGGCCGGTTATGCGACGGGCTCGGAGACCGGCGGGATGTACCTGGTGAGCCCCGCGCACCCCGACCACGCGCTGCGCCTCGACGCGATGGCCCTCGACGCCTCGACCGCCGTGCATCAGATCGCGCCCGCGCCGGATGGCCCCAACGGCCCGCGCCTGCTCGTCACCGCCTCGAGCGAGCGCGGCCAGCGGCTGTTTCGCGTCGACGTCGCGAAGCCGTGGAACCAGCTGTTCACCGACACCCTCGCCGCCGACAGGACCCCCCCGGCGCAGTCCGTGACCGACGGCACCGAGCCGCGGATCCTCACCCTCGACGGCGTTGGCTTCACCGCCACCGCGCTGACCAACGAGGGCTGGGTCTCCGACATGGTGGCCGCGCCGGACGGCAGCGCCGCGGTGTTCCAGATCCGCGACATCGACAACGGCGTCACCGATGCCGACAGCCGCCGCGAGATCGGCCTGGTCTCCCTCGATACCTCCGCGGGTCAGCCCGCCCTGCGCCTGCTGACCCGCAACGGCCTCGAGGACCACACCCCCATGTTCACCGCCGACAGCCAGACGGTCGTGTTTCGCACCCGCTTCCCGTTTGAAAAGACCAACTGGACGATGACCACCGCCCGCTCGGTGCCCGCTCGCAAGTGAGCGCGTGGGACGCGAGGCCACGTGGCCTCGCTGCAGTCGATGCGCCACGAAGAGGGGCAACGGCGTGGGCCCCCTGTGGCTGAGGGCCGTGCCGGGGAGGTCTAGCCGCAGGCGGCCATGTACGCGCCGAAGGCGTCGCTGCACTTGCCGAAGACGCCATCCATCGCCATGGTCAGCTCATCGCAGGTGTAGCTGGCGGCGCAGTTGTTGAAGTCGGCCAGCGCGGCGTCGCAGGTCGGGTCTCCGCTGCCCGCGCCGAGGCACTCGTCGGTGCACGCCTGCATGCTGGGGTAGGCGTTCGGGTCGCAGTCGAGGAGGGTCTCGCAGGCGGCGTCGCACGAGTCCTCGAGCATACCCCCGCCGCCGGTCGTCCCGGAGGTCTCGCCGGTGGTGCTGGCGTCGGTGGTGCTGGCGTCGGTGGTGCTGGCGTCGGTGGTGCTGGCAGTGCCCGGCTCCGTCGTGACGGTGCCCGTGGTCGCGGGCTCGGTCGTGCTGGTGGACCCGGAGGTCGGCGTGCCGGTGTCATCGGTGGCCGCCGTGGTCACGCCGGTCGTGGTGCCGTCGGTCGACGAGGCGCTCGCGGTGCCGGTGGAACTGTCATTTGTGGACGAGGCGCTCGCGGTGCCCGACTCGGTGTCGTCGGAGTTGCCCGGACAGGCGGTCAAGGTGAGCGCCGAGGAGAGCAACAGGAGCGAGGCAAGTGAAGGGAAATTCATCGCGCGCAGCCTGCACAGGGATCGCGAGATTGTCGAGGCGCTCAAGCGCGCGGCTCGGCGGCCGACGTCGACATGGCCTGCCCCCGCGCCGCCCGTGGGCGACGCCCCCGGCGCTCCCGCGGGCGGCACCGTCGCGACGCCTGGGCGAGGTGCCGGCCTTGAGGTCGGCGGCGCGGTCGTCGGGCCGCGCCCGCTCAGGACGGCGAGCAGGGCGGCGGCGGTCGTGCGGGCGACAGGATCTGGTGACAGGCAGCGGCCCGCAGCCGAGACTTCCGCGCGCGAAGCGCCGCTGCCCGCGACAGCGCCCAGCCTGGATCCCAGCCCTATTTTCGGCGCGATTTCGCGTGTCAATGGCTGTGCTCGGTAGCTCGACCCGGAATACCGCATACGCCTCACGCGTGCTTGCCGGGACCCGCGGCCGCGTCGACTCCGGTCGAGCGCGCAGCCGGCGTGTGGCCCCGAGGACATGTCCTTCGGGACAGACCGCAACCAGCGCATCGACGCCCGTCCGGGCGCCGTCGCGGGCCGATCGATCCCGGAGGTCCGCCGTGTCGTCGCATTCACTCGCCCCAATATCCTCGTCGCGACCGCAGCGCTCGCCGCGACGCGTCCGACTGATCGTCCTCGCCACCGGGCTCGCCGCCACCGCCGTGCTCGCGCGGACCATGCTCGTCGGGGACTCGCCCGGCATGACCCGACACGCGGGAGGCTTCGTGCTCGGCGTGTTCGCGCTGCTCCTTCTGGGGAGCCTTCTGCAGCGCGTGCGGCTGCTGTGGCACACGCAGCTACGCTCGGCGCTGGTGCGCGTCGGCGCGGCCCTGTGGACCTGGACTGGCCGCGTGTGGCCGCACAGTGACACCGAGGCCGACAAAGGGCCGCCGATGGGCACCGGCGACCGCATCGCCCTGGTCGCAGGCCTGGTGCTATGTACCCTCGACGTCGCGCTGACGACCCTGCTGCTGCGCGACGTGTTCCCCGAGCCGCCGTATCGCTTCGAGCTGGGCGGCTGGCTGTCGCCCGGGGCGGCCGAGTGGTCGTTCTACGTCGTCGTCGCCCTCTTCAAGACATTGCTCGAGCTGTGGTTCGGCGTGTTCGACAAGATCCGCAGCGCGGTCGCCGGCCCGGGCGCGATGCGATGGTTCGTGCTCGGCGGCGCCTCGGCCTTCGACGCCGCGCTGGCCGCCGCACGCGGGATGCTGCTCGCCGAGCAGGGCATGGGCGGGTCGGCCGTCACCGTCTCCAACATCGTGTTCGTCGGCTTCGGCGTCGCGGTGCCGTGGGTCGCCGCGCACACCGGCGGCCTGCTGGTCTCGGCGATGGACGGCTTCCTCGCCAGGCTCGGCCTCCTGCGCTGGCTGCTGGCTCTGCCCCGCGTATTACTGCTACTCGCATTGTGGACGGTCATCGTCGCCGTCTCGCTGCCGATCGGCGTCACGATCCTCGCGGTCGGCCTCGTGTGCCTGATCTGGTTCTCGCTCGACGATGTCGTCGCAACGATCCTCGGTCACGACGAGGACGACGCCACCGCGTTGCCGGTCGAGCTGACGCAGATCCTCCGTGAACAAGCTCCCCCGCGTGACCCTCCGCTGACCCTGCCGCGCATCGCCGGAGGTATGTCATGAGCCAGGCCCACGCCCTCTCCGCCCTCGCCGGGCTCGTCGTCGTCGCTGCCGGGCTCGGCGGCCTGATGTTCTGGCAGTCGAGCACCGATACGCAAGCCCGCGCCGCCGCCGAGGCGCGCGGCGAATGGCGGCCCCCCTGCGCGCTGCGCCTCGGCACCGCCTATGCGGCGATCGATCCCGTCCCACATGTCGACGACAGTCCCCCGCGCACGCTGCTGTTCGGCGTCGACCGCAGCCCCTCGAACCTCGGCCTCGCCGACGAACAGATGGACGCCGTCGTCGTGCACGCGGCCACCCTGCCGGCCGAGACCGGCGTCGGCGTGCTCCTGATCTCGGATCGCAGCGAGCGATCGTCGACCCCCGACATGCCCTTCGAGGCCGCGACCCCACGCCGCGACTTTACACCCGCGCCGCTCCCCTGCGCCCCCGGCTGCACCGCCGACAGTTTGTTCAAGAAGAAGTGCCTCGAGCAAATGGACGAGGCCCAGGCTCGTCGCGTCGCCACGCTCGAACTCACCGAGACGCAGACTCGCCAGTCGCATCAGGAGCAGCGGGCCGAGCGGATCCATCGCTGGCGCGAGCAGGTGCGCACGTGGACCCCCAAGCCCGGGACCTCGCTGCTCGGCTTCTGGACCAAGGTCGCCGACCTGCCCGTCGTTCGTCGCACGCCCGAGCGCACGACCGTCATCGTATTCTCCGACCTCGAGGAGGCGCGCACGCCGGACCGCAAGAAGGTCGAGCAATTCCATAAACAGTATCAGGCGCGCGGCGCCTGCCCCGAGGCGGAATGGCTGCCGCAGGGGCTCGGCGGGCTCGACGTCGTGCTCGTGCAGACGGTCAGCGACGGCATCGACGCGACCGCCTGGGGCGAGCGCTGGGAGGCCGTGCTCACCTGCGCGGGCGCCCACGTCCGCCGCCACCGCTACAGCCCTGCGATCTCGGTCGCCGAGCTGCTCGGTCCCGACGAGCCCGCGCGCGTCGCACGGGCGGAGTGACTACAACATGCCGAGCGCGTGCAACCACGCCAGCATCTGCGCGGGCCACTCGCGCATGCGCGGCATGCCTGGCTTTTGGGCCAGGCCGACGCCGTGCTTGCCATCATCATAGAGGTGCAGCTCGGAGGGCCGGCTACCGGCGACCATCGCCTCGTGGAACAGCTCGCTGTTATGAAAGTCGACCTTGGCGTCGCGGCGCGAGTGGACCAAAAATGCGGGTGGTGTGGTCGGGGTGACCTGCTTCTCGAGCGACAGGCGGTCGACGAGCCCGAGCGGCGGCGGGTCCTCGGGGCCCAGGAGGCTCCGCTTGCTGCGCTGGTGGGCCCAGCGGTCGTCGAGGGTGACGACCGGATAGACCATGACGATGAAGTCGGGGCGACAGCTGACGCGCATGAGCGGGTCGGGGTCGTCGGGGTCGCCGGCATGCAGGCACGCGGTACCGATGAAGGCCGCCAGGTGTCCACCCGCCGAAAAACCAACGAACCCGATCTTTTGCGGGTCGACGCCGAGCTTGCTCGCCTGCGCGCGCACGATGCGGACCGCCTGCTTGCCGTCGGCCAGGAAGTCGCGATGATGATAATCGTCGTTGCTGACGCGATAGCGCAGCACGACCGCGGTGATACCCTGTTTGGCGAGCCAGCGCGCGGTCGGGAACGCCTCGACGCGCAGGCCGCCGGTATGTGCGTAGCTGCCGCCCGGCGCGACGATCACCGCGACGCCGGTCGCCTTGCCGGGGGGCGGCAAGTAATAATAAAGCTCGGGCCGATCGCCCTTGCTGTCCCCCTTGGCCCCCGGCGCCCCGCCCGGCCACAGCGGCTGGCGCTGGGCCGCGTCCGAGCCCCCGCAGGCGCCGAGCAGCATCATGGTGACGGAGAGGGTCGAGAGGATCCCGGCGATCAGCGAAGGTCCGCGCACGTGCCCGCACTGTCGGACGTCTCGCGGACAATTCCAAGCCCCCCGCGCGTGCGCGTCCTGATATACCGGCGGCATGCGCCTGTACGGGACCCTGACCTCCCCCTTCGTGCGTCGCGTCCGCGTGGTCGCCCGCGAGCTTGGCATCGAGCTGGAATTCGTCGACACCACCACGCCGGAGGGCCAGGCCGGGCTGGCCAGGCTGACCCCCCTGCGAAAGATCCCCGTGCTCGAGGTCGACGGCGAGGGTGTCCTCGACTCGCACACGATCTCCGCGCTGCTGCTCGAGCGCCACGGCCCGGGTGACCTGCGTCTGCCGCGCGCGAGCACACGGTGGGCCGAGGACAACCTGATCCACGCGATCGACGGCGCCCTCGAGTCCGCGATCCGCCTGTTTTATTTTATCAAGCGCGACAAGGTGGACATCGAGCCGATCCCTTACATGCGGACCGAGCGCGAGCGGGTCGACCGGACCCTCGCCTGGCTCGAAGGCCAGGTCCGCGGCCCCTGGTGCACCGCCGTCGACGGCTTCGGCCTCGCAGAGATCGCGCTGGTCACCACCCTCGAATGGGTGCAGTTCCGTGCGATGGCCGATCTCACTGCATATCCCAAACTCATCGCATTCGTGGCCCACCACACCGGACGGCCGAGCTTGCTGAGCACCCGACCGCCGACCTGACCTTTCAGACAGCTCTCAGCGCACCCGCGGCGGCAGCCCGCTCACGCGGTCGACCGGGCCGCCGTCGGGGCGGTGGCCGGGGCCGCTGTTCGGCTCGCCCTGATGCCCCGAGAGCTTGGCGAGCGTGCGCTCGAGGTCGAGGACCAGCTTGCGCTCGTCGGCCAGCGTGCTGTCATTGCTGCGGCGAAACAGCGAGGCGAGGGTGTGGACGGCCTGGTAGGCGCCCTCCTGGTCGTTCTTCTCGTGGTGCAGGCTGGTGGCGCGGGCCAGGCTGGTCGCCTGGTTCACGAGCATTTGTCCGCGGACCAGGCCGACGCTGGCGGCGCTGGCATCGACGGTCGGCAGGTCGACCTGCGCGCGCACGGCCTTGCCGCCGCGGTCGTGATAGTCGAGCTTCACGCTGGCGACTCCGGCTCCCGGTGCCACCTTCGTCTCGGGCAGGCCGGGCCCGGTGTCGGAGGCCATGGCGATGTAGATCGCGCCCTTCTTGCGGCTGAGAAAGATGGTCTCGACCGACAGCGAGATCGCGCCGCCGTCGATCCACTTCAAGGCTTGCCCGGGGATGCCGTACACACCGGCAATTTTCAGACCCTTCGCGGGACGGACCTCGAGCGCGAGGTCGTATGCCAGCTCGGTGACCATGGTGTCGAACTCCTCCGTGAACACCTTCTCCATGCGCGTGCCGTCGGGGAAGAAGAACAGGTTGCCGCCGCGGACGCTGCTGATCGCAGTCGCCAGCTCGGCGTCGAACTGCACGCCGACGCCGACCGTCGTCATGCCGACGCCGGACTTCGAGGCGTCGCGGGCCATGCCCATGAAGCTGGTCTTGTCGATGCTGCCGACGTTCGGGCGCTCATCGGTGAACAGCATCACGCGCGTGCTGCCGGCGAACTTGTGGGAGCTCGCCAGCCCGAAGCCGACAGCGAGACCCTGCTCCATGTTGGTCGAGCCGGCGCTCTCGATCCCGCGGATCTGCTTCGCTATCGCGGCGCGGTCCTTGACCGGGGTCGGGTTCATGTACACGTGCGATCGGTCGCCGTAGAGGACGATCGACAGCTCGTCGGCGGGCCCGAGCTGCGTCAGCACCTTTTGTAAGCTGGCCTTGACGAGCTCGATCGGCTGACCCGCCATCGAGCCCGACTTGTCGATCACCGCCACCAGATGCAGCGGCGCGCGCTTGAAAGTCGTCGGGTCGAGGCCCGAGGAGAAGCCGAGCTGCGCGAGATAACGGACCTCCGGCTGGACCAGCAGGCCAGCCCCCACCGCCTCGCCGGTGGCACACAGCGTCTGCATGCACCTCGTGCGGGTCGTCAGCGGCAGGTCGTGCTCGCTAAACAGGCCCTCCGGCGTGAAAGCGTTCGGGTGCGGCACCTCGCCCTTCGCGGCGCGGTCGCGAAAGAACGCGATGTCCTGCGCGCCGCCCGGGGTGGCGCCCATCTCCATGTCCGCCGAGAAGTGGTAGGCGGGCGTCGGGGCGGGCATCCGCATCTCCATCTTGTGCCTCTCACGCTCCTCGTCGGGCTCGTGCCGCGCGGGGCTGCGGCCGTCGGCGAGCCCGGGCAGCAGCACCGCCGCGCACAGGGCGAGGCCAGAGAGGAGGTGGCGAGGGCGAAGCGAGGAGGTGGCGGACCGCATGTGGCCGGCTCCGTACGCGCGAGCCCCGACCCGGGTCTGGTGAAAAGAAAAAATCGCGGGCGCCAGCGAGCCGTCCACACGCGGAGGCCCCGTGGATGCCGGCGAGCGCGGGCGTTCGGCGAACAATGTACATAGTTCGCCAGGACGACTGTCGATATCGCCGTGGCGAGTCGGAGCCGTTGCGTGTGCAAGCATGCGAGTTCTGGATCGCCTGGGGGCTCTGGACTACGCTGTGTGTCCGTCGCGGCGCTCCCGAAGATTCCAGGGCGGGTGGACGTCTCCCGCGTGAATTGTCCGACGAAGTTTGTTGTGTTCGGCGGGTGCCTCGCCGGGGGTGACGCGGATAAGCTGCGGCCCGCGGGAAGATCCGACCCGCGGAATGGAACGCGATCCCATGAAGCTGACCCCCTGTTTCCTGTTCGCTGGTGCGATGATGTTCGTGGCCTGTGACGCGCCCGAGCCAGAGCAACACCTCACGTTGCCGGTCGCCGAGGTCGAGGAGGACGCCGCGCAGTGTCTGATCGACGCGACGCCCGCGGCCTGTGAGGTCGAGCTGGCCTCCGCCCCGCGACACCGTCGCTGCGCCGTACATGTCACCGAGCTCCAGGCCGCGACGCTCGAGGCCGACCTGCTCGACCGCCTCGCCCTCGCGCCGAACCCGAGCGCGGGCAAGCCCCCGCCGTCCCCGTCGCCGCAGCCGGTCGGCGCCGCGATCCCGGTGTGGTTCCACGTGATCAGCGACGGAAGCGCGGCCGCCAACATCTCCGACAATGCATTGTCCGCCCAGCTGACCACGCTCAACGAGCACTACGCCGGCACGGGCTTTAGCTTCACATACGCGGGCACGACGCGCACGACCAACGCTGCGTGGTACCCGATGGGCCCGGCCGTCGAGGTGCAGGCCAAGACGGCGCTGCGCAAGGGTGGGGCCAACACGCTCAACCTCTACCTCGCCAACCCCGGCAGCGGTTACCTCGGCTGGGCGACCTTCCCGTCGTCCTACGCGAGCGACCCGAAGGGCGACGGCGTCGTGATCTTGAACCAGAGCGTGCCGGGTGGATCGGCGGTCCCCTACGACCTCGGCATCACCGCGGTCCACGAGGTCGGCCACTGGATCGGCCTCTATCACACCTTCCAGGGCGGCTGCGCCAAGGCCGGTGATTATGTCGACGACACGCCCGCCGAGAAGTCAGCCGCCTTCGGCTGCGAGATGGGCCGCGACACCTGCCCCGCCACCGGCGTCGACCCGATCCACAACTTCATGGATTACTCCGACGACGCCTGCATGGACCAGTTCAGCGCCGGCCAGACCGCGCGCATGAAGACGATGTGGTCGACCTACCGCGCCGCCGGCTGAGAAGCACCGCGCCCGCTGGCGATACAGCCCCGCTCACTCGCCCAGGTCCGCCATCGCCACGGGCGTCTTCCCGGTCTGGGATGGCGTCGCAAACGGACTCGCGGAGGACTCGTATATGTGCCTCGCGCGTTCGGACAGCGCCCGGGCACCTGACGGGTCGCCGGCCGCCACGATCGCCGCTGTGCTCGTGCGCCGCGCCGAGGTTCCGGACCCGAGGTTCAACATGGCAAGGGTCGATGATACCCTGCACGCTCCCGGAGCGGCACGATGCCCCGCGCTATTTCTGCGATGCGCTCAGCACCCGCGCAGGAACGCGTCGCTGGCCTCGTCGAGCGGAAAGTAGAGCTCGACCCGCAGCTCCTCGGCCGTCACGTCGAGCGGCGTGCCGAGGGTCGCGAGCATGATGAAGAGTCGGGCCTCGCCGCGGCCAGGGACGCG
>ENA-OFCF01000365-OFCF01000365.1-metagenomes-genome-assembly--contig:-NODE-365-length-20338-cov-4.324656_pt1 | contig 20338 bp, 14 predicted proteins | sample MGYA00153387_OFCF01 | MGnify analysis MGYA00153387
ATGCAATTCCTGAAAGTGTAAATCTTCCAAGAGTCTTGTTATCTGCTGCCATCTGTCTTTCCCCTTGTACAACATGAACTTCCACTGAAGTCTGTCCATCTGCTGCTGTGGTGAAGATCTGGCTCTTTCTTGTTGGGATTGTCGTATTTCTTTCAATGATCTTTGTGGATACACCACCGTAGGTCTCAAGGCCCAGGGTAAGTGGCGTCACATCAAGAAGCAGGATATCCTTGACTTCTCCTGTGAGGACACCAGCCTGGATGGCTGCTCCAATGGCAACACATTCATCGGCATTGACTCCCTTTGAAGGTTCCTTGCCTGTGAATGCCTTAACGGCATCAATAACGGCCGGGATTCTTGTGGATCCGCCGACCAGGATAACCTTGTCGATGTCGCTCAGTGACAGCTTGGCATCAGCCAGTGCCCTTTTCATCGGTTCAAGGGTAGATTTCACAAGGTCTGCTGTAAGTTCGTTGAACTTGGCTCTTGAGAGGGTCATATCGATATGCTTTGGTCCTGTGGCATCAGCTGTAATGAAGGGAAGGTTGATGGTTGTCTGGTTGGAGGATGACAGTTCAATCTTCGCTTTTTCTGCCGCTTCCTTCATTCTCTGAAGAGCCATCTTGTCCGCCCTCAGGTCGATTCCGTTGTTCTTCTTGAAATCATCAGCAATGTAATTCATGACCCTTTCATCAAAGTCGTCGCCACCAAGTCTGGTGTTACCGTTTGTTGAAAGAACTTCAAATACACCATCGCCCAGATCAAGGATGGATACGTCGAAGGTACCACCACCCAAGTCAAAGACAAAGATCTTATGGGCTTCATCAAGCTTGTCAAGTCCATAGGCCAGGGAAGCCGCTGTAGGCTCATTGATGATCCTTAGGACCTCAAGTCCTGCTATTCTTCCTGCATCCTTTGTCGCCTGTCTTTGTGAGTCATTGAAATAAGCTGGTACGGTGATGACAGCCTGCGTTATCTTTTCTCCCAGGTATGCCTCGGCATCGGTCTTCAGTTTTCCAAGGACCATGGCTGAAATTTCCTGGGGGGTATGCTCCTTACCATCGATGTTGTACTTCTTGTTCGTACCCATGTCTCTCTTTGCAGAATGGACTGTTCTCTCGGTATTGGTGATAGCCTGTCTCTTTGCAACCTGTCCGACAAGCCTCTCTCCATTTGCCTGGAAAGCTACGACAGATGGTGTTGTTCTAGCCCCTTCTGAATTGGGGATGACGACTGGTTCTCCACCCTCCATTACCGCTACTACTGAATATGTTGTTCCTAAATCGATTCCTATTACTTTTGACATTTTACTATTCCTCCTAATTTGCGACTTTTACTACGCTATATCTAATAATTTTGTCTTCTCTCTGATAACCTTTCATAAAGACCTCAGTGATTTTCTTTTCCCCCAAGGAAGCATCGTCCTCATGGATCACTGCACTATGATAATTCGGATCGAAAGGCGTGTCAGTATCAATTTCTGTGACCTTTAACTTCTCCAGGGCACTTTTGAATTGGGATAGCGTCATATCGACACCCTTCTTGAGTCCGTCGACATCCGCCACTTCAATCTTAAGAGATTTTTCCAGATTATCGAGAACCGGCAGGAGTTCCTTGACTACGTCCGATATGCTGTCCGCATAAAGGCCTTCTTTTTCCTTCAGGCTTCTTTTTCTGAAATTCTCATATTCGGCACTGATTCGCTGAAGTCTGTCTTTCAGGGTATCGTTCTCGTTTTCCAGTTTCTTGATCTTGTCTGCTGTCTCTCGTTTTTTGTTGAATATATCCTTCATATCGATAACTTCGTCATTCGGGTTTTTCTCCACCACTTCCTCAGGGGCTTCCACTCCCTCGGAACTGCCTTCCAAAACCTCCCCCTTACTAATGATTTCTTCCTTTGTCGGTTCTTCGAAGTGGCTTTCTGTCTCTATCACGGTCTTGTTTTTCTTGTTCTTCTTATCCGTCGTCATTTGCATCCTCCTCGCTAAGTTTCTTGTTCAGTACTTTTTTAACACCATTGATAATCGATAATACTTTGGAGTAATCCAGGCGTCTTGGTCCAATCAGGTTGATTGTCCCGACATTCTCGTCATTGATCCTATATTGGGTAGTGATAATCGTGAAATCCTTTGCCTCGGGAAATCCTAATTCATCGCCCAGGGTGATGATCATATCCTTCTTCATGTTTTCGTCGTTCTCCAGCGTATGGAAGAGAATCTCCGGCTGCTCGAGCATTTCTAGGAAGTCCTTCATCTTGCCGACATCCGAGAACTCCGGGTAGCTTAGAATCTTGGAGGTTCCATCCACGAAGTACTTGTCTTCTGTTGCTTCTTCGCTGAGGCTTTCGTAAACCGCGGACAAGATGGAAAGAAAAAGCTCGTCATAGCCCTCCAGGTCATTTTTCAGGCTGTTGACGATATGAAGATTGATATCTTCTATATTCATCCCCTTGAGCTTCAAGTTCAGGAGGTTCGAGATATTCGACAGCACTTCATGTGAAGGAGACTGGTTTAGCCTGATCAGCTTGTGGGTTATCGCCCCGTTGTCTGTAATGATGATGGCGATAATCGAATTCTCCTCCAGCGAGACGAGCTGAATCCCTTTGACATGGGCTGATGACAGGTTCGGTTTCTTTGCCACGACAGCAAGGTTCGTGAGTTCAGAGAGCATCATCGCAGTCTGTCTCATAATCTTGTCGATTTCGAAAGCAGCCATGGTGAGGATCTTGTCCTCGATGAACTTCGCCTCTTCAACGGAAAGGGATTCAAGGGTCATGAGCTTGTCGATATAGATTCTAAACCCTTTGGCCGAGGGGATTCTTCCTGAAGAAGAATGCAATTGGTCAAGGTACCCCAGGTCTTCCAGGTCGGCCATCTCATTTCTGATGGTGGCGGAACTGATTCCTAGCTGGTATTTTTTCTCCAATGTTCTCGACCCCACAGGCTCGCCCGTTGTGATGTAGTCCACAACGATGGCCTTTAGAATCTCAAGTTTTCGCCTATCCATTTCCTTTGACATCTCTTACCACCCTCAATTGTTAGCACTCGCACTCGGTGAGTGCTAAAGGCTACGATATAAAAATAACATCTTTGATGCTATTTGTAAATACCCTTTTATAAAAACAAATGAAGTTCATACATCTATTCAACATATTAGCTTCATTTCTCTTATTTTTACTTCCAAATACTCCATTTATCTCAATCTTTCAATGCAAGTGGCTAATTGGTCGGATTTTACAGTAATCTTGCCTTTCGCACTTTACCTATATTACGGGACAAACATTAAAGAAATATTAAAAACGAATGAGTTTTATCTTATTTTCACAAGTATTCCCTGAAAAAGTCGAACCCCGTTCTGAAGCATCCCCGAAAAGATTCGCCCTGAAGTCATCTATAACAACCTTTGCAGGCCATACTATAAACTAACTCCATTGATTTCACCTCTTTCCGGTTTGCACTTCATGATTTTAAAACTTGACCTTGGTTTAATTTTTCTTTTTTAGGAGAATTGACAATCAAAGAGGCAAACAACAGACAAGAATGTTAATCCACTTCGCGCAAAGAGCCCTCAAATCTTTCTTGAGGGCTCTTTGCAATACAACGGGATTCATTTAACGAATCCAGTAACCATTGATGGAATTCAAAATGACTGCTTCTGATGATTTGGTGATTTTGATTCTTCTCATCCCAAAGCTCTCATTCTTTCCTGTCTGCGCCAAGTTTCGCTAATAAGGTCTTGCTGGCTAACCTCACTAAATAGAGAAAATCTGCAATCATGAAAATATCCAGCTCTTGCCATCCTCTCTAGTTTTCAAAGTTGAGCAGACTGATCTGTTCAAAATCGCTTGCCCTGTACACTACCTTCTCCAAACTTTCCTCATTTCCAATAATTTCCTCCTTCCTGTAGTCCTCCTCAATCTTCAGATACTCCATGGTTCCCAGGGTATTGGGAATAATCTTCAGCATATAAATCAAATTGAAACAGTTCATGATGGAATTCTGTTTCAGGTCCGTCAGACAGATTAACTGTGTCCTGTACTTTTTTGCAATCTCAAATAGCGGCCTCAAGAGGTGTTCCGATGAGATTGGACCAAAAGGATTATCCATGATTAGAACCTTGGTATCCATGTTCCTGCTGTAGTCATCGACTGATTTTTTGCTTGAACGTGAATAGGACATGAGGGCAACAAGCACTGCAAAGAAAGAAACAAATCTTTCTCCGCCGGAATTTTCCTTCATCACCTTTTCCCATTCCTTCAAGTGACTGTTTTTGGCGTTGATATCAATCTTAAAGGCTTTGACCTTCAGTTTGGCCAGGTCGGAAATCACATTGAGAAGCTCCCAGCTTGACATGAAGTTGCTGATGACCTTCCTGACATCCTCCTTCTTCTTCCCTTCCTTTAGTGCAGCACTCACATCATTGGTCCGCTCATTGATATACATCCGCATTTTGCTGATGCATTTATCCTTCTCTTCAGGTTCCGGAAGTTCAATCTCGATCATCTTAACCGGTCTGTTTCTACCTGAAAGATGGATGCTCGAATCTTCTGCAACCTTGAGAATCTGTTTGTAGATATCCTCCGCATGCAGGTAACTCTGCATGACGACATCTCTGAAGCTTTCCTCCATTTTCTCCAGACGCAACTCATGGAGATGAATCACCTTCTGAAGCTGCTCCCTCTGATTCATGGTGTACTCATAGAGATAATAGTATTTGAGCTTATCTTGTCTAGCCTGTTCAGCCTGTTTCTCAAGTCCGTAAAGAATGGTTGAGACATTGCTGTTCTTTGCATTGAAAGTTGATCTCAATCTGGTCAGAAGAATTTGAATTTCTTCCTCTTTCTCCTTGCAGGTTTTAGTCAAACTGGATAGTCTCGCCTTCAATGCCCGGAATTCTGATTCCAAGTCTTCCTTGTATACAATTTTTTTGATTTCTCCTGCAATCTCCTCGTCTGGAATCTGCCTCGAGACATCAAACATCAGGACTTCAAATTGCTTGATTTGTGTCGCCACATCACGCATTCTATCTTGCTGAACCTTGATTTCATGGGCATTTTGAGCTTTTCTTCTACTGAAATCTGATTTTATTTCCTCTTTAGGGAGGGGTTCTGGAGATAATTCTCGTACCCTTGAAAGTGTTGAATTCATTTTTTCTTCCAGTCCGGCAACTTTGACCCTTTGGTCGATACTCTTCTCTCCAAGGTTGTTTACGTCCACCCTGAGGGCTTTTTCTTCATCTCCTAGCTTCCGCTTGAGTTGGGCATCATAGTGTATTCCCTTATAGTCTTTCTCGTCCAATTCAAGTTCAATGATCTCCGCTCTCTTTGAGTTCATTTCATGGATCAAATAGTCTTTCCTGTTATTTAGTTCGGTGAGATTCCGTTCAATATCCCTCCTGTATGCGCTCAGCATTTCCTTTAGTTCACTGAGATTCCCTTCGAGAACTTCCTTTTCTTCTGCTTCGTTGTATTCCATTGCTTCTCTATAGAGTAAATCAAGCTTCTGCTTGACATTCCTTAAGACATCAGTCTTTTGATATTCCTCATCCTTCAACTCTTCAATCCTTGTTTTTAACAAGGAAATCTTCTCCTCAGCTGTATTCTTTTCTGCTTTAACTTCTATTTCCTCATCCTTCAAAATTTCATATTCATCGTTGCCACTAAGATATTGTCCAAATCCGCGTATATTTGCTGATGATTGGCTGACTTTATTTTCAGTCTCGTGAACGACGAGCCTCAGCTCTTTGATTCCTTCCTCAGAATCTGTCATCAAAGAGATCAATTCAACTTCTTTTTCGGATATTTCTCCAAGGAGATCCTCCATGATCTTGATTTCTTTTTCAAGGTCATACCGGGTGCTATTCTTATACGTAAATCTCTTGATGATTTCTTGGTGTTCTCGTGTTTCTTCCAGCACCTTCCCATAATGCCTGATATTTTCCTTTTTCTCTTCCAGTTCTTTCTCGATTGTCGTCCTGTAGGTTAAAAACCCGGTTCCATCGAACATGTTCCTGTCAAAGAGGCAGAAAATAGATGTACCTTGACCAAAACTCACAAGATAGTCACTTCCGTCCATTTTCCCATCTAGGCCATCGTAGGTGATAATAGGAACTGGTTGCAAGATGGGAACCTCTGGAATCCTGTACTTCACTTTTTCAAGTTCCTGTTCCGTCATGATAAAGGAATATGGAAGGATTGGAATTTTCTTTAGCATTTCATCTCGCTTATCGGAAGCAAACGATTGAAGGTAGTTGTCACCGGTATTAAATTGGATTTCGTTTCGCAACAAATAGTCCCTGTACTCTTCAGAGACATGCAGAGTGCCACTGTCGATGGCGTCCATTCTCTTTTTGAGGCTTCTGGCTTGCTGCTTGTTCTTGTCCTGGATTTCTTCATAACTCGTGATAATATTCCTTATCTCAATAGACATGTAGTCCGAGCGAAACCGCTTTTCAAAGTCAATTTCATATTGTTTCAAGATCATCCTGAGACTGTTTTCATGGTTCAGATATTCCTCATGCTGCATGTTATTCACATGAAGTGATGTTTTTAACTCTTGTTTTTTCAGCTTGATGTCCTGGATTTTCTGCCTGACATCCCGGATTGTTTCCTCTTTTTCCTTATAACTTTGTTTTTGTGATTCCAGTTCCTTTTCATCGTCTGCAAGAATTCCCCCGAGATTTTTCTTAGCCTTCTCTTTTTCTGTATCTGCAAGCTTTCCAAGTAGATTTCTTCGCAATTCGAATCCGAGATGTTTAAACAGACTCTCCTCTTCCTTTTCAAAGACGGCTGTCTTCTTTGCCAAATCAATCTCCAAATGACCCAGACCTTTCAGTCTTTTCTCAAGTTCAATCGAGGAATGTCGTTCCTGTTCCTTTTTTAGTCTGACCTCCTCCAGCTCCAGCCCACTGTGTTTGAACTCTTCCTGGAGCATCATAATGCTCTTCTCATAGGCACATTTCAATGAATAGGACAGCTTTTCAATCATCACCTTGTCATTGTCATCGGATGCCGACCTTTTTAGTGACTCCTCTGTCCCCTTCAACTGAGCCTGGAAGGCATCAATCTTTTCCATGGTTTCGGCAGCCTTTTGGATTTTGAATGCCTTAAGTTTTGCCTCCAGATTTTCTCTACTCATTGTGAGTCTTGTGGTTAGCTCTTCAAGAAGTTTTTTCTCCTCCCTATGATTTTCAAGTGCATCATAATAACCTTTAGATTTTTCTTCAAGTTCGATCAGCTTCAAGTTTGATGACAAGTCTTCGATTTTTTCCCTGCCTGCCTCTATCTGTTTCTTCAGAATTTCATTCTGCACCTTGAGATGCTGATGAAGCGAACAAAGCTGACCCACGGCATCTTGTTTGTCGCTATAGCGTTCATAGAGCTCAGAAACTTTGTTGCCATATTCCTCAATTCCCGTTAGAAAAGACATCAGCAGTTCTTTCTCCAGTATGAACTGTTCATTCTCAATCATGGTTTCTGCAAGACGTTCCAACATTTCATCGAGCTTCTGGGCATCTTTCTTGTCCTCATAGACCACCTTATCTACGGTTTTCAGAATCCATTCTCGCATGAGCTGATGCGAGGTCTTGCATTTTTCGAAAATATTGATGACTCCGCCTTCATCTGAATTGATGGACCTGATGATATTTCTCCATTCATCCTGGCTGATGTTGTAGGACAAAAGCGTTTCCTTGTAGTGGTTGGCATCATCTTGCCCAAAGTATTCCACATGGCTGTTCTTCCCTCTTGATTCAAGTAGAATTAGCTCCTGTGCCTCCTTGTAGGTCTTGATGATGAGTCTCTTGTCATCTTTCAAAATAAGCGGGATATTCATAATATCCATGGCATCTGCGAGATGGTAACTGTTGGTGAAGGTAAAATACTTGAGGTTGTTTTCTGTCTCTTCATTCTCCAAGCCGGAACTTTCACGGTTGGATAGAGCGATACCCGTAAGAAGATATCCTCCCCGATCATCAAGCTTCCATTCGACAAGGACATATGCTGGGAGCTTCTTCTTGACAAAGAAGTCTTTTATTTTTCTCATCTGAAGAGAGACCAGGGGAATAACCGGCTGCATCATGACCTGTACAAGAACGCTTTTTCCTCCTCCATTCTTCATATTGAGCAGAGCATTCTCTCCACCATGGAAATTGAAGGATTCGTCCAATATCTGTCTTTTATCTCCGTTATAAGAAAAATTGATGATTCTTACCCGATTTATTTGTGGCATGGCTTACTCCTCCCTGAATAGTTCATGGATTTCCTCTACTCTGCTTTCATTCAAATAATAGTGAATCATCAGGTCATCGAATTTCCTTGTTGTCCTGATTTCTTTTTCATTTTCTGAAATTCTGACCAATCCTTCAAGCTGCAAAAGCCTCATCACTCGAAGCAGAAACCCCAATTTTGTGGTACTTCTGCTGCCTTCCTCATAAGATCTCTTCGAATCCCAATTCTGAGCGATGCTTTTAAAATTCATGCTGAACTCTCTTTCGTTTTCTTTGTATTCCTCGCCATTTTCCAGAATTCGCTTGATTCTAAGGTCAAGTTCATCGATGACAGTCGCCAAGCTTAAAAATTCTCTCTGTTTGGGGTCTCTGTTTTTTCCACCATAGAACAGATTGATGATAAAAGCGGTGATGTAATACCCTAGAAACACATCCGGCTGCCTGGCATTCGAACCCAGCCATTCTCTCAAATCCTTGTTTCGATATCCCAGGAGTTGATTGTCAAAATCAGGAACAAGATAGATTGTGTTCTTCACCCTCAAGATTTGGCAGTTCATCTCTTCAACGATGACATTCATCAGTTCCTGCACTTCAGGTTCACTATACTGAAGAAACAATTCACTGTTTGTTTCCCGGTCCATCTGTCCCTTTTCCAAGAGTTCCCTAAATATCTGCATTGCCGTCTTCATATTATCCATTGTTCATCACCACCTTGATTCTAATGTTGTCCACTTCTACCTTTTTGCTAAACGAGTATTCATCTTTTCTTCCCGGTGCCTTGAAGGTAAATGTTTCTTCAGGAATTTTCGTGAAACTTATGGAATCCATACGGCCATAAACTTTGCTTTCTTCCTGCAGACGGTATAGGAGATAATCGATATTGAACTCATCCGTCATATTGATGAGGATGCTCTCAGAGGAATCCCTCCAAGCCCTGACATCTATTGTTTCCATCTCATAGAGTTTGAGCAGCGTAATGAAGAGAAGATTATCCTCAGTGAGGGCAAGGAAACTTTTTTCATCTTCCATCAGTTGCCTGATGTAGGCTTCGAATGTAATTTCACCATCAGACAAAAGAGCTGCCTCAGCCAATGACTCCATGATGGCAATGTAGATTCCGTTAACCTTTTCCGCCTCCACCTTTTCTACGTCCTCGCTGAGGAGAACAAATTCAATGCCGGTTTCAACTTCCTCTCCTCTTTCGGCAATGATTCCCTGGGGGCTGTATGCCAGCATGAGGTTAATGTTCCTGGAGGGATTAACGGTGAAGAGGGGATTGAAAATCTTCCAGAGGAATTTTGTCTCTTCGACTGTAGATTTTTCCATCTTTTTCATGATTTCCTTCTCAAAGTCGTACCTCTTCTCGAAGACATATCTGAACGTATCTTCGATGGTAGTGATTAGGATCTTATAGGACCCCTCCCTCTTGTTGATCAGTTCAGACTGTTCTTTTCTCGCACTGCCAAGATTCTGATTGATCAGAAAAAGTTCCTTTTGGGCCTTCTTCATGTCCTCCATGAGCTTCCCGCTCAAACTGAATTCTTCCCGAAGCCTCTTTTCTGATAGCTTCACCATATCCTGGATTGCACCGAGCATCTCATATTCATCTGAGAGCAGCTTGAAGGTGCTGTCGACGAGATCATCAAACTTTCCGATGTCCACATCAAGGATGTTTTCTTTTGCTGCCTGAATAAACTGCTCCAAATCCCTCTTCTTCTGCCTGACCATCTGTACCAGGTTATTGCTCTGATTCAGGGCCTTCTTGTAGTTCTTTCTCTTGATCAGTTCCCGAAGCTTGAACTCTTCGACGGAGAAGCTCAGTTCGCTGTCCACTTCCTTGGTCCGGAAAAGAAAATCATATCCCTGGTCAGTGAGGTAGTATACACTGGCATACCCTTTGTTGGAATCCAGAATTTTTTCATCTATTATCTTTATCCGGATATCTTCCCACTGTCCTGTCTCATAGTTAAGCACAGGATAATATGTCGCACTCCCATCGAACTGTAAAATCGTCTTCACAATATATTCGGTGATTTCAACAGATCGCTCATCATCAACCGGATAGTCATAGTAATGAGCAAGGATTTCTCGAATATAACGGGCGATATTCCGGATATCACAATCCACATCCTCCGTAAGCGTTCTTTCCATGATGAATACAAGGACGGAAAAAATCAGATTCTCAAATTTCTTATCGCCGATGGGATCTTCAAGTTCAGCCTTTCTCTTTCTACGATTGACAAGTGAATCCACGACAGCAACAAGCGGCATCCTTCTTTGGAAACCCTCTAAAAATTCATACATATCCATTCCCTTTCACCAATTCATCGAAGATGTGGTAATTTAATATTTCCTGTGGAATATACCGCTTTTCTTTTAGGAGATTTGTGATCTTTTGCGATTCTTCCACGGTGAAGTGGCTCAGGAAGGCATCAAGATCAGCCCTGGGCGCCCTGTGATCCCTGGTTTCTGGAAGTATGATCTTCTCGCCTTCAATGATCATAAGGCTGTACAATTCCTTGAAAAGGACCAGCCTGACCTCAGGATTCTTCAGGACCGTTTCCTGGTAGATGGAAATCCCTTCGAAATCAAGGTCACCGAAGTAGTAGAAGGTATGGCTTCCTGACCCCAGAATCTCATCCTGGTATTCTCTTAGTCTGCCCCTACTTCTTGTGACCTTCTTGCCCTCACCATAAATCAGGCAGTGAAATGGAACTCCGAAAATCCTATTGCATCCCCTGTCTTTCATGACTTTCCTAAGGGTATACCAAGTGTCTTTGTTTTCAATCACCAATATATTGCTGTCTTTTGAATTTTCAAAGACATATTCAAAAAATGGTTCGGGTGTTTCATAGAAGTTCAGGTCCTCCAACGAAAAGCCTTTCATTTTGAAGATGCCCGAGAATAGGCTGTAATTCTCTCTCAAATATTTTTCCCTGCCGAAAATCGAAAGGGAGCGCTCATTGATGGACATGGGTTCGTCAATTTCATTTCTTCTGTTCCACAAAAAGTCGCTCAATGCCTGTATTTCCGTCCTGTATTTAAGGTACAGTTCAGGTCGGTCAAAATAAACCTGATGATCAAACTTTGCATGAAGCATCCGGATTTCGTCATATGCATTCGTATAATCCACTTCTGTCTTTTTTATCCTGTAACGATTATGCATCGCAGGTCTTCTGCCATTTGATCCCGATGCTGCAACGGGTTCTAGGATACCCCTGAAAATCAGCGCATTGATTTCCCGCACTAGGCCTTCATAATTCGCTCCATAATATTGCATGATTTCTACAAGTTCTATCGTTTTTTTATTCCTATTTAGAATGAAACTCTCAAGCCTCATAATTCCCTCCATTTACCCTAATCTGCATATAAACTTAGTATACCGTAAAATCAGGGGAAATTGAAAAATCTTCCTACAAGTAATTATATGGCGGCAAGCCAACTTAATTCAGCAATCCCTTCAATGAACTCAGATATGATATTTTCCTTCTTAGATATTTGCGAGGACGGGGATTTAGCCGGTTGAGATTCCAGTTCGGATATACCTTCGTCCCCTCGTAAAAGTTCGTGAACTCGAGAAAGATTTTTAAATGGACCATTGGTATTCTCACTAATGTCCTTTTCACGGGAGAATGGAGATTTCCAATTGTGCGAAAAGAAGCTCCAAAGCGCATATTTGTGCTTTGGAGCTTCAAAATTCAATTGGTCCATCATCCCTTCGCATGGTTCAAGACAGCCCTATCCGGAAGGAAATGGTACCATTCTCCTCATTTGTGCCTCGCTACCTCGAACCGTTCCATGTGGTAGTGGTCATCGGATGAAATGCCTGCCTTCTGCAGGGCGATGCTGACCTGATGTGCTGGTGTGTCGATCCCCTCCAGGTTTGGCAAAAGGAGACCTTGCCTGTCATCTTTGCTTACAATGACACCGTAACGCACGATGTCCAGTTCCTCCATGGAAGAGATTGGTTCAGGTGCCCCAAGGACATCGACACTGTAGACCAGCCACGGAAGCTCTTCTTCCTGTACCGGATCGAACCTGGGATCTTCTGTGCCTGCACAAACCGCATTTCGAATAATCTCATCGGCAATACAGTCTGTTGTCGGTGAAATCGTTCCGATGCATCCACGAAGTCTCCCTTCTTTTTTCAGCGAGACAAACACACCTGACCTTTGGTCGGTAAGTTCATCCGGAAGGTCTGAAGGACGCCTAAAGCGTTGATGGGTTTTCACATAGTGCTCCAGGGACTTCCGTGCAAGTCTGACATACTGATCCTCTTTTACTTTGAGTGACTCGATTCGCGCCGTTTCATTCTGCTCAGAAATCTTGTCGAACTGCCTCTTCTTGTCTTCTTCGAGAATCTCATATGCTGCCACGGCGTAGCCCACGCCAAAAGGACCTTCGTAGGAGAGCAGCTCCGACTTGACTGCTTTCCCATCCAGTGCTCCTGCCATAATGATGAAGGAACGAAGGCCGCATTCCGCTGCTGCCTCGCAGAAACCCTCATCGAAAGACAGGAAGCTTAAAAAATCACCTTGGGCCATGGCCTGCGTCAGCTCCCTGTCAAAAATCGGACCTTCCACCGACAGGCCGTATGGCCCGTCTTCCTTCAGCTTATGGGAGAGATCTCCGCTGGCAACAATCACAACCCGTTTTCCACTCTTCCCGATCGCTTTTTCGATGCATTTTCCAAAGCGATAATGAACAAGAGAGGATAAACCAGATAGAGAAATCCGGACCAGCTGATAGCCCTCATATTCCTGGTTGATAAAATAAAGAGGTACCATCGTCCCGTGGTCGAGTCGGTTATCCCTCTCTCCCCGGGTTCCCGCAGGAATCCCCTCCATGTCCGCCAGTGCTGAAATGGATACTGCCAGTTCCTCATCATAAGTTGCCTGCATCTGCACATGGGGAGCGCCGAACTCTCTGAAGGAACCTTCTGCACGCTTACCTGGTGAAATATGCAGATAATCGGAATAGAGTATGGAATGTGGTGTTGTGATGAGGATCGTATCGGGCTTCAGCAAGGCAATCCTCCGTGCAACTTCCCTATATGCGTCAATGGTCGACTGAATCTTAGCTTCCTGTCCCCTGCCGATTTCAGGAACGATCAGCGGCGGGTGTGGAACTATAAAAGTAGCAACAAGTGGCATGATTTTCCTCCTTTCCTCACCGATATCCCGCTTTTTCGTATGCCTAACAGCGTGATTGATTGAAAGCTATAGGCAATCCTGCACGCTCTCTTAGCAGAATCCAGTGACTTCTCTTTGAATTTTTTCAAACATTACCGATATGAATATGCTTCAGCCCCTCTCTTATGCCGATCTCCCTTGCCATTTCCAGGGTCTTCAATGGGGTTACCGGTGTATCGAGCATTTTCCAGGCAGGAAAAAACCGGCTGATATGCCAAGGGACATTGGAGTCCAGTTCCGTTGCGATGAAATGCGCGATTTTTTCAAGTTGATCGGGCTTGTCATTGACCCCCGGTACCACAAGAGTTGTGATTTCCAGATGCACGCCCGCTTCGTGGAGGTATTTCAGGTTGTCCATAATTGGCTCTGCCCTTCCGCCACAATATTTCTCATAGGCCCCGTCGTTGGGTCCCTTGTAATCGACATTGGCAGCGTCAAGATAAGGAATGATCGTGTCGAGCGTCTCCTTTGACATATAGCCATTGGTCACCCAAACATTCTTCAGTCCCTTTTCCCGGGCCAGTTTCATCGTGGCCAGGGCATACTCCAGAAAAATGGTTGGTTCTGAGTATGTGTAGGCGATGGCGGGGCAATCGTATTCGATGGCGCGCCAGACGTGCTCCTCCGGAGGGATTTCAGCTCCCTCGATGGGCCTGTCTGGTTTTGGGCTTTGGGAGATTTCCCAGTTCTGGCACCATGAGCAGCGAAGATTACACCCTGCCGCGGCGAAGGAGTAAATCGATGTCCCCGGCAAAAAATGATAGAGCGGTTTCTTCTCGATGGGATCGACGGCCGCCGAAACGGTTTTTCCATAGTTCAAGGCATAAAGTATGCCCTGTCGGTTTTCCCGGACTCCGCAGATCCCCCGGTTCCCCTCCATAATGACGCAGCGGTGGCTGCATACCGCACACTGCACATATTCCTCCGTCAGCTTTTGGTATAGAATCGCTTCTTTCATCTCCATCCTTCCTTTCTTCCCATAACGATGATCAGCAATACTAGACAGACGATTCCTTCGTCAGGCATCAGAAATAGGCCAATAAAATTCCAACAACTCTTGTATTACTTCAGTCTTATTATCCTAACATTCTGACTATATTTTACCACGTTTTGATTTCATTTTTGTTAACACTTATCGTCCATGTTCAGATTCCGGTTCCCTACTGGAATTTTTCCCACTTCCCTAATTTTTACACGTTAGAAATAAGCTGCCCATGAACATGCTCACCTGTCATCCGGCAAGCACCTTTCTTTTTATCCGCTGATAAGTCTGTATTTGAAATTTTTCCTGTTGGTTTGAAGTAAAGACTCAATATGGAATATGGTCAATTATAACTGCTTTTCCAGATTGTTTCTGCGGAAGATCTCAAGCATTATCTCTGAATGGATATAACCGATGATGCCCATGGAAAACAAACCCAGTGGCCAGAACAGGAAGACGCTTAAAGAGATGATCCCGCCAGCCAAAACAACCATGAACACCGAGCTGGGCAGAGTCCTGAATGACAGGACAAGGGACATGATAAAAATGGTTTTCAGGTTCTTTTCGTACCTGGCAATCATCGCGAACATGAAAATGGCAAACATTGCAACAATGATGGAAATGACAGCGAAGACAACCAGCATGACTTTGGCTAAATTCGTGTCCGAATAATAAAAAAGATACATGTCCACCGTGAGGATCATTCCACTCAAAAAAGTCACACCCCAAGTGATTGTGGACTGCCTGAAGTTCTTCCTGAATGACGCGACAAATGATTCTGCCATATGCTCTTCTGTGTTCGAAACAAGCTGCTGGCTGCAATAGTAAAGTGCTGTGGTTGAAGCCCCGATGGTGACGAGGGGAAGGCTGAACACCACCCAAAGGAGGGTGATAAACAGCATATCCACAAGTTTCCCGATGAAGGACCAAATCGGATTATCAATATTGAATTTCTTGCCCATAATCATTCTCCAATCCACTAATTTTTCGTTCCTTTTCTTTAGTATACCTTATTTGAGGATGTCACGGTCCGATCGCTTCCAGGCAATATTCCTCACCTCTTGCACCGAGCCCCAAGCCTACTTTCACAGCGTAGTAATACTGTGGCATGATCAAAGATTACGGACGCGAATCCAAATAACAGTTGACTGTAATTTTTCGACGTGGTAATATTTACCCAATTGAACAAGTCTTTAAGTAAACACGAGAGGTTTAGAAGACACAACATACGCAATAATGATTGTGGTGGCCTTCTTTGACTCAAAGAAGGCTTTTTTGATCCTTTAAACTGTTACGCGATAACAACAAGGAGGCAGAATCAATGACAACACTGAGGCACTTTTACGAACCGGAGAATTTCACCCTGGAGGAGATTGTCGATGTCGTAGACACCGGACTTACCATCTACGCAAATCCGACCCCCTACCAGAATGCCTGTGCCGGTAAAATCCTGGCATCCCTTTTCTTCGAACCTAGCACCCGTACAAAATTGAGCTTTGATAGCGCTATGATGCGTCTGGGCGGTCAGGTTCTCGGCTTTAGCGACGCCAGCACCAGCTCCACGTCGAAAGGCGAATCCCTGGCCGATACGATAAAAGTCGTCAGCAATTATTCTGACATCATTGTCATGCGCCACCCAAAAGAAGGTGCTCCCCTTCTCGCCACACATTTTTCAGAAGTCCCGATCATCAATGGCGGAGATGGGGGTCACCAGCATCCGACACAGACCCTGACCGACCTGATTACCATCAAGAAATTCAAGGGTCGTCTCGACAATATGAAAATTGGTTTCTGCGGCGACCTTAAATATGGAAGAACCGTACACAGCCTGATCCGGACTCTAGCGCGATTCGGCAACAAGGAATTCTACCTGATCTCTCCTGAAGAGCTCTCTCTTCCCTCATCGCTTAAGAGGCAGCTGGAAAAAGAAGGAGTGAGGCTCATAGAAAAGCACTATCTCGAGGAGGTCATTGAAGAACTTGATATCCTCTATATGACTCGAATTCAGAAAGAGCGATTCTTCAACGAAGAAGACTACCTAAGACTGAAGAATTCCTATATCCTGAATAAGGACAAAATCCGAAACGCCAAGAAAGACATGATCATCATGCATCCTCTGCCCAGGGTGAACGAAATTTCAAACGAGGTCGACACCGATCCGAGGGCGGTATACTTCGAACAGTCGAAGCTTGGCGTCTATGTTCGTATGGCACTGATCTGCAAACTCCTGGAGGTGGGACCTTATGCTAGAAGTTAAAGGAATTGAAAATGGAATCGTCATCGACCATATCAGCGCTGGGAACGGCATCAAAATCTTCAACAGGCTCCTCGCCGAACACATTGTGAATCCAGTGGTTCTCTTGATGAATGCTGAAAGTGGCAAACTCGGAAAGAAGGACATCATCAAGCTTGCCGATGTCTTCGAAATCGACCTGGATATGCTCGGTCTGATTGACCAGAACATCACCGTCAATGTCATCAAGGATTCCAATGTAATTAGAAAATATGGTGCCGTAGTACCCGAGGAAGTCACCGGCCTTTTCAAATGCGACAATCCCCGATGCATCTCCAACTCGGATTCCTATGCGGTACCTAATTTCAAGCTCTTCTCAAAGAATGGCGCCGTCAACTACATATGCAGCTACTGCGAGGAAATTACGAAGTTCAGGCTTTAACACATCATAGGACAGGCGATTATTAGCGCATGATCTTAAGGAGTCATTGCAAGACCAGTTAATCAGGTTTTGCAATGGCTCCTTCGTTTCGTTTAACTTTCCATGTTCTACTAAAACGAAATCAGGAATGAGAAAAATTGCAGATGGCAAATTAATACTGCATGACAAAAAAAAGTATAGCTAATTATGACTGAGAAGATTATCCCTGTATTTAACAGGGTCATCCTCTTTAGGTTCCCCTGAAAGTTGTATTAATAATACTTTCAAATTTTATTCTCGAATCTGTAATTTGCTTGATGAAGTCTTGAATTATAATTTAATTAGACAAATCACCAAATATCAAAATAACGAGAACAAGTCACCAACTTTATATTGAGGAAGGGGCGTTGCGATACAGTGTTAATCCTACAAATCAATAGCTTTCTAGTTCTTCCGGATAGAGTACAAAGGGAGGTTATGAAATGTCTGAACAAGTAACCAATGAAACATTGAAGGACTTTCTGGAAGCATTCAACCGACCACGGGGAGATCGATATGTGGGAAAAGCGGAGATAAGAGCAGGTCTGGCAAGTCGATTCGAAGGTATCCCAGATGTGCATTATGGAGAGGATAAGCACTGGATCTGCGGCGATTTGGGAGTATCCGAGTGGACTCTCACTGGTACGACGAAAACAGGGCTGCAGATTGAAGTGCGAGGGGTTGATCTGCTCGAGTTCGCAGGAGGAAAGATCATCCGCAAAGATTCTTTCTGGAAGATACTGGATTGAGGGTCGGCTGGATGGCAAAGGCGATGGCACCCGATATATAAATCCGTTGAGATGTTCGAGAAAGCGATCAGACTAGGATCAGTGGCTGGGCTTCGTTCCAATTCTCTTTAACTTAGTCGATGTAAGGTTCGCAGCAGCATCATAACTTTTGGGATTGAAGAATCTTTTGTATCGAACTAATTTCATATATACTTAATTTCATATATGTGATGCTGTATATCATTCTTTTGGTGTGCAATTCTGGACACTGACCTAGATGATTATACAGGACAGAAACACCAAGTGAGTGCTTGCTCCAGAAGAAATGAATCGCTTCGACATAAAAGATAAGTTCAAAAATGCTTGTAAAGCAATAAAAAGGTGTGTTACTAAAGTAATCACGCCTCTTTACAATCTCCAAAACTTCAAATTTTTATCAGGTATCCTACTTGTTATGCGAAAACCTTTAGTTCGCATTATTATTCCTTTTAAAATTGTAAATGTCCAAAAGAAATCCTAATGTCCCTCCTATACCGATGCATAAACTAATCCAAAAACTATCCAATTGGAAGAGGACAAGAACAATACCGATTAGTGAACCAATTCCAATTCCAATTTCACTAAATTTTGATACGTAACCACCTTTAATTTCTTTATGACTATAATTCTTTGGCGGATGAAGTACATACAAGTATCTTTTTTTGTATACACGTATTAATGAAACCATCACAATGATAGGTATCGCTAAAAATATTATTGGGATAAAATTGAAATTTCCATTTTCCAGTAATGTTTCAAATGTTTTCATACGTCACCCCCTTCGCTTCAAACTGAAATTCTTGATTCTAAGTGCCAAAATGATTGACATCATTTTCTTACTTTGTTTTATAGTCTTGTTTTCTTTTTGATCAATTATTTTTTGATTTTTTCATAAATACACCTCTTTATATTAATAAGACATGATCCTTTTTTTTTTAGAGAAAACATCCAAAATTTTCTTCTGTCACTATGTCATCTTTTTACATCTCAATATAAGGTTGGTCAACAAGCACAGCTTGTCTTGGATGGAAACATATCAAAAATACTAGTTCGGATGATCTTATCGCCATTTTGAATTTCAATAATGAAAAATATACAGCTAAAGTTTTAGGGTTATAGGATGAATATTATTGTTGAATTGACGTGTAATTGATAAAGGTGATAATAACATGGAATATTCCGAATAGAAAAGTGGGAATAACCGCAACAGGATTATGAAGCCATAGTTCACCAAGGATAAAATAGATCACTGGAAAAACTGCTAATCCTAACTGGATAAGAAGTGTCACTTCACCGGTAAAGTATACGATCCAAAGAAAGTAATAAAGAAGGAGCATAATCCCCATACCAAGCGTATATGGAGAATTCAACTGTGAAGCTTTACTACTCATGAGGAAGATCAATAAAAAGATGAATATCCCTTGAGTTCCATGTTCTAAAAAATCCAAGATCTTAGGGCTGGAAACGGATGGCGCACCGCCAGCTGGTGCTGGTAAGAGAAAGTAAAACATATTTGGAATCATGGGCAATAGAAAAATAATCAAGCCTTTCAGTGAAAAGCCAAAATAGTTTAGCAATTGTCGTACCTCCTGAGTCAAAGTAAAGTAACCATAATTTTAATATACGCTGATAATCATGTACTTTCAATATATATATCAATTGTAAAAGAATCACAGTTGATATTTGAAATTATTTTGATAACAAATGAACCTTTTTCCGTGGTATGTTGTTTATATCCGTATAGGGCCAATTCGTGAAAATTCTATGGCCATTCTTTTCATTACCTCCATGTCAGTGAAAACAGTTTTGTGATCTCGGTTCCGTTGCTATGTTTTGAGGTCCTCCTTCAGGGACAATTCTCATTATGCTTTTATTTTATGTTCAGATTTTTTCTACATGCTTGCCGCATACATTCTGACCAAATTTTATTGAAGAAAGGAGTGAATCTATTATGGATATCCTCGTAATGCTATTGCCCCTGACTGCAATCATTACAGCTCTGGTCATTTTTCTGCTCATCGGTGTCTACGTTTATAGAGATGCGACAGCGAGAGGGATGAATGGTCTTCTTTGGGCAGTTGTTGCCATGTTTATTCCCTCGTTCATTGGAATCATCGTGTACCTGATCGTTAGAGAAAACTACACAAGTCGTATCTGTTCCAATTGCGGTGTTCAAGTGAAGCCAGGGTATAATACCTGTCCGAACTGTGGAATCAGCTTAAAAGAGCAGTGCGATAATTGCGGCACCTTTGTTGAACCCGAGTTCAAGGTTTGTCCTAACTGTGCCCATGAATTGAACCATGATCAGATCGGCGTGGTCGGTACAGTAAAGAAGAAAAGCAGTAATGGACCACTCATTGCGTTCCTTGTTGTCTTAATTATCATCCCCCTTGTCATGGTTCTCGCTTTCATTCTCTTCATGCTTCCAGTGAGAACCGGAACGATTAATTTTCAAGAGGGTCGAATTGAATTCAATGA
>ENA-OFCF01000366-OFCF01000366.1-metagenomes-genome-assembly--contig:-NODE-366-length-20219-cov-4.268647_pt1 | contig 20219 bp, 19 predicted proteins | sample MGYA00153387_OFCF01 | MGnify analysis MGYA00153387
TGGTTTTGCGGCAGGTTGTGGCGCACCAGTGCGGTGGTGCTGGCCACGACTGACAAAAATACGCCGCCGAACATCACACCCGACAGCAGCACCAGCGGCCAGGCCGCCGTGAGCGCAGGCAGCACGGTTGCAACGCCCAGCAGCGCATTCAATATGGCCAGCGCCTGCCCACCCTTGAAACGGTCCAGCAGGCCTGCCCAAATTCGTGATGACGCCATCACAGCCAAGCCCAAAAGCGCGTAAAACAACGTTATGGCATGCAGCGCGGATCCCTGCTCCTTCAGCAGGGCAACAACAAAAGTCATGTAGCCGATATATCCCATGCCAAACAGCATGTAGCCCAGGAGACCAGGGGCAAAATCCCGCCACTGGAATGAGCGCTCAGTCATTGCCTGCGCGACGCTTGTTGCGGACGCGGTCAGCACCTGCAAGCGCCGCCCGACCCATGCCAATACGCCCGTTGCCAGCAAGCAGCAAAAGGCCAGTGCCCACCAAGCCCACGCCCAGCCGTGTAGCACGCCTGTAGCCACCTGTGCCATGGCAGGCACCAGCAACGCGGAGAGCACGATGCCCAACCCGGTACCGCCGTAGTACAAGCCTAGCAGCAGCCCCATGTGCTCGGGCTTCAGGGCACCCAGCCGCGCAGCCAGAAGCCCACCGGCAATGAACACCAGCGCACTGGCCACACCCGCCAGCAGCCGCTGCACGAGCAGCGACGGGGCATCGGTAAAAAACCCGCTGCCCGCCATAAACACACTGGCCAGCAAGCTGCCATGCACCAGCAACGCCACGGGTGTACAACGTTTGATCAGCCACGGTGTCACCAGCGCTCCCAGCAAATAGCCCAGCGCATTGGCCGTGTTCATCGCCCCCGCCAATGTGTAGCTCCAGCCCAGATCAGCACGCATGGTGGGCAGCAGCAGGCCGTAAGCAAACCGCGTGATGCCCAGCGACACCGCAGCGCCCAAAGACAAAGCCGCAGCCAAGGCCAGCAAATGGGGCAGCGTGGGTGAGTTGGGATAAGCTGGTGTCATCGGGCAAATTTACAGTCATCCGTTTGCTATATATTCAGGAGCTGCTTGCGCCCGTATTCATTGGATTAGAGCACTAAAACACCGCAAAAATAGCGGTTTTTTATCTCAAAAGCGTTAAATCGGACTTTTTTGAACAGATCAGGCTTGCCTGCGCAATGGCTCAAGGACATGCAAGAACTTGGTGAACAAATCGCGCGGTGGAGCGACAGACATACCCTTGAGCATTTGGCCGACGTTGCCACGGTGGTAAGCCCCATGCGTCAGCACATGAAACAGCATTTCCTCGCGCGTCATTCGCCCTGAATCTCCGTCAGTGAACTGAAATGAAAGACTTGCGTCTAGTGCATCGTTGTCAACTTTCCCGACGTAGTTCTCAAACCATAGATCCGTTTCAGCAACTGCAAAGTGAAGTTCGCCAAGATCAGGGGTCTCTGTGGTGTTTGAGGCGGTGTACGGGTGTTTCTCGCCAGCCAAGTGCGCGCGAAAGATTCTGTCAACAACGTAAATGTGGTTCAGCGTCCTGATAGCGGCGTGGCGAGAAGCTTCGTGCTCGGCTGCCGTCACATCAGACACAGCATCAAACAGCTCGCGGTTGGCCCAGGACTTTTGAGCGAAAAGGGAGGAGAGGATTTTTTGGGACATGGGCCAGAAAGAGTTAGCGGTCAGGACTCCATTATTTCCCCAATTTCTTTGTTGTCAAAACAGTGGAAATCAGTACCTGCCGTGCCCAGCTATGTCACTGACAGCCAGTCCCCGGACTCAATCACAACCCGACTGTCAGTACGCCGCTCAACAAGCTCATAAACCAGACAGATCAACGCCACCCCCGCAGTCTGCACAACCACCTCGCGCCTCACATACTCCCCCGTCTGCTGCGGCCAAACCTCTTCAATTTCATCCAGCTGACGTTCCAGCTCTGGGGTGATCTGGTAAATCTCGCCCTGCACCGAATTCAGCCCGCCCAGCCGTACGCCTGGATAGCTGCCCAGGTTGTAGAGGACGCCATTGATTTGGCTGTTACCCACAAAAAGAGGCGCAGGTTGCAGTCGATTAATGTCGCGCTCTTGCCCCTTGCGCAACGTGCCGTAGACGAAAACGTAACGATGCATGGGAGCCGATGGGGTGTCGGTTATCGTAGAGTCCATGAACCGAATTGTGGCGTATGCCTGTCTTGCGCTCAGCATGTCCCTTGTTGGCAGCTACGTTGCCTTGTCTAAACCCCTTGTCGCCGCCCTACCTGTTTTTTTGCTGGCTTGGCTACGCTTTGGCATTGGCGGCGCAGCCATGCTTCATTGGCTGAAAAAGCCCGCGGATGAAGCGCCGATGACAAGCCAGACCAAGCGCCTGCTTTTTTTAGAGTCTTTTCTAGGCAATTTTTTGTTCTCCATCTGCATGCTGTTTGGCGTGAGCATGACCAGCGCAGTAGCGGCTGGCGTGGTGATGGCCACCATTCCGGCGGCGGTGGCTGTGATGAGCTGGGCGTTTTTAGGCGAGCGCATTGGTGCGAGAACATGGGCGGCGGTAGTGTGCGCGGTGGTTGGCGTGACGTTGGTTTCACTATCAAAACAGGAGCTGCTTGCGCCCGTATCCATTGGCTTGGATAGCAATTTAATTCCTAAAAACGGGCTTTTGGGCACTTTATTACTGCTTGGCGCTGTGTTGTGCGAGGCGGCCTATGCCGTGATCGGCAAAAAGCTGGTGGGCGCACTCAGCCCCAAGCGCATCACCGCGCTGATCAACTTGTGGGGCTTTGCACTCGTCACGCCGTTTGGGCTGTGGGCGGCTTGGCAGTTTGACTTTTCCAACGTGGCCGCGCCCAGTTGGTTGCTGCTTGTTTTCTATTCACTGGCGGCCAGTGTGTGGACGGTGTGGCTGTGGATGACCGGGCTGAAAACCATACCGGCTGGCAAGGCAGGCGTGTTCACAGTGTTTTTACCCGTTAGCGCTGCGGCGGTGGGTGTGGTGTTTTTAGGGGAGAGCTTGAGCGGCCTACAGGCGCTAGCCTTTGGGGTGGCGCTTCTGGGCGTGGTGCTGGCTACGCTGCCAGCTAAACGCTAGTCTTTTTTTGCTGCCTCAGGGTGTAAATGCTGTAAGCAATGATGCCAAGTGATACGGTAGCAATCAGCAACGTTGCAGCCGCATAAATCGATGGATTAACGCCGCGCCGTGCGTAGCTGAAAATGACTTGAGGCAGCGTGGTGACACCCGGGCCAGATAAAAATTCTGACAGCACCACATCGTCAAACGACAGCGTGAATGTCAGCAGCCAACCCGACACCAGCGCAGGTGCAATGTTGGGTAGGGTGACCAGAAAGAAAACCTGCAGCGGCCTGCAGCCCAGGTCCATGGCGGCCTCTTCAATTGAACGGTCAGCTTCCAGCAGGCGCGACTGAATGACAGTTGTGGCGTAGGCCATGCCCAGCAGCGTGTGGCCCAGCACCAGTGTTGTGAAGCCGCGCTCGGGGAAGCCAAACAGGCGCTGGCTGGCCACCATCAGCAGCAACAAAGACAAGCCAATGATGACTTCGGGCATGACCAGCGGTGCGTTGACCAAGCCGTAAAAGACGGTTCGGCCTGAAAAACGTTTGTAGCGCACCAAAACGAAGGCCGCAAAACAGCCCAGCACAACCGACAGCGTAGCGGTGAGCAGCGCCACCTTGAGCGACAACCAGAAACCCTCAACCAGCCGGGAGTCAGTCAGTAACGCCTCATACCAACGCAGAGAAAAGCCAGTGAACACGCCGTCTTGCCGGGTACTGTTGAAGGAAAAGACGATTAAAAAAAGCAGCGGAATATACAAGAAAACAAACACAGATACCAGCCAAAAGCGACCCGTGTTTTTTTCAAAAAACCGCACGGCGTTCATTTTTCAGCCGCGTCTTTGGCGCGGTAATACAAAGCCAGCGGGACAAGAATCAACACAATCATGACCACGGATAGCGCCGCAGCACGTGGCCAGTTGTTGCTGCTGAACATTTCGTCCCAGACCACGCGGCCAATCATGATGTTTTCTGCACCGCCCAGCAGCGACGGAATCACAAACTCACCGACTGCCGGAACAAACACCAGCATGCAACCGGCTACGATCCCGGCTTTGCTCAGTGGCACGGTGATCAGCCAAAATGCTTTGAAATTGCTCGCGCCCAGGTCATGGGCAGCCTCGAGCAGGCGCAAGTCCATCTTCACCAGGTTGGCATAGAGCGGCAAAATCATGAATGGCAAATACACATAAGTCATGCCCACAAGCATCGACACATCGGTGTACAGCATCACCATCGGCTCTTTGATGACACCCAGCCACAGCAGCAGATTGTTCAGCACGCCCTGGTCGGCCAAAATGCCTTTCCACGCCGCAATGCGCAGCAAAAATGATGTCCAAAACGGCAGCATGACCAGCATCAACAGTGCGGGGCGAACTGACGGATTACAGCGAGCCAGGAAGTAAGCAAATGGGTAGCCAATAAACAGGCACAGCAGCGTGGTGAACGCCGCATACTTCAGCGAGGTTTTGTAGGCATCAACGTAGATGGTTTGCCCATCCACACCATCGCTAAAAATAGCAATGTAGTTTTTAAATTCCAGCATCAAGCGCCATGCGTCACCCGAGGTATCGATCAGTGGCACAAACGGATCAACGCCACTGCCCATGTCTGTCACGCTGATGCGCAGCAAAATCAAAAACGGCAGCACAAAAAACAGCAGCAACCAGACGTAGGGCACGCCAATCACAAAACGCCTGCCAGATGAGAACTGCGCTTTCATGACTACTGTGTCAGCACCACAGGTGCTGTCTCATCAAACCAGAAAAACACCGCGTCGTTCCAGGTGATGCCTGCGCTGTCATAGCGAGAGGTGTTGGCCTCAAGAATTTTGACGGTGGAGCCGCCGGGCATTTCAACAATGAAGGTGTTGTAGCTGCCAAAGTAGGCGATTTCTTTGACCGTACCGGCGAACAGGTTGTTTGACACTGTAGGCCGGGCTTTGGAGATAGTGATTTTTTCAGGCCGAATCGCCACCGCGCAAGCCATGCCTTGTGTACCACTGATACCGTGCCCCACATTCACCACGCCATGTGCAGTTTTTACCTCGCAGCGGTCAGCAGCATCCAGTGTTAGAACACCTTCCCACAAATTCACGTTGCCAATAAAGTCGGCCACAAAGCGGCAATTCGGGTATTCGTAAATCTCTTTGGGTGTACCAACTTGCAGCACACGGCCTTGGCTCATCACCGCGATACGGGTAGCCATGGCCATGGCTTCTTCCTGGTCGTGTGTCACCATCACACAGGTCACACCGACAGATTCCAAAATGTTCACCAACTCAAACTGTGTGCGTTCACGCAGTTTTTTGTCCAGCGCGCCCAAGGGTTCATCAAGCAACAGCAACTGCGGCTTTTTGGCCAGACTGCGCGCCAGCGCCACGCGCTGCTGCTGCCCGCCTGAGAGCTGGTGCGATTTGCGTTTGGCAAAGTCTTGCAGTTGCACCAAGCGCAACATGTCGTCAACACGCTGGTCGATTTGCGCTTTTGGCATGCCTTCGCGCTTTAAGCCGAAAGCAATGTTGTCCCACACACTCATGTGCGGGAACAGCGCATACGACTGAAACATCATGTTGATGGGTCGCTCGTAAGGCGGCATGGCGGCAATGTCGATACCCGCCAGGGTAATGCGGCCGGATGTCGGTGTTTCAAACCCGGCCAGCATACGCAAGAGTGTGGACTTGCCGCAGCCGGAGCTGCCCAGCAGCGCAAAAATCTCGCCCTTGTTGATGGTCAGCGAGACGTTTTCAACGGCAGCCACGCCGTCAAAGCGCTTGACCAACTGCTCGGTTTGCAAATAGGCGACGCCTGAAGACATAAAGGTTCAACTGCCTTTTTTAAACAGCGTGAATACTTGGCTCAGTGACTGGCGCGCTTCATTGCTAAAGCTGTTGGGCGGCACCATTTTTTGCAGATCGGCAGTATTGGGGAACACCGCCGGGTCTTTGGCGATCTCTGGCTTGACGTTGGCCAGGCTGGCCTTGTTGGCGGTGGCATAACCCAGCTCGTTCGTTAGCGCGGCAGACACGTCGGGCCTTAAAAAATAGTTGATGAAGGCGTGGGCGTTGTTTGGGCGTTTGGCGTCTTTGGGAATCGCCAGATTGTCAAAAAAAATCAACCCGCCTGTTGACGGCAACAAGGCTTGAATGTCGTTGCCGTTTTTGTTTTCAATGGCGCGGCCGCGCGCAATGTTGATGTCGCCCGCCCAACCCAGCGCCACACAGGCCTTGCCACCTGCCAAGTCGTCAATCATGGTGCTGGTAAACAAGCGAATGTGCGGCCGCACCTTGGCCAGCATCTCGCCTGCGGCTTTGTGGTCAGCCATGTCGTTTGAATACGCGTTTTTACCCAGATAGTGCATGGCAGGCGGAATGATTTCAGTTGGGGAGTCTAAAAACGCAATGCCGCAAGACTTGAGCTTGGCCGTGTACTCGGGGTTAAAAACCAGGTCCCAGGCATTAGCAGGCATGGGTGTGTTGCCCAACGCTTGGGCCACCTTGGCTTTGTTGATGCCCACCGTGGTGAAGCTCCATGCCCAGGGCACCAGGTAAGCATTGCCGGGGTCTACAGAATCCAGCTTGACCATGATGCTGGCATCCAGGTTGGCCATGTTGCTGAGTTTGCTTTTGTCCAGCTTTTGCAGCAAGCCTGCTGCAATTTGCGGCTTGGCAAACACCGCACCGGGTACCACGATGTCGTAACCCGTGTTACCCGCCACCAACTTGGCTTGCAGGCCTTCGTTGTTTTCAAAAGTCTGGTAATTGACCTTGATGCCGGTTTCTTTTTCAAAGCTGGCCACCATGTCTTTGGCAATGTAGTCGGGCCAGTTGTAGACGTTGAGTATTTTTTCTTCAGCCACCGCAGTGGGTGCTGCACCTGGGGCAGATGCTGCGGGTGCGTCAGGCTTTTTGCCGCAAGAAGCCAAAACCAGAGCCGACAACGCAACCAACCAAAACCGCTTTTTGAACATGTCTCACATCCGTAAAAGTTCAGGGTCAAGTCCCCCAAAGATACCCGAAAAAACGAATTGTAAGAGTTATTTCATCAGTGATTCAAGCCCTATTCAAGGCGTTATGCACCAAGGAGCGGTGTTGTGTACCAGCCCCATCCACAACGCCCAAACCGAGCTGGCCAGCAGCGCCAAGCCAGCGATGCGTATGGCCCACTGGGCAGAACCCTGCCCGCGCAAGCGAAGCCAGAGCCAAGGCCCGGCCATCAGCGATAGGCCGCTGCCGAGGGCAAACAGTGCCATTACGCCTGCACCCTGGACGGCGCTGCTGGTCATTGCCGCGACCAAAAGAGCTGAATACAGCAGCCCGCAAGGCAACAACGCCCATAAGACACCGATCACACCAATCGGCGCCAATGCAGCACCACCCTTCAAATTGCCCGTGACTGAACGCACGCCCTGCCAAACTTTGCGAGCTGAATCCTCAAGCCAGATGGGCTGGCGCGCCTGCCAAAGCAGCATCAACCCCAGCAAAGCTGCCGAGACATGAAAAAGCGTCCAGACTGGGCGCAACGCTGCGGATTGAATGCTGAGCCAACCCAAACCCTGCATGGAGGCAGCCGCCAATGCGCCCAAAGCCGAATAACCCGCCAGTCTGCCTGATTGAAACACCCATAAGGCGCGCGTGCTCTGCCCAGCTTGGGTGCGACCCATAGCACCACAAGCGGCACCGCACATGGCCACGCAGTGTGGCCCGCCAGCTAGACCCATAAGTAGGGCGGTGGCGGCAAGAGTTAATTCCATGTGATCAATTCAATTAAACACGCCCACGGCGCGTTGTCCTGCAAACAAAAACATGATTGGCTTACGCAAAAATTGGGTGTAAACGGTCGAGACAAAAGAACCTTTCAGACTAACTTCAATAATGCGCGAAATGTCAATCAATTTCTTTGATGTTACTCAAGCTTTATTCAGTTCTTCCAGCAAAAAATTAACTACAGCAGGAAAACGTCATGTCAGCCAGCACCACTTTTTTCGTCATTGACCGCTCTGCCCAAGTTGTATCATCACAACCTTTATCAGCTTCCGGGGCCAAAGTGGACAAGCACTTCATTAAAATCGCCTGCTCCAACTGCAACATGCGGGAGCTGTGCATGCCTATCGGTTTGGATGCTGACGAACTTACGCGCGTTGATGAGCTGGTCACCAAAAGGCCTTTTGTCAAACGTGGCAGCGCGCTTTTTCGGGCAGGCGACAAATTCACAACGCTATACGCCATTCGCAGCGGTTTTTTAAAGACCTGCATCACATCTGAAGACGGGCGAGCCCAAGTCACCGGCTTCCAAATGGCCGGTGAAATCGTTGGACTGGACGGCATAGCTACAGACCTGCATACCTGTGATGCCATCGCCCTGGAAGACACCGAAGTCTGCGCCCTGCCGTTTGACCGGATTGAAGAGATCGCCAGAGAAGTCAAGGCGCTTCAGCACCATATTCACAAAATCATGAGCCGCGAAATCGTGCGCGAGCATGGCGTAATGCTGTTGCTGGGCAATATGCGGGCCGAAGAACGCTTGGCGGCATTTTTACTGAATTTGGTTCAGCGCCTGCATGCACGGGGCTTTTCAAGTTCAGACTTGGTTCTGCGCATGACACGTGAAGAAATCGGCAGCTACTTGGGGCTAACATTGGAAACAGTCAGCCGCACCTTCTCAAAATTTTCCGACGACGGGATCATCACCGTCAATCAGCGCCAGGTTCACATTCAGGATATTGACGCGTTGAAACGGCTTGTTAACCACGAGCAGTGTCATTGACATCGCGCGGCGGTTTGTTTAACCACAAAACAAGATTGCTGCAAGCCATTGCAATCACCCAAAAACTGAAAAATGCCACTGTGTAAACCGCTTGACGCGATGGCTGTGCGGTTTGGCCTGGCCAATGCACTTCACTGGGATCAACGGCCGAAAACACCAAAACTTCTAGCAAACAAGCGGCCAAAAATGCAGGCCATGTGATCAATACCCAGCGCTTGACACCGCGCGACCTTTCCAAATCAAGGTTTGGCATTTTTGTCGCCCCCTGTTGCGCTGTGGTTGCGCCCTGTTTTGGCAGGTTGCATAGCAGGCTGTGCGGTACCGACTTCTTTGGCCAGCGCAAGGCCTTCCTTGTAATAGTCTTCAGAGACCACAGCGTCTGGCCCTTGCAGGATATAAACCGCTGTCACTGCGCAGGCCAACATCGCCGACACTGGTCCGGCAATCACCATCCAGACATAAAACTCTTTGTACCAAGGGCGGATAGTTGGTAAGGTTGGCAAGGTTTGGGTAGATTTTTTTATCATTCAATGCTTTCAAAAAAACGGCTATCGAGGTACCAAAAACACGGACTTTTCGACCACTTCATCAGGAGGCGTGGCTTGAGATGTAATGACAAAAGAGATAACGTGCGAACCTGCGTTCAACCCTGGGGGTGCTTGCACCCGCACAGGCACCCAACGCGAGCTGGCTGCGTCCACCACCACTGGCGCATCAGGCACAGTACGCGCATCTACCAAACCATCGACTCGAATGACATACGTTTGCTGCTGCTCAGTCGCATTCATGATTTGCAGGCGGTAGACGTTTTCAGTCATGCCCTGCCCCACAACACGTGCAACAGAGCCTCGGTCACGCTGCACATCAACCTTGAAATTGGAGCGCGTTAAAAGACTCCACAGCATGCCGATGGTGACAGCACCGAGCACAGCCGCATAGACCAGCACACGGGGTCTGAACACGCGCTTGAGCATTTGCGCCTGGCTTAACTTTTGCGTTACACCATTTTCAGTGCTGTTGCGAATCAACCCGCGCGGGTACTGCATTTTGTCCATCACGCCGTTGCACACGTCAATACACGCCGAGCAACTGATGCACTCATATTGCAATCCATTGCGAATGTCGATGCCGGTTGGGCACACCTGCACGCACAAGCCGCAATCAATGCAGTCGCCCAGGCCTTTGGCGTGGTACTGCTCTGGTGTGTCGCTACGCGGGCGTGACCCCCTGCCTTCACCGCGCTCCACGTCATACGTCACGGTCAGGGTGTCGCGGTCAAACATGGCACTTTGAAAACGCGCATACGGGCACATGTATTTGCACACCTGTTCACGCATCCAGCCCGCATTACCGTAGGTTGCAAAACCGTAAAACAGCACCCAAAACAGCTCCCACGGCCCCATGCCGAAACTGATCACTTCACCAGCCAGCTGCCTGATGGGCGTGAAGTAACCGACAAAGGTAAAGCCCGTCCACAGGCCAATCGCCACCCACACTGCCTGCTTGGCGCTTTTGCGGGCTATCTTGTTTAAGCCCCAAGGCGATTTGTCTAGCCGCATGCGGGCAATCCGGTCACCCTCAATCTTGCGCTCTACCCACATGAAGATTTCTGTGTACACCGTTTGCGGGCAGGTATAGCCACACCATAGCCGCCCAGCGACTGCGGTAAACAAAAACAAAGACAAAGCGCTGATGACCAACAAACCCGTCAGGTAAATCAGGTCTTGTGGGTACAGCACCAGGTTGAAGATGTAGAACCGACGTGATGCCAGGTCAAACAGCACGGCTTGCCGGTCATTGATGGATAACCAGGGCAAGCCGTAAAACACCAACTGCGTTACGAACACCATCGCCCAACGCCAGTAGTTGAACCAACCGGACACACTGCGTGCGTAAATTTTTGCATCTGACTGGTAAAGCGATGCCACGCTTGAAGAGTCGTCGACCGCAATCGGGATAACTCTTCGCGGGCTGCTTGTCGTCTCAGCTGGGTTGGTCACAATTTGTCTTTATGGCGTTTTAGGTGCGGCAGGTGTATTGGCGGTAGTGGTTGCAACCGTGCTTTGCGACAAACTCAAAACATAAGCTGCTACGACATGAATCTGCTCGGCTGACAATTTGGGAGACTGGGCTGGCATCACATTGTTTTTACCGTTTTTGATGGCACTGACAATCGCTGCTTCGCCCCAGCCGTAGAGCCAATAGTCATCCGTCAGGTTGGGCGCACCCAAAGCCTTGTTGCCCTTGCCGTCGACGCCATGGCAAGCAGCACAGGCAGAGAATTTGGCTTTGCCACTGAAAGCCTTGATCTCGTTGTGCGGGCTGCCTGACAGCGATAGCACATAGTGAGCCAACTCGCTCAACTCAGCCTCGCCACCTATAGCTGCGCCCATCGGCGGCATCAAACCTGTGCGGCCATTGGTAACGGTTTGCACGATATGTGCTGCGCCGCGTTCGCCCATCCAAGCAGTATTCGGATTGGTCAAATTAGGAAAGCCCTTGCTGCCTGCACCGTCGGAGCCGTGGCACTGCGAGCAGTTGTTCATGAACAGCCGCTCACCGACGGCCAATGCGCGCTTGTCTTTGGCCAGGGCTTCCACAGGCTGGGCAGCAAACGCTGCATACAAAGGCGCCACTTGCGCGCGGAGTTGCGTCACATCTTGCTGGTGTTCGCCTTCGGTTGACCACTTCAAAAGCCCCTTGTAGCTGCCCAAGCCGGGGAAGACCACCAGATAAACCAATGAGAAAATAATTGTCAAAATAAACAGCCACAACCACCAGCGCGGCAAGGGGTTGTTGTACTCGCGCAGGTTCTCGTCCCACACATGACCAGTCGTGTTGTCATCTGCCTTGCCATCATGCGCCACTACCGTCGCTTTGCCTGCCAGGTAGAGCAGCAAACCGCAAGCTAGTATCGAAACAATACTGATGGCTGCAACATACCAAGGCCAGAATCCGTGGACGAAATCGCTCATGGTTGTGACTCCTGGTTCTGCTTTGTCATGTTTGTAAAGGGCAATTGCGCTGCTTCGTCAAATTCAGCTTTGCGCGCAGGCCGATAAGCCCACACCAGAATGCCGATAAAAAGCACAAAGCTGAAGGCCGTCACCAAACTTCGAAGAATATTGATGTCCATGTGCTGTTTCTTTCTTATTTCAATGCCAGGCCCAAGCCCTGCAAATACGCTACCAGCGCGTCCAGCTCAGTCTTGCCTTTGACCTCCGCAGGTGCGGCGGCTATTTGCGCGTCGGTATAGGGCACACCAACCCTGCGCAATGCCGTCATGTGGGCGGCAATTGATGCATGGTCTGCTGGCGTTTTTTCTAACCAGGGATAGGCAGGCATGTTGGACTCTGGCACCAATTCGCGCGGGGCAGTCAGGTGCAGGCGATGCCACTCATCACTGTATTTTCCGCCCACCCGGTGCAGGTCAGGTCCCGTGCGTTTGCTGCCCCACTGAAACGGATGGTCGTACACAAATTCGCCAGCGACAGAATAGTGGCCATAACGCAGTGTTTCAGCCACCAGCGGGCGAATCATTTGCGAGTGGCAGTTGTAGCAACCTTCACGCACGTAAATGTCGCGACCGACGACCTTGAGAGCGGAATCGGGGGTGATGCCTTTGATCGGTAGCGTGGTCGATTTTTGAAAGAACAGGGGAACGATTTCCACCATGCCGCCAACCGCCAGCACAATCAAAATCAACACAATCATCAGCGTGTTGCTGGTTTCAACTTTTTCGTGGGTAAATGCCATGATGGTTTCCTTGATGTGGTCTTCTTGTGGCTAGGCGTGTGCAACCACGGCGGGGATAGACGCATCAACAGGTGTACCGTCTCGCGCTGTCATGAAGACATTCCAGGCCATCACCAACATGCCTGTCAGGTACAAAATGCCCCCAAAAAAGCGCACCACATAAAACGGATAGGTGGCTTTGACACTTTCCACAAAGGTGTAGGTCAACGAGCCATCAGCATTGATGGCGCGCCACATCAGCCCCTGCATCACGCCAGCAATCCACATGGCTGCGATATACAGCACGATCCCGACGGTGGCTACCCAAAAGTGCAGCTCAATAGCGGGAACACTGTGCATTTTGCTTTTACCAAACAAACGCGGTACCAGAAAGTACAGCGCGCCCATCGAAATAAACCCCACCCAGCCCAGCGTACCGCCGTGGACGTGGGCAACGTTCCAGTCGGTGTAATGCGACAGCGCGTTGACAGTTTTGATCGACAGCATCGGACCTTCAAAAGTCGCGATGCCGTAGAACGACAAAGCGACGATCATGAAGCGGATGATCGGGTCGTCACGCAACTTGTGCCATGCGCCTGACAATGTCATCACGCCATTGATCATGCCGCCCCAACTAGGCGCCAGCAAAATAAGCGAAAACACCACGCCCAATGACTGTGTCCAATCTGGCAAAGCGGTGTAATGTAGGTGGTGCGGACCCGCCCACATGTAGGTAAATATCAACGCCCAAAAGTGGACGATGGACAAGCGGTACGAATACACTGGCCGCTCAGCCTGCTTTGGGATGAAGTAATAAACGATACCCAAAAACCCGGCCGTGAGCAAAAAACCCACCGCATTGTGCCCATACCACCACTGGATCATGGCGTCTTGCACGCCAGCGTAAGCCGAATAAGACTTCATCCAGCCTGCAGGCACCACGGCTGCGTTGACGATGTGCAGCATTGCCACCGCAATGATGAACGCGCCATAAAACCAGTTGGCCACATAAATATGCCGCACCTTGCGGATGCCAATCGTGCCAAAAAATACGATGGCATAGGCCACCCACACAACGGTGATCAAAATAGCAATTGGCCATTCCAGTTCAGCGTATTCTTTACCCCGCGTAAAACCCATGGGCAGCGTGATGGCTGCCGCAACAATAACAAGCTGCCAACCCCAAAAGTGAAAGGCTGCCAGCTTGTCTGAAATGATGCGCGTCTGGCAGGTGCGCTGCACCACGTAGTAACTGGTGGCAAACAGTGCGCAACCGCCAAAGGCAAAAATTGCTGCGTTGGTGTGCAGTGGGCGCAGCCGCCCGAACGATAGCCATGAAATGCCAAAGTTAAGCTCCGGCCAAGCCATTTGGGCAGCGATAAACACACCCACCAGCATGGAAACCACGCCCCAAACCACCGCCATGATACTGAACTGCCGCACCACCTTGTCGTTATAAACCGTCGCTTTGGAAGCAGACCAGACTCTTTGCGGAGCGTGCGTTACAGGGATGGGCAGTACTGCTGTCATGCTGGGAATCCTCTTTTCCTAAAGTTGTCACTCAAGTTTGCCGATGAACCGTTGGGGGTGTATTGATATGGATCAAACTTGAATCAGTCGCTTGCGCAAATTCTTCAGGCTGAGCCATCAAAATTCGCTGGCCTTCACTGTCCAGGTCTTCAAACTGCCCGGCCCAAACAGCCCAGGCCAGCACACCCATCACGCTGAGTGCAAGCAAAACCGACAGCGGGACAAGTAAAAACAAAATATCCATCACAATACCGCCTTAAATCGAGACAGCCGAGCGGCATTGGCCATCACCAGCAGTGAACTGAGCGCCATGCCCAGCCCGGCCAGCCAGGCAGGTAAAAAGCCAGCCAGCGCCAAAGGCACGCAAGTGGCGTTGTAAATAGCAGCCCACACCAGGTTTTGCTTGACGATGCGCAGCGTGCGCTTGGCCTGACTCAGCAGGACTGGCAACATCAACAGTTGTGCGCCCGGCATCACAAAATCGCTTTGTTCCTGCGCTAGCGGCACGGCAGCACCAATAGCAACCGAAACATGCGCCGCAGCCAGCGTGGGCCCATCGTTCAGGCCGTCGCCGACCATCAGCACTTTATGGCCTTGGGCTTGGAGCGCTTTCATCAATGCCAACTTGGTCTCAGGCGTGCAATCGCCTTGTGATTTGCTGATACCCAGTTGATGGGCGACAGCTTGCGCGGCTGTTTGCGCGTCACCTGACATCAAATAAACACTCAATCCTTGCGATTGCAAGGTGGCAACCGTCATTGCAGCATCTGGCCTGAGGTTTTCGACAAACTCAAAGGTCGCTATCCAGCCCTGCTGATCTGCCAGAAAAACACATCTGCCTGAATCAACAGCAGCATCAACCTCGCAAAACATGCTTGAACCTAAACGCAGGAGGCCTGTAGTATGTTCAGCACCTTCGGCAAGCCAGCCCTGAAGACCAAGACCTGCAAACTCCTTGACATCGATCACGCTAGCCTTTGTGCAAGCAGCAGCCACCAGCGCGCGCGACACGGGGTGCAAGGAGTGTTCTGCCAAACCTGCTGCCCATTTCAGTGCCTGGTCGCCAGAAATGTCAGGCCGTGTTTGCACAGACTTCAGATGCATGGCGGCATCTGTCAATGTGCCGGTCTTGTCAAAAATAACCGTGTCAATATCACCAAGCGATTCAATCGCCTGCAAGCGCCGTACCAACACACCGTGACGCGCAAGCAGACCCGCAGTGGTCAGCATGGCAGTGGGTGTGGCCAATGACAAAGCGCAGGGGCAAGTCACCACCAGCACCGCAACGGCAGCCATCAGGGCCATGGCTGGATCCGTGCGCCACCAATATGCTGCTGCACCCAGTGCAGCAAGCAACACAAACATTAAAAACGGCTTGGCTACTTTGTCAGCCAACACCGCAAGGCGTGGTTTGTCGAGCGAGGCGCGCTCCATCAGCGTGACGATTTGCGCATATCGGGTAGCGCCACCCAGCTTGTCAACGCGCACCAAAATTGCATTGCCCACGTTATAGCTACCCGCCATCACCCAGTCACCTACCTCCCGCCTGACGGGTCGTGACTCACCTGTTAGCAGCGCCTCGTCGGTAAAGGTGGAACCCGCCAGCAACGTGCCATCTGCAGGAAAAGCTTCACCCGGCAACACGCGAACCACATCGTCAACTCTCAGGCGGCGCACGGCGACCCGTTCGAATTTATCACCTGCTAACTGCCGCTCCACACTGGCAGGCAGACGCTGCATCAGCGCCCCCAATGCGCCTGCGGTGCGGGAGCGTAAGCGCTGCTCCAGCCATCGCCCGGTCAGCAGAAAAAATACAAACATGGTCAGCGAATCAAAATACACCTCTCGCCCCCACCAGCCCTGCGGCTCAAAGGTTGCTGCGGTACTAACAGCGAACGTCACCACAATGCCGATGGCGACGGGCAAGTCCATGCTGATGCTGCGCTGCATCAAGTCACGCCAAGCGTTGGCAAAGAACGGTTTGCATGAAAATATCATCACTGGCAAACTGAGCACCCACGATGCCCAACGCAAGAGCTTTTCGATATCAGGCGAAACATCGCCCGGCTGTGTGAAATAGGTGGGCGCCGCATACATCATGACCTGCATCATGCAAAACCCAGCCACAAGCCAGCGCCATAGCGCCAACCGTGACTGTTGCCGGTCGTTGCGGATTGAAAAAGCATCCTCAGCCGGTAACAACTCGTAGCCCTGTGCTAAAGCCGCTCTCATCCAAACCGATGGGCGGGTCTGCGCAGCTGACCAGGTGACGCTGGCGCTCGAACTCGCTGCACTGACCTGCACTGCTGTGACGCCTTTGACGCTTCGTAAAGCGGACTCGAGCGTCAATGCGCAGGCTGCGCAATGCATGCCACGCACCACCACAAAAGACTGGAACACGTCGTTTTGCCCGTTTGCGTTTTGGCTGAAAGCAGCCCACGCTTCAGGCTCGTCGTACAAGGTAGCAGGCGCTTCGATTACCGCTTCCCGTAAAGCGGCTAGCCCGGACGCAGAGAAAGTTTTTAAGGTTGCAGCTTGCATGATGCAAGACTAATGCTAGCTATGCGACCAAGTCTTGATATAAATCAAGTCCGACTGCAATGTTTTCTTTTACGCTGTGGTTTCAACTACTGGAGATTCACCATGTACCAAAAAATCCTGATCGCCACCGACGGTTCAACCCTGTCCAAAAAAGCTGTGGCCAGCGGGCTGGAGCTGGCAGCATTAACGGGTGCAAGCATCGTGGCTCTGAAAGTCGTACCGCGCTACCCCGTCAGTTATTTTGAAGGCGGCGTAGCCCTGTCAGTCAACAATGTGGCTGGCGTTGAAAAGCAATGGGCCGATGCTGCTATGGCAGTGGTTGACAAGGTCAAAGACGCTGCCGAGGCAGAAGGCATCAGAGCCAAGGGCGTGACGGTGTCGTCAGACTTTACCGCCGAAGCCATCATTAACGCGGCTAAAAAGCACAAGTGCGATTTGATTGTGATGGCCTCCCACGGCAGGCGCGGCATGAAGCGTCTGCTGATGGGCAGTGAAACGATGCATGTGCTGACGCATTCACATATCCCCGTGCTGGTGTTGAGATGAGAGCAGCCGTTGTAGAAGCCTTCGGCAAGCCGCTGGTGCTGCGCGAGTGGGACACGCCCAAACCAGGCGTAGGTCAAATTTTGGTAAAAACCGAAGCCTGCGGTGTTTGCCACACAGACTTGCACGCCGCGCGAGGCGACTGGCCGGTCAAGCCCACACCACCTTTTATACCGGGTCATGAAGGCATTGGGCTGGTTGCCGCCGTGGGTAGAGGTGTCACCAACGTCAAGGAAGGGGACAGGGTTGGCGTGCCATGGTTATACTCTGCCTGCGGGCATTGTGAATACTGCCTGTCGGCCTGGGAAACCGTGTGCGGCAGCGCGCAGTTTGGTGGCTACACCGTCAACGGCGGGTTTGCCGACTACATCCTGGCTGACCCAAACTACTTGGCGCGTATTCCCAACGACTTGTCTGCAGCCAATGCAGCGCCCATTATTTGTGCGGGTGTCACCACTTACAAAGGCATCAAGGAAGCGGCCACTAAGCCCGGCGACTGGGTCGTAGTATCAGGTGCTGGCGGCCTTGGTCACCTGGCGATTCAATATGCAAAAGCAATGGGCTTGCATGTTTGTGCCGTAGACATTGACGACGGCAAGTTGGCACATGCCACATTGATGGGCGCTGACGCGACGGTGAATGCCAAACTACCCAACGCGGTTGAGCTGGTCAAAAAAGTAACTGATGGTGGTGCGCACGGCGTGCTGATTACCGCCCCATCACTGGCAGCGTTTAAGCAAGGTGTTGCCATGACCCGAAAGCGCGGCACGTGTGTTTTAACCGGACTACCGCCGGGTGAATTCCCATTTCCACTGTTTGACGTGGTACTCAATTGCATCACCGTGCGCGGATCACTGGTAGGTACGCGCCAGGACATGGCTGAGGCACTGGCGTTTGCAGCTGAAGGCAAAGTCAAGGCTGACATTGAACGACAGCCCATGTCCGCCATCAATCAGGTGCTTGACAGGCTTGAGCACGGCGCGGTGGCGGCGCGCGTGGTGCTGGACTTTGGCTTGGCCTGAATCTTTGAACACAACAAGGAACGGATACCGAAATGAAAATACTTCTAGCCGTTGACGGAAGCGTGTACACCCAAAAAGCAATGGACTTTATCATTGCTCACAAACACCTGCTAGGCGTTGAACGTGAGCTTGTCGTCGTACACGCCCAAATGCCGCAACCCACGGGGTTCAACGTGATCATGGGGTTTGACAGAGCACAAGAGCTTCACGCGATTGAGGCTGAAACCGTGTTCAAGCCAGTTAAAAAATTTCTTGATAAGCACGCCATCAAATACCGTTGCTTGACAGCAATTGGCTCGATTGTGAAAGAAATTATTGATGCAGCAAAAGCCGAACATGTCCACCTCATCCTCATGGGAACGCACGGGCGCGACCTGATCGGTCGGGCGATGATGGGCAGTGTTGCTCAGAGAGTGGTTGCGAGCAGTACTGTTCCCGTGTTGCTTGTGAAATAAGTAGTCCTGGGTGATAAATTTCGCCAATGCACCCAATGCCAGGAGACTTACAAAATCACATCAAACAGGTTGACGTCGCAATTTCAGCCACGGCACACACGATGACCGCCAGCGATGTGGTCGCCCAATTGCACGCATCACCAACTGCTGGCTTAAACGCCCAAGAAGCGCTACAACGACAAACACGTTTTGGGTCGAACCAATTGCCCGCTGCGCCACCGCGCCGAGCGTCAAATGTATTCGCCGCCCAATTCAAAAGCGTTTTGATTCTTATTTTGGCGGCTGCGTCGGGTCTGTCGGCATTGATTGGGAATTTTAAAGATGCTGCTGTCATTCTGGCGGTGATGCTGATCAATGCCACAGTCGGGTTTTACCAGGAATGGCGGGCAGAGCAAAGCCTATTGGCACTTAAAGCGATGTTGCCCCTGCGTGCGCGTGTACGCAGAAGCGGTCAGAAAATTGACATTCCAGCCACTGATCTTGTGCCCGGCGATGTGGTTTTACTGGAAGCAGGCGATCTTGTGCCGACTGATGGTCGGCTTTGGTTTGCATCTGGGCTGGAGGTCGACGAATCAGCATTGACGGGTGAGTCACAACCCACCACCAAACAGGCTGATACGCTGCACAGTCTTGACGCAGTGTTGGCAGACCGCAGCAACATGGTCTACCTGAATACGCTGGTAACACGCGGACGTGCTGAAGTCATCGTTACCAGCACGGGGGTGCATACCGAGATGGGTCAATTGTCTTTGCTCATGGCTGCCACAACCGAAGCACCAACGCCGCTGCAAATTCAACTCGACCAACTGGGTAAACGCCTCGGCACCATTGCGCTAACTCTGGTGGGGATGTTGGCAGTCATTGAGTTTTTTCGCGGAACGACATTGGCACATATTGCCGTTGATGCCATTGCGTTGGGTGTAGCTGCCATGCCCGAAGGTCTGCCTGTAGTGGTAACAGTGACTTTGGCTCTTGGCATGCGCAACATGGCGCGCCAACACGCAATTGTCAAACGCCTGGCAAGCGTTGAAACGCTGGGATGCACCACCGTCATTTGTTCAGATAAAACCGGCACGTTGACACTCAACCAAATGACGGTGTCCGCATTTTGGTATCGGGGTCAGCACTTTACAGTGACGGGTGAAGGCTATGGGTTAAGTGGTGCAATCAGTCGCTCCCTTGATACAGCCCCGGGGATTGCCTTGTCAGCACCTTTAGATTTACTGCTTCTCATGACTGCGGTTGTCAGTTGCAATGACAGCCACCTGGTTGATGGCAAAGTCATCGGCGATCCCATGGAGGCGGCACTGCTGGTGTTGGCGCACAAAGCTAACATATCGTCAGCGCAGATTGCTCAAACATCGCCCAGGATTGCTGAAATTCCGTTTGACTCTTCGCACAAGTTCATGGCGACCTTCCATCAGGACAAGGCGCTGGCCGGGGTACAGATATTCATCAAAGGCGCGCCTGATGTTTTGCTGGATCTATGCAGCCAGGAATTGACCTGTAACGCGGAGCAGGCGCTAAGCACTACAGCAAGACAGAGCCTCCATGC
>ENA-OFCF01000368-OFCF01000368.1-metagenomes-genome-assembly--contig:-NODE-368-length-20127-cov-4.844510_pt1 | contig 20127 bp, 16 predicted proteins | sample MGYA00153387_OFCF01 | MGnify analysis MGYA00153387
CTCAGTCTTACGGTAGTGCGCGGATGGCCTGCGAAATGAAGAACGTGCCGACGCCGATCACCGCGCCCAGCGCAAAGCCGAACTTGATGATCAGGTTCAATTCGCGCTGCGTGACGCCACGCACGATCTCCTCGACACGCTGCGTGCTGAACTCGTTCACCTTGCGCTCGATCAGCGCCGGCACGTCGAACTTCTGCACCAGCGCGGGGAGTGACGTCACGATCCATTCCCAGATCGCCGGTGCCAGCGCCGCCGCAAGCCGCTCGTTGGCCTGCGTCGGCAGCCAGCGCGCCGGTCGACCGATCGGCGCGTCCAGCGCCTGTTCGACCACGCGGGCGGCGGTGTCGCGCACGAATTGCTGGGTGGCATCGCCGCGCATCGCCTCGAGCACCCAGTTCGCGATCGTCTCGTCGCTCACGCCGGCCAGCAGGTCGTCCAGCCTGCGATGCGCGACGCCTTCCAGCGCCGACTCGATGCGGTCGGCAACGAAGGACTGCGTGGACTCTGCGCGCAGCAGCCGCAGGGCGCCCTTCGACAGGCTGTCCGACAGCACGGTGACGCGATCCGCATCGGGCGAGCCCACGATGTCGCGCAGCGGCTTGCGCAGCAGCGCCTCGACGCCGTCGCGCACTACCCGCGTGACCTGGTCGCGGATTGCCGGCTCGCGCAACAGCGACGAGAGTTCGTCCACGCCCTCCCCACCCAGCGCATCGAGCGCCTTCTCCAGCGCACGTTCGGTGACCAGGAAACGGGCCAGCACGCGCTCGTGAAAGCGCAGGTCGGTCACGAACTTCGACATCACGCCTTGCAAGGTGCGCTTCACCGTCTCGCGGCTCTCGCGCTGCGCCAGCCATGCACCCAGCTTGTCGACCACGACCGGGATGTAGGCGTCGACAGCCTTGTCGATCATCGCGCTCATCTCGGCGGGCAGCGTCTGCAGCAGTGGGGCATCGCGCGTGAGCAGTGACATCGCCTGCGCCCGCACGGTCCCCGCCACAGCCTCGGCGACGGTGTCGCTGTGTGCGAGCGTCAGGGCCAATGAGCGACCCTGTTCCACCAGCGCTGAGCGACGCGCCGCCGGCAGCACGTCGGCAAGGGTCTGGTCGCCGATCGCTTCACGAAGCCGCGCAACGAAGCTGATCACTGCGGGACGTGCCGCCTCGCTCTCCGCCCACTGCTCGACACGCGCGGCAATCGTGGCGGCGACGCCTTGCAGCGCCGTCTCCATCTCGTCGTGCATGGACGCGGGCACGAGACTCCGGATCGAACCGCGTTCCGTGTCCAGCAGCGACTGCACCACCAGCGCGACACGCTCGTTGAATGCATCGCGAATGCCGCCGTGCGTCAGTTCCTGCAGCATGTCGTCCGGCGTGAGCAGCTTTTCGCCCACCACCTTGCCGATGCTCACCGCGAGACGCGCCTTGTTCTTCGGAATCGCGCCCTGCACTCCCAGGAACGGATTGTGTGGATTGAACAGCATCCACACGGCCACGGTGTCGGTGAGGCCGCCGGCGAGGCTGTGCAGGACGATGTTGAGCGCGAATTCGCGCCAGAGGTGTGGTTCCATGCTGCCGGATTCTACGCAGGACGCGCCGCAGGTGTGTCATGCGGCGCGTCGGGTGCAACAGAAAATTGTGTCTGCAGCGAGCTACGACCGTCGTGCCGCAGCCTGGCTGCGCTCGGGGAAGGGCAGCACGGCCTGCGTTTGTACCGGTGTTTGCGCTGGTGTCTGCAGGGAAGCAGGCGAGTCCGCCTGGATGGCTTCCGTGACGACGGGCGCTTCCAACGGCAGCATCGCGCGATCCAGCACTTCGTCCATCGTCTGCACGAACGTGAAGGTCATACGCTCGCGAACCTCCGCGGGGATGTCGCGCAGGTCCTTCGCGTTGCCCTGCGGCACAATCACTTCCCGCAGTCCGGCTCGATACGCCGCAAGCACCTTTTCCTTCAGGCCGCCAATCTCCAGCGCCTTGCCGCGCAATGTCACCTCACCGGTCATGGCAAGGTCGCGTCGCACGCGACGTCCACTCAGTACACTCGCAATCGCGAGCGTGACCGCCAGGCCCGCGCTGGGCCCGTCCTTTGGAATGGCGCCAGCGGGAAAATGGATGTGGAGATCCGTATCGCGGAACTCCTCGTCGGCGATGTTCAGCATGGCGCTGCGGGACCGCACGTAGGAGAATGCCGCGTCGACGGACTCGCGCATCACTTCGCCGAGTTGTCCCGTCACGGTGAGGCGGCCCGTGCCCGGCATCTTGAGGGCTTCGATCAGCATCAGCTCACCGCCGTTCGGCGTCCACGCCAGCCCTGTCACCACGCCGACCTCCGGCTCCTGCTCCGTCTCCTCGGCCGCGAACTGAGGCACGCCGAGCAGCTCTTCCGCCTTCTCCGGCGTGATGGTCCACGGCTCCATCTCACCCTCGGCCTTGCGACGCGCGCGCTTGCGGAGCACGGCCGCGACCTGCCGCTCGAAGTTGCGCAGACCCGCTTCACGGCTGTAGCGCGCAGCGATGAACTGCAGCGCATCGTCGGTGAAGACAGCATCTTCCTCGGTCAGTCCATGTTCCGCGCACAGCTTCGGAATCAGGTACCGCCACGCGATCTGCACCTTTTCTTCCGACGTGTAGCCGGCGATGCGGATCACTTCCAGTCGGTCGCGCAATGCGGCCGGAATGTCGTACAAGTTGTTCGCCGTGCAGATGAACAGCACCGAGCTGAGATCGAACGGCTGGTTCAGGTAATGGTCCACGAACGATTTGTTCTGCGATGGATCGAGCACCTCGAGCATCGCCGCCGTTGGATCACCGGTTGCACCACCGGTACCCATCTTGTCGATCTCGTCGATCATCACCACTGGATCGCGCACACCGGTGCGCCGCAGCGCCTGGATCACGAGGCCCGGCATTGCGGCAACGTAGGTTCGACGGTGACCGCGCACTTCCGCCTCGTCACGCACGCCGCCCACCGAGATGCGGTGGAACTCGCGGCCGATGGAGGTGGCGATCGCTTCGCCCAGCGAGGTCTTGCCCGTACCCGGTGGGCCGACGAAGCAGAGAATCGGGCCAGCCGGATCGCCACCACGCAGCTTGCGCACGGCGAGATACTCGATGATTCGTTCCTTTGCCTCGCCAAGCCCGTAATGTCGCGTGTCGAGCGCGGCATAGACCTTGTCGAGCGAGATGTCGCGATCGCCTGACTTCTTTGACCAGGGCAGCGACAGCACCCAATCCAGGTAAGTGCGCAGTACCTGGTACTCGCTGCTTGCGGGCGAGAGCATGCGCAGTCGCTCGCACTCCCGGCGCGCCTCGATCGCCACCTTCTCCGGCAGGTGTGCGTCGTCAATGCGACGCAGCAGCTCGGTGCTTTCGCGCTCGCCCGGATCGGTCTCGCCAAGCTCCGTCTGGATCGCGCGCAGCTGCTGCTTCAGGAAGAACTCGCGCTGATGCTGCTCGATCTTCACTTCGGTGGTCTTCTTCACATCGTCCATGACGCGGGCACGCGCCACTTCGCGCTCGAGCCGTCCCAGGATGAAGCGCAGGCGGTCACCGACATCGAGCTTCTGCAGGACGTCGTCCTTGTCGGCGATCTTGAAGTTCAGGTTCGTCGCGGCCAGATCAGCGAAGCGGCCGGGGTCTGACACGTTCATGCGCAGGATCGCGGGAATCTCGCCGGGGATGCGATCGACGAGGCTTGCGAGCGTCTCGGTCGCGCTGACGATGCGGGTGACCAACTCCTCGACCTCGAACGCGGGCGGCAGCACGTCGTAAGCCGGCGAACAGGCCGCCACCACGAAGGGCGATGACTGATCGATGCGCGTGATGCTGATGCGACGCAATCCCTGGAGCGTGATCTGCACCGTGTCACCAGGCAGGTTGATGCGCTCGTGCACGCGCGCGGCGACGCCGATCTTGCCGATGAATTCCTCGGCATCCGGCGAATCGTCCAGCTCACCGCCCGCAACGACCAGGGCCACGACGACCCCTGGCTCCTCGAAGGCACGGAGCAGCGCGAGGTTCTCGGGGCTGCCCATCTGAACGGCGATCGTGCCAAGGGGATAGACCATCGTCGACCGCAGCGCCATCAACGGCAGCGTGGGTGGCAGCTCGGCGCGGAGGATCTCGTCCCGGCGTTGGACGTGAGTCATCGGTTCTCACTGGAGGTAAGCACGTTCACGTGTGCCGCATCGGCATACGGTAAGGATTGCGAAGACAAACGCACGACGCCACCTGCACGATGTCGCGGCGGCGATGTCGCAGCGATTCGCAGTGTCGGCTCACGTCGCGCTGTCCTGATGTGTGAATTTTTACCTGACAGACGGTTGATCGTCATGCATCGTTTGCACCACGGCGAAACAACCGAGCGGGAGCGCGTGACACCTGGTCGCGAGTCCGGACCGCTGCACACGCGATGCGCGGAACGTGCGCTGCCTACCCGTCGCGATTGTCATGGCGTGAGCGCCGCCTCGTACGAAGTGCATTCGGAAGGCACCACAGGCGATGCAGCATGTTCGTAACTTGTTCAGCGACAGCCTGTTGCGTAGCTTCGACGATGTTTGATGAGCTCAGCGAAAAGATCGGGGCTGCTTTCTCGAAGCTCCGCGGGAAGGGCGTGCTCACGGAAGCCGACATCAAGGACGGCTTGCGTGAAGTGCGGCGTGTGCTGCTCGAGGCAGATGTCAGCTTCGGCCTCACGCGCGAATTCCTCGAGCGCGTCGAGAAGAAGGCCGTTGGCCTGACGGCGCTGAAAACGGTCCGGCCGGAGCAGCAGCTGGTCAAGATCGTGCACGAGGAGCTGACCGCGATGCTCGGAGAGCAGCGCGAGGGCTTGAAGCTCAGCACCATGCCGCCGACCGTCGTGCTGATGGTTGGCCTGCAGGGCTCCGGCAAGACCACCACGACGGCCAAGCTCGCGCTCCGCATGCAGAAGGAGCAGCGCCAGGTCCGGCTGATCGCTGCCGATGTCTACCGTCCCGCCGCCATCGACCAGTTGGAAACGCTGGGTCGGCAGCTCAACGTGCCGGTGTACGCGGAGCGCGGCACGCAGGACGTCGTGCAGATCGTGAAGAACGGTCTGGAGGTGGCGCGTCGCGAGCGTGATCGCATCGTGTTCATCGATACCGCCGGTCGACTGCAGGTCGATGAGAACCTGATGGACGAGCTGCGCCGCGTGAAGGACGCCGCGAAGCCGGACGAGATTCTGCTCGTGGCCGACGGCATGACCGGTCAGGACGCCGTGCGAATCGCGGAGGGCTTCAACAACGCCCTCGGGATCACCGGCATCATTCTGACCAAGATGGACGGCGACGCCCGCGGTGGAGCCGCCCTCTCGGTCTACGGCGCCACGAAGAAGCCGATCAAGTACATCGGCACCGGCGAAAAGGTTGACGCGCTCGAGGAGTTTCACCCGGACCGAATGGCGGGCCGGATTCTCCAGCTGGGCGATGTGCTGACGCTGGTGGAGCGGGCGCAGGAATCGTTCGATGCCGATGAGGCGAAGAAGCTAGAGAAGAAGGTCCGTCGCGAAGGCATGGACCTGAACGACTTTCTCGGCGCAATGAGGCAGATCGAGAAGCTCGGGCCCCTGGAAGGCATCCTCAAGATGATTCCCGGTGTGAATACGAAGGCGCTGAAGCAGGCGAAGATGGACCCGAAGCGCATGAAGCATGTCGAGGCAATGGTGCTTTCGATGACGATGGCGGAGCGCAAGAAGCCGGACCTGATCAACGGATCGCGGCGCCTGCGCATCGCCCGCGGCTCGGGTCGGACCGTAGCCGAGGTCAACCGCCTGCTGGATCAGTTCCGCGACATGCAGAAGATGATGAAGAAGGTGACGGCCAGCGGTGGCCGGAATCCTTTTGGCCGGGGTTAGGTTTCCCGATTCGGTTTGAAAGAATCTGGCGCGCAGGACGGCAGGACCTCGGGTGCACCGGTCGAATCGTCGACTGGCGCGAGGAGCCCGGGCCGGTGGCTCGTGGGTCGATTGACTCGCCGAGCGCACCGCGTACGACGGCTGCCATCAGCTGGTCGTGCGATTTCACGTCCCCTCAGAGGATGCCCGGATGGTTCGAATTCGTCTCCGCCGCGTTGGCCGCAAGAAGGCCCCGGTCTATCGTATCGTCGTTGCCGACAGCAAGAGCCCGCGTGACGGCAAGTTCATCGAGATCATCGGCACGTACTCGCCGCGTCTGACCGAGGGTGCCGTGACGATCAAGGTCGACCGCGCCAACCATTGGCTCGATGTCGGAGCACAGGCCAGCGACACCGTTCGTTCGCTGCTCCGCAAGGGCGGCGTGCTGAAGGCCCGTCATGAGGCCCGCCTGGCGAAGAAGCTGCAGGCCGCGGCCGTGCCGCTGTCAGAAGGCGTGAAGGCCGAGTAAATGACCGCGCGCGCGCTCATGATCGTGGGGCGCGTCCGCAAGGCACACGGCATCCGCGGCGAATTGCTCGTGGAACCAATCACCGACGCGCCCGATACGGTTTTCGTATCGGGCCGTCGGCTGTTCGCTGGCACCGCCACCGGTGCACCCTCTGCCGATGGCCAGGAACTGCACATCACGGCCGTCCGGCAGCACATGGATTCCGTCCGTCTCACATTCGCCGAAGTGCCGGACCGCACGGCGGCTGAACTGTGGCGGGGGCGCTTCCTGCTGGTGCCGCAAGACGAATTGCCGCCGCCGGACGACGACGAGGTCTACATCCACGACCTGCTCGGCATGAGTGTCGTGCACGTCGACGGGCGCGCGCTGGGTACGGTCGCGGACACGTACGAGCTGCCGCAGGGGCTGATGCTGGACGTGCGACCCGTAAATGGCGGCCCCACGTACTTCATTCCATGGCGTGAGGAAGTGCTCGTGAACGTGGACGAAACGGCGCGCATGATCACCGTCGATCCACCTGAAGGGCTGCTGCCTGAAGGGCTGATCCAGGCCGAAGGGCATCCGTCCGACGAGTCGTGAGCGTGGAACCGCAGCACGATGGATTGCACGACGATGTCGAGGCGCAGGTGGTCGCCGAGGCACCGAAGCCGCCGCTGATCATCAACATCGTCAGCATCTTCCCCGAGTTCTTTGCCGCGCCGCTGTCGATCAGCATCCCGTCGCGCGCGGCCGCCGCCGGGAGCGTGGTCTACAACCTCGTGGATCTGCGCAGCTTCACGCACGACAAGCATCACACCGTGGACAGTTATCCATACGGTGGCGGGCCGGGCATGGTGATGAAGCCGACGCCGTTCTTCGAGGCGGTCGAGCATCTCGGCGCGTCATCTCCAATTGTGCTGCTGTCCCCGCGCGGGCGCACGTTCACGCAGGCCGATGCGCATCGCTTTGCTGCGGGCACTGAGCTCACGCTGCTTTGCGGTCATTACAAGGATGTGGACCAGCGTGTGGCCGATCATCTCGCGACAGAGGAGCTGTCGCTCGGTGACTTCGTGCTCAGTGGTGGCGAGCCTGCAGCCTTGGCGATCGTCGATGCCGTGGCGCGGCTGCTGCCCGGCGCGATGAGCGATCACGATTCGGCGGCTACCGACTCGTTTTATGCGGGCGCCGGCGTGAGTGCGCCGAGTTACACGCGGCCCGAGGAGTATCGCGGCCATCGTGTGCCCGAGGTGCTGCTTTCGGGGCATCATGCGAAGATTGCCGAGTGGCGGCGCGTGGAAGGGGCGCGCCGCACCGAGACGCGTGGGCAGTAGCGTGCAGGGTCCATGGAGCTGGCGCGCGCGCCATGCGCCGGATGCACTGGTGCGTACCACGCTCCAGCTCGTGCTTGCGGCAGCGGTGACGACAGCCTGCGGACGTGCGCGCGATACCGCTCCGGCTGCAGTGCGCGACAGCTTGACGGTCGGACGGGAGGTCGTGCTGGCGCCTCGTCCCATCATCCTCGACGGTACCGGCGCGTACGTGCTGCAGGTTTGGCCGCTGGTGGTCGCAAAGGGGCGCCAGCTTGACGAGGCACGACGCATCGTGGAGCATCTGCAGGCAGACCTCGCGCCGGTGCCTGGCTTCGTCTCGGCGGCGTTGCTGGGCAGCGGTGACGGATCGAGCCTGGTGTTGCTGGCAGTGTGGCAGGACGACGGCGCCGCCGATCGCGGCATGGCGCCGCTGGCTGGGTGGCTTCGTGTGCCGGCCGATACGGCGGGCCTGCGAGGGCGCATCGGCAGCATCACGCCCGCGGTGGCCGTGCGGCGCATCGTCGGTGCGCCGCCGATGCTGGGCAACTCCTCGATGCTGCAGTTCACGCGATACACCATGAAGCCCGGACACTCGTTCGGGGCGCTCGCGGCGCTGGCGGACAGCAACCTCGCCATGCGCGTGCTGCAGGATACGGCGGCGCAGGGCGGGGTGATGCTCGCGTCGCCGGACAGCGGGGCGCTCTACATGCTCATGCAGGCGCGCACTGCGACGGCGCTCGATCCTTTGTTGTTCGATCCGCAGCGGCTGCCGTTCTGGGCACCGTTCGCGACGCGTGAGGAGCAGTTGATGGCGGTCGTGGCACTCGTGCACCATCGATAGGCGGGCGCGAGGGGTCGGCGGTGGGCGTTCCGCACGCGGCGGGCCATTGAACCACGCGTGCACCGAGATCGACCACTACCATCCGGGACCAGCCCGGGTTAACCTTCTCGGCTCACCGAGACAACCCCAGCCGGCGCTTTTGTACGCAGGCGCCCCGCAGAGCGTGATTATGCACCCGTTCATCGAGACCCAGAAAGAGTGGATGCGCGAAATTCCCCCGTTCCGCGCGGGTGACACCGTTCGGGTCAGCGTGCGTGTGAAGGAAGGGGAAAAGGAACGCCTCCAGGCCTTTGAAGGCACGGTCATCGCCCGCCGCGGCAGTGGCGTCAGCGCGACCTTCACGGTCCGCAAGATCTCGAACGGGGTCGGAGTGGAGCGCATCTTTCCTGACCACAGCCCGATGCTTGGCGAGATTCTCGTCGTGCGCCGTGGTCGTGTGCGTCGCGCGAAGCTGTATTATCTGCGCGGTGTGACGGGCAAGGCTGCCCGCATCAAGGAGCGCAAGGTTCGCGTGGTCGCCAAGTCCTGATCGCAAGCGTCTGTCCCAGTGCCTGCACGCACGAGTAGCTGGGGAACGCTCGAGGCTGTGGCACGCAGGAATGGCCACATCCGGATCATTGGTGTGGATGAAGTCGGACGGGGCCCCCTTGCGGGCCCCGTCGTCGCATGCGCCATCCTCCTTCCCGTGGATTGTCGCGAGATCACGGGCGTCGGTGATTCCAAGGCGCTGTCCGCCACGGAACGTGAACGGCTTGCCACGATCATTCGCCGCACGGCGATTTCGATCGGTCTTGGTGCCGCCAGCGTCTGCGAAATCGATCGCGTCAACATTTATCAGGCCACGGCCATTGCCATGCGTCGTGCCATTGCGCGCATCCCGGCCCCGCATCACCTGCTGCTGGTGGATGGTGCGCCGTTCGCGGCGCTCGGTCTGCCGCATCAGAATGTGATCAAGGGCGACGCCTGCTGTCTGAGCATCGCGTGCGCCTCGATCATCGCGAAGGTCACGCGCGACCGGCTTTTGTGCGCACTCGATCGCCGTCACCCGGCATATGGCTGGCACACGAATGCAGGATACGGCACGCCGGCACACCTGACTGCCCTGACGGCGCACGGTCCCACGCCGCACCATCGACGTAGCTTTGCCCCGCTTCGCATCGCCAAACCCGATCTGTTCACTTCAATCAATCCACTCGCATGAGCCCACATCCGATCTTCCGTGATGACCTTCTCGCCGGCCAGGTCGGCATCGTGACCGGAGGAGCGACGGGCATCGGTCTGGGCATCAGCACAACGCTTGCGCAGCTTGGCATGCACGTGGTGCTGGCGAGCCGCAAGCCGGAGAACCTGAAGGCCGCAGTCGACGCGATCGTGGCGGCAGGCGGCAAGGCGAGCGCGGTGACGGTCGATGTGCGTGATCAGGAGCGGGTGCAGGCAATGGCGAAGGAGGTGCACGACGCACATGGTCGCATCGACCTGCTCGTGAACAACGCGGCCGGCAACTTCTACGCGAAGTCGGAGACGCTGAGCGCGAATGCCTGGAAAAGCGTCATCGAGATCGACCTGTATGGCACGTTTTATTGCACGCAGGCAGTGTTTCCGTACATGAAGGCGAGTGGTGGTGGCCGAGTGGTGAGCACCTCCATGACACTGCACTACCGCGGCTGGCCGCTGATGGCACATGCAACGGCCGCGAAGGCAGGTGTCGATGCCCTCACGAAAACGCTGGCAGTGGAGTGGGCGGAGCACGGGATCCGGGTCAATGCGATCGCACCCGGTCCCATTCCCACGGAGGGTGTTCGCAAGGCGTTCACGCCGCCGCCCGGTGCCCCGGTGCCAGATCTGTTCAATCTGGACACGGCAATGGAAACGTGGGCCATGGCCGCCATTCCACTGAAGCGGTGGGGTACACCCGAAGACATCGGCCAGATGGTCGCCTACCTCGCCAGCCCTGCCGGAGACTGGATCACTGGATCGATCTTCGTGATCGATGGCGGCGAGTGGCTCGCCAAGTCCAAGCCCGTCAACTAGTTGCGATGAGTGGCACGAATCTCGCTTGAGTGTTTTGGTGCGTGACGAGCATCACCCCTGCCCGTCCATCACTTTTCATCTGGAGATCTGCCATGACTACCTCCTTGCGTTCGAGTCCGCTGTTGCGTGGCTCTGCCTTGCTTCTGACCGGTCTGTCGTTGACTGCCTGTGTCACGAGCAAGACGTTCAAGCGCGAAATGACTGCAACGCGCACCGAGATCTCGACCGAGCGCACCGAGCGCCTCCGTGCTGACAGTATCCTCGGGCAGGATCTGGTTGGCCTACGGACAGAGCTCAAGAAGGATCTTGCTGATCTGCGCACTGAATTCGATGCAAAAATCGTTGCCGCGGGCAATTCGATGAAGGTGATGCTGCCTGTCAACTTTGCGTTTGATGACGCGATGGTGAAGGAGAGCGACCGTGCAGCGTTGGAGAAGTTTTCGCAGATTGCCAACAAGTATTATCCCGGTTCCGTGATCACGGTCGAAGGCTTCGCTGATCCTGCAGGGTCGCAGGCGTACAATCAGCGCTTGTCGCTTGCGCGTGCCGAGAACGTGAAGCGCGAGCTGGCCACGAAGGGAATGGATGCTTCGTTGATCCGCACCATGGGATTTGGTTCGCTGCGTCAGGTTGTTCCAGGCGCCCAGAAGGATGAGCCGGGTGCTGATCGCAATCGCCGCGTGGTCTTCGTGATCGAGAGTGCCGATGCACGCGCAACGCAGGCCACGACGACCACGAACAATCAGTAATATTGTACGAACGTTCGCCTTTATGGATTGACGTCGACTCGACGACGATTCCGAGGTTGAGCAGGTCAGAGGAGCCGATGCCATAATGCGTCGGCTCTTCGTGTTTCAGTGTGCCGCGGGTAGCGACGACACCTTCCGGTGTGGATACGCGCGCGGCACTCGCCGCGTGGGTGCGGGTATCTTCCGCATCGACCGTCCGAATCAGAAAGCGGTATGCGGCCGGAGCGCTTCGAACAGCACGGACGGCGCGGTGCCGCCGTCAGCAACTCCTCGTCAGCAACTCCTCGTCAGCAACTCGTCGTCAGTCACTCCCAAGGTCCGCCGTGAAGTCCCTTTCTCTCGCGATGCATTCGCTGGCGTTCAAGGCTGCGCTTCTGTGCGCCGTCCTGATGGCGCTCACCGTTGCGGGAGTGCGACTTACTGAACGAGCCGATGCACGGCGCGCCGTTCGCATTGCGCTGGCTGATGGCGCACGGTTTGCCGATTCGCTCGCTGCTGTGGCACATGCAAAGCCGTCGGCACGGATCTCCTTTCCGGCTGCGCTCGCGCTTGGGTACTTCGCTCGGGCGGAACTTGGTCTCGGCAGCCCCTTCAGGCTCGTGGACCTTGCGCGGACGGACCCGCGCCTGCCGATCGCCTGGCGTCCGCGCGTAGCGCACGGAATCCTTGCGCGGCTGTCTCGTGACTCGGCCTCGATGCGGCCGGATCCTGCCGCTTTGCACGTTGCGATGGTCGCGGATAGTGGCGCCGGAACGGCGCTGTTGCAGGTCGTGGACAGCGTCATGGAGTTCGAGGGCGACTCGCCGCTGGCCCTTGACGCCATGCGCATTGCAGCAGCACAGGCCAACGCACGGGGTGTTATCCGGCAGGGCGTGGTGCCGCTGCTTGACGCGGCAGCGTTGCTTGCCTTCGATCGCGTCCGCGCGCGTCGCGATCTCGAGCGCGCGATCGTGGCTGCATCGCGCAACGATGGCGACCTGCTGCAGATCATCGCACTCTGGCGCGCGGAACGCCGGTTCGCTGTCGAGCGGCCGCTGCTGGCCGAGACGGCCCCATCGTCGCGCCGAGTCGCGTCGCGCGTGCCTTTGATGCTCGCAGCGATCGAGGCGGCTGCGCAGACGCGGCACCGCGATGTCGCGTCCGTCGCGGTGCCGGCCTTGCCAGCGAATGCGGCTCGTGCGCTCTCGATGCTCATCAGTGTCCGGCAGCGCCCGCCGCAGCCGCAGGTCAAGCTGGGCGTACTGGACGCCCGCATCGTCGCCGCCGATCGGGACATGGCGTTGTCTCCGCTCATTTCGCGCCTGCTGCAAGCGGCAACGAACGAGGAGACGCTGGTCATCACGCTGTCGAATGCTGCCGGCGATTCGCTGCGGGCTCCGATGGCCGCTGCTGCGGCGTTGCTGGCCGCGCAAGGCCTGCGCACACTCGCGCAGGAGCAGGTTTTCCATCCGGGCACGCTCGTCCTGCGTCCCGAGCAGGTCGTCGAGCGCCTTGGTCTTGCATCGCTCACGTTCGGCAAGGACGCGCCTGCCAGTTGGCGCCCGTTCTATGCGCGCGAGTTCGCCTTAGCGGTCGATGCACTGCGCGAGGTGTTTCCGCGCGCCAGCTTCGTGGGATTGAACGTGCACATTGGCGACACGGTCCACTCCGGCGCGCTCGCGATGCACGACCCACGCAGCCGCACGCTGAGCCTGCCGCTGGCAACAGGGTTTGGTGCGATCGGACATGAACTGATGCACGACCTGGACTGGCAGGCGGCTCGTGACGACGCCAATCGGCTCGGCACGTATGCCACCGACAACGCCTGGCGCGGTTCCCGTTCGCAGCCTATCGCGGCCACCCTCGCGAGACTCGCGGAGTTCGTGCCGGCGAGCAACGTCAGCACCGCCTTCAACAAGGAGGCGCGGCGACCGGCGGAACTGCTGGCTCGTGGCGCGGACTGGTTCCTGGCCAGCGCACTGGCGAGGCAGGGGAGGGTGAATGGCGCACTGAGTTCCGTGCAGGATGGTTGGATTCGCGGGTACGCATCAGCCGCCGGACCAGTGGCATTCGGTGATCACGCAGCCGCGCTGGCTGCGCTCTTCGATGCGATGCCAACGCTTGCGGTTCGTGCGGCCATGAGGCCGCGGAGCGACGCCGAGCGGGAGCCGGACATCGGCACGATTGCGCGGGCCGTCTGGTTCGCACCGCTGCCATCGGCCGCGATCCTGAATCTGTCGCAGTCGCGGGCGCTGGTACCAGTGCCGCGTGGACCCTCATGCTCACCTGTCGCGCGGCTGCGGCTGGCACCGGTGCTTGGCACAGCTCGTGAGGTCGCGCGCGGCTTCCTCGAGCCCAGGATCGTGCGCGGAATGCAACGTTGGGCGCGTGCCGCCGACACTGCGCAACTGTCCGCCGATGCGTCACTGCTGCGTCTCGCACTGCTCGGTGCCCCCATGAATCCGGCGGTCATCGACTCGGCGCGGCAGAAGTGGGAACTCGCCGCCTGGCGTTCGCTCCCATGTCTGGCGGCATGACCCTTTAGTTTCAGGCAATGCCACGGCTCCTGATCGCGCTCGTCACCATCCTGACCCTGATTCCCGTCACGTTGCTCGTGCCGGGGCTGCACGAACTGGTGCAGGTGGCGCACGGGGGCAGCGCATCGGCGGCACACGCGTTCATGACCGTGAACATGCTGAGTGGCATCATCGCGGTGCCCCTCGTCATGCGCTGGCAGCGCAAGGTCGGCAGTGTGCGGCAGTGGGTTGCCGCGCTGCTCGCGATGGATGCGGTGGTGTTCCTGGCCATGCATGAGGCGCCCTCGTTGTCGGCACTCTTCGCGCTGCGTGTACTGGACGGGGCACTGCACCTGCCGGCGATCACGCTGCTGATGGTCGCGGCGAACCGGCTGGCCGGTGAACGTCGCGGTGCCTCACTCGGATTGCTCGGCTCGAGCCTGATGATCGGCGTCGCGATCGGCTCGCCGCTGGGCGGTTGGCTGGTGGACAGCGGAGCCGGCATCGTCTACCTCGTTGGTTCGGGCGTGTTCGTACTGGCAGCGCTGATTGCGCTGGGCATCTCGCTTCCACGTGCCGAACAGACGCGCACACCGAGCCGCAGCTACGACTGGAACACCAAGATCGAACTGGCGTGGGTGCCGCTGGCCTATGCGTTCATGGACCGGTTCGTGATCGGCGTGTTCGTCAGCACGTTCACGCTGTTTCTTGGCGATGTGCACCGCGCGACTGGTGCGCAGCGCGGGCTGCTGATGGCGTTATTCCTCGTGCCGTTTGCGCTGCTCTGCTGGCCGGCAGGGAAGCTTGCAGACCGCATCGGCTGGTACAAGCCGCTGGTGATCAGCAATGTGCTGTTCGGCGTGGTGTTCGCCATGTATGCCCGCGTGCCTCTCGCCGTGCTGCCGGCGCTGATGGTGCTGAGCGGCGTCCTGAGCGCACTGATGTTCGCGCCCAACCTGCTGCTGACCAGCGAGGTGGCGCGTCGTGCCGGCGACGGCATCTTCGGCGCGTTCCAGATCGCGGGCTCCGTCGGTTTTCTGATCGGTCCGGCCTTTGGCGGTGTGCTGGTCGCAGTACTGCGCGACGATTCGGGCGCGGTGCAGTACGGTCAGATTTTCACGCTGGTGGGCGCGCTGGAAGTGGTGCTGGCGCTGGCGAGCGCCGTGGCACTCGGTCGCCTGCTACGGCGCCGCGAGCTGGCGCCCCGTGCGACGGTCGACGCTGCCCTCCTGGCGGGCGCAGCGAAAGCCTGAACTGAAGTTTTCGATCGGCGAACGCGCATGCTGTCTGACGGCGCATGCATCGTGCTGAAAATGCAGCAGTGCTTCGACGACGCGTCTGCGGTGATTGCGAAGCGCGTGGTCGAACTGAGCGGCGCATCGCTGGTGCGACGTCGAACCATGTCCCGAGTGGGGATCGAACCCACGACCTACAGATTAAAAGTCTGCTGCTCTACCAGCTGAGCTATCGGGACGACCTTTCACCTAATCTACGTCAGCCGAGGTGTGACTGCCGCCCCGTCATGCCCAGGTGGCCCAGCCGCTCACGCGATACTGTGCCCAGGCGAGTGTCTCGTACACGAGCCGCTGCATGACGAGAATGCGGTCGCCAGCCGAGCGTGCCGGCCATGCTGCCGGCCGCCACGGTGCCACTACGCAGGTGACCGCGAGGCCCATGCCCTCCACCGTGGCGCAGGCTCGACGCGAGTGCATGGGCGAGGTGACCACTGCCACTCGTTTCCAGCGCTGCTGAAAGGCGCGCCGCGACAGTCGCACCGCCTCGTCGCGTGTGGAATACACGGAATCGATCCACTCGACGGGACCGCTGGCCGGTACCATCGCGATCAGCGACTGCTGGTCGGTGACCGACGATGCGCCGCCAATGCGCTGGTCGACGCGGACGATGCTCACCAGCAGCGGCAGCGCCGGCCGACGCGCGCGGAGCGCGATGCCGGTGAGCAGTCGGTCGATCACTTCACCCGTCAGCAGCCCGGCGGAATTGACGCTGCCGGAAAAGACGAACACCGCATCCACGCGATCGAGATCCACGCGGTCGTTGCGCACGAACGGCTGCGCGAGCCGCGGCACGATGGGCGACCAGATGCCCACGGCGGCAGAAATCATCATGGCGACCGCAAGCGCGATCATCGGCTTCAGCAGCCAGCGTCCCAGCAATGCGCCGATCACGATGGCGACAGGAATCGACATGGGACGCGAAAAACCCAATGCACTCGGAAGGCCGACGAGCCATGACGTTGCAAGGATCAGCAGGGCGACGGCCACCCCCAACAGCGGCGCCTGCACATGCTGCGTCAGCTTCGCAGTGGAAATCATGCACGCAATCTATGCCGCGTGGATGGCGTCACGACGCAGGTCAGTCGCCTGGCAGCATCACCCACAGGGGCGGTCGCCCGACGTTGCAGTGCACCGCGCGCGACAGGCCACCAAGACCGGCCCAGCTCAGGTACAGCATCATGCGCGTGGCATGCCACGCCGCAGGCGAGCTGACTGCTGCACCGGTGTCTGCGAGCGCGCGCAGTCGTGCCCCTCGCGACGGCACCGGATGAAAGACCGTCTCGACGCGCGCGTCGCGCTCGGCTTCATCATCCTGCCACTGATCCAGCATCGTGATGGTGGCTGCCACCAAGGCGCGATCATTCGTGTGTGCTGCAACCGCGTCGGCAGCCAGCACTGCCGGACGTGACAGCGACGGCAGCACCAGCACGCCGAGGAACGACCAGAGGGTGAACCATGCCATCATCGACACGAAGCCGGCCGCCGTCACCAGGTCCGCGTGCGGTGCGGACGACGCGAGCACGAACCCGACGGTGTTCCAGGCCACGGCCACCAGCACGCCACGTCGGCGCAGGCCTGCACTGCGCACCGCGGCGCGGCGTTTGAGCGCAACGACCAGCTGCTCGGGCGACAGCAGCTCGATCCAGTGCAACGGCACCCAGAGTCGCCTGGCTTCGACGCCCGTCCACCCGCCGACGAACGACGGATCATTTCCGCGAACCTGTCGCACCTCATTCGCCGACAGGCCCGCCTGCTGCGCTGCCGCCGCCAAGTTGACCGACGTCGCCTGAACGTTCACTCCGCCAACCAGCCACGCGATGAGTCCCTGCCGACTGAGCAAAGTCACCTGCAGCAGCAGGAACACGAGCATCGCGTACGTCAGGCCGAACTGCTGTGCCGTCCGCAGAAGCAGCGCCGCCGCGAGGGTGAACCAGAGCCACTGCACCGCCACGCCGCGCAGCCATGACGCGATCCAGCGCAGCACACCGGGCGTCTCGCGCACGACCACCAATCCGCCCAGGATGTCCACTGGAACGAGCAGCGCGGCGTGCAGCATCCAGGCGAGCGCGATCCACGACAGCGCGGATCCGTACGTCTGGTCTGCGAGCGGATGCATGAGGCGATGCGGCAGGTCGAACGCCACGGCGGCGGTGCAGAGCAGCACCGTGCCGCCCACCCCCGTGATGCCAAGCCAGAGACGCTGGCGTGCGTAGGTCATGTGCAGCATGTCGTCGAGAGGAATGAGACGCGCCGCAGCTTACACCGACGCGACGTGCGCGGCGGTCATCACACGCCCGGCGAGTGCGATGCCGCTCAGCAGCGCGCCCTCGACGCGCGGCCCGCCGCACCAGTCGCCGCCTGCGCCAAGTCCAAGTGCGGCGTCGTGCAATGCCGCATCGGCCGTGACCGGATCGGGCAGTGCGTAAAGCCAGCGATGCGCCACGGCATGCACTGGCGTCGGTGTGCTGCCGATGACCTGGTGGAACGCGCGCACCATCGCGTCGGCAATCTCTGCGCGCTCGGCCTCGCGATGTGCCTCGCTCCACGCGCGCGTTGCATGCAGCACCCACGTCTCGTCGGCACCACGTCCCGGCTTGCTCGCGTCGCGGCTGATCCAGCTCAGCACAGGATCGTCATTGACGAACGCGCCATCATAGGCGAACTCGGGACGCTCGGCGAATACCAGCATCGTGGCGGCCGTTGCGTGCATCACGGCGGTCGCGGCGATGGACGCCAGTGTCGGCGCGACCGGTTCGAGCAGTGCCTGTGCCTGCGGCGCGGGCACGCAGGCCAGCACCGTGTCGAACACGCCGAGGTCTGCGCCGGTGTCGGCGACCAGACGCCACTGTCGTCCTTCGCGCTGGATGTTCGCGACCTGTGTCTCGAGCTTCACCTTGAGGTCAGCCGCGAGATGGCCACCAATCGCATGCATGCCCGGCACACCGACGAGGCGGCGGACACCGGTTTTCGCTGGCGTCCATTCTCCGTTCTCACGCACGCCAAGTGTGCCCTGCCACGGCGCGATGAGGCCTTGCTGCTGCCACGCATGGATCAACGGGTGCAGCCGACGATCACGGATCGTGAAGTACTGTGCGCCATGATCGAAGCGCCACACACCGTCGCGGCGAGTGGCGCATCGGCCGCCATGGCCGCGCGACTTCTCGAACACCGTGACGTCGATGTCATGATCGGCGAGCGTCCGCGCGCAGGTGAGCCCGGCGAGTCCTGCGCCGATGACGGCCACTTTCTTCGGTCGTGGAAAGGCGCGGCGAGTCACGTGTCGCGTGTACTTGTCCACATTGATGCGTTCCGCCTGATCGTCCGTGGCGCGACCCCGCACCGTGCCGAGCACCGCGTTCGGCGGTGTGAACGGCCGGTCGAACTGGCCCAGGCACCAGAGCAGGCCACCGTACGACGACGGGTCGCGCCCGTCGAGCGCGTAGCGGTGATTGAGGTCGATGGACATCGCGAGGGCCTGCGCCGCATCGCGTGTGTATCCGGCGAATGCCTTGCCCCACGTCATCCGCACGTTGTTGTGGATCTCGCCATGAGCCAGCAGCGAATGCTGCATCGCGTTCCAGAATGCATCGCCCGTGCGGCCGCGAGCCATGTGCTCCCAATCGTACAGTTCGCGCGCGTCGCCTTCATGCTCACCCAGCGTGGCGCGAGCCCATGCTGGCAACGCATTGACGGTTGCATGATCGGGGCGATGATGACAGAAGGTGTACGCGAGTTCGCGCCACACGAGCAGCTCGTCGAGCCACTTGGTTGCGCCCTCGCTGTGCAGCACCGCCGCGTCGCGTGCGAGCCGCAGCGGCGACACCATGCCGTAGTGCAGGTAGGCCGACATGCGTCCCACGCCATCGCCGCGCGTGGGGTCGTTGCGCGTCCGATCGTAGCGGTCGATACGACCCGATTCCACGAACTCCGTCCAGCGCGCGTACCCGGCGCTCGAACCGCCGCGCGTGTCGCCCACCGGCCCGACGGCGTGATCGATTCGGCAGGTCGCGATGAGCGCCACAAGATCGGCCGTGGCAAGATCGATGGGCGTGAACGGCAGTTCCGGTACGGACGCCGGTCCGTCATGGCGCACCTCAGCCCACGGCGCGCCGATGCGCGCGCGGCGCAGCGGGGCCGTGGCGTCGCGATAGACGAAGGCCCGGTCGTAAGCCTTGATCGTGAGCGTGACCGGCACGACGCAGGCCGTGTCCACCTGCCAGAGCGGGACGGTAATCGCCGCTCTGAGCGACTCGGTCCAGTCGCGGAGCGGCGCAACAGGCATCAGCTCGGTGACCACAAGAGCAGCGCGTCGGGCGAGCGTTTGCAGGTGCGGACCGCGGTGCCCCTCACGTTCAAGGTGAAATGCCGTTCCTATCTGCCGCTTGCCAAGCTCCGCGGCGAAATCGCGCGCGCCCTCGAGAATGAACATGTGATGTCGGTCACTGGCGTATGGATACACCTCCGACAACGCATGATAGACGAAGATCGGCACGCCCAACGCGGCCGCAGCGACCAGAGCGACATCGAGCGCCGGGTTCTCGTGGGCACGGACGGCAGTGCGCGCCCAATAGAGCACGAACTCACCGGTGCCAGCGGCGGGAACAGCGGCACCGCGCTCGACACGCTCGGCGAGGTGCCTCGGGAGCAGGGCTTCTATTTCGGACACGACGGTGGGCATGGAGGTGTTTTCATGTGCGACGGCACATTACTTGTGAGGGAGAAGCTGACAGCATGTGTGTTCCGTTCCAGATCAGCCGACGGACGTCGTGGCCCCGGGTCGGGTCGCACGCAGGCAGACCCGAGAGATGCATGAATTCCGCAGAGCAGATCCGCGTCGTCATCGTCGACGAGCATGCGCTCGTGAGGGCGGGACTGCGCGCATTGCTGGCCGGGGCGGCCGAGGTAAACGTCGTGGCCGATGCGGCCGAGGCAAGCGAGGCTGTGGCGCTGGTACGTCAGACGCAGGCGCAGGTTCTGATCACCGACCGACCGCTGGGCGATGAAGACGGGCAGGCCATCGCCGAACTGGTGACGAGTGCGATGATCCACAC